>Ga0209333_1000926_pt1 | contig 15062 bp, 13 predicted proteins | sample BlaSpr_A8_OM2_O3_FD_187982 | JGI IMG/M metagenome (GOLD analysis project Ga0209333, IMG submission 187982) | Forest soil microbial communities from Thunder Bay, Ontario, Canada - Black Spruce, Ontario site 2_A8_OM2_O3 (SPAdes) (version 2) | ecosystem: Environmental > Terrestrial > Soil > Boreal... | reverse complement strand
GGTGGTGATCCCGGCCGTGACCGCGTCACCGGGTCGGCCCAGCAGCATGACCGCCAGAGCGCTGGCGCCGACCAGCACCGCCAGCGCCCAGGCGTGAAAGGGCAGGAAGGCCAGGTAGATCAGGCAAAGAACGAAGCTCACCAGGGTGGCCGACATCCGGCTGACCGCGGCGGCCACGCTCTTGCCGAAGCTGTCGCGCAGCACGAAGATCGTGGCGAGCACGGCCCACATGCCGCCCAGCAGATCGTCGTCCCGTGACAACGAGTACACGCGCGACAGGGCGCTCGAGACCAGCCAGTAGGTGATCAGGCACGCCACCGCGAGAACGACGCACTCCACGACGGCGGTGCGGGCCTGCGGCCAGCCAGGGCGACCGCTCTGCCGCTCAGGCCGCTCCGGCGTCCCCGATCGCTGGGCCTCAGCACTGGACATGACTCTCCTCGGGGTCCTTATCGTTTCCGGCCTTAAGCCTCGGCTCCAGCCTGGTGAGCGCGCGTCACATGTTCGCGTGATTTGCACCCGTCGTCGAGAGACCTTGCCGTGGCCGCGATGCGGCACAAGGCCTGCACCGGCCGCGGGATCCCGCCCAACCCGCGTCCGCGGCGAACGGTTCCCGCTGACCTGGATCTTCGTCAAGTCACCAGAGTTTGTGATGCCGGCTCACAAAGGCGCGCGTGAGGCTGGGTGAAGCCCGGCACGAAGCCAGTGCAACGGCGCGCTGTCCGACGTGGCCGACCTGCGGTATGCCCTCGCAGGCGGCGAAACCCGGTGCCGGCACCCTTCGCACAGGAGGAACTATGGACGGCAGGGTTGTGGACCAAGCCGCCGCGCACGCGAAGCCGGCCGAGCTGGCAGTTCGCGACTGGCTGCTTGCGGGGCTGTCGTTTTCCGCAGGAATGTACGAAGCGATCTGCTTCCTGGCCTTCGGGAAGGTCTTCGCCGGATTTCAGACCGGGAACCTCGTGTTCCTCGGGTTCGGCGTCGCCGGCACCCGCCCGCCCGCTGGCCCGAACCCGGTCACGGTAGTCATCTCCCTGGCCGCGTTCGCCGCCGGCGTCGTGCTGGCGATACCGATCCTGAAGGGATTCGGCAGCGGTCAGGAGACAGTAGACAACGTGTCCCAAGTGTGGCCGCGCCCGGTGTCGATCGTGCTCGCCATCGCGTTCATTTTGCAGGCCGCATTCTTCGCTGTCTGGATCACGGCCGCTTCGCCTGCCAGTCTCGCCTACACCCTGATCGCCTTGGCCGCGTTCGCGATGGGGCTGCAGGCGAACGCCATCCGCTCACTCAACGTGCCAGGCATTTCCACCACGGCCTTTACCGCCACCTACGTCGACCTGGTGGCCGGCGTCGCCAGCTGGGCGCTCACCGCACCCTCGGCGCGGCGCCTGACCGCGACCGTGGTCGGCGTGGCTGCCGGCGGCTTCCTCGGCGACTGGATGCTCAGCCACGCGCACCCGTACGCACCGGTCGTGCCAGCGGCCGTAACGGCCGTCGTCATCGCGGTCGCCTGGATGGCCCTGAAACCGCGTGCCACCTCAGGCCCGGCCGGCGAGCAGTACCTGCCGGTACAGCAGCCAGAGAAGTAAGCGCCGCCCTCAAGACAGTTAAGCTGCATCTGCTGCCTGGTGAACCGGTGGCCAGGGGGGAAAGAGCTGCCCGCGGACGGCGAGGACCACCGTGCGGAAGGCGATCCACGAGACAAAGGCGGTAAGCAGCGCGATGACCGCGATCGCATAGCCGGTGGCGCCGGTTGGCTTCGTGATCGCGAGCCACACGAGCGCGTCAGCGGCGGCTGCGGCGTAGGAGAAGGTGAAGGACCACGCTCCGGGCGTGAACGAAATCCTGCAGTAGATCGGGATCAGCCGGACCTGGACCAGGGCCATGAGGACCGCGTACCCGCCGAGCACGCAGGCCACGAAGCTCACGGTCTGGCCCGCCAGGGCGAAATACGCCGATCCCGCGACCGCGGGTATACCGAGTTCGATCGCCATCGTCGGGACCAGCACGGAAGGCAGCGCCGGACGGAAGAACAGCCGGTTCAAGATCGTCGAGCCAAGCAGGACCCAGGAGATGATGCCGATCCCGAACGAAGCCTCGGCCAGCGCGTGCAGGTGAACCTGAGCGGCGGCGTTCGCGCCGATCAGCCCGCCCGCGGCGGTAGGCAGGAAGTAGCCAGGATGGACGGAATCCGGCTCGATGCCACCGGTCATCCACTGGCCAGTCAGCCAGCTCCCGACACCTATCGTGACGGCCAGAGACACGATCACCAGCACGCGCCCGGCTGCAAAGGCGTCTCTGGCCAGCGCGGCGGACAAGAGCATCGCCGTGATGACGGAGGCGGAAACGAACGGCGACAGGACAGGGCTACGGAGGTCAGCCAGGATGACCCGAGAACCCTGGGCCAGGTACAAGCCGACCAGGACCAGCCATAGGGCGGCGTCCAGGATGCTGAGCGCGTCGGGGATCGCCTGCGGAGTCCCGAGCAACGGGACGGCCGCACGCCATGCCTGCGCGAGCCCGGCGATGCCCAAGACGATGCCGAACAGATTCGGCGGAACCCGCGGGCCCAGGAACCTTTGCCGCTTTGGGCTCTGGTCATTCTCCACGATGTGGGGTGTGGACATTCGCGTTCACGTTACGCGCTGAGGATCAGGCGCTGTGGTCGAGGGGTGTTCCCACGGCGGCGCTGGCTTCCTGCGCCTTGGCCGGGCCGCGCAGCACGTGCGCGACGCCGACCGCGATGGCGGCGCCAACCACCGGCCCGACCAGGTAGACCCACCAGGTGGACAGGTTCCCGATGCCCACGTCGGGCCCGAAGCTGCGGGCCGGGTTCATCGACGCCCCCTCGTACGGTCCGCCCATGGTCCCCCAGGCCATGATGTACGCACCGACGGCCAGCGGCACGAACGGCCCGTTGAGCTTGGGCCCGTTGGCCATGTTGAGGATCATGAGCACCAGCCCGAAGGTGATGACCGCCTCGAACGCGGCGGCCTGCCAGTCCTGGCCCGGCTTGGGCATGGTGGCCGCCAGGTTCCCTTCCGGGCCGAAGAACGCGCGGGCGAGCAGCGACCCGCACACCGCGGCCGCGAACTGCACCACCCAGTAGGCACCGGCCATCACCCAGCCCATGTCCCGCCGCAAGGCGAATGCCAGGGTGGTGGCCGGGTTGAAGTGGGCCGAGATATCCCCGAGGAAGTAGACGGCCACCACCAGCCACAACGCTGACACGGCGGACAGGACCAGCACAATCTGCCAGGGCTGCAAGCCGTGGCCGCCGTACCGGGCCAGGATGGCCGCGCCTCCCGACAGCACGAACGTCAGCCCGGACATGCCGATGAACTCGGCCAGCAGCCGCCGCAGCCGGTGGTCCGGATTGGCCCAGTCGGCCCAGCCCCTCTCGCCGCCGATCGATGCGATCAGGGCCGCCCGGCCGACCGGCATCTCGCGGCCGTTGGCCGACTCTCCTTTCAGAGACTGCATGTCAGGAGGCTTGCGCGGTGGAGGGCACGTCGGCGGTGCCGGGGCGGGTCAGGTTGATCGGGATGACGACCTTGTCGAACAGGTCCTCGGACACACCCTTGGCCAGCGCGGCCTGCTTGAGGGTCAGGTTGTGGTCGATGGCGTAGTAGGAGATGGCCGCGGCCTTGTCGTAGCCGATTACCGGGGACAGCGCGGTGACCATCATGATCGAGCGGTCGATGTTCTCCTTCAGCTTGGCGTCGTTGAGCTTGGTGCCCTCGACCATGAACTCGCGGAGGTGGTCGCACATGTCGGCCATGATCAGTGCCGAGTGCAGGTAGTTGTCGATCAGGATCGGGCGGAACGCGTTCAGCTCGAAGTTGCCCTCGTTCCCGCCCATCGTCACCGCCACGTCCGAGGCGATGACCTGGATCGCGACCATCAGCATCGCCTCGGCCTGAGTCGGGTTCACCTTGCCCGGCATGATCGACGACCCCGGCTCGTTGGACGGGAAGATCAGCTCATGGATCCCGGTCCGCGGGCCTGACCCGAGCCAGCGCAGGTCGTTGGCGATCTTGAACAAGCTGACCGCCGCCGCCTTCAGGCCGGCGTGCGCGCGCACCATCCGGTCCAGCGTGCCCTGGGCGGTGAACTTGTTCGCCGCGGTCACATACGCAACGCCGGTCATCTTCGCGATCTGCGCCGCGACCTGCTCGCCAAAGCGAACCGGGGCGTTCAGCCCGGTCCCGACCGCCCTAACTCATCGCCTTTGCCGCTTGCCGGTAAGTCTCAGGGCCGACTTGGTGAGCGCGGATCACAAGAGAATGTGATTCCTGCTCGGCAACGGATCGCCGCTGTCCGTGAGTTTTCCGGCCGGCTTTGCGAGCCCGAATCACAAGAACATGCGATGCCTGCTCATCAAGCGGAGCGCGAGGCTCAGGGCCATGACCGCCACGCAGACCGAGTTCGCGGCCACGGATACCGGCATTCCGGTGGCGAGCCAGGAGCTCTCGCTGACCCCGGGCCCGAGCCCGCTTGGACGGCTCCTGGCCCGGCGACGGGTCCGCGGCGGGCTGGCCATGCTCGGCCCGGCGTTCGTGGCGTCGGTGGCCTACGTCGATCCCGGGAACTTCGCCACCAACATCCAGGGCGGGGCGCAGTACGGCTACCTGCTGCTGTGGGTCGTCCTTGCCGCGAACCTGATGGCGATGGTGGTGCAGTACCTGTCCGCCAAGCTGGGTATCGTCACCGGCCGGGCGCTGCCTGAACTGGTCCGCGACCGGCTTCCCCGCCCGGCCACCTGGGCCATGTGGGTGCAGGGCGAGGTGGTGGCCATGGCGACCGACGTCGCCGAGTTCATCGGCGCGGCTCTCGGGCTGAACCTCCTGTTCGGCGTGCCGATGCTGCCGGCCGGGCTGATGACCGGACTGATCACCTTCGCCGTCCTGGGCCTGCGGGCCCGTGGCAGGCGCCGCTTCGAGCAGGCGATCGTCGCGCTGCTCGGCTTCGTCACCGCCGGCTTCTTGTACGAGGCCCTCAGGCTCGGCCCGTCCGTGCACGGCTCGCTGCATGGCCTGGTGCCCGGCCTGGATGGCGCTGGGTCGCTGTACCTGGCGGTCGGGATCCTCGGCGCCACCGTGATGCCGCACGTCATCTACCTGCATTCGGCCCTGACCAAAGATCACATGCTCAGCCGCGGCGAACGCGACCGCCACCGCTTGCTCCGGTTCCAGCAACTGGACGTGGTCATGGCGCTGGGCCTGGCTGGCCTGGTGAACATGGCGATGCTCGCCGTTGCCGCCCGCGCCTTCCACACGCCCGCGCTGGCCGGGCTGGACACCAGGCCAGGCGCACGCCGAGCTCGGCCGGCTTGCCGGCGGCGGCGCGGCGCTGGTGTTCGCGGTTGCGCTGCTGGCCTCCGGCGTCTCCTCATCCAGCGTCGGCACCTGCGCCGGCGAGGTCATCATGGCCGGCTTCGTCCGGCTCCGGGTCCCCCTGCTGGCCCGCCGGACGATCACCATGCTTCCCGCACTGGCGATCCTGGCCGCCGGGGCCAACCCCACCAGCGCGCTGGTACTCAGCCAGGTCGTGCTGTCCTTCGGCGTCCCGTTCGCGCTGGTGCCGCTCGTCATTCTGACCAGCCGCCGCGACGTGATGGGCTGTCATGTCAATCAGCGCCGCACCATCATCGCTGGCGGTATGTGCGTGGCAGTGATCATCGCCCTGAACGTGCTGCTGCTGTGCCAGTTCTGCTGGTCGTGAGCCAGGTTTACGGGCCGTGCCCGAGCACGGGTTCGTCTGGTCAGCTTCCGGCGGAGCTGAGGTAGGCCAGCACGGCCTGCACCCGGCGGTGATCGTCGGCGCTGTCCGGGAGGTCGAGCTTGCCGAGGATGCTGTGCACGTGCTTTTCCACCGTCGCCTCGGCGATAAAGATCTGCCGGGCGATCCCCGCATTCGAGCGGCCCTCGGCCATCAGCGCGAGCACCTCTCGCTCTCGGGCGCTGAGCCGGCCAAACGGATCGTGGTCCTGCCGGGTGCGAACTAGGTCCTGCACCAGCGCCGGGTCGATCACCGCGCCACCGTCCGCGACGCGCTGCAGCGACTGGACGAACCCCGTGACGTCTTCGACGCGATCCTTGAGCAGGTAACCGATGCCTTGCCCGCTGGACAGCAGTTCGACAGCATGCTCGACATGCACATAGGCCGACAGCACCATGATGCCGGTCTCCGGGAACTCCTTGCGGATGGTCTTAGCCGCGTTGAGGCCTTCGGTGGAGTGACCGGGCGGCATCCGGATGTCGACGACGACGAGATCCGGGCGCTTCATCCGGACCAGGGCGATGAGGCCCTCCGCGTCCCCGGCCTAGCCGGCGATCTCGAATCCGGCCCGTTCCAGCAGTCCCGCTATGCCTTAAAGCCACGTGCTGCTATGGCATGACCCCGTCCGCTGCCGTCAGCTGGCCACTCGCATTCGGTCTCAACGGCGGCGGGCCGACATCACCAATTCTTGTGATGCAGCCTCACTAAGCCCGGCGGAAGAGTTGGCGCGAGCCGGTTCGCTGAACCGAGCACTGCTGAAGGAGAGCAGCGACGCACGGGTCCGATGCTCGGCTCGGTGCCACGCAGAGGAGGAACTCCATCAACGTACGGGACGCTTTCTTCGAGGTGCTGCGCGCCCACGGGATCACTACGATCTTTGGGAATCCGGGCTCTAACGAGCTGCCCATGCTGAGTGACCTCCCTGATGATTTCCGTTACATCCTGGCATTGCAGGAGGGCGCGGTGATCGGGATGGCGGACGGCTTCGCGCAGGCCACGGGCAAGCCGACGCTGGTGAACGTGCACGCCGCGGCAGGCACCGGCAACGCGATGGGGAACCTGATCAATACCCAGTCTGGGCACGTGCCGGTCGTCATCACCTCCGGCCAGCAGGCGCGGCGCTATACCGAGCTGAAGGCTTACCTCACCAACGTGGACGCGCCGAAGCTGGTCGAGCCGCTGGTGAAGTGGAGCCACGAGCCGGCCCGCCCGCAAGACGCCCCGCAGTCCCCGTCGAAGGCGATCTTGCTGGCCACCGCCGCGCCGTCCGGGCCGGTGTACCTGTCCCTGCCGCTGGATGACTGGGATCAGGACGCGGATGCCGGCGCGCTGGGGTTCCTGACGTCCGGGGTTATCGACGGGAACCCCGTCGTCGCCGAGGAGGCGCTGGGCGCGCTGCGCGAGCGACTGGCCGCCGCGCACAACCCGGTCATGGTGGCCGGGCCGGACATCGACACCCCCGCCGGATGGGACGGCGCGGTGCGGCTGGCTGAGAAACTGTCGCTGCCGGTGCTGGTGGCACCCAGCCCGGCCCGGTGCCCGTTCCCCACCCGCGACCCCAGCTACGCGTGCATCCTTCCCGGGGATATCCCCTCCGTCGCCAGCCACTTCGACGGGCACGACCTCGTCGTTGCCTTCGGCGCCCCGATTTTCATGTACCACGAGTTCGCCGACGGCGAGTACCTGCCGGCTGGCGTGGAACTATGGGCGGTCACCTCCGATCCGGATGAGGCCGCACGGGCACCGGTCGGGCACATCCTCATCGGCGACCCCGCGGAAGCCGTCAAGCGGCTCGCCGACACCATCGCGGGCGCCGTGCGGCCGCCGTTGCCGGCCTCCGAGCCGCTTCCGCAGGCGGACACGGCTGGCCCCGCCTTCACCATGGAGGCGATCGTGGACGCGGTGAACGCGGCGAAGACCGACAGCACGGTCTTCGCGCACGAGTGGACCTCGACCATGACCACCGCGTGGGACCGGCTAGAGATCACGCGCTCGGGGAGCCTGTACCTTAGCGCAGGCGGCGGCCTGGGATGGGGCCTGCCCGCGGCTGTCGGCCTGCAACTCGCCGACCCGTCGAGGCGGGTGGTAGCGCTGCTCGGCGACGGTGCCGTGCATTACTCGATCAGGGGGCTGTGGACCGCAGCTCAGCACAACATCCCGGTCGTCTTCGTGGTCGCGCGCAACAGCGAATACCGGGCGCTAAAGGAGTTCTCCCGGTTCATGCACGATCCGGACGCGCCCGGCATGGAGCTGCCCGACATGGACATCCCCGGCATCGCCAGCCCCTACGGAGTCGAGTCCGAACGCGTCAAAACGCTCTCCGACCTCACCCGCGCCGTCAAGGACGCGCTCTCCTCCGACAAGCCCCACCTGATCGAGATCAGCGAACGCCGCCTCGCCGACTCCTGAGCGGTCCGGGCGTCGTTACCAGCGCCGCAGCACCGGCTGGGACGGGTCTACCCACTCCTGCCGGACCGGGCCGATCCCGCTGACCGCGATGACCGCGGGCTCGGCGGCGTCCGGCCGTGCCCCGTCATAGTGCGGCGTGCCCGCTACCCGGCGTACGAAGCCCCCAGGGTGGACCGGGACCGCCTCGGCGGGATCGAAGTCCGGGCCGCTGTTGCACCACCAGACCCCTGACAGCACGACGCACAACCGGTCCGTCACGTAGGTGTGCGGGGCGCTCATCCACCCCGGATACCACTTCATGAGCACCAGGTACGCGCCGTCCCGGTCCTCGCCGCCCCCCAGAACGGCCTCCGCGACGCTGTCCGGTGGTGCCAGGTCCGGCACCCGCCACGGGACATCCCCGGGCGGGATAATGATCGTCTGGGCTGGGTTGAGCTTGGACATGCTTGTCATGATGGCATCCGTCCCGTTGGACGCGCACCCAGCATCACAGCCTCAGCGGCCAAGCCCACGGCAAGCTTTCTGCTGTGCCCTAAAGAGCCGAAGAGCGGTGATGCACAGCCTCACCCCCGTCGCCAAATCACACGATGATGTGATGCGGACTCACCAAGATGGCGCCGACTCTTGCCGCATGCAAATGAGGAACTACGCCACCGCGCTGCCGCCAGTCGCCGGACCAGCCGCCGCGTTGCTGCTCACGGCCTGCGGATCTTGTCACGTCCCGAGCTGATACCGATCGGAAGAAGGAGTGGTTCAGTGACCACCGATATCGAACAGAGGCGAACCGACGCGACGACGGTGCGCGACGTCACCTACGAGCTGCTGCGCGCGCATGGCATGACGACGATCTTCGGCAACCTCGGCTCAACCGAGGAGACGTTCCTGGCCAGCTTCCCCTCCGACTTCCGGTACGTGCTGGGGCTGCAGGAGGCGTCGGTCATGGCGATCGCCGACGGCTACGCGCAGGCCACGCGCCGCCCGGCGCTGGTCAACCTGCACACCGGAGCCGGGCTGGGCAACGCGATGGGCAACCTGCTGACGGCGTTCCAGAACAAGACGCCGCTGATCGTTACTGCCGGCCAGCAGACCCGACAGATGGTGCTGCTGGGGCCGTGGCTGACCAACGTGGACGCCACGACGCTGCCCCGCCCGTGGGTCAAGTGGGCGTATGAGCCGGCGCGGGCCCAGGACGTGCCGGCTGCGTTCGCGCGCGCAATCGCGACCGCCGTGCAGCCGCCGGCCGGCCCGGTGTTCCTGTCGTTGCCGCTGGATGACTGGGATCAGCCCTGCGCCGGGCCCGCGGTGGTGCGGACGGTGGCCACCCGGGTCGCGCCCGATCCGATACGGCTGCGCGAGTTCGCCGAGGTGCTCGCACACGCGTCCGACCCGGTGCTGATCTACGGCGCGGCTATCGCGCGGGGGGACGGGTGGCAGCAGGCGGTCGCGCTTGCCGAGGCGCTGAACGCCCCGGTCTGGGCCGCCCCGTCGTCCGAACGGGCTCCGTTCCCTGAAGACCACCCGCTGTATGTGGGCGGGCTGCCGTTCGCGATGGGCCCGCTGAGCGACAAGCTGGCCGGACACGACGTCGCCCTGGTCGTCGGCGCCCCGGTGTTCCGGTACTACCCATACGTGGCTGGCCCGTACCTGCCGCCCGGGCTGCGGCTGCTGCACATCTCCGACGACCCGGCCGAGACCGGCCGCGCACCGGTCGGCGACAGCCTGGTCGGCGACGCTGTCCTGTCCCTGGGCGGGCTCACCGGCCTGCTCGCCGGCCACACCCCGCCTCCCGCCAAGCCTCACGAACGGCTGCCGCACCGGATGGCGCCGCACCCAGCGGCGCCGAGCGCGTCGCAGGATGGCGTGCTGTCCGCCGCGCAGGTCTTCACGGCGCTGAACCAGGCCCGGCCCGATCATGCCGTCCTGGTCGAGGAGAGCCCGTCCAACCTGCCCGACCTGCACACGGCCTGGCCGGTCACCGAGCCAGACACGTTCTACACGTTCGCCAGCGGCGGGCTGGGCTGGGACCTCCCGGCCGCGGTGGGGATCGCGCTGGCCGAGCGTGACTCCGGCCGCAATCGGCCGGTCATCGCGGTCATCGGGGACGGCTCGTTCCAGTACTCGGTCCAGTCGATCTGGACCGCGGCGCGGCTGCGGTTGCCGATGCTGATCCTAGTCATGCAGAACCAGGAGTACGCGATCCTCAAGTCGTTCGCCGTGCTTGAGCAGGCCCCTGGTCTCCCGGGTCTTGACATTCACGGCCTGGACATCGTCTCGATCGCCCGGGGATACGGCTGCGATGCCGCGCGGGTCACAGATCTCGACGCGCTCAAGCAGGCAGCCGCGGCGGCATGGACCAAGCAGGCCCCGACGGTGCTCGAGATCCCGATCTCCGCCCAGATCCCTCCGCTCCTCTAACGATGGTGTGATCCACATCGCATTCCGTAACACGGCCCTGTCGGCGCCCTTCCCGTCCAGAAACTGCCCTTGTTCAGCGGATTCCTAGCCGGCCGGTCTAGATCAACAGGCCCCGGTCGATGACCGCTCGTATTCAGTCTCAGCCATCCTCGTCGACGCCGGCCTCGGGGCTGCCGTCCGCGCGCTGGCCCGGCGCTCACCGCTGCCGGTCCGGGTGCAGCTGCGGGCCAACGGCCGGCTCCCCGGCTCCTGCGAGGTCACCGCCTACTATGTCGCCGCCGAGGCCTTCACCAACGCCGCCAAGCACGCGAACGCCTCGGCGGTGGACATCCTCATCGAGGAGGCCGGGGGCACGCTGCGGGTAGAGGTCACGGATGACGGCGTCGGCGGTGCCGGCGCGAGGCGCGGCTCGGGCCTGACCGGCCTGCGTGACCGGGTGGAGGCCGTGGGCGGCAGCATGACCCTGGACAGCCCGGCCGGGGTCGGCACCGTGCTGACCGTGCTGCTCCCTGTCACCGCAGAGGATCATTGATCCGAGTGCATACCGGCTAGCGGGTACCGGCCTATTACCGCCAGTCGGCAGGGGCCTATACATGCTGGCGACGATGATTCAGGCACGAGATTGAGAAATAGTCGTGGCGATGGGACGTCCCCCAGAGGAGTTGTCATGACGCTCGTGGCCACTGACACAAGGACCGTACCGCTGGGTCCGTGCATCAAGGTGACGCGCATCAGCGAGAAGCCCGCCGGCGATCCGGATCGCGACGTCAGAGGCGGGGTGGTCGTCCGCCGTGAGCTGTTCGAGCGGCTCAACCGGGCAGGACGCGTCACCGAGGTGTCGGGCCCAGCCGGGAGCGGCAAGTCGGTCCTACTGCGGTCATGGATCGATGAGGCGGCCCTGGCGGAGCATGTCGCCCAGGTGTCGGTACAGGAGGATCTCGATCCGCAGCAGTTCTGGACCTCGGTGGTCGACGCGCTGCGGGGCACAGTGGCCGGTTCGGCGGTCATACGCCCCTTGACCGCGGCGCAGGGCCTGGGCGGGCGGGCAGTCGTCGAGCGGCTGCTGGCGGACCTGGGCCTGCTGCGGGGCCGGATCTGGCTGGTCATCGACGACGTGCACGCGCTGGGATCCGCCGAGGCGTTGCGGCATCTCGAGCTGTTGCTCACGCGGGCGCCGGCCGGGCTGCGATTCGTCCTCTCCAGCCGGCATGATCTGCGGTTGGGCCTGCACCGGCTACGGCTGGAAGGCGAGCTGACCGAGATCCGCGCGGCCAGTCTCCGGTTCAGCCGGGACGAGGCGGGGGCGCTTTTCGAGGCCGCCGGGGTGCGGCTGTCCGAATCAGCTCTGGCCCTGCTGCACGAGCGGACGGAGGGCTGGGTGGCCGGGCTGCGCCTGGCCGCGCTGTCACTGACCGGGCACCCCGATCCGGAACGGTTCGCGGCCGAGTTCTGCGGCAGCGAGCGCACGGTGGCCGAATATCTGCTCGCCGAGGTCCTCGAGCGGCAGAGCGAGGAGGTGCGACGGCTGCTGTCCCGGACCTCCGTGCTCGATCGGGTCAGTGGACCGCTGGCCGACCTGCTCACCGGGGGGTCTGGCGGGGAACGGATTTTGCAGAAGCTAGAGCAGGCGGGGGCTTTCGTGGTCGCACTGGACGCGCGGCGATCCTGGTTTCGCTACTACCGGCTGTTCGCCGATCTGCTCGAGTTGGAGCTGCGGCATACCGAGCCGGCTGAACTAGCCACCCTGCACGGTACGGCGGCCGACTGGTTCGCCGAGCACAGGCTCCCGGAGGAGGCGGTCCGCCATGCCCGGGCGGCACAGGACTGGGAGCGGGCCGGCCGCCTGCTGGCCGATCACTGGCTCGACGTCACCCTCAACGGGCAGGCCGCCACCGCGCACCAGCTCGTCACCTCGTTCCCGGCCGATGCCGTCACGGCCAATGCGGAGCTCAGCGCGGTAGCGGCCGCCGCTGAACTGGTGGGTGGATCGCTGGACGAGGGCGCGCGGTATCTAGCGCTGGCCGCGGCGGGGGCAGCGTCGGTGCCCGCGGACAGGCGCGACCGTTTCCGTGTCACGCTGGCCGTCCTGCGGCTTTACCTCGCCCGTCAGCGCGGCGATCTCCAGGCTGTCGCCGAGGAAGTAGAGCAGCTGCAGTCGGCCGACGCTCTGGACCTGCCGCAGCGCGGGCTCGGCGAGGAACTGCGCGCGCTCGCGCTGATCAGTCTCGGCATCGCCGAGCTCTGGTCTTTGCGAGTCCACGAAGCCGAAGCGCACCTGGAGCGGGGAGTTGCTCTGGCGCGCCGGATCGGGCGGCCCTTCCTGGAGATCAACGGCCTGGCGCACTGGGGAGTGGCCGCCAGCTTCCGGTCGTCCGCACTGGCGGTGGAGCGCGGCCGGCAAGCGATCGAGCTGGCACAGCGGCACGGCTGGAGCGGGGATCCGCTTGTCGCGATCGCCTACCCGATGCTGGCTGGATCGTTGATCTGCCAAGGAGAACTCGAGGAGGCGGAACGCTGGCTCGTGCAGGGGGAACGGGCGCTCCGGTCCGAGGTACCGCCGACGACAGCAATGCTGTTCCATTTGGTTCGAGGCTTTCTCGAGATCGCCCGCGGCCGTATCGAGGCGGCGCTAGCCGCCTTCCGCGCCGCCGGGCGCCTGCCCGGACGGCCGCTCAGCGCAGCGCACCCACTCACGACGGAGCTGCGTGCGTTCCTCCTGCACGCCCTCGTGCGGCTGGGAGAGACCGCACAAGCGGACGCTGCCCTGACCGAGACGGCCGAGGAGGAGCGCGAAAGGCCAGGTATGCGCACGGCTGTGGCAGCGCTGCGGCTCGCCCAGGGCAACCCGCGGGCGGCGGCCGACGCGCTCGCGCCCGTCCTCGACGGCTCGGCCGCCGGTTCTCATCAGGTGTGGCTGATCGCGGCTTTCTTGCTGGAGTCGAGCGCTCGGGAAGCGCTCGGGGAACGGGAGGCCGCCCGGCGCGCCCTCGAGCGGGGGCTCGAGCTCGCCGAGTCTCATGGCCTGCTCTTCCCCTTCCTGCTGCACCCGGTGTCCGAACTGCTCGAACGCCATGTCCGGCAGCGCACCGCGCACCCCGCGCTTACCTGGAAGATCATCAGCGTGCTAGGCGGCAGCACGCCGGCGGCGCCGGCCGCGGGTCCACCAGAGCAGCTGCCCGAGGCGCTGAGCCAGGCCGAGGCTCGCGTCCTGCGCTTCCTGCAGACCAGCCTCTCCGCGCCGGAGATCGCCGGCGAACTTTACGTGTCGGTGAACACGGTCCGGACGCACATGCGGCACCTGTACGACAAGCTCGGCGCGCACCGTCGCCTGGAGGCCCTCGACCGTGCCCGTGCTCTTGGCCTGCTCGCGTCCGCCCCGCAAAGGGCTTAGCCCCTCCATGGCTATGTCCGTCCAGCGCCGTCGAACTGGTCCACCGCCTCTACCCCGACTCAGATTCAGGATGCCCGGGGTGCAGCCGGGATTCCAGCCAGTCCTCCAGCACCCGGCCGGCCCGCTGCGCCACCGCGGTGTCGGCCAGCATGCTGTCGAAGGCGTGCGGGGCGCCGGCGAAGACGTGCAGGTCGGTCGGGACGCCGGCCGCGATGAGCCGCTGCGCGTAGTCGATGTCCTCGTCCAGCAGGCCATCGAGATTTCCGACGGTGATGAACGCCGGGGGCAGCCCGGCCAGGTCCGTCGCGCGCGCCGGAACCGCGTAGCCCGGTACCTCGTCTCCGGGGCGCAGCGCGCTGAGGTAGCTGCGCCACCCGAACTGGTTCGCTGAGGGCCCCCACAGCGGCGCGCCGGCCCGTCCCGACCGTGTGGCTAGGCGGTCGTCGAGCATCGGGTAGCTCAGGACCTGGAAAGCCACGGGGATCTCCGCGCGGTCCCGGGCGAGCAGGGCCAGCCCAGCGGCCAGCCCGCCGCCCGCGCTCCCGCCGATGATCCCGATCCGGCCGGGGTCTATACCGAGGTCGCTTGCGTTCTCGTAGGCCCAGCGCAGCGCGGCGTAGCAGTCTTCCAGGGGCCCGGGGAACGGCGTCTCGGGGGCAAGGCGGTAGCCGACCGACACCCCGATGCAGCGCAGCGCGGGTGACCACCGGTCGAAGCGACCGTCGTCCCCCAGATGCGAGCCGATTACGTAGCCGCCGCCGTGGATCGAGATCAGGCAGGGCCGCGGCTCGGTTATCCCGTGCTCCCGGTGCAGCCGCACGGCAACGTCCGGGTCTCCGGGTCTGCCCGGTGCGCGAAGGTCCGCGTGCTCGACGCCGCCAGACGGGGTGCCGGGATCACGCAGCTGCCGGCGCCGGTGTAGCTGACCGTGGCGCCGTTGGTGCCGGTCACGTCGCAGACGCCGGTCCCGCTGGTGGCGTCGACGGTGAACACGACCGGGTTGCCGGACGGGCCGCCGGTCGCGGCCAGCGTGGCCGACCCGCCGACCGTGCCGGTGGCCGGGCCG
>Ga0209333_1000925_pt1 | contig 15074 bp, 13 predicted proteins | sample BlaSpr_A8_OM2_O3_FD_187982 | JGI IMG/M metagenome (GOLD analysis project Ga0209333, IMG submission 187982) | Forest soil microbial communities from Thunder Bay, Ontario, Canada - Black Spruce, Ontario site 2_A8_OM2_O3 (SPAdes) (version 2) | ecosystem: Environmental > Terrestrial > Soil > Boreal... | reverse complement strand
TGAATTGGGTCTCGGCCGGCGCGGCCTGTTCAGGTCGCTTTGGATCTTGCCCGCGTGCATTGCACTCACTGCTTTGAGCATGTTTGCCGCGGCGAAAATCGGCACGCTGCATCCGCTCTACAAAGGCGATCTTGCGCACATTGCCGGTTACGTGTTGTGGACCATTTACCAGCAGTTCCTTCTGCAGGATTTCATCATGGACCGGTTGCTTCGCCTGGTTTCGAGTGAAAGCGCGGCTGTGACTCTGGCGGGAACGCTGTTTGCGGCGGCACACTTGCCCAATCTTGTGCTCACTGCCGCGACGCTGGTGTGGGGTGTAGTTTCGTGCGCGCTGTTCCGGCGTTATCACAATCTATGGGCGCTCGGATTGGCGCAGGGATTGCTGGGCTTGTGCTTCGCCATCTGCGTGCCGGACTCGCTGCATCACCATCTGCGGGTCGGGTTGGGATATTTGCGCTACCGATCGGTACAACCGGTGCCGTAAGAGATGGGATTCGTCTTGCCAATTGTGGATGAATGGTCAACGGGAAGGTCTTTTGCCGGATACGAAGGCGTTTCCTTTGAGTGCGTATCGCAGGGGCTGATCGGCGGCTTTGCTGATGCCGATACGCGGAGTAATTTGAAAACCTTTGGCGCGAAAGCCGTCTCGTGCGATCCACAAGGCGGAACTGGCAGAGGTGAGATCGCATCCGTTATCGCGAGCGCGGGTGATGCCGAAAGCTTCGGCGAGCCGTCCGGGGCCGCTGGTGAGTCGAATTAGATCGCGAGGACCGTGCACGGCGATATCCCGAGCGAGCGCCATTTCCTCGATTCCAAGAAGCGGTTCGAGCGCGCGAAAGAGAACGGAGCCGGCTTTTCCTTCGTGCTCGCAGGAGACGTTCAAGCAGTAGTGCTTGCCGTAGATGAAATAAACGTAAGCGTAGCCGGGAGGTCCGAACAGGATCGAAGTGCGGGCGGTGTTGCCGGCGGCAGCGTGAGCGGCGGGATCGTTTTCGCCAAGGTAGGCCTCGACTTCCACGATGCGGGCCGTCAGGCGGAGTTTTCCGGAATCACGGACTAATACTTTGCCGAGGAGTTCGCGAGCCACGCGACGCGGACCGCGGGCGAAGAATGCGCGATCTAGCGGTCGGAACGGCGGAGGTGGGAGAGTGTTGAGCAAAGTGTCAAAAGTCAGAAGCCAGAGGTCAGAAGACAGTCGCAGGGCCTTGCCACGGCGATGCCGTGGCTCATATCCAAAAGTTTCGCGTTTTGACTTCCGACTTCTGACTTATGAACTTACTTAAGCTGCGCCCTTGGCTGATTCCTTCAAGTAGGCCAATACTTCCACTGCGTGACCTTCAGGTTTTACCTTGGGGAAGATGTGCTGGATTTTGCCGTCGGGGCCAATGACAAATGTAGTGCGGGCTATGCCCATCACTTTTTTGCCATACATATTTTTTTCCTGTACGACGCCGTAGGCGTTGGCCACTTTTTTATCGGCATCGGCAAGGAGGGAAAAGGGCAGCTTGAATTTGTCCTGGAATTTCTTCTGCGCTTTGGGCGTGTCGGGGGAGATACCGAGCAGGACGACGCCGGTTTTCTGAATTTGTTTATAGGTATCGCGGAAGGCGCAGGCCTCGACCGTGCATCCGGGAGTATCGGCACGCGGATAGAAGTAGAGCACTACGGTTTTGCCCCGCAAATCTTTCAGCGAGAGTTCCTTGTCGTTCTCGTCGTGCAAAGTGAACTCGGGGGCCTTATCATGGATCTTGATATTCATGGGCATCTCATTTCCAAAGAAATCTGGTTCGAAGGTGACGTACGCCGTCTCAGCATTGCCGCCGAAGCTGGGACGGACTGTCTCCCGGAGTTTCTTATACCGCAGATTGGGGCCATCCGTCATCGGCGTTCTGGTTTTTCTTGGAGCGTGCGGCTCACGAAGCGCGGCGCAACAACCAGAATTGAAGCGGCGGCAGGAAGCTCCTCAGGAAAAGCCTGCAGAAAACAAAAAGGCGAAGAAGGTGAAAGGGCCGCGGGCGGTGGGACTTTTGCAGATCAGCGGCGGCAAAACGACATTGATTCCGGTAGCGATTCTAGTCGACGGGAAGTTCTACGATGCCGGCGCTTACAAGGCGGATCCCATCCCGATGGCGCTGGAATCGGGCACGGTATATGAGGCCGAGCAGTCCGGAGATTCCCAGGGCCTGTTCACGATTGGCGGCGCGCTCCACAGCAAGAACCCGGGCAGCGTGAGTCCGTGGATTGGCAGCGGAACGTATTTGCTGCAGGGAGCGGATACTCCGAAGACTACGCGGAGGGCAGAAGACGTCCCGGTGGGGATGAACGACAGCGGGGATGAACCGCCACGGCTGGCGAGAAAAGAGGGATCCAAACCCGCCAAGCCTGATTCAAGTTCTACATCGCCTGCGGGCGGCTCAGGATCTCCGGATAAGTCGGGAGCAACGGTGCCGGCATCATCGCAACCGAGTAGTGGTTCCTCCACTGGTTCGTCAACTGGGCCAGAAACGGCGAAGGCCTCGAGCCCGCAGGTTGCTGACAAGCCAGCCGCGCAGACAAATTCTGATAAGGGACCGGCGCAGTCATCTGCAAGTGGAGCGGGTACCGATTCGTCCGCTTCGAATCGATCTCCGTCTAACCAGTCGGCTTCTGGTCAAGCTGCTTCTGGCCAAACTGAAGGAGATTACTATCGACCAACGTTGCGCCGGGGAAAGCCGACGCAGGCGGCGCCGGCAGAGGATGACGTTACGGCGACGAAGAAGACCGGCAAACCGGAATTGCAGACTGCGGCAACTCCAGCGGCAGCAGGCAGCGCGAGTCCGGTGCAAATGGTGGCGGCAATTTCCGATGCGGGTGGACCGGATCCGCAGTCCTACAAATTCTTTTGGAAAACGGGCGAGGAAGATGAGCGACGCAATCAGATGCTAGTCGCGGCGGGCGACGAAGTGAAGGCTTATGCCACGGCGCTGGCCAAGAACCAGATTCTGGCGCATCCGGTTGCGCCGAAGGCAACTCCCGGAGGCCATAAGGCAGCAGCAAAGCAGGCGCAGCCGGTGTTGGAGAATGTTCAATTTCGCGCATTCGATGTGTGGCTTAGCGGCCAGCCGGTTCTGATGTTAAGCGCGGAGGCGCACATTCCCGGGGGGGTGGGAGCGCCAGCGTCCGCGGAGCCGTATAGCGTGATGCTGGTGGCGAGGACGGATATTTATGGCAGTTTGCGCAAGCTGTATTCCGGCGTTACCGACAAATTTCACCTGGACGTGACACCGCGGCTGGAGCTGATTGACGTTGTGGATGCGGACGGAGACGGTCGCGGAGAATTGCTTTTTCGCGAGACTTCGGATGCGGGCAAAGGGTATGCAATTTATCGAGCGACGCCGGACAAGCTCTGGAAGATGTTCGATAGTTTGAATGCGGAGTAAATAAAGCGGTTCTCAGTTCTCAGCGAGCGAGCGCTCTACCGAGAACTGAGAAGTATCTTCCCCAGTTAGGTTTCGATGCCCACGTGGCAGACACGACCGACGAGGTAATCGGACGGAGACTTGCCGTCCTCCATGGTCATCACGTCGATGGGATAAGCCTGGTTGTGGGGCCGCAAAATCAGGTGCTCGCCGGCGGTTTCAACGTGTTTTACGGTGCAAGTTCCGTCTTTCAGGACGGCGTACATGTTGAACTCGCCCTTGCGATAAGGCTTGAGCGAATTGTAGTGGCGGTCGATCAGGAGCGTGGCTCTTGGAAGCAGCCGCGGGTACATGCTCATACCTTCGCCGGCATCCACCTTTATTGCTACGAACCGCTCCCATCGCTCGCGATCGCCTTCGATTTCCGGTTTCAATTTCTTGAGAAACGTTTTCTTGAACTTCAGAATTTCCCTCACATCCATGCTGGTGACGAGCGGGCTGGTGGCAGCGATGGTTCCGTCGGTCAGAAGGACGTTTTGGAACTCGTCATTGCTGGGAGGCAAGATGGAAGCGCGCTTGTTGATCTCGGAGGGGTCGAGCAGATCCAGTACGGAAAGATGCTGAACGGCTAGCACCCGATCCATACCCTCAAGGCTTAAGCCGCGCTTGCGATTCAGGAAGTTGGAGATGTGAGCTTGTTTGAATCCCGTCTGTTGAGCCAGACGGAGGCCGGTCAGGTCGCCATCCTCAATGCGCTCCCAAATAGTGTCGCGCAGATTGTCTTGCAACACCCGGAATTTCATGGCCGGATTATAGCATGCGAGGTATAGCCGATTGCTAATCAAACTATTTGTTCCACAGCATCCTGGGTATAACCACCTTGCCCAGGAAAATTCAAAGCTATACGATCGCGATATTTTATAACCTATTTTGTTTGGGGATTGGATCACGATGAGCAATCTGGAAAATGCGAGGAAGGAAAGAACCTCGCCGAATTTCGCCGGAAAGTACGGGCGGCCGAGGTGCTTTCCGCGGCCATGAAGCGCCGATTATTGAAGCCCCTGGGTTTGCCGACCGATGAGCTGACAGGCCATGGAGAGGCGAGTCCGGACTTGTTTGCCGATCAGGTGAGACCGGCAATGGCTGAGCCGGCAGCGGATGACCTTCCGAGCGGTGAAAGTCCACATATTTAGAAGGTGAGAGCGGGCAGTGGGTCGGAACAAAAGCTGAGAGGATGCCGTAAAATGAACCGGAGTCTCGATGGGAATCCAGGAGCATTGTCGATTTCACCGCGAGTGGAATCGGATAAGAGAAAGGCGTTGCCAGCCGTCTGTGCGGATGCGATTGTCCGAGGCTCGATTTTCCGGGACAATCCTTTTCGGAGTAATCTTTCCCGGAATAGAAACGCAGAGAATAGAAAGGTCCGTGTCAAACGAAGCCGAATGCGAATGGATATCACGTGGGTGACCGACCGGATCGCGGTCGGAGGCGGGATCTGGACGGCGGAGAATATGGCGGCGATAGCGCGCGCGGGTATCACGCACATCATCGACATGCAGATCGAGTTTGACGATACGACGTTGGCGAAGCCGTATGGGATTGCGGTTTGCTGGAACCCGATCGACGACGATTTTGAACCCAAGCCCCCTGAAGTATTTGAGCGTGGAGTGGATTTTGCGCTGGCGGCCCTGGAAGAGGACGGGACGAAGTTGTATGTGCATTGTGCTGCGGGAGTGCATCGGGCTCCGATGATGACGCTGGCGCTGCTGGGCGTGACGGGTTGGACTGTAGAGGATGGCATGGACCTGATTGAGGGGCGACGGCCGGTGGCGGACTTTGCTGAGGTTTATGTGCGAAGCGTAGAAGATTTCCTACAAGGACGACTTTGAGAAAAAGCTTTCAGCGAATCAATCCCCAACAATTCAGAAACGGGATCTCTAAAATAGACGGAACTGGGGAGTGCCTGAACGCTTCTACTTGGTGTAAGCCGTCCCCAGCTCCAGGTAGTCAACCCTCGGCTTAACGACGGCTAGCCAATCTCTTCACCCCAACTTTCAAGCGTCTTTTTCACTAACGCCATGAACTGGTCGGCGACTGCGCCATCGATGAGGCGGTGGTCGTAGCCGAGTGTGAGATGGACGACGGTACGAATGGCGATTGAATCGTTGCCTTCCTTATCGGTGACAACCAACGGTTGCTTCGTGATACCGCCGACGCCCATGATGGCGGAGTTCGGCTGATTGATGATTGGTAAACCGAAAACAGCGCCGAACTGGCCGGGGTTAGTTACGGTGAAAGTCGAGCCCTCGACGTCCTCGGGTTTGAGCTTCTTGCTGCGCGCACGTTCGCCAAGGTCTGTGATGCCGCGCTGCAAGCCGAGGAAGTTGAGGTCGCCGGCATTCTTCAAGACGGGAACGATCAGTCCCCAATCGAGAGCGACGGCAATTCCCACGTTAATGTGGCGATGATAGCGGATGTTGTCGCCTTCGAGTGAGGCGTTGAGAATGGGCCACTGTTGCAACGCGATGATGGCAGCGCGCACGAAGAACGGCATGAAGGTGAGGCGGACGCCGTGGCGCTGCTCGAATCCATTCTTGGACTTGCTGCGAAGGTTAACGATGCGGGTAAAATCCACTTCATACATGCAATGCACGTGCGCGCTGGTTCGGCGCGATTCAATCATGCGCTGCGCGATGATTTTGCGCATGTTCGTCAGGGGAACGAGATCGCCAGGATAGGAAGCGTGAGTTGGAGGGGGCGCAGGACGTGAAGCCGGAGCCGTCGGCACGGCTTCGGTGGACCTGGCTGCGCTCGGTGCGGCGACAGGTGCCGGCGGAGTCGTGGACGATTGCGGGTCGATGAATGAGAGGATGTCCTGCTTGGTGATTCGGCCACCGAGACCTGTACCTGAGATCTGCGAAAGACTCACACCGTGCTCGCGGGCGATCTTGCGGACCAGCGGGGAGGAGCGGGCTTCTTCTTCCTCCGTGGGCTCAGGTGCCGAAGCGCTCACAGGCGGCGCTGGTGCTGGCGGCGGAGCAGTTTTTTTCTCTTCCTTTTTTTCTGGAGATGACCTCGCCGGGCTCACGGCAGACTGCGTCTGCTTGGCAGGGGCCGCTGAGGCTTCGCCGTCGGCGGAAATTGTGCCGACTATGGTATTTACCGCAACTGTTGCGCCCTCAGAAACCTTGATCTCTTGCAGCACTCCAGAAGCGGGCGCCGGGATCTCCGCATCCACCTTATCGGTGGAGATCTCGAAGAGCGGTTCGTCGCGCTGAACTTTGTCGCCAGGCTTCTTCAGCCACTTGGTAATAGTGCCCTCGACGATGGATTCTCCCATTTGGGGCATGATGATGTCAGTCGGCATAATTTCCTTCCACGAGGCCCATGGTTCAGATTAGTCGGGCGTACGCAAATAAATATTATAGCGGTTGCGATTAGGAACTCGAAAGACTCGCGCAGTGAGGGCGCACGATTAGTCGTGCTTGTGTTCCTCTTTTTCTTTTTCCCCTCCGCCGGTCGGGGCGGCGACACCAAAGCTGGTTTTCCAGTAGTCCTGAACCGCAGGTGGCAGCTTTTCCAGATGCGACAAAAGGCTGACGAGCTTCCACATATCCTGCTCGCTGAGCGTCTTATCCCAGGCGGGCATTCCGGTGTAACGGACGCCGGTGCGGATCGTATAGAAGATATGCCACTCGGGATCGTCGGGGGGATCAGATACGAGATTCGGCGCAGGCGGGTAAAAGGAGTTACCGAACGACGTAGGTTTGCGATCGAGTCCGCCGTGGCAGCCGGCGCAGTTCATGGTGTAGATCTTCATGCCATCTTCAAAGTTTTCGTCGGTGGGGGACAATGGATCGGTGACATGCGGAGCGTGGCGCTCCATGGAAGCGTCAACCGCACCATTAGCGATTCGGCGTTCGAGGTGTGGTGGAGCAACATTTGCGGTGGTAGGAATAAAGCCGAGCATGGCGAGCCCAAGGCCGCCGAGGATGACTATGAGAACAGTGACGATGACACCCAGAATAAATTTACCCATCGGTCCCTCCGGACGCACTATTGTGGCAGATGGAGTGGGCAGCGCGCCAGTTCGCGGAGGCGTTGGCCCTGCTCCCTTTTGCTGAAGTTATATCCGACGCAATCAATAAGCTTTCAATCGGCGCGCTTCGCGAACCACATCGCCTATCTGCGGCAAGTAATGCTCTTCCTGCGGCGGAGAGAATGGGATGGCCGAGTCGAGGCCCGCGATACGGACGATGGGGCCGTCGAGATGGTCGAAAGCTTCTTCATTGATGATGGCGGCGATTTCGCCGGCGAGGCCTCCGGTACGCGAATGCTCGTGCAGGATGATGACCTTGTTGGTCTTCTTCACGGTGGCGGCGATCGCTTCACGGTCGAGCGGAGAGACGGTGCGTAGGTCGAGGATCTCGATTTCGATCCCATCGCTCTTCAGTACCTCGGCCGCCTCCAGCGCTGTGTGGACCATCGCAGCGTAGGTGATGATGCTAAGGTCGCGGCCTTCGCGGACGATGTTCGCTTTGCCGATGGGGACCACGTAATCTTCCGCCGGGACTTCACCCTTGATACGGCGGTAAAGATATTTGTGTTCGAAAAAGATGCATGGGTTGCTATCGCGGATGGCGGCCTTCATAAGGCCTTTGGCATCATAGGGCGTGGCGGGGCAAATCACTTTTAGTCCAGGATTATGCACGAACCACATCTCGGGATTTTGTGAGTGAAACGGGCCGCCATGGACATATCCTCCGCTGGGACCGCGCAGGACCAGCGGTGCGGGCGCGCCCCAGAGGTAATGCGTCTTGGCGACCATGTTGGAGATCTGGTTGAAGGCGCAGCCGATGAAGTCCATGAACTGGAATTCGGCGACGGGGCGCATTCCGGTGAGTGATGCGCCGAAAGCCGCGCCCACAATGGCGGACTCGGCGATGGGTGTGTCGATGACGCGCTCCGGGCCGAAGCGGTCGATAAAGCCATCGGTGACTTTGAACGCGCCGCCGTAAATGCCGATATCTTCGCCGAGGCAGAAGACGGTTGGGTCTTGCTCCATCTCTTCCCAGATTCCCTGGCGGATGGCTTCGAGGTAGGTGAGTTGCATAGGTTAAGATTCTTTGCCTGGATTTGCACGGATCGACGCGGATAGTTCTACTTCAAATGCACAGCCGCTTCCGTCTGCTTATACCCTGCTCTGGTTCCCTTCTTCTCCTTCGGCATTCCGTACTTGGGTTTGATCTCGTGGCAGCCTTCTTCGCAGAAGACGCCGCCTTCAGCGGATTCCGGCGTTGGCATCGGAGAGTTCACTGCGATCTCGCGTTCCGCTTCTATCACCCGCTCGATCTCTGCAATCAGTTCTGTGTTCTCTTTCGCCGTCAGCCACTTCTTCTCTTTAACCAAGTGATTTTCGAATCGCGCGATCGGGTCACGCTTCTTCCAGAACTCGAACATCGGTTTTGGCACATATGCGGCGGCGTCGTGAATCGCGTGGCCTTTCATGCGCATCATTTTCGCTTCGATCAGCGTTGGGCCTTCGCCGCGGTGGGCACGCTCGACGGCGTCCCGAGCGGCGTCGTAAACCTGGCAGGCGTCGGTGCCGTCGACAATAACACCGGGCATGCCGTATCCAATGGCGCGCTCAGCTAGATCTCTTACGCGGTATTGCATCTCCGAAGGCGTGGAGTAGGCCCAGAGATTGCTCTCCACGACGAGCACGAGGCCGAGATTCTGCACGGCAGCGAAATTGATGCCTTCGTAGGTGACGCCGGTAGACTGGCCGCCGTCGCCAATCCAGGTGAGCGCCGCGATGTTGCGTCCTTGCAGGCGCGCACCAAGCGTTACACCTGAGAGAACGGGAATGAGATCGCCGAGCATGGAGATGGGCGAAACCATATTGCGTTTTTCGATATCGCCAAAGTGCGATGTGCCGTCGCGGCCCTTGGTTGGGGAGCCAGCTTTTGCCATGTACTGCATCATCGTGTCGGAAGCGCCGAAGCCCCGAACCAGCAACGCTCCTTGATTGCGGATCATCGGGGCGAACCAGTCATCTTTGCCGAGCGCGTAAGCCGAGGCGCAGGAACAGGCTTCCTGGCCGAGTCCGAAATAGACTCCACCCACGACTTTGCCCTGTTTGTAGAGGTTTTCGAGCGCAACCTCCATTTTGCGATTGAGCAGCATGTAGCGGTAGATCTCGACGGCTTGCCGCTTGGTCAGGTATTTGGAGTCGCGGATGGGCGGCACCGGGGCGTCGAGATTGCCTCCGACTTCGTATCGCACCCGCTCGGTGCCGTCTTTATCTTTCTCGATGGCCTGGCGGACGGTGAGGTCGGGATGCTCCAGGCGATAATCGGGGATCGAGTAGGTGCGGAGATCAGAATTGGCCAGTGTCTTCGCCCCAGGTGGCGATCCATTCCGCGAACGGCCGTTAGAATGCTGCTTCGTGAGGGACTTTGTCTTCTTAATGGACATAGTTACGAAACCACGCTCCACGCGCAACTGTTTATGCTATCGCGACAACGGTAAATATTGCTAGCGGCCATGCAACGAACCTGAAGAGGAACTTCCGCGAAACAAGAATTCAGGCCCAAGTGTTTTCGTCTTCATTGTGTAACTTACGTAGTTCGTCAGGAGGCCGCAGCGGAACCCCCAATGGATGTCCGAGCAAAGCATCAAGAGTATTCACCCACAGTATCTGGCTGGAAAAAACTATGCCGAAGTTGCGGGAGATGGATTCGGCCACGGCATTCAGGTCCAGCTGCCTGTCGAGTTCTTGCTGCATCGACGTGACCGGTTTCGTCGTGATGCCGCAGGGGATGATGAGGTTGAAGAAGCTGAGGCCGGTGTTCACGTTGAGGGCGAAGCCGTGAGAGGTGACGAAGCGCGAGATATGGATGCCGATGGCTGCGATTTTGGCTTCGCTGTGGGTGTCGGTTGAGCTGTCATCTGACAGCAGGTCGTTCGACTCCAGAGAACGATTCTGTGAATCGTTCTCTTCCGCTCGGGATGACAAGGGATTGGGATTTGTCCAGACTCCCGTGAGACCTGCGACGCGCTTCGTCGGGATGGCAAAATCAGCGCAGGTTCGGATCAACACTTCTTCCAGGCGGCGGACGAATTCGACAGCGCCCAGACTCTTGCGCTTGCCATCGGGTGCGGCGAAACTACGGAGGTCGAAGATTGGGTAGCCGACGATTTGTCCCGGGCCGTGGAAGGTAACGTCGCCTCCGCGGTCGCATTCGAAAAGCTCGACGCCGCGCCGAGCAAGGAGTTCAGGGGATGCGATTACGTTGGCGGCCTTCGCGTTGCGTCCGAGCGTGATGACCGGTGAGTGCTCCAGCAGGAGAAGAACGTCGCCGATCTTTTCGTCTTTACGTAATGCGACTAATTCCTGCTGCAGGCGCAGGCCGGCGGCATAGTCGACGGTGCCGAGTTGGATCAGAGAGATCAAATTCACTGAGGTTACTGAGCCGGGACCTCTACGTATGCCGAGTATGTGCTTGGCTCGGGGATGGGCTCACCGTTTCGCGCGACGCCTTCCAGGTGGAAAGCGATCGTCTCCTGCATCTCTCGTTCGACTTCGTCGCGGGTCTTGCCGGTAGCTACGCAGCGATCTAAATCGGGCCAGCAGGCCGAATAGCCCGTTCCTGTTTTCTCAACGGCAATCAGATATTTTTTCATCTCTTGAGCCCGCCCGCTTCAAGACGGTATTCAGAGTGCCGGTTCCAAGGCCATCGCCCGGCTTGGCCGGCACAGCTACCAATCCCGGCTTTCTTGGATGCTTATACTGACGATGACTTCCGCGCGTGCGATCAAGATGCTAGCCCGCCTGCTCCAGCATCTTGATTACGTCGCCTACTTTCATTTTACGCCCGGCCGCAAAGTATCACGCGTTAATCGCAATCCCGTACACGCTATTGGCCGCATCCAGCATGGCTTCTGCCAGAGTCGGATGGGCATGGATGGTCCAGATCAAATCTTCAACGGTGCCTTCGAGTTCCATAGCGGCCACGGCTTCGGCAATCAGTTCCGTAGCCTGCGGACCGATGATGTGCACGCCGAGAATTTCGCCGTAGTCGGCGTCGGAGACAATCTTGATGAAGCCTTCATGCTGACCCACAATCGAGGCGCGCGAATTTGCCGTGAAAGGGAACTTGCCAATCTTGACATTGTATCCCGCCTCGCGCGCCCTGGTTTCAGTCAGGCCTACGCTGCCTATTTCAGGATGGCAATAGGTGGCTCCGGGAATATGTTCGGGATTGATCGGCTTGCAAGGCTTGCCTGCGATCTTAGCCACGGCCACCAGCGCTTCCATGGCGCCAACATGGGCAAGTTGTGGCGAACCGAGCACGATGTCACCCACGGCATAAACGCCGGGCTCTGCAGTGTGCATCCACGAATCGACTTGGACGAACCCGCGTTCCGGCTTGATCTTGGTTTTCTCCAAACCGATATTTTCCGTGCGCGGTTTTCGTCCCACGGCGATCAGAATTTTCTCGGCATCGATCTTCTGCTGTTTTCCCTCGGCGCTGATGATCACGGCGATGCCAGTTTTTGTTTTATCAATCTTCTCGACCTTCGCGCCGGTGTGGAAGCCAATACCACGCTTGCGATAGAGGCGAGCCAGTTCCTTAGAGACTTCTTCATCTTCAACGGGAACCAGGCGTGGCAGCATTTCAACTAGGGTGACTTCACAATCGAAAGAGCGGTAGATTGAAGCGAACTCCACGCCTACCGCGCCTGCGCCGACAATGACGAGCGACTTGGGAATCTCTTTCAAGCTGAGAATTTCGATGTTGGTGAGAATTCGGTCGCTGGCCTCAAGGCCGGGAAGCATGCGAGCTTCGGAGCCGGTGGCCAGCAGGACGTTCTTTGCCTTGAGATGGCTGGTTTTGCCATCGTTTGCAATCTCTATTGTGTGAATTCCATTCTGCGCTGTGCCTGTCAGCTTCCCGTAGCCTTTCACAGTCTCAACCTTGTTCTTCTTCATCAGGAATTCGAGGCCCTTGGCGTGCTTGGCCACGATCTTCGCCTTGCGATCCTGGATTGCAGCCCAATTGAGCTTGCGCGCGTCCACGCCCTCAATGCCGAATTCTTTCGCGTCCTTGAGGTGATCCCAGAGTTCAGCGTTGAACAGCAAAGCTTTGGTGGGTATGCAACCTACGTGCAGGCAAGTTCCTCCCAGGAATCCATCTTTTTCGATAAGAGCGGTTTTCAGTCCGTACTGTCCGGCGCGGATTGCGGCAGTGTAGCCGGCGGGTCCGCTACCGATGATTGCAACGTCGTAAAGAGTTTCAGGCAAGTGGAGCTCCTCAATCAATCTTCAATAGAAATAATCTTCAATAGAAAGAGATGACAAAAAGCAAACGAATGATTCTAGAACAGTGGCAGGAAAGCACCAAGTACAGGACGCCGAGAGAAAGCTAACCGATTCGGCTGCGATGACAGCTAATTGTTCTGAAATGGCATGCCTAGGTCGGGAAGAAGGCAAAAAAGAAAGCCGCCAATACGGCGGCTTGTTCATATTTCAGCAGCTGCGATTAGTTGCCTTCGTTGCTGGCCCGCTTCCAGGAAATCAACTCGCCGATGGTCGAACTGGTGCTGGAAACCGGTTGCTTGTAGGCTTCCACTTCGGATCGCGAGGCTTCCTCGCCCACTGCGCGGATACTGAGTCCCACCTTCTTATCTTCCTGACTCATCTTGATGATCTTGAAATCATGTTCCACGCCGGGCTCAAGATGCAGCGGTTGGCCGTTTCCATCCACTGCTTCCGACTTGTGGCACAAACCCTCCACACCCTCCGCGATTTCCACGAATGTTCCGAACGCGGCCACCCGCAGCACTTTGCCATGAACCACATCGCCGACGTGATGGGTCTCGAAGAAACTCTCCCAAACATCGGGTTGCAGTTGCTTGACGCCCAGTGACAGTCGCCGCTTGTCGGGTTCAATGGCCAGAACCACGGCCTTCACGCGATCCCCCTTCTTCAGGACTTCGGAAGGATGCTTCACCCGCTTGGTCCAGCTCAGGTTGCTTACGTGTACCAGGCCATCGATTCCATCTTCGATTTCGATAAATGCGCCAAAATCCGTCAGGTTGCGTACCCGGCCTTCCACCGTCATGCCCACAGGATATTTATCGTGCAGCGCATCCCAGGGATTTGTCGCCAGTTGCCGCATGCCCAAAGAGATTCGGCGCTCGGTGGGGTTTACATTCAATACCACGCACTCTACCTGATCGCCAACGTTCACCAGCTTGGAGGGATGCTTCATGCGCTTCGACCACGTCATTTCGCTGACGTGAACCAGCCCTTCGATCCCCTGCTCCAGTTCTACAAACGCGCCGTAGTCGGTCACGCTGATTACTCGGCCGGATACGTGCGCGCCTACTGGATAGCGGTGCTCCGCATCGAGCCAGGGATCCGGCGTCAACTGCTTGAATCCCAGGGAAACGCGTTGCTTGTCTTTGTCGTACTTCAGCACCTTCACCTGAATCTGATCGCCCACATTGACCAGGTCGCGAGGATGCGTAAGTCTTCCCCAAGACATGTCCGTGATGTGGAGGAGGCCATCCAACCCACCGAGATCGACAAAAGCTCCGTACTCGGTGAGGTTTTTCACGACTCCCGTCAGCACCGAACCTTCTTCCAGGTGTTCCAGAGTCTTGCTGCGCTTCTCGGTCTGCTCGCCTTCCAGCAATTCCTTGCGCGAAACCACGATGTTTCCGCGCTTCTTGTTGAGCTTGATAACAGTTACTTCCAGCGTCTGGCCCTTCATGCCCTCAAGATTTCGAATCGGTCGCAAGTCCACTTGCGATCCCGGCAGAAAAGCTTTCGCGCCCAGGATGTCGACCGTCAGGCCTCCTTTCGTGCGCTCAATCACGACCGCCTCAATGGGTCGCTTTTCGTTGTGAGCCTTTTCTATTTCGTCCCAGGCGTGGATGCGCGCTGCCTTTTGGTGCGAGAGGTTGATATAGCCTTCCTCGGTGTGACCCTTCTCGCGCATCACGTCAATCTCATCGCCGGGCTTTACCTTGGGCTTGCCTTCGTGATCCAGAACTTCCGAGAGCGGCAGCATGCCTTCCGATTTCGCGCCCACGTCCACCACCACGTGCGTGGGGGTCAACTTCAGCACCGTGCCTCTGATTACGCGGTCTTCTCCCACGGCTTCTTCGGTTTCCGTGGTGAAGTTCTCCAGCGCCGAGGCAAAATCCTCGCCGGCATGTTTATCCTCGGAGGCAATCGCCGACGTGTCTTTGGCGGATGCGGCTGCCGGAGACTGCTGCGACGCGGCCTGATGTTGTTCAGTCAAGATTGAGTCGGATACCGTCGGTTCTGTTTCGGTTGCGACGGCGCTGGTGGATTCGGAGTTGTGAGCGGTGGTTTCGTCGAACAAAGTCATGCCTCTCTGCTGAACCTCGCACTGGGTGCGGGGAGGATGCGGGGCCTGCTTGGCGGACTGCTGGAGTGAGTCGTTTGGTTGTGGTGGGCTCACCCTGGCGAGTGAGCTTGGACAATCCCAGCTGCCGGACGTTTTACAGAAACCCGCGTCCAAAGGGAACTCCTCGACTATAGCAACGCCTCGCAAACAGTGTCAAACTCAAATCTTGCGCAGGTTACGGGAGTGTTTCAACCGTCAGGATCTGGGCAGTGCCCTAAGCAGGCACGAATAC
>Ga0209333_1000924_pt1 | contig 15094 bp, 6 predicted proteins | sample BlaSpr_A8_OM2_O3_FD_187982 | JGI IMG/M metagenome (GOLD analysis project Ga0209333, IMG submission 187982) | Forest soil microbial communities from Thunder Bay, Ontario, Canada - Black Spruce, Ontario site 2_A8_OM2_O3 (SPAdes) (version 2) | ecosystem: Environmental > Terrestrial > Soil > Boreal... | reverse complement strand
GGTCAGCGCGGAAAGGCCCGAGGACACGCTCGTGCAGCATTACTTCATTCCCACCATCCGGGCCGCGATCAAGCTGCGGCAACACGATCCGGCGGCAGCCATCGATCTGCTCCGCGGCACCGCCAAGTACGATCTGGCGTTTACGGGAGCGGTCGATTCTGTGTACCCCGCCTACATCCGCGGACTCGCATACGCGGGGCTCGGCGATGGCCAATCGGCCGCGGCTCAGTTCCAAAAGCTGATCGACAATCCCGGTTTTAGCGTGAGACACGTCATCGGACCCCTGGCCCGGCTGCAACTCGGCCGTGCGCACAAGATGATGGGCGACAACGCATCCGCCCGTAAATCTTACGAAGAATTCCTCAGCATTTGGAAAGATGCCGACCTCGATCTTCCCATCTATCGACAAGCCAAAGCCGAGTACGCCCAGCTCAAAAAATAGGTAACCAGACGCGATGACTACGGTACCTCGGTCGGCAAGTTGAAATGAAAGGTGGCACCTCGTCCGTCATTGGCGGTCGCCCACAACCGGCCACCATGCGACTCCACAATGGAGCGGCTGATTGCTAATCCCATGCCGCTGCCTTGGGGCTTGGTAGTAAAGAAGGCAGAAAAGATCTGGTCAACATTCCCAGTTGGTAGTCCCGGGCCCGTGTCACTGACCGAGAACTGGAGTTGACCGTCCTCCAGTTGCGACTTCACCGTAAGGTCTCCCTCCGCGTCTTTCATGGCTTCGATGGCGTTGAGCATGAGGTTCATGAACACCTGCTGCAGCTGCACCCGGTCTGCCATGATTTTGGGAAGTTCGGCGGCAAGTTCCGCGCGCATGGCAACCGAGTATCGATCGGCCTCACCTTTTAGCAGCGTGAGCATTTCCTCGATAATTCCGTTTACATCGACCAACTCACGTTGTGGAGGAGACTTCTTGTAGAGGGAACGTATACGGTCGATGATCTCAGCCGCACGATTCCCGTACTTATCGATTCTGGCGGCTGCCGCACGGGCCCGATCAAGATTGGGCGGTTCGTGTGCCAGCCATTCAATGCAGCTGTTGGCGCTGGTAATGGCTGCAGCGATGGGCTGCTTGATTTCGTGTGCCAGTGACGCGGCCATTTCCCCCAACGTGCTCACACGATTGGTGTGCGCGAGCTCGGTCTCTAATTGACGTATGCGCTCCCGCTCTTGTTCAAGTAGCTCCTGCTCGGTAACGTCTATCCCTGTCCCCACGAACCCTTGGAAAGTGACCCCTTCAGTCACCGGAACACCCACACAACGTACGTAGCGTATATTTCCATCCGGCCGCACAATCCGCTTCGTGAAGTCGAATCCGCAATGGTTGGCCAGCATCTTTTGAATTTCTTGTTCCATAAAGTTCCGATCTTCCGGGTGTACGAGGTCCAAATATTCTTTTATTGTTGGCGGCTTCCCGCCTGGATCAAGGCCATAAACGTGGAACAACTCGGAAGACCAGTAATCGAATCCAGCCGAGTTGAAGGCCCAGCTACCCGCGTGCGCGAGGCGCTGCCCCTCTCTGAGATAAAGCTCGCTTCGCTGCAGGGCTTCCCCGGCACGCTTGCGATCTTCAATGTCCGTGAGGGTTCCGTACCATTTAACAATGTTTCCATGCTGATCTCGAAGGGGGACGCCACGCACCAGAAACCATCGATATCCCCCGTCAGCGGCGCAACGGAAGCGCGCCTCGTCTTCGAAAAGCTGACCGGTCGCAACGGAGATGCGCCAATTCTCGGAATGGCGCACAAGTTCTTCGGGATGGATCGCACGCTGCCAACCTGCGCCTGAACTGTGCTCGACAGAAAGCCCGGTGTATTCGGTCCATCGTTTATTTACAAATGTGCGGGAGCCGTCAGACAAGGCAGTGAAAGTCATCGCCGGAATTGTTTCCACAACGTCCCGCAGACGCTTTTCCTGATCCTTGAGCTGACGAATGCGCCATCGATGGAGTGCCCAGAGCAGCGCAACCAAGGCTGCAAAGCACGAGAACCGGAACCAGTAAGTTTGATAGTAAGCCGGGGCGATGGAGAAATCGAGGGATGTGCCCGCTTCGTTCCATAAGCCGCTGTTATTGCACGCCTTCACGCGGAAGGTGTAACTGCGCGGAGGAAGGTTGCTGTAGAACGCTTGCCGGCGAGTGCCGGCGTCCTGCCAATCTTGATCCCAGCCTTCAAGCTTGTAGCGAAATAATATTTTCTCCGGCGCGACGAGGCTGAGGGCCGTGTAGTCGATCTCTAGCTCGCGCACCAGCGGGGGCAGGTGGGGCTTCGATTGTGCCTCGCCCGACAAATTTTCCTTGTACTCCTTGCGGTCGGCGACGACCTTCTCGATATGCACTGGTGGTGGGAGCTTGTTGAAGGGGATCTGGTGCGGATCGACGACGCTCATGCCATCGGGACTCATGAACCAGAGTTTCCCATCTCTTGACTTCGCGACGCGCGGCGTATAATCGCCAACCACAGCAAGACTCCTTAGCCCGTCCGAATTATCGAAAACTGTGGTGTGGATCGTGCGGTTGGTCTTGTTCGGAGCGCTAGCCCACGTGTCCAACTCAGAGCGCGCAACTCGCACCAAACCGCAGGGCATCATGAGCCAGACCGATTGCGCGTCGTCTTCTATCGTCCACTGGACCGCATCGCAAGGCAGTGCGCTTTTGCTCGTTAACGTCGCGATGTGGCCATCTTTCAATCGGGTGAGTCCGCCCTCACTGGCGATCCAGAGAGCGCCGTCACCGTCGAATCGGAGTTGATTGATTGGCCCCTCGCTTAGCCCATCGGTGGCCGAGTAGGACGAGCCGATATGGCCATCACGAAACCAGACGATGCCACCCCGCGAAAATCCGAGCCACAGGCCGCCATGCAAAGGATCCGTAGCCAGAACAACCGCAGGATCCTTGCGTCCAAATGTGGCCCATGGAATAGGTGAGAACACATTATCCTGCGACAATCGTAAGAGGCCGAGTTCGCGGTTGGCGATCCACAGATTTCCCGAGGCGTCCATGGTGATGGAACCCACCAATCCACCGGGAGCAGACGTAGGAACAAAACGATCAGTCTCCAGGTAGCCCACCCCCCTCGGTGTGGAGACCCAGATTCGCCCGCGAGAGTCCTGAAAGAGGGATCCGACTCCCTCATCCGGTAGTCCGCTACCGACAACCTCGTGCCCACGCGCCGTCCTGTGCTGGCGGAACACCGCTACTTGGCCGTGACTCAGGCGGTTCAACCCATTAAGGGTAGCGAACCAAACGCTTCCGTCCCTCGCCGCTAACATGCCTCCCCAGGGAATATCCGATAAACCTTGTTTCTTGGAATACGTGACCACGGGAAGCTCGTGAAAACGGTCGAGCCCATTTATCGTGGCGACCCAAATATTTCCCTCACGATCCTCAAACAAATCGTAAATGTCGTTGCCGGATAGGCCGTCCGATTCTGAAAACACATCGGTCCGTCCCTGGTGTATATGCACGATACCCCGGCCCGCAGGACACACCCACAGACCGCCGTCGCGGTCGCGGAGCATTTTCAGGACACGGAACCCCCGCCTTGCAGTGGGGAACTGATATACGGCGTTCGCTCTCCCGTCAGCCAGGCGCATGACCGCGCCTGTTGCGGCGATCAAGACACTGCCATCCTCACTCTCGGCCATGCCCTGCATTCTTCCGTTTGGCAGGCCTGGCACCGCATAGAATTCCGGCGGTCCAGGTCTCCAGCGCCACACCCCTGTCTCTAATCCGACCCAGAGATTTCCTTTGCTGTCCTTATGCAACCCGAAGACGCCGCGGTCAACACCGCCCATCTCCGGACCGCAGCGGACGCTGCCATTCCGAATTTCGCAGAGTTTTCCGTCGGGCCCCTTCGCGCCAACCCATATTGAGCCCACGCGATCTTCAACTAGTGCAAAGATGGCCGATCCAGCGAGCTCCGCGTACTGAGTGAGCCTGCCGTTCTTCCAGCTTGCGAGCCCACTCCATGTACCGATCCAAAGGGTCCCGTCACCCGCCACGACCAGTTTTGTGATGGTGTTGGACGGGAGTTGCTGATCTGGCGGTGGCTGCCAAAGTATGTTTCGAACGCCATCGAAGCGATACAAGCCAAAGGCTGTTCCCAGCCAGAGGTAGCCGTCGGGGGTCTGCGCGATTGCGATAATGGAGCCTTTGGAAAATCCGTCCCGGATCTTCCAGGCGGTATGCGCGTACTGGCTGACGTCTAGCGCCGGGTTCAGCGCGAACGCACAAGTTCTCGCTATCAGCATGCCCGCCAGCATCGCGCCCGCCAATTTGCCGTGAACTGTTTGCAAAATCGCGCCCGGCGCAGGTCTCAACCCAACAGCCGGCCCTCCGATACGCTCATACTATCCGACGCGGACTGATTCAATGAGCCAAGCATCGGCCCTTGCTTTTTCCAGCACATGTCTACCAGATCAGCTTCAGTCCGAACTGTATCTGGCGTGATGTGGTCGTCGTGGAGGTGAGGACGCCCGCCGAAGAAATTGGGGCTCCGTTGGCTCCAAACAGGCTGGTATTGTTCGTCGGGACGACCGGCGACGCAAAATTCGTGTGATTCAAGACATTGAAGAACTCTGCTCGGAATTGCGTATGAAACTTCTCCAAGGCGCCAATGTTGCGAAATAACGAGGCATCCAGATTGACAAGGCCGGGACCGCCCAGAATATTGCGCCCCGCGTCCCCAAACCGCGTGCTCGGGTTGGGAAAAGCAAAACACTGCGTTTTGATGTAGTCAAGCGGATTTCCCGGATTCACACGAGAACCACTGCATCCCGGTCCGGTCAGCACATCCGGCCGGTCGAACTGATCGCCCTTCATTCCTAACGGATCTCCGGTGATTATCGGTGTAAACGGTTCGCCGGAGGCAATGTGTAGAATCCCACCCCATTGCCAACCGTTTAATGCCCATCGCAGCGCTCGTGGCCCGGCTGTGAACATCGGGATTTCCCAGATGTAGTTGACCGCGAGGTTTTGACGTATGTCGAAATCGGCGAGTCCACGCCCATTTCTTTCATCGAACCAAAGCGTGGGGACGCTGTTCGCGAAGGTACCTGGGTTGCTGTTCGCCGATTCGGAACCCGAGTCAATAATTTTGCCCCAGGCGTATGACACTCCGCCTTGCAGCCTTTTGCTGAGTCGGCGAGTTACCTGTATCTCGAGGGCGTGGAAAATGGAATCGGAGTTCCACATGGTGCCAGAGATCTGGCCTACGTTCGGGTTGAGAGGAGTCCCATTCTCCGGCCATACGTAGCCCTGCGGCGTCAACCCCGGAAGCACCATGTCGAAATTGTTTGTGAAGTAGGGAAGATGAACACCGCGCGATCCCGTGTAGCCCACTTGCAGCACCGTATCCGCACCCAATCTCTGCTGAATGTTGAAGTTCCACTCCATGTCATAGCTGCGCGGAGGATTCGGCTGAATATACGCGTAACGAAGGGTGGGTGTCGTCAATTGCGGAAATGCTCCACTTGGAAACGCCCCCTGCGGCAGGTTCGTGTCGTCGCCCAACTCAAAAAACGGAGCCGACAGAAGGCTCGTCGCCCCAAATAGATAGGGGAGAGGTAGGTTATCGAATATTCCGAAGCCAGCGCGGAGGGATGTCTTACCGTTACCTAGTGGATCCCACGCAAAGCCCACCCTCGGTTCAAAATTGAGCTTCGTCGGATTCGAGAAGAAAGGATCTCCGAGGTGTGGGACGGTTGAAGTCAACGATGGCAGATTCGAGAGTTTCCCGTGTGCTTCGCTCGGGACGGTTGCTGCTTCATAACGCAGCCCCAGATTGAGCATCAAATTGGGCCGCGCTCTCCAGTCATCCATCACGTATCCCGCATAAATAGACTGCCGAAGGGCGCGTGGTGTGATTCCACTTCCGATTGGCGCGTTAAACGAAGTTGGCTGGTCCTGCAGGAAATCGGAAAGTGATCCGAACACGAACTGGCCTAGCGGGCTGGTTTTGCCCAATTCGTTGTCCCGGATGTTCTCAAAAGCAAAACCAAACTTTAGAGAGTGAGTACCTAACGTTGCGAACGCATCATCGTAGAACTGATACGAGTTGTAATGAAAATCGAACTCCCCGACGGCGCCAAAGCCCCCTGGAAACGTCGAGAGTTGCGAATTCGTTATAACTCCCACGGGTTGGCCAGACAAAAAGCCCAGCGACGTGTCCGCTGCCACAGGGTTAATCGCCTTTAAGCTCTTTGCCGCTTGCGAGACTACACGGCTGAAACCCAATCGTGCCGTGTTGGCCATTTGGGCACCGAATGAGTGCGTTTCCTCGAGAACGGCGGCTTGACGGCGCGACAGAGTCCCGATGATGTTGTTATTGAAGGAATCCGGGCCCTCCGTCTTTCCATTGTCGAACATGTAGGTTCCGAACAGGCCATCAACCTTCCCAATTGTGAAGTCCGAGCGTGAGGTGAAGAAGTCCTCATTGGTGTTCTGCGGAGTGGCAAGCGTGAAATTGCCGGTATCGCCCTCGACCGGACCGTTCGGAAGGGGATAGAGCGCCAAGTACGGCTCTACTCTTGGATCCACAGTAACAGTACCCGAAGTTAGATTCCCGGTGCGCGCTGCGGCAGAAGGCACAATGTCCACCGTAGTTGTCGAAAGCAGCTGGCGAATTCCTTCGTAATCGCCAAAAACAAACAACTTGCTTTTGATAATCGGCCCTCCAGCATCGGCTCCGAACTGATTGCGCCGGAATGGGGGCGGAGACGAAGTTGTATCGAAGAAGTTGCGGGCGTCGAGCGCGCTGTTGCGCAGAAACTCGTAAGCAGAGCCGTGTAGCTCATTTGTGCCAGAGCGCGTAATGGAATTGATCACTCCTCCCGACGTCCTGCCATAGCTAGCCGGCGCGCTGTTGGTCACGACAGAAAATTCCTGAATCGCCTCCACGCCGAGCAAGACACCGAGAACGCTGCCGGGCCCTCCGTTGGAATAGTCGTTTATGCTGATTCCATCGAGTCGGTAGTTGTTCCCTTGTGGGCGCGTTCCGCCGATGCTTAACTGCGTCCCGAGACCGCGGTTTGCCCGTTGATTACTCAGAGCGAGCGGGTATTGATACACGACAGTGACTCCCGCTTGCAGCTCTGCGAGAGTCGTCCAGTCGCGCCCGTTCAGAGGCAATTCGCGAACTGTGGTCGAGTTCTCGGTTGCCTCCAAGGTCGAACTGGCCAATTGGAGAGCGGGCGGTGTGCCTGAAACTTCGATTCTCGTCTTAACCTCGCCTGGGGGTAGCTTGAAATCGATTACCTCCTCGGAGCCGACCGTGACAAGAACACCCGATCTCACAAGCGTTGCAAATCCGTCCTTGGACGCACTGATCTGATATGTACCAGCCACCAAGTTCGGAGCCATGTAGATCCCGTCGTTGTCTGCGTCTATGGACCGGAGGATAGCCGTCTCGGAGTTCTTAACAGAGACGTGCGCTCCTGCAATCGCGCGTTCTGAACGATCTGTCACACTCCCGGAAAGCGTCCCTCCAGCGACCTGTGCGAGACAGGCACTCCCGGTCACCAGTACGATTGCAGTGACGCACGCGACCGTGAAAGAACTCGAGTTCGAAGCGGTCCCGGTTGGGTTTGGACGCATCTCAACGTTCCTTCACGGACGGATCCGCTCTAATGTAAGTCCGCACCGGTCAGCAGTGAGCCGTCAGGGAGTGGCCGATCTTATCTCTAGAACGTGAGCTTTCATCAATTACTCTAAACCCGTCAGATCATACGGCTGGCATCAAGCCCGGTGGAAACACCAAGGGTGTTGGCTCCGTTACCTCAGTCGGCAAGGTGAAATGAAAGGTGGCGCCTCGTCCGTCATTGGCGGTTGCCCACAACCGGCCACCATGCGACTCCACAATGGTACGACTAATGGCCAGCCCCATCCCGCTGCCTTGGGGCTTGGTGGTGAAAAAGGCAGAAAAGATCTGGTCAACATTCCCAACCGGTAGTCCCGGGCCTGTGTCGCTGACCGAGAACAGCAGTTGACCATCCTGCCCCTGCGACTTCACCGTAAGCTCTCCACCCTCGTCCTGCATGGCTTCGATGGCATTGAGCACAAGGTTCATGAAGACCTGCTGCAGTTGCACGCGGTCTGCCTTGATTTTGGGCAGTTTGGCAGCAAGTTCGGGTCGCATGGCAATGGAGCATCGGATAGCCTCACCCTGCAGCAATGGGAATATTTCGTGGACGATTTCGTTCATGTCGATCAGTTCACTTTGTGGAGGAGACTTCCTATACAGCGATCGGATATGGTCGATGATCTCAGCCGCACGATTCCCATATTTATCGATTTTGGCTGCTGCTGCACGGGCCCGATCAAGGTTGGGAGGCTCGTGCGCCAGCCATTCGATGCAGCTGTTGGCACTGGTCATTGCGGCGGCGATCGGCTGTTTGATTTCGTGTGCCAAAGAGGCGGCCATCTCGCCCAACATGCTCACGCGATTGGTGTGCGCGAGCTCAGTCTCTAACTGACGTAGGCGCTCCCTTTCTTGTTCAAGCAACTCCTGCTCGGTAACATCGATCCCTGTCCCAACGCACCCCTGGAAAATCTCCCCTTGAGTGACAGGAATACCCACACAACGTACGTAACGAATCTCTCCGTCAGGGCGCACAATCCGCTTCGTGAAGTCGAATGCGCAATGATCGGCCAACATCTTCGCAATTTCCTGTTTTATGAATTCGCGATCGTCCGGATGAACGACAGTCAAATATTCTTCTGCGGTTGGCGGCTTGCCGCGCGGATCAAGCCCGTGAATCTGGAATAATTCCGAAGACCAGTAATCGAATCCAGCAGTATTCAATGCCCAACTTCCTATGTGGGCGAGGCGCTGACCCTCAGCGAGATAAAATTGGCTTTGCTGAAGCGCCTCCTCCGCGCGCTTGCGGTCAGTAATGTCCTGGACTGTACCGAACATCTGGTAGGGCCGGCCCGCCGCATCTCTCTTTACATCGCCCTCGCTATGCACGATGCGAAGTTCGCCCGTGGGCCGCAATAGGCGATATTCGACGTTGTAGCGAGGCCCCCCAGCGAGCGCCTCGTGCAGTGCTCGTGAAACAAACCCCCAATCTTCGGGATGGACCTTTTGCCGTAGCGCGTCCAAGTCCATTGGATGTTCCTGTGGCTGCAGTCCGAAGATGCGATAGGTTTCGTCTGACCAGGTGATGCGACCGGTCACGAAGTCCCGTTCCCAGTATCCGACATGCGTGATGCGCTGAGCTTCTTCAAGCCTGGCTTTGCTTTCATGCAAGTCGCGCGAGATCGATTGCAGAGCATCCTCAGCGCGTTTGCGATCTTCAATGTCCGTGAGGGTTCCATACCACCCAACGATCCTCCGATGCCGATCTCGAAGGGGGACACCGCGCACCAGAAACCATCGATATTCCCCATCAGCGGCGCGACGGTAGCGCGCCTCGTCTTCGAAAAGCTGTCCGGTCGCAACGGAGATGCGCCAATTCTCGGAATGGCGCACAAGATCTTCGGTATGGATCGCACGCAGCCAACCTGCGCCTGAACTCTGCTCAATAGAAAGCCCGGTGTATTCGGTCCATCGTTTATTTACAAATGTACTGGAGCCGTCAGACAACGCAGTGAAAGTCATCGCCGGAATTGTTTCCACAACGTCCCGCAGACGCTTTTCCTGATGAGTGAGCCGATGAACCCGCCAGCGATGAAGTGCCCAGAGCAGCGCAATCAAAGCTGCGACGCAAAAGAATCGAAACCGATTCGTCTGGTAATAGGCCGGAGCGACGAAGAAATCGAGGGACGCGCCAGCTTCGTTCCACACGCCGCTGTTATTGCAAGCCTGTACCCGGAAAGTGTAACTGCGTGGTGGAAGATTGCTGTAGAAAGCTTGCCTTCGAGTTCGGGCATCCTGCCAATCGCGATCATAGCCTTCCAGCTTGTACTGGAAATGTACCCTCTGAGGAACGACAAAGCTCAGAGCCGTATAGTCGATCTCGAGATCACGCGTAAGGGCGGGAAGACGAAGGCCGCTCTGAGGCGAATATGACTTTCGATCAGCCAGTACATCTTCGATATGTACGGGCGGCGGGATCCGGTTTCTGAGGAGGCCATCCGGATCAATCATTTGAGCCACAGTGTCATTGGCAAACCATAAGCGTCCGTCGTTTGATCGTGTTGCAACCGGGCGAAAGGGAGGAATATAGGCCTGGGCGCCGTCGTAAGCATCGAACAAATCGAAATTTATTTTTCGGTCGGGATGATCACGCCATCGTTGGACGTCGTCCGACTTGATCTCAATCAGACCACACTCGGCATATAACCAAAGATCGGAGTGTTTGTCAGTAACGAGCGTGTACATCCGGCTACACGGCAAGCCATTCTTGCCGTCAAGGATATGCTGAGTTTCGCCTCGCTGCTCCACAAGGCCGTGGTTGGTTGCCGCCAACACCGAACCATCCAGATTTGCCAACACCTGATAAACTCGCGCACTTGCGTCCTTGAAGAGAAAGATTTGCACTTGATCGTTTCGATATCGGGCCAGACCACCGTGAAGCAAACCCAACCAGAAGCCACTCTGCGGATCGGCTGCGAGCGAAGAGACATCCAGTCTCTGGTCTGAAATCTCCTTGACGAATCTGCCATCTCGAAAACAAATCAGTTTGGTGGGGCGTCCAGGCGGATTGCGAATTACCGCGGCCCAAACATTATTGTCCTTGTCCTCGGTCATCGCCAGAACGATCCCCATCAGACTGCCGTCGGGATGGAGAACAGGTGTAAACCTGCCATGCTCGTCAAGAAACAGCCCATTGTCTAATCCCACCCACAGCCGCCCGGCATGATCTTCGAACAGTGACGTTATACGATCGCCTGGGAGTCCATTTCTTGGGCCGATCGATGAGACGTGGTTCCCGCGCACAAGATCCAACCCTCCATGGTTCCCGATCCAGACGGTCCCGTCACGCGCCGCAAGTATGGACTCGACCTTGTCTGCGGTAAGCCCCTCATGCACAGAGAAATTGACGACCGGAGTGCCGCGCAAACAGTCGACGCCTTCGGCCGTGGTCAACCACAGGTTACCTTCTCTGTCCTCGAAAGCGTACTCGACGGAATCGCTCGACAGGCCATCCGAGGCGGCAAAACGATCCACGTTGCCATCGTGGACCCGGTAGATGCCTTTTCCGTCAGTCGCGATCCACAATGCGTTATGCCGGTCCAACCGCAAGCTGTTAACACGCAACCTACTGCCGTCGAGTGTCGGCGTGATGAATGTTTTCCAGGACCTATTTACCAATTGTTCCAGGCCCAACCCATGGCCTGGATTCCAGATGCCCACCCACACCGATCCATCAGGAGCGAGAGCGAGGTCCGATATGCCAGACAGCCCTGGTTTTGACTTTAGTCCCGGCAACTCGTATGAGGTGGAAGAACCTGGTTTCCATCGGACAATCCCAGTGGAATGTCCAATTAGGAAGAATCCGAGATTGTCTCTGATCAACACTTGGGCATATGGCGGCACTCCATCTTTCGGCGCGTAACATGTCGCCACAGACGCAGCAACTTTACAGACGCCTCCGGCTTCTGTTCGTGAACGTGCCATCCAAATCGTGCCGTCACGGTCCTCATAGATCGAGTTCACGCGACCCGCCGTCTCCGGGAAATTGATCAAATCCCCGTTCTTCCACTGCGCCAGGCCATAGTCTGTTCCAATCCACAGGCTGCCGTCAGTCGCGCCTAAAAGTGAAATCACCGCTGGGTTGGGAAGATGCTTTCCGGCAGGCGGAACTAAGGGTACAAAGCGGACACCGTCAAAGCGCAACAATCCCGCAAGTGTCCCGATCCACACGTATCCGTCCGTCGTTTGGGCGATCGCAGAGGGTGCTCCAGCGAAGGTGCCGTCGCGCACGCGCCAGGCAGTATGGGCATATTGAGAAATCCGCAGGTCCGGATCAAGCGCGAGTGCGGCGGGAATCCCCGAAAGCAGCATTCCAGTCAGAACAGTTCCCAGCGCGAGAAGGCGTCGTGCTCGTCGGTTGCGTCGTTGACGCGTTCGGCTCAAATCTGAACATCTCCCTGCGCCCGGCCGAGAACATCTGTACCTTCCTGAGCGATTGGTCGTGAGATCCCTAGTCTTCTCATCTTTGCTAGGAGCGTGGTCCGTTTCAGTCCCAGTTTGGCGGCTGCACCGCGGGGTCCGCCTACGATCCAGCCGGTCTGCTCAAGCGTCTCCACGACCAAGGCGCGATCTGAGTCTTCCCAGTTTATCGAAGATAGTGAAGACGGTACGTTGGAACTGAGAATAATAGCGCTCGTTTGCCTCTTCTGCAGAGGGTTCGGGAGCACGCCGTCGCGCGAAAGGATAACCGCTCGCTCAACCAAGTTCTGCAACTCGCGTATATTGCCAGGCCAGGAATGCCACTGGAATGCCGACATCATTTCTGAAGGAATGCCATCGATTTGTTTCCCCATGCGACGACTGAGGATCTTCACGAAGTGTGTTACGAGCGCAGGGATGTCTTCCCGGCGCTCGCGCAACGCCGGCAACAGGATGGGGAAGACATTGAGACGATAGTAGAGATCACTGCGGAACTGACCGCGCGCTACCATCTTGCCCAGATTCCGATTGGTGGCAGCGACGAGCCGAACATCCACCTTGTGAGTTCTACCGCTTCCGAGTCGCTCGAACTCCTGCTCCTGCAGCACACGCAGCAACTTCGGCTGCAGCGCAGGGGGAATATCGCCTACTTCGTCCAAGAATAGCGTGCCCTTGTCAGCCATTTCGAAGCGCCCGATCTTCTGCGCGATGGCTCCGGTGAAGGCGCCTCTCTCATGACCGAACAATTCGCTTTCCAGAAGATCGAGCGGGATAGCGGCGCAATTCAGCTTGATAAATGCGCGTCCGCAGCGTTGACTTGCATTGTGAACGGCATGCGCGATGAGTTCTTTTCCTGTACCGGTTTCTCCCTCGATGAGGACCGTCGAGTCTGTGGGAGCAACCTGCTCCACCTGAGCGAGCACCGATTCGAGAGCAGCGCTACTACCTATGATCCGCTCGAACGTTCGCTCGACCTGATCCGCCGCTCCAGCGTTCGTGACTGCTGCATGTTCTCTCACAGAAACCTCTACACTCAAGACTCCCCAGCCGACTGCGATAATCCGCGGTTGCTCACATATCAAGAGCGGTGCGAACCCTTTTGAGCAACAATTGATGATCGAACGGTTTTGCCAGAAACTCGACAGCACCCCGTCTCATGGCTTGAATACGCATCCGGGCGTCTCCATGGGCAGTAATAAAGATGATCGGAACGTTGCATTCCTCTTCTTTCAGCTTGGCCTGCAATTCCAGACCAGACATCTTCGGCATGCGGATGTCAACGATCAAGCACGCGGCCCTGCAATGCAGATCGGATTTAAGGTACTCCTCCGCGGATCCGAAACACCGAGCCGCAAGCCCCGCCGCCTCCAGAAGGTCGCGCAGCGAATCTTGCATGGCCTCATCATCATCGATGATCGCAATCAATTTGGATGTTTGGTCCAATGGCATGCCCTGAAGGTAGCGTGATGGCACATCCTGTAGCAAACTAACTTTGGGCGGATAAAACTAGACTTTAGTAGGTTAGACCGCTACTTTCGATGGATTGGCGATTCGATGCCGCCAGGCGGGACTCAACGGGTTATAAGGACTTGAGCTTGTCCGCCATCCTGACAAGCTCAGGCAACGATTTGGCCTGCATCTTTTTCATGACCTGGCTGCGATACATTTTGACGGTCGCTTCGCTGGCACCGAGTTCCGCTGCAACCTGCTTGTTAAGCATCCCAGAGGCGACCAGGTTCATTACCTCGCGCTCGCGAACGCTGAGTGCTTCACAACGATGTCGCAGTTCAGTTAACTCTCGCTCTTTCTCGCGCAGGATGCGAGCTCGATTCAGCGATCGCTGGACCGCATCGAGGAGATCCTGTTGCCTGAATGGCTTGGTCAGAAACTCAACCGCTCCAGACTTCATGGCCCTGACCGACATCGGAACGTCTGCGTGAGCCGTGAGAAAAATAATGGGAATACTTATTCTTACTCTTTTCAGCTCGTGCTGAAGATCCAGGCCGCTGATACCGGGAAGCCTCACATCCAGAATCAAGCAACTGGGACCGTCACCGCGCCCAACCGCTAAGAACTCTTTTGCAGTTCCAAAAGACTGAGAGCGCAGGCCGACCGACTCCAGGAGTTCCTGAAGAGACTCACGCACGTCAACATCATCATCGACAATGAATACGGTCGGTACGTCTTGCGCACTCATTCCCCCGGCCCCTATCAAAAGTACGGTGAAAACACTATGTCACACGCTTCTGCGTTCTGCGCCTGCGGCTATGTCGCATAGATTCTATCGGAAGACGCGACATGGAAACTGCGAAAGCTGCCTGCACCCGAACGGCACTCAAGGACAGGTCTGCAGTCGCTGACCGTCAAAGCGGCCTCGAGCGACCGGCCTCGAGTCGGATGAGAGTCCTAAGGTCAACGCGGCACATTCACCGGTTCAGGTTTGATCTCTCGCGCAGCGCGTACTTCCGACAGTTTGAAGTCGGTGGGAGCAGCGCCGGTGATTAATCGAGCTCCACGGCTGAACGTCAGATCCTGGATTGCCCATTGAATGAAGACTAGAACACGACTTTGAAAATTTACCAAATACATAAGGTGGATGAAGACCCATACCAGCCAGGCAATAAGGCCCGAAAGCTGGGCGCCGAAAATGTCGGCCACTGCGGATGCACGGCCAATCACCGCCAAGGACCCCTTGTCGAAGTAATGAAAGGGGGGAAGCTCCCGCTGGCCTTTTACCTTTCGCAGTATTACAGTCGCCGCATATTGTCCGCCTTGCATCGCCACCTGGGCCAGTCCGGGCAAAGATTTTCCTTTCTCATCAGTCGCCGAGGCCAGATCGCCTATTACGTAGATGTCCGGATAGTTCGGAATCGTCAGGTCGGGTTTTACTTTGACTCTTCCTCCCTTGTCGGTCTCGGCGTTCGTGCGGCTAGCCAGGAATCTCCCGAGCGTTGATGCGGTGATGCCGCCAGCCCAGATCACTGTCTTCGCGGCGATCGAATCGGCTCCCTGTTCGGACTCAATCG
>Ga0209333_1000921_pt1 | contig 15116 bp, 16 predicted proteins | sample BlaSpr_A8_OM2_O3_FD_187982 | JGI IMG/M metagenome (GOLD analysis project Ga0209333, IMG submission 187982) | Forest soil microbial communities from Thunder Bay, Ontario, Canada - Black Spruce, Ontario site 2_A8_OM2_O3 (SPAdes) (version 2) | ecosystem: Environmental > Terrestrial > Soil > Boreal... | reverse complement strand
GCCAAAACTCTTTCGTGGGCGCCTCACATGGCGTTTCGCGCTCGCTAAGCCGCTCTGCGGTACTCGTTAATCAGACCGCCAAGGACCTTGTGAGGTGCCAGAACTCGCGCACACCATCTGAGCTGGGCTTCTATCCTCGGCACTCGTGCTCTTCCGCCTCCTTTACCAGCTCATGGTCCGGTTGTTCGGCTGGCTGGCGCTGCTCGCCCGCAGCGACAGCTCAAAGGACGTCGAGATCTTGGTTCTGCGGCACGAGGTCGCGGTCCTGCGCCGTCAGGCAGCCCGGCCGAGACCAGACTGGGCCGACCGGGCAGTGATCGCCGCCTTGACGAGGCTGCTGCCCCGGCACTTGCGGTTGCACCGGATCGTGACACCCGGCACCCTGCTCGTCTGGCACCGGCGCCTGATCAAGGACAAGTGGACCTATCCGAATACCACGGGACGCCCGCCGGTCCCCGAGGAGATCCGCGAGCTGGTCAGACAGTTGGCCAGGCAGAACCCGCGGCGGGGGCACCGGCGCATTCAAGGTGAGCTCCTCGGTCTCGGCTATCGCGTCGGCGCGGGAACCATCCGGCGGATCCTGGCCGCAGCCGGGTTCACGCCCGCTCCACGCCATGCGTCACCGACCTGGCGGCAGTTCCTGGCCTCCCAGGCATCGGGGATTCTGGCGTGCGACTTCCTGCACGTGGACACCGTGCTCCTCAGACGCCTGCACGTGTTCTTCGTGATGGAGATCCAGACCCGCCGCGTGCACGTCCTGGGCGTCACCGCGCACCCCACCGGGGTATGGACCGCCCAGCAGGCCCGCAACTTCTTATGGACCTCGGCGGACGCGCCGCCCGGTTCAGGTTCCTGATCCGCGATCGCGACAGCAAGTTCAGTGAGGCGTTCGACGCTTCGGCCTGGACCAGGTCCAAGCCGCCGGCCACGGCGAGGTCACCGTGGTCACCGCCCGGCACACCAGTGCCGGCACCTACCAGGACCGCCCCGTCCCTGAAGCGGCCCGGGCCACCTTGGTCATCGTCAGCGAAGGCGGGATGCGCAAGCTCGCCGTCATCCATCTGAGCTTCATCGCCGGCACCGTCGGCGCGCCAGCGCTCCCCGGCCCGGCCCCGCAGGCCGGGCAGGACGCACCGCAATGAGCCAGCCCGTACCCGGCGTCACGCACCGCACCGCCCACGCCAACGGCATCGATATCCACCTGGCCGAGGCCGGAGACGGCCCGCTGGTCCTGCTGCTGCACGGCTTCCCCGAACTGTGGTACTCCTGGCGCCGCCAGCTCCCCGCACTGGCTGACGCCGGCTATCACGCCATCGCCCCGGACCTGCGCGGCTACGGGCGCACCACCGCCCCGCCCGCAGTCGAGGACTACGCGATGATCCAGATGACCGCGGATGTGACCGGCATTATCGACGCTCTCGGCCACGACCATGCCGTGGTCGCCGGGCACGACTGGGGAGCCAACATAGCCTGGGCATGCGCCCAGCTGGACTCCGACCGGATCACCGCGGTTGCAGCGCTCAGCGTGCCGTTCCAGCCGCGCCCGCCTGAGCCACCTCTCCGGATGCTGGGCCAGATGGCCGGGGAGCACTTCAACTGGGCGCTGTACTTCCAGGAGCCCGGGCTGGCGGAGGCCGAGCTGGAGCACGACGTCGCCCGCACCCTGCGCCTGATGTTCTACGGCCTGTCCGGCGACGCCCCCGAGGACCTGGCTCCGCGGCTGCTCGGCGGGCTGCCAGCTGGTTCCCGCCTGCTTGATCCCATCCCCGAACCCAGGCAGCTTCCCGCCTGGCTGGCCGACGATGACCTCGGCTATTACGCGGCCGAATTCGGGCGGACCGGGTTCACCGGCGCGCTCAACCGCTACCGCAACCTTGACCGCGACTGGGCTGATCTCGGTCGGCTCAGCGCCGCGGCCATCACCCAGCCCGCTCTGTTCGTCGGGGGCGGACGCGACACCGCCACCCGCTTCATCGACCGCACACCCATGGAACAAACTGTCGCCCAGCTGCGCACCGTGGTCATCCCCGGCTGCGGCCACTGGATCCAGCAAGAACGACCCGATGAGGTCACCGGCGAGCTGATCACATTCCTGCAGCAGCACATCCCATAGCCCGCACAAGCCCGGCGCGCACTCGCCGGCCACCGGCAGGAGAACTACAGCCATGGCAGCATCCCGATCCCCGCCACCACTGATCAACGGCAGCAGCGGGCGGCGCATCAAAGACAGCGGCCGCCACTTTATCCGCGTCCTCACCGGTACCCACCGCCGGATCCTCGCCGCCGGAAGCGGCCGGATCCTTGGTCACATGGGAGGACACCCGCTGCTCATCCTGACCACCGCGGGGCGGCGAACAGGCCGGCCGTACAGCACACCAGTGATCGGCATTCCCAGCGGCGCGGACTGGCTCGTGGTCGCCAGCAACGGCGGCGCGGCCACCCAGCCGCTATGGCTGCGCAACATCGCGGCCAGCGCCCAGGTGAGCCGGGCGCGAGCGAACCCGAGCATACGCGCCAAGCGCCCGGCGTGATGATCGCCGATGAGCCGGCCCGGATCAGGTACTACCAGGGCGGCGAGCTGCAGTTTGAGTCCCAGGCGCCCTGCCAGTCCGAGCCCCGCGTGCGGGTGCGCTGGATGGAGCCCGAGGGCGTGCACTCGGTGGAGAACATCGACCAGCGCCGCTACCACGCGATCCGCATCGAACTCAAGTGACCCCAGAGCCACGCTGGGAGACACTGAGGGCATCCGCCCTGCCGTCGGGCAGCTGACCGAATCGGTAAATGTTCGCTCATAAGCGGCTCACCAGGGCGCCGACGAAAGTGCACTAATATAGTCAGACATGTCGTTCTCTCATGAACTGCGCCTGGCGCTGTCTACGATTTTCCTGGCATCAGGCGATCTGCCAGCGGAGACTGTCGTTCATGTTCCGGTCGATCTATGGCGGCCTGATGGCTTGCCATTTGTCCGGCTGGCTAAGCTAGCTGACGATGAACTGGTGATCAGAGATGATTCGGCCGTCGTCGGCGAGAATCAGGAACTCGAGTCCGACCGATGCCACCGAGCCGTCGTCTACATTGACCATCTCCCATTGAACCTTCACGGCGTTGTGATGGGCCGCCGGTGGCCCGGCCCTGCGGAAGCGGTACTTTCCTGAGCGGACGTAGGCCTCGTAGGCGCTCGTTACCCGGTCATGGAGAGCCTGGTAGCTCGTTGCCTCCGTCGATGGGGTGTAGTTGGCGCCGCCTGGCACCCAGAGCGCTTCGATCGTCCTTCTCCGCTTCGCGGCGTCTGGCTCGTTCCACACTTCCACGTACCGATCGATGAACTTCATGAACTCTTCTGTCATAACAGCTCCTTTCATTGACGGCACCTTTCGGAACCCGCGCATTCGCACCGTTCTCATTTCGGGGCGGCTCGATTTCCTGGTAGCAGCCAGGTCAGTGCGGCGACACCTAGGAGAAGGCAGCTGAGTTCGACCAGGCTGGTGGCGAAGGCGTGCGCGAAGCCATTGCGAAGCGCGCTGAAGAAGATGACGCCGGTGATGGCAACGCCCAGGGCGTTGCCCATCTGTTGCATCGTGGACAGGACCCCGGACACCGTCCCGGCGCGCTCGGGTTCGGCGTGTGACAGCACTGTGGCTGTCAGCGGGGTGATCGTCAGGCCCTGGCCTGCCCCGACGAGAAGCAGGCCGGGGACGAGGGTCCACAGTGAGCCCGCCGCACCGATCTCGCTGACCGCTGCCAGCAGAGCGCCGAACCCTGCCGCCAAGGTTAGCGCGCCGGTGGCGATCAGCCAGCGCCCGTACCGGAGCGTGAGCGCGGGTGCACGAAGGGAGGTGGCAACGAACGCGGCCGCGAGGATCGTGAACACCGAACCTGCTTGCAGGGCGTCCAGCCCGCGGCCGAGCTGCAGGTAGAGCGCGAGCACCAGGAAGAAGGAAGCCATAGAGCACCAGAGCCCCAGCTGCGTTGCCAGCCCGACCGCGAGCGAACGGCGGCGGAAAAGGTCCAGTTCAATCAGCGGGTCTCCGCCGCGCCGGCCGAGCCAGCTCTGGTGCAGCAAGAACACGGCGACCAGGGGGACAGCGAGCCCCAGGCACAGCCACGTCCAGGCCGGCCAGCCCACTTGCGGCCCTTCGACGAGAGGCAGGACGAGCGCAGCCAGCGCGAGCGTCACGAGCGTCATCCCGGCTGGGTCGAGGCGGCGGGCATGCTCGGCCCGGCTCTCGGGGACGAGTCGCCGTATGAGGCTGAGAGCGGCGATGCCAACCGGCACGTTGATCAGGAAGATCAGCCGCCAGCCGAGTCCCCCGACGTCCCAGTGAATCAGGATTCCTCCGATCAGCTGCCCGCCGGCGGCGGCCAGCCCGAGGGTCATCCCGTAGACGCTGATCGCCCGGACGCGGTCTTGACCCGTGTAGATGACGCCAAGGATGGAGAGCACGCTGGGGCTGATCATGGCGGCGGCCAGTCCCTGCACGAGGCGGGCGGCAACCAGTGAGGCTGGACCCGGAGCCACGCCGCACGCGACCGAGGAAAGCACGAACAGCAGCAGGCCGATGCCCAGAAGGCGGCGCCGTCCGATGTGGTCGCCGATGCGCCCCGCCGTGATCAGGAAGCTGGCGTAGGTGAGTCCGTATCCGGCGACCACCCATTCGATGGCACTGCCGCTCGCGTGCAGGTCCGCCTGAATTGAGGGGAACGCCACGTTGACGATGAAGAAGTCCATGACGATCATGAACGTCCCGGCCATGAGAACGGGAAGCGCCGCCCACCGGCTGTTCGCATACGAGCGCATCCAGCGAGCGGGCGCCGGGACCCCGGTGGTCTCGATCGCGCTCACCGCGTCTCCCGGACGCACATCGCGCGGCCCTGCGCCGGCACTTCCCGCATGGACCGGGATCCGATCGTGTTCGGGCGTGCGCCGATCGGCCCCGCGCTTCGGCGCAGAAGGCGCGTGTTGCGGTGTCACGTCAGGGCGGCGAACGCCGCCGCAAGCTTCTTGCGCTCCGCAAGTGACACCGAGATCGGCCGCCCGGCGGTAATGCCGCCGTCGACGGCGATGTCCTGACCGTTGACGAACGACGACGCGTCACTGGCGAGCCACAGCATCACCTGTGCGACGTCTTCGGGCGTTCCGGCCCGGCGGATCGGCTGGTGGCTCTCCAGCGCGGCGAGGAACGCCGGCTCGAGCTGGATCGCCGTGCGGTCAGCAGCGGCCGGGTCCATGCCCGCCGCCTTGCCGAAGATGCCGGTCGGAACGGGTCCCGGAGAGACGCTGTTGACCCGGATCCCATGCTCGCCAAGCTCGACGGCGGCGCTTCGGGTCAGCTGGATTACCGCCGCCTTCGCCGCCGAGTAGTCGGTCCCCGTCCAGCCGCCGAGCCGGCCGCCGGTGCTCGCAGTGTTGACGATGCTCCCCGAGCCCTGGCCGAGCATTACCCGCGCCGCGTACTTCATCCCGGCGAGCACACCGCCGACATGGACGGCCATGATCGCCCAGAAGCGGCTGAGGTCGATCGTGTCCAGGCCGCCCGGCGGGCTGCCGCCGATTCCCGCGTTGTTGATCACGACGTCCAGACGGCCGAACTGCACCACCGCGTCCCCGATGAGGTCCTCCACGTCGGACTCGACCGTCACGTCCGTCGGGACGAAGCGGGCTCGCGGCCCGAGCTTCTCGACGAGGTCCTTGCCCTCAGGCTCTCGCCGCCCTCCCACGACGACAGCGGCCCCCTCAGAGGCAAACAGCTCCGCAGCCCGGGCTCCGATGCCGCTCGTCCCGCCAACGATCACCGCGACCTTGCCCTCAAGTGCTCCCATGTCTCCTCCTCATTAGATCGACTGGTCGTTCTACTAATTGAGTAGACCGTATGATCGGTCTACTGTCAATCCCGAACGGGGTAGGATCCGGTGACATGACAGCTGTGAAGAGCCCGGGGCCGCGTGAACGCCTGCTCGAGTCCGCGCAACGGCTGACGGCGACCCAAGGGGTGGGTGTGGGCGTGGACGCCATCCTCGAGGACGCCTCGGTGGCACGGCGTTCCCTGTACCAGCATTTCGGCGGGAAGGACGGCCTCATCGCCGAGTCGCTGAGGGTCTCAGCAGGCAAGGACGAGGAGCGCTACCGCGCAGCGCTCGCCTCCGGCGGAGATGACCCCCGCAAGCGGGTGCTGGCAGTCTTCGACCAGCTGGACACGACGACCTCAACCCCGGGCTTCCGGGGCTGCCGGTACGTGTCCGCCGAGCTCTCCCTGCCCGACGCCAGCCACCCGGCACACGAGGTAACGCGGGCGTACACCAAGCGTCTTCACCAGATCTTCGAAACAGAGCTGGCGAACCTCGGACACCACGACCCCGGCGGAGGCGCCGACCAGATCCTCGTCCTGATCGACGGCATCCTCACGATCGGCGCCATCCGTCCGGAGTCGCATCCCGCCCGATCGGTCCGACCCTTGGTCGAGCACATCCTCGAAGCGCAACCCGGCTGACACGATCAGTTGCTGATCCGCGAGCGCGGCGCGGTTGAAGAGTCGCTGAGCCGCCAGCCCTGCCAGGCCGAGCGATCGCGTTCCGCCAGGTCAGAGCGGTCTGCGACTCGCTGCGGCGGCTGCCTGTAAAACCGTCGGCTCAGCCTACGCAAGTTCGAACCTTGCACCTGCCACCACCTGCGGAAACGGCCCGTGAGCTGGGATTTCCCGGCTATGCGGGCCGTTTTCCTTTGTCCCGTGGCGTGTCACCTTTTAGCGCTGCGCGCCGGCGTGTTGCGGTGTCCACGGACATATAGCGGACAGCGTCCGCGATCACGAGCGCGGTCCGGGTGGCCGGATCGCTCTGGCGAGGAAGCGGAGGCAGCGGTTCACCGAACCGCTGCTTCCGTGGCTCGGTGACGGCTGGCCAGGCCCGGGGCGGATCGCCAGTGATCGCCGGGCATGACTACCTGCGCATAGCCCCCGGGATCTGCTGGCAGACGCGGCAGCGTCCTGATGGCCGGGCTCGGCATGAACTCCCGCTGGAGCCGCGCCAGCCGGCGCCCGGTCGATCATCACGTCTTCTCGCTTGGGGCGGCGCCACGCCGAGCCGGGCGACGCGGCCGGCTAGTGACCAATCGGCCCCGGCCCGGGCGCCTGGCGCGGTCACATATGAGCGTCAACTGCACAGTCCGGTCGCGGCCAGCGTCGAGGGTCGGCTCTGCCGGCTGCCAGCCAGAATGTCGTCCGTCCGGGCGCACAGAGCATGACCGAATGACGGCGTCGGCAGGCTCGTTGGTCAGGCGTAGTCCGCCGTCACCCGGAACGCCTGCGCAACATGGACACCCCGGCCCAGCTGTGATGACGGCGATCGCGTTGACCTCCGGTGGCGCGCCCGCGGGTTAAGAGTCCGCTGTTTTACACAATTTGTATGGCCTTGACATGCTCTTGTGTGATCAATCACCATCAATGTGGATGTGAACGATCACACAGGCTCGCCGCATACATGGGGCCCGGGCCGCCACCGCGCGGGCAGCAGGTCGGCGACCCACGGAAGGATCGGTCGTGCTGTTCCACCGGACAGTGGCGGTGGTGTCCGCCATGGCAGTCGCGGCCGCGATGGCCGCCCTTATCCAGCATCCGGCCGCCGCGGCCAGTGGCGGAACCCTCACCGTCAGCCTCGCCTCCGGCGCCGGCCCCGTGCTCGGCGGCGCCAGTGGCGCGCTCTACGGGCTGTCCGAGGACGGAGTTCCGGGATCGGACCTGCTGAGCCCGCTGCACATCAAGACGATCGCCGCCGGGCCCGCCGGCGGCGCGCAGCATCCGTCCGGGCACACTGACCAGGTCGCTTCTGAGTTCTTCTCGGCGGGCGGCAAGTGGCTGCTCGACTACATGCAGGACTACTACTCGCAGTGGCCTTACCAGGACGTCGGCATCAGCAGCTACCTGTCCGTCGTCGACACGATCGTCGACGGCGTCCGCAGCAGCCCGGACGCCAGCCGGTACGTCTTCGTGCCGTTCAACGAGCCGGACTGGATCTGGTACACGCTCGATCCCTCGGACAGCGATTTCGGTACCGAGATGGCGCAGTTCGAGCAGGACTGGACGACCGTCTACCAGCGGATCCGCGCCGACGACCCGGGCGCGCTTATCGCTGGCCCCAACACCTCCGTCTACAACTCCACCGTGATGAGCGACTTCCTCGGCTATGCCAAGGCGCACGGCGTGCTGCCGGACGTCATCACCTGGCACGTGCTCGAGCCGAGCACGGAGGAGTCGTTCCCCTCCGACTACGCGAACTTCCGCGCGCTGGAGCGCCAGGACGGCATCACGCCGATCCCGGTGGACATCGACGAGTACGCGGACCGGTACCAGCTGTCGGTGCCCGGCGAGATGGTGCAGCTGCTCGCCATGTTCGAGGACGCGAAGGTCTACGCGGACATGCCGTTCTGGGACATCGCCGACAACTACTCCGACACGGCCGTCCGCAACGACGAGCCGGACGGGCAGTGGTGGCTCATGTACTGGTACGGCCAGCTCACCGGCCACACGGTATCCGTGACGCCGCCGCAGCCCGACGTGCTCGACACCCTCCAGGGGCTGGCCGCGCTCGACACCGCGAAGCATCAGGCCAGGATCCTGCTCGCCGATCCGTCCGGCGGCTCGGACTCCGTGAGCATCACCGGGATCGACCCTGCGGTGTTCGGCCAGGCGGTGCACGTGTCGGTGCAGTCCATTGGCTGGACCGGGTACGACGGATCCGCGTACACGCCACTGGACGTGGCGGAAACCGACTACCGGGTGGTGAACGGGTCCGTCACGGTACCGCTGGGCGCGCTGAACCCGATGAGCGCTTACCAGCTGATCGTCACGCCCGCCTCGGGGGCGCCCGTGATCGCGCCGCCGCCCGCCGGGACGCGGACCTACCTGGCAGCGGACGCGGCGCTGACCGACGCCGATGTCTACAGTCAGGGGTCGCAGTCCAACTACAACGGGTACGCCACTGCGGGCGGCGAGGACGTCGGCTCCATCGACCAGCCGGGCAGCCGGGTGGCCTTCACCGTCAGCGTCCCGCACACCGGGCGGTACCTGATGTCGGTGTACTACGGGAACCAGACCGGCACGATCGCGCAGGAGATCATGCGGGTCGACTCCGGTCCGTGGTCGTTCATCAGCTATCCGCCGACGCTGAACTGGGTGTTCCGGTCGCACGAGGACGTGTACCTCAACCTGGCCGCGGGGACGCACACGATCACGTTCGGCGTGTCCGACCCGTCGGTCGGCACCGCGAAGGGCCAGGTCACGATGGATGATATCCAGCTCACATTCGCTCCGGGCGCGGTGCCGGGCGTGACCGGGCCGGGCATCACCTACCCTGCCGCTTACGCGGACCTGTCGGGCGGGGCGTCCACCGCGCCGTGCGGCGGCCCCGGGTGCCTGGCCACTCAGGACGTTGCGCTCGGCCGCGGCGGCTCGGTCTCGTTCGCGGTGGACGCCGGCTCCGACGGGTTTTACCGGATCACGCCGGCCGGCGCCGCCGGGCGCGGCGCGCTGACCGCCGACGGGGTCCGGGTCCCCTCCGGCACCGTCTATCTGCACGCGGGGATCAACCCGGTGATGTACGCCGGCAGCGGGATCCTGGGCGGGCTGCACGTGACGCCGGCCGGCGGGCACGCGACCACCTACGCGGCATCGGCCGCGCAGAACGTGCTGTCCGGCACGGCGGCGGTGGAGTCCGACTCCTACGCCTACGGCGGCCAGTACGTCGGCTGGATCGGGGACGGCGCAGCCAACACCTTGACCTTCACCGGGGTGACCGTGCCGTCCGGCGGCATCTACCGGCTCATGGTCAGCTATGCGGACGCCGACGGCGAGAGCTCGGGCAACTACAACACCAACCTCATCGACCGCGGCTTCACGCTCACCACGTCGGCGGGCACGTCGGTCACGACGTACGCGCGCAACACCTATAGCTGGGACCAGTTCGACACGGTGGAGGTGACCGCCCGGCTCGACGCGGGCAGCAACACCATCACGATCGGCAACCCGTCCTACTACGCGCCCAACATCGACAAGATCATCGTCGCTGCGGCCTCGGGCGGGTAACCCGGTGGATGCCGAAAAGCAGCGCCAACTGGGAAGATGCTTAACGGGACGCCGTCGGCCCGGTCAAGGGCTACGGGCGTAGCGTGAACCTGGGGCGGCTGATGTCGGTGTTTCCGTCCGGGACGCTGGTCGTGGATACGGCGCAGAGCACAGTTGGCGGATGAAACAAGGCGCTGGCACCGGGCGGGGAGGCGGTGACTGAGGAAGATCGGGCGTGCCGGCCGTGGCCCGTCATCGCGGCGGAGACCGAGAGGACCGCGCTGGCGATCGGCGTGACCTGCCCGTCCGTGGGGGTATCACCCGGCAGCCAGCGCCCAGGCGGCCGTGATACTGCTCATTTCTGGAACGGGGCAATCCTGCGGCCGGCGCAGGCCCGCCAGATATTCGGCATCGGCCCGACCGCGATCGACTGCCCCACCGTTGCCTACTGCGTCGCGGTGGGCCTGCGCGTCGGGGCCGGGCTGGCCTTCAGCGCCGCCGCGGAGCTGTGGAACGGCTGGACTTCGCGGTCGCTGGCCACGGCCAGTCCGTAACCCCAGGAGGCTGTGAGGTCACCTGACGGCCCGCCGTCGCAGGCTTGCCGACCTGAGCGATGTCGCGCCAAGGCCGAGTTCGAGCGCCAGATAGGTCCAGAACGTTGCACTGGCGCGAGGGCGGTCGAGAACGAGCGAGGCTAGCCGGACTCCGGCGGCACCCAGCCAGGTCACTCCCACCGCCACATCCGCAGCTGGCTCGGCCGCCCGGTATCTGTCGGCCGGGCCGGGCACGAGGGTCGGCGGTGACTGGTATGACGTCGTGCCGCTGTCCGGGCGACCGGGTCGCGTTGGTGATCGGCGACGTCATGGGACATGGCCTGCCCGAAGCGGTCATCATGGGGCGGCTGCGCACCGTCGCGCAGACCCTGCCCGACCTTGATCTGCCGCCCGAGGAGATCATGGGCCACCGTGCGCGTCCACGCCGCGGGCCCGGACACCATCGCCACCTGGTCGCTTCCCGAGGACCCGCGGGCAGCGCGCCGGCGGGCCGATCCGTACATGTCCCCAGTCGCATGAGGTGACAGGGCTCGCACCTGCGGGGTGCCGGAACCTTATACCCCGGCCGCCTGAGGCACGGTCCCGCCCCTGAGCATCGCCAGCATTCCGCTGCCGGATGCTTGGTGAGGGACACGGGAGCTGGCCACATAGCAGGTGTTCACGGCGGACCCCAGCATCAACTCCCGGCCGCCCGCGTCAAGGTCGCCTGCGGGCGTCGCCCCGGCGAGCGCTCCGCGCACCTTGACCCGGGCCACCGCTCGTCCGACCCACGGCAGCTATCCAGGACAGGGGATCAGATAGGCACGCCCAGAATCCACGCCAGCCTGCACACCACAATCCCGCAAACCACCAAAAACCAGGCACGGGATCTGCAGAGCCTTGACGCACCGCTTCATATGAGTGCGCGGTCAGGTTGGTCGTACTTGCTACGATCGTAGCTGAACGGCTACACTCGTTTCATGAGCGCTATCCCGGCACGCGATCTTCGTAACCACACGGCGGAGGTGCTGCGACGTGTGGAGTCGGGCGAAGAGATCGAGGTCCTGAGGGACAACCGCCCGGTGGCAAAGATCATCCCGCTGTCGCGGCGGCGACAGTGGCTGCCCGCTCTGGAGATCGGCCACGAGCTCGCTCGGCTGGGTCCTGATACCACTGGGCTGGCGGAGGAACTGCGGGCGGTTCTGACCGAGACGACTGACGATCTGCCGTGATGACGACCCAGCGGGCGCTGGCCGACACATCGGTTTTCATCGGGCTGGAGGCGGCGCGATTCGATGTCGGCAGGTTCGCCGATTTTGAGTGGGGTATTTCGGCGATCACGCTCGGTGAGCTGCGGCTCGGCGTACTGCAGGCCAGGGACCCGGAGGCCGCGTCCCGCCGGCTGTCGAGCTATCAGCTCGCTCAGCGGTTCGAGGCGCTGGCCGTCAACGAGGCCGTCTCGGAAGCTTGGGCGCTGCTGGTATCGCGGCTTCGCGCGGCAGGTCGGAAGGTGCCGATCAACGACAGCTGGATCGCGGCCACGGCCATCGCCCATCGTGTTCCGATCGTGACTCAGGATTCTGATTACGACGCCATGCCCGATGTTCAAGTCATCAAGATCTGACGCGAGTGATATACCGAAATATAGAGCCGCGCCGTCGGGCTGAGCATCGAAGACATGCGCGCCTACCTGGCCAGTGCTCGCCGGGGCGACGAGGCGGCCGGCGAGCAGCGGGAGCTATTCGAGACTCATGCCCGCCACTCGGCCGACGAGGTACCCGCACTCGAACTGCGCCGCCGTTATCTGGACCTCAAGGTCCGCTACTGGAGCGCGCGCGAGGCAGGCGACCTGGATAAGGCTGCTGCCGTTCGCCGAGGAACTCGCCCCGATCATCCGCCGCATGAACCCAAAGGACAACGCATGACGACCAGCCGCGTCACCTCTCCGTTCGGCTTCGAGTCCACCGCGGCCGAGGTGATCGCCGGCATCGACCTGCAGGGCCGCCGGGCCCTGGTCACCGGGGCAGCCAGCGGCATCGGCGTGGAAACAGCTCGTGCCCTGGCCTCGGCCGGCGCCGAGACGGTCGTCGCCGCCCGCGACATCGCCGCCGCTGAGCGGACCGCCGCCGACATCCGGACCACGACCGGGAACCCGGCCGTCTCGGTGGCCCCGCTCGACCTACTCGACCGCGGCTCCGTCGACCAGTTGATCCGCGACCTCGCCGGCCCGCTGCACATCCTGGTCAACAACGCCGGGGTGATGGCCGTCCCCGAACTGCGCCGCAGCCCTGAAGGACATGAGTTGCAGTTCGCGACCAACCACCTCGGCCACTTCCGCCTCGCCCTGGGGCTGCTGCCCGCGCTGCGGGCCGCCGGAGGCGCCAGGGTGGTCTCGGTCAGCTCCCGGGCCCACCTGAACTCCCCGGTCATCTTCGACGACATCGACTTCCGCGACCGCCCGTACGACCCGGCGCTGGCCTACGCCCAGTCCAAGACCGCGAACGTGCTGTTCGCCGTGGCCGCTGCCCGGCACTGGAGCGATGACGGGATCGAGGTCAACGCCCTGCACCCTGGGGCCATCGCCGACTCCAACCTCTCCCGCTACTACAAGCCGGCGGAACTCGACGCGCTCCGCTCGTCCGGGCGGTACACCTTCAAGACGCTCACCCAGGGCGCGGCCACCAGCGTCTATGTGGCTACCTCGCCCCGGCTCAACGGCGTGGTCGGCCGGTACTTCGAGAACTGCCAGGAAGACACCCCCGACGACCCGACCGCCGCCGGCACCGACGCCGCCGGGGTTGCCGCCTACGCGCTCGACCCCGAAGCCGCGGAACGGCTCTGGGCCGTCTCCGAGCAGATGAACCAGTAGCCGGACGAACCACTTCTTTGCCGATTCCACGGGCTGGCCGGCCTCGGGCGGGTCCTCGCCGGCTTCCCCGTGAAAGCCGCGGGTTTCGTGCGTTGCCGGCCCCGGCGGCAACCGCATCGACCTCTATCAGAGCTGAGGGCGCCGACTCGCCGCGCAGCACCACGGCCAGCTGCTCCCGCAGCCCGGCGGCGGCAGACGGCGCGACGCTGGGCGGCTCTGGCGACGGCTGACTTGTCGGAAATTTACTGATATATGCTGCCACGCGTCTGAAATTTTCTCCACAATAGGGACACCGCGCGGGCGGCACTGCCCGTGCCCGATAAGAGCAGGAGGATTTGTGCCCCTTACCCCGCACCCCTCTTCTCGTGCAGGCCACGACAGCCACATGCGTCGACGGCGTTTCACGGTGGCCGCGCTCGCCGCCGTGGCGATGGCGGCGGCTCCGCTGGCCACGGCGGCCAGCCCGGCCGCGGCCGCGCCCGCCGCCAGCCACCCCAGCCTCAGCTACCTGAAGGCGCACGCCAACCGGGTCCACATGGGCTGGGAGTTGAGTCCGCGCAATGCCACCAGCCCGCCCCCGCTCAGTTCGATCCCGCTGCTGTCCGGCGTCCTGGGCGAGCAGTCGGCCGCCCGGCAGCTCACGTCGGCCGCCTCGTCGGAGGTGCTCGGCCTGGACGTGTCCGCCGCCCAGGGCGACGTGAACTGGAACACGGTCAAGGCCGACGGCGCCCAGTTCGCCTATGTCAAGGCGACCGAGGGCACGTACTACACCAACCCGGACTTCACCCAGCAGTACGAGGGCTCCTACAACGCCGGGCTGATCCGCGGCGCGTACGCGTTCGCTAACCCGAGTTACTCCAGCGGCACGGCCCAAGCCGACTACTTCGTCGCTCACGGCGGCGGCTGGTCGGCCGACGGCAAGACCCTGCCCGGCGTCCTCGACATCGAGTACAACCCCTACGGTGCCGAGTGCTACGGCCTCAGCCAGTCGGGCATGGTGTCGTGGATCAGGGCGTTCGTCAACGAGTACCACGCCAAGACCGGCCGCTGGGCCGTGATCTACAGCACCACCGACTGGTGGACCACGTGCACCGGCAACAACAGTGGCTTCGGCTCGGAGGATCCGCTGTGGCTGGCCCGCTTCGCGAGCAGCCCGGGCACGCTGCCCGCCGGCTGGGGCTTCTACACGATTTGGCAGTACGCCGACTCCGGCACCTTCCCTGGTGACCAGGACGTGTACAACGGCTCGTCCGCCCGTCTCTCGGCGCTGGCCCTCAACACCTGAACCGGTCATGACGGTGGGCAGCTAGGACGTTCACGCGTTCTGGCTGCTCACCGAGACCAATCGCACGCCTGCCGCGGCACCAGCGCCGCCTGGCCCGTCGCTTTATCCGACCGGACGGCCATGTGCAGGTCGGCCGGGGCCTGGTAATTCTCGGGGTCACATTTTCCTGATCTTCAGGTACTGCCGTATGTCCGGCAATGACATGACCGCCAGAAGCCCGAGGCGAGGTCGGCCGGCTGCGGTGTGGTCTGGCTTGTGGCAGGACGCTCACGCTCGCTTCGGGGCGGCTGCGGGCGCGCTCAGTGCCGCCGCAGCATCATGACGACGAGCACGATGATCACGATGACGATGATGGTTCCGATGCCGATAAACATGGG
>Ga0209333_1000920_pt1 | contig 15120 bp, 11 predicted proteins | sample BlaSpr_A8_OM2_O3_FD_187982 | JGI IMG/M metagenome (GOLD analysis project Ga0209333, IMG submission 187982) | Forest soil microbial communities from Thunder Bay, Ontario, Canada - Black Spruce, Ontario site 2_A8_OM2_O3 (SPAdes) (version 2) | ecosystem: Environmental > Terrestrial > Soil > Boreal... | reverse complement strand
GGTTAGATAGAAGAGCGTGAAAAGCCCGCTCCGCCAATTCCCGCCGCGACAGCCGCACGGTGGTTAAGGGCGGTTCCGTGAATTCGGCCAGCCGGATATCGTCGAAGCCTACGATTGAAATATCCTGGGGCACAATGAGTCCGGCCCGCCGCACGGCGCGCATCATGCCGATGGCGGTCAAATCGTTGGAAGCCAGCATGGCCGTGGGAGCGCACTTCGAATCCAGCATGCGGATCATGGCCGCCAGACCGCCGTCCACAGTGTGGTCGCCGGACTCGATCAGGCACGCATCCCGATCAATCCCGTAGTGGCGCAGCGACCGCAGAAACGCGGTCCGCCGGATGCGCGCCGACTTCAGCCCCGCCGGTCCGCCGATAAAGCCAATCCGGCGGTGCCCGAGCGACAATAAGTGGTCCACCGCTTCGTTGATCCCCATGGCGTAGTCCACCACGATATTGCCGATACTGTCGCCCGGCGGCCCCACATCCAGAAACACCATGGGAACATTCCGGTGCGCAAACTGATCGACCAGGTGCGTGTCCATCTCGGAAGTCATAATGGCCACGCCTTCCACCTTGCGTTCCAGCATGCGGCGTACACAGAGCGCCATGCGCGCCGAATCGTAGTTCGTCGAGCTGATCAGGATCTCGTAGCCGTGCTGGATCGCCACATCCTCGAACCCCTTGATCAGCTCGGGAAAGAAGGGATTGGTGATGTCCGATACGATCAATCCCAGAATGCGGCTGCGGCCGGAAACCAGCGAGCGCGCCTGCGTGTTCGGGTAGTACCGCAGTTCTTCGATCGCCTTCCAGACGCGCTTGGCGGTTTTGGGATTGACCAGCGTGGGGTTGTTGATGGTGCGGGACACGGTAGCCGTCGAGACCCGCGCGCGCCGCGCAACCTCATGAATCTTCATGGGTAGTTCCCCTCACTTGCCGCACAATCGGAACACTTGTGAATCGTCCTACTGGCTAAGCTTACACCGCTTCCGGCGTCTTTCTGCAAGGAGTAACGGAAAATAATTAACGGAAATTTCAAAAAAACTCTTGACTTGAGATTGCGCCTCGCACTAAGATCTTCAATGAAATCGTTTACATTCGCGGACGGCTCAGCGGTCGCGGACAGTATTTTCGTGCTCAGGGATTAGTGCGGGCACTCCCAGACGCGCCAGCGTCCAAGGCGGAGTGTATCTAAAAGAGGGGGGTAATATGCGCCAAGTCGCATGTATTAGGGGAGTACTTCTCGGACTGTTCTTCGCAGTCGCCATTTTTGCCCAAAGAGATCTTGGTACGATCGCGGGCACCGTGACAGACCCAACCGGCGCTGGCATACCAAACGCCAAGATAACCATCACCGAGGTCGCCACCAACCTCAGCTACGACGTAACTTCCAGCGCCGCCGGCGAATATACCCGTCCGGCGCTGAAGCCCGGTATTTACACAGTGGCGGCGGAAGCGCAAGGATTTCGCAGGGTTGCCCAGGAGAACGTGGTGGTCACCGCCGGCGACCGCATCGGCGTCAATCTTACTTTACCGGTTGGCAACGTCAGTGAGTCGATTGAGGTCTCGGCGAATGCGCCGCTGTTGCAGACCGAGAACACGTCTCAAGGCGCAGATCTGAACGCGTCGGAAGTGAACCAGTTACCCATGGGCGGCCAGCGCGTGTTCGCGTATCTGGCGCGGCTCTCTCCAGGCGTTCTGGTCGCTGAACCTGGCGCACGCGATGCGCAGAACGGCGGTTTTTCGGCCAACGGCGTTCGGTCCACCGGCGAGAACAACTTCCTGCTGAACGGCGTGGATAACAACGTCAACGACATCGACTTCATCAACCAGACCTCCTACGTGATCGGACCCTCGCTGGACGCCATCGGCGAAATGCGCATTCTGACCAACGGCTACAACGCGGAATACGGCCGCGCTGCGGGCGGCGTGATCGACGTGACGCTCAAAGCGGGCACCAATCAACTGCACGGATCGCTTTTCGAGTACTTGCAGAACACCGACCTGGATGCCAACCGCTGGGAAAACAATTTGGCGGGCGTGGGCCGCCCCCCTCTGCAGCAGAACCAGTTCGGCGTTACCGCCGGCGGACCCATCATCAAGAACAAGCTGTTCATCTTCGGCGATTATCAGGGCACCAAAATCGCAACGGCCGGCGGCGTGGTGCAGAACCTCGGATACGGCGGCTTCTACACGATTCCCACGCCAGCCGAGGTCCAGGGCAACTTTTCGGGGCTGCTAGGCGGCCAGATCGGCACAGATCCGGTGACCGGGAACCCGATCCTGCAGAACGAGATTTTCGACCCGAACAGCACCACCGGCGCTTGTACTACGGCCACCAACTGCACGCGTACTCCCTATCCCAACAACACCATTCCGGCGTCCGCGATGGACCCGTCGGCCGTGAAGATTGCGGCTCTTTATCCCGCCCCGAACCAGGGGATCGTCAACGGCAACTATCCCCAGAACGACTACTATGCGGTCACCGCGGGCGGCTTGAGAACGGATCAGGGAGACGGGCGGGTGGACTACAAGATCGACGACAGGGACAGCCTCTTCGGCAGCATCAGTTGGTCCGATACCGCCAAATATAACACTCCGCCATTTCAGGGTGCGCTGGATGGCGGCAATTTCTATGGCGCGAGCGAAAGCGACCTCGGTCGTAATGCGCAGATAGGCTTTACTAGAATCTGGTCTCCGACGTTCATTTCGGAAACGCGCATCGCCTACAGCCGCTTGGTGACTGCGCGCGTTCAGGCGAACTCCGACACGGACGAATTCAAAGCATACGGTATCGGCGGCCTGGACCCGACCACTAGTCTGAACGGGGGGCTTCCGCAGTTCGGAATGGGGCAATACAGCCAAGTTGGCGCCAACGACTGGCTGCCGACGAACGAATTCAGTAACGTCTACGACTTTATCCAGAACGTAGCCATTACCAAGGGGAGCCACGCATTCAAGTTTGGCGCTGAAGTCAAGCCTATCGGATTCCCCTTCTTTCAGGTGCCTTATCCGCACGGCGAAATGAACTTCTCGCGGACCGAAACCGCGTTTCCATCAACCGGGACGGATACCGGCAAGAACGGCACGCTCAGTACCGACACGGGCGACTCCTTTGCCTCGTTCCTGTTGGGCGCGGTCGATAACGGACAAATCTCGACCACCAACTTTGTCTCTTCGAAGCGGCAGTCCTACGACTTCTACGCCCAGGACGATTGGAAAGTGACACCCAAGCTAACCGTGAATTATGGCCTGCGCTACGAACTGTGGTCGCCGATTGGCGAGTCGTTCGGACGTCAGTCCAATTTCGATATCAACACGCTGACCCTGCAAATTCCGAACGGGCCGAGTTCCAACGCGCCCCTGCCTCCGAATTTCAACACGCCGTATACGCTGAACGGCGTCACCTTCCCGGCCGATTTCCCGAACGTGCAGGTGTGCCGCGGCTGTGTTTCCAAGTACCTTATCCCGTGGGACAAAGCCGATTTTGGCCCGCGCCTCGGCTTTGCTTATAACGTTCGACAGAAGACTGTGATCCGCGCCGCTTATGGCATCTTCTATGGCGGCGAGGAACAGCAGGGAGGCAATCCCAACCGCGGCGAGTCTGCGCCCTTCAATGAGTCGCCGCAACTGAATCGGCCGGCCGGCGTCGGCCAGTTCGCCCCCGATCCATACTTCGCTAACGGAGCCGCAACCGGCGGCATCGCCTATGGGTATCCGCAAACCGTGTTCACCACGTATCCCGTCAGTTCCCTCCAGTTCCGCGAAGTGTCGGAAGACTTCCGCAACCCCATGGTGCAGAAGTGGAACGTCGCGGTTCAACAGGAGTTGGGACACCAGATGGCCCTCGAACTCGGCTATCAGGGCAATCACTCTTCGCACCAGCTTTTCCAGCCCGACGACAACCCTTGCCCCAACTACCCGACGCTGGATGCCAGCATCAACTGTAATTCCCTTCGCGCGTATCCCGATATCGGCAGTATTTCGGGGACGTCTTCTTTCGGCTACGGCAACTATAAAGCCTTTACCGCCAAGCTTGAAAAGCACTTCTCGCAAGGGCTGCAGTTCATTAGCTCCTATACCTTGGGCAAAGCCATGGCAAACACCGGCACCACCCTCAGCGGTTCGAACAATTTCCAGACCATCAGCAACATCAACTACGGTCTGGATTATTCCCCCGCGGCTTGGGACATCCGTAACAACTTCACTACCGGCCTTACCTACGACCTCCCGTTCGGCCGCGGCAAACAATTCGGCTCCGACGTGAACAGGGCGCTGGACATCGCTTTTGGCAATTGGCAGATCAACACCATTCTGACCCTGCACTCCGGCCAGCCTTACACGGTGAGCGCTGGTAGTTGCCAGGGCGTCTGGGCCGGCTGCTTCCCCGATATTACGGGCAACTCCAATGCCGCGCCTCCAGGGGGCCGCACCCCGTCGGAATGGTTCAATACCGCGAACTTCAGCGCCCCCGCCTCGCTCACTCAGGGCACGGTCGGCGACAACCAGAACTACGGGCCGCCGCTCCGGAATCTGGACTTCTCCATATTCAAGGATTTCGCGTTTACGGAGCGCTTCCGGCTGCAGTTCCGGACGGAGGTTTTCAACCTCACGAATACACCGCAGTTCAATTTCCCGGACAGCGGTTATGGCGACTCGAACTTCGGCAAGGTCACCAGCACATTGGCGGGAACCGAACGCCACGTTCAATTTGCCCTGAAATTCCTGTTCTAGAAGGATGTGGGGCGGTTCCCAGGGCGGTTCCCCTGACCCCGGCGAGGGCGCCCGCCCCACTCTCCCGCTGTGCCGAGCCGGGCCGCCGAAAAACCTACGGAGCAAATGTCCGTATAATCTTGCCCGTGCGGGAGTCGCGCAGCACCAGTGCGGAATCCGTGAAAGCCGTCAGCAAGCGGCCATCGCCGGCCCATACGATGGGACTCTCACCCTGAAACGGTGTACGGATCTCGCGCGTGCGTTGACCGGACTCGCTGAATATGGCAATATTCGGAGGGTCCCACACGAAGACTTCTTTACCCGCGGGGCTCCAGGTAAAGCTGAGGCAATTGCAGGGGGTGGTCTTCTTGGGCTTGAGTGTCTCGGGGTCGAGCACTGCCAGGCTGCCTCCGCGCACCGACGCCAGCAGCCAGTCTTCGCTGGTCCAACCAACTGTCACTGGAGTGGAATGCGAGCCGGTTTCGAGTTTGGAGGAACCGGTCACGCGCCCGCTAGCAGTCTCCCAAGTCGACACCTCGCCGCCGTCAGTGGCCACCGTATAGAACTGTTCGGATGGATGCCACTCCACGTCCGTGATAATGGCGCGCGTTTCCAGCCTGCGTTGCCACTGGGTGCGCCCTTGGGCGTTGATCAGCAAGATGTCGCGGCCAATGGCCACCAGCATCGAATCGGCTTGCTGCCTCCAGCTAAAAGCGGTGATTCCCTTGACGAGCAATCTGCGGGGCACCAGCACCGTGGCCGCGCCGGAGGCCAAGTCGTAAGAAATCAGGCCGGCATCGCCCTCCTGCGTAAATGCCAGGTGGCGGCCGCCGGCGCTGAAATGCACCAAAGGCAGGTTCAGGGTGTTTTTCGGCGCGGATGCATTGTATACATTTTTCACGCGCCCCGATTCAAAATCCCAAACCACCACCTGGCCGCCCCGATAGGCAGCCGCCACCAGGCCCTTCTCCATGGTGTAGCCAATGGACAAAACGTCCCGTTGCAATTCATCCGCTGCCAGCGGCAGGCTGAGGACGGTTGCGGCAATCGCGGCGAGGCAAACTCGTTGCATAGGAACACAGCATGATCGCATGCCGGCAGGCCCGCTGTCGAATGATGGATGTTTACCGAGCTGCGGCGCTAGGGGAGCGGTTAACCATCGATAACATGAACAGCATTACAGTTGGGAGCATGCCAACGGCCGCCCGATGGGTCTATTCTGGTGCTATCACCGAATGATGCCTGGAGTTGGAACTTTGAGTACTCGAAACGGGATGAACATCCTATTGGCAGCGATATTGGCAGCGGCTATCGCGGCGCTGGTTGGCTGCGCGTCCGATCCGCCCCCGCCGCCCGATTTGGTTCCGCAAGCGGCGGCCGCGGCCATCGTGCAGCTATGGTCCCAGGAACAGATGAACCATTTCAAAGTGACCTTCCATTCCGACGACCTGGTGGAATGCGGCGTAAAGAACGACCTGTGGAAGCTGGTGGAGGTGACGGACCGCAACGGCAATGCGTGGACGACGGCTTATCGTCTGACCGAAAAGGGCGGCAAGATCGTAACGGCAATCAACCTGAAGGAATCCGGCAGAGGGCATGAGATTCTGCTGAAGGGTCCCTATCGCATAGAGATCAACGGCATCACGGATGGAAGCCAGCCGGGCGCCAAGAACGTGGCGTTCCGCTGGGATATCGATTGGGACAAAGCTTCCGACGATCTGAAAGCGTGCATACCGCGGTTTGAATTGTCCGGGAATGCGGTTGCCATGTTTCAACTGGACAACAACAACTGGAAATTCGTTTCGTATCTGAATCCCGAAGAAATTCAGGATCAGCCGCCGCCGGATGGCGCGCCCGCGGCCGCTCCGGCGATCAGTTCGCCTCTGGCGCACTAATTCTCCCCACGAGCAGACCGACCCGTTGCTGCTAAAGCAAAGCCTCCGGCGCGCCGATAAGGTGACGTGGCGCCAATACCAACCGTGATTGCCATCGTGCGGGACGCCGCGAGTCTGGAGATCGTTCAGGCTACGCTCACGGCACAGGGCATCCGGGTGCTGGCGGCCGGAGATGCGGAAAAAGGCTGGGAACTGGTCCATCGCACGCACGTTGACGCGATTCTGGTGGAAGCCGACCTGGCCAATGGGACCGGCCTCCTGGCGCGCATCGCGGACTGGGATCCGGACGCGCAGGTATTGTTGCTGACGGATTATTACACGCCGGAATCCGCTGTCGAAGGCATCCAGCACGGGGCATGCGACTGCCTGAGCAAGCCGCTTTCGTCCGAGACGCTGGGGCAGCGGGTCGGTGAGGTGCTACGGGAAGCACGCTTGCGCCGCGAGACGCTGGAACTCGATGAGCGGCTGATCGACAGTTTCCGTTTCCATGGCATGGTGGGCCGCAGCCCGCAGATGCTGGAGACGTTCGCCCGGATCAGGCGGGTGGCGCCGCATTACCGGATCGCATTGATCAGCGGCGCAACCGGCACGGGCAAAGAACTGGTGGCGCACGCATTGCATGAACTGAGCCCGGTGGCGGCGCGGCGGTTTGCGGTCTGCAACTGCTCGGCGATCGTGGAAACATTGTTCGAAAGCGAGTTGTTCGGCCATGTGAAGGGCGCATTCACGGGCGCGACCCAGGATCGCGTCGGATTATTCGAATACGCGCAGAGCGGCACGGTGTTTCTCGACGAGATCGCGGACATGCCGCTGACTACCCAGAGCAAGCTGTTGCGCGTCGTGCAGAACCAGGAATTGCAACGCGTGGGATCGCCGGAAGTGCGCAAGGTGGACGTGCGGGTGATCGCGGCCAGCAACCGCGACATGCGCGCGCTGGTGGCCCAGAACCTGTTTCGCGAGGATCTATACTACCGGCTCACGATGGTGGAGCTGAAGTTGCCGCCGCTGGCGGAACGCAAGGAGGATCTGCCGCTGCTGGAGCGCCACTTCGTGGAAAAGTTCGCCCGCAACTACGGCAAGCGTATCGCCGGCATTTCGCGCCGCGCACAGGCGGTGCTCTCGCTGCATGGCTGGCCAGGCAATGTACGCGAGATGGAGAATGTCCTGGGGCATGCTTGCATGATGGCGGATGCGGAGTTTATCGACGTGCGGGATTTGCCCGATTATCTGCAGAGCGGCGTTCGCGGGGTGGCTACGAACGAGCCGGATCTGATGCCGCTGGCGGACTTGGAACGCCGGTATACACAGCATGTGCTGCAGCGCCTAGGCGGGAACAAGCTGCAAGCCGCGCAGGTGCTGGGGATCAGCCGGGCCACGCTCTACCGTATTCTGCGGGATGGCGCCGGCCAGGCGGGGGTGGTCCCGTTCGATTTTCTCGGACGTACGCCGCCGGGCGCGCGCCCGCGGGTTCAGTAGCCGCATTCTTCCCGGCTCCCGATTACTGGCTCCGTCGCCTTCTTAATGTTTAGTTAAATTCTCAAACAGAAAAAGCCCGCTCTTCCCGGCCACCACGAAGTCCAGGTCGCCATCGCCATCCAGGTCGGCAACGGGGATCTGCATGCCCCCTCCGGTGCGCGTGCTGTAATCCACCACGTGCTTGACCCATTCGATCTTCTTGCCGCCCTCCAGGCGCATGAATTCGTACCAATAAATGCCCAGTGGCTCGCGTTCGCCCGGATCGTGGCCATTGTGCGCCATATAGCGCTTTCCAGTTAGCAGATCTTTCCGCCCATCGCCATTCAGATCGACCAGCGTGAGGGCGTGCGCCTGCGACCAACTCTCGTCGATGATGTGTTTCGTCCACTTGCCGTCCGCGCCTTGTTCCAGCCAGAAGATGCCGTAGTTATGCGCCATGGATGTGACAATGTCGTTGCGGCCGTCGCCGTTCACGTCGTAAGCGTAGATGAAGCCGGTATCGCCCAGGTCGAAATCGGGATGCCACTTCCACATGCCGGTGCGAGGGTCGCGCGGAGCTTCGAACCAACCCTTGGGCGTGATGATGTCGTTGCGGCCGTCGCCGTTCACGTCGCCCACGCCAATGCCGTGGCCCCAACTTTTGGGGCTGACCACGTGCTTGACGAACTCGCCGTTTTTCACTTCATACCAGGCCAGCGGCATGTTGGTGTCCCCGAATTCGGGCAGCACCTCCTGGGCTTTGCCGTCGTTATCCAGATCCACCAGGAAGGCGAACTCCACGGGCGATCCCGTTTCGATCATGTGTTCCTTCCATTCGCCGCCCCCTTGGCCAATGCCGGGCCCTGGGTTCTCGCTCCAGAAGAGCCTATGCGCGAACCAGGAGCAGCTTACGATATCGATCCGACCGTCGCCGTTGACATCCAGCGGCAGATCGCTGAAATTGTCGATGTAGTTGTTGGTGTAGGGCAGCGAACGGAACTTGTGCTTGATCCAATGAGGGCCTTCGTACCAATTCTCGCCGGAGACGATGTCGGGCCGGCCGTCGCCGTTGATATCGGCGATGGCGCAGCTTTCATTGGCGCCCAGATCGAGGGTGTGTTTCTCGAATTGGATGTCGGCGGGGCGTGTGGCTGTCCACGCCAGCACGCCGGCCAGGCAGAGGCACGTGGCGATTGAAAGGCGGGTCATGCCGCGATTGTAACTCGGGGTATGCTGGATGATTATGCGAAAGCTATTTGGCGTGCTCGTTCTGGCGGTAATTTGTTTGGGGCAGGAGGCCACGGATCCATGGGCCAAAACGGAGTTGATGGAGCCGGCCGCCCTGGCTGAAGCGCTGCAGTCGGCCAAGCCCCCGGTAGTGTTGTGTACGGCGTTCTCGGTGCTCTACCGAAGCAAGCGCATCCCGCACGCCATTGAGGCGGGCCCGGGATCGAAGCCCGAAGGGATCGCACTGCTCAAGAAGGCCGTGGCAGACCTCCCGAAGGACGCCGATATCGTCCTATATTGCGGTTGCTGCCCAATGGTGAAGTGCCCCAACATCCGCCCGGCCTACCGCGCACTGCGGGAGATGGGTTTCGAGCACGTGCGCGTGCTGAACATCCCTACCAACATGCACGAGGATTGGTTCGGCAAGGGCTACCCGGCGGAGGGCAGCGCGGCGGCCGACGGTCATTCGTAACGTAGCGCAATCATGGGATCCACCCCGGCAGCCCGGCGCGCGGGTATATAACAGGCCAGCAACGCCACGCCGGATAAGACCGCGGCGACTACCAATAGTGTGAAGCGTGCGGCCGACGATGGACGGGTCGGCGCCGAAGCGGTTTTCCCACAGGCGCTGGCTCAGGATCACGACCTGCGATTTGCCCAACTGGTCCTCATCGGCGGCGAAGGTGCGGCCGAGCGCTGCCTGCACGCCGAAGATATCGAAGTACGCCGCCGAGACGCGCGCGCCCTGCAGTTCCTCGGGCCGGCCAGAACCGGTCAGCGTGACGGAGCCGCCGAAATTGACGGCGGCCATGTGCTCGAACACCGTGTTCTGGTTCTTCCAGTCGAGAAAATTCAGCGTGGAGACGCCATTGCGGGAGCCGCCCGGCGGCTTCTCCCAAACCAGCACGATGCCGTGCGGGTCGCGATAGGGCAGCGGCTTGAGCAGCACGCCGTTCACGAAACTGAAGATGGCGGTGTTGGCCCCCATGCCCAAAGCGAGGGTCAGCAGCGCGATGACGGTGAAGCCGGGAGACCGGCGAAGGGTGCGGATAGCGTAACGCATGGCTGTTCGTTAGACGGCGGCCGGCGGTCCGGTTGGGCGTCCTCTAGGGATGGATACTGCCGTTGTCGTAGAAGGTTACGGAACAGCGATGCGCAATCTGTTATAAGTAATCCGTGATGCAACGCCGTCAATTCGTGGGGGCCGCCGCTTCGGCTGGTCTCGCCGCGGTCCCTGCCGCCGCCGCCCAACAGAACGCTTTCTTCGAGCTGCGTTATTACCAAATGCGCACTGGCGCCCAGACACAACGCACCGCGGACTTCTTGAGCAAACACTTTCTGCCCGCCGCCCAGCGCCTGGGCATCGGCCCATTGGGATTCTTCGGCGCCGTCATCGCCGAAGGCAGCCCTTTCATTCTGGCGCTGATTAGTTATCCATCCGCCGCGGCTTTCGCGGACAGCCTTGCGCGTCTGGCGGTCGACAAAGAATTTCAGCGCGGTTTCGACGAGTACAACTCCATGACGGAGCTCAGTTATATCCGCATGGAGAACTCCCTGCTGCGGGCCTTCGACGTCATGCCGTCTATCGCCGTTCCGCCCGCCGGCCAGCGCCCGCCGCGCATCTTCGAGCTGCGCACTTACGAATCCAACAACGCCAAAGCGGCACAGCGCAAGATCCGCATGTTCAACGAAGGCGAAGCCGGCATTTTCCAGCGGCTGGGGATGGCGCCGGTTTTCTTCGGCGAGACGCTGGTTGGCCGGAACCTGCCCAACCTGACTTACATGCTGTCGTTCGAGAGCATGGCGGCGCGCGACAAGCTGTGGGGCGCGTTCGACGCCGACCCGGAGTGGCAGAAGCTGCGCGCGCAGGCGGGTTACGCAGACGCCGAAATAGTCTCCAACATCAGCAACGCAATTCTGCGCCCGCTGGATTTTTCGCCGATCCGTTGAAAGAGCGGTGGGAACGGCTGTGGGGCGCCGTCGAAAACCGCCCCCCAAAGGCTGTTCTGCGCGCTTCCCGCCGTTCGTGCGTCATATTCGACAACGGGTAAACATGCGCAAGCTAGTCTTGGCCGCACTCTGTTACTGCGCGGCGCACGCCGCTGCCGCCGCCGTCATACGCGGCGTGGTGCTCGATCGCGCAACAGGCCGCCCCCTGGCGCGCTCGATGGTGACTCTACGCCCGGTGGATGGCGTTGGCGGCAAGCCGCAATCCGTGCGCGCCGACCGTACCGGACAATTCGCGTTTACGGTGAACGCCGGCATGTACCTGCTGCGCGCCACGCGGGACGGTTTCGCGCCCTTCCAGTACGGGCAGAGGGAGTGGAAATCGGCGGGCAAACCCATGGCCGTGGAACAGGACGGCTCGCTGTACCTGAATATCCACTTGCGCCGTTACGCGGCCATCTCCGGCACGGTGCTGGACGAAAATGAAATCGGCATACCCGACCAGAAGGTCATCGCGTATCCGGCCACGCTGCCGCTGCGCATCGCAGCCACCGCCACAACCGACGATCGCGGCATTTACCGCATTCACGGCCTGGAACCCGGCCCATACTATGTGCGCGCCGCGGCCAAGCTACTGGAGGATGGCTCGGGTCTGCTGCCGACCTTCCACAAAGAAACCGTCGCGGTGGAACAATCGAATACCGTCGATGCGGACCTCGACCAGCAGGCCGACGAGATCGATATTCGCCCGTTTCCCGGCAAGCTGTTCCGGGTCAGCGGACGGGTTTTCGTCAGTCCACCCGCGCCGGTGACCTTAAGCCTGATATCGGACGTTGGGCGAGTGCAGACGAAGACCGCCGGTGCATTCGATTTCGAACAAGTCGCGCCGGGAAACTACGAGATCGTCGCGGAGGGCGACGAACCTTACGGCCACGGCAAGCTTGCGACCTACCAGGAGATCTCCGTGGATCGCGACAGGGAATATCAGATACACGTCACCGACTGGCGCGAAACCGAGTTTCACATGCAGGATGAGAAGGGCAATCGCCTGGATCCGGCCACAGCGAAGATCACCGCGCGCCGCAAGGATCTCGATGGCGGCGGACAACCCGAAGTCCTGGAACTGGTCAACGGGCGCGCGGCGCTCGGGCCGGGGCCGTGGGAAATGTCGGTTGCGCCGCCGGCGGGTTATTATCCGATCGAAGTTACGGGCAGCTACAGCGCGGCCGATTCGCAGTCCGGCCGCGCAGACGACTGGAACGAAGTCGTGCTGCGCGGCGGCGACGCGATTACCATCAAGCTCTCGTCGCGCCCCGCTTCCGTCCATGGCGTCGTGAGCGGTCCGGGTCACGACCCGGCTCCCGGCGCGCCGGTCTATCTGGAGGCCTTCGATAAAGACACTCACAAACGTTTGGGCGAACTCCGCAGCACTCGCACCGACCTGCGGGGACAGTATCGTTTCAAGGATCTCGCGCCGGGCCTATATCGGATTCTGGCCACCTTCGAATACGAGAAGCCGGACTCGGATTCCATGCAAGCCGCCGGGGCGCGTTCGTTGACGCTCGCGGAAGCCACCGACACTACGCAGGACCTGGATTTGTACGATGCCACCTAGTTTTCTCAATTAGTGGGGGCACCCCCGTCTGCGCGGGTCCCCCTCGCCCGCTCTTTTGTTCGGAAAACCAAGGCTATCGGTTCCCGCCCTCCAGGAATCCTACTTGGCATCGAGGTTGGCTTCCAGGTCTTCCGGCGTGAGATCGCACTTCGCGCCGGTGGCGGGAATGTCCACCTTGGCGGTCCACAAGATGGCGTTGACTACCAGTCGCCGCTGATCCTCCAGGCCCCAGTTATGGTGAAAGTGCCCGCCGGTGAATCCGAAGCCGCGGCCGCCGTCGGTGCGCTCCACGGCCCAGGCGACTGTCTCCTGCTGCGGCGTGTCCTTGGGCAGCATGGCGGTCAGGATGGGCACGATCCGCTTATCCTCCTTCTTATCATCCTTGTGGAAGACGATCCGGTAATACCATTCGTCGGTGCTGCGAAAGGTGTCCCAGCCGCGCGAGATGGGGTGCGCCGGCGCGGTCTGGGTCAGTTCCACGTCGTTGATCGGGTTCTGCGAATATGGCCGCCGGTAGAATCCGCCGATCCAGTCGAGCAGTTCCATGCCACCGTGATCGCCGGGCACTTCCACGGCATAGTGGAGGCAAGCCAAGCCGACGCCGCGCTTCATCAGCTTGCCCAGCTTGGCGAGACGGTCGTCGGCCAACAGCGGGTGGTGTTCGCCGCCATCCATGTACAGCGCAATCGAGCTGGCGCCGTCGAAGACGGAGTCGTCCGCGGGCCAGCCGCCCTTGACGACGATGGCGTCGACGCCGGGATTCTGGCGTAGACATTTGGCTAGCAGCATCGTGCCGGCGTTGAATTCGTGCTCTCCCGGGCCGTGGCTCGGCGTGCCGGCTACCAGCACGATCTTGGTCGGGGGCGCGGCTTGGCCTATGCAGAGGGCTAGCAGGAGGGTTAGTACGCGAGCAGCTTTTGAGAGAAGAGCGGGGCCTGGACAAGACTTGCTCATTTGTGCTCCTTCGTGAGCCACGCGCGTACTCCACTCTTCTTCTTTGGCCTCAAATCGGCACTTGTTGCGCCGTCGATGGCCGCCAGCGCGATGGGGGCCATGAGCCGGTATCCCTTGGCATTGGGATGTAGACCGTCATCCGACAGATCGGCCTGCAGAAAACCAGCCTTGTCCACTAGGGCGGAGTAGTAATCCACGTATCGGAAATTCCGCTGCTCGCAGAAGCTTTTGAGCCAGCGATTCACTTCCAAGATCATGGAGGGCGTGCGCTGCGCGGTCCGGGCATACTGGGGATTCACGTCCTTGTGGTAATCGCTCACCGGCAGCAGGGACGCGAACATCGGCTCGATATGGTGGACCTCCGCCAGGTCCGCGATCATCGACAGATTGTTTTCGATGGCGCTCACGGCCACGCCGCGGCCGAGATCGTTGATGCCGGCGAGCACCAGCACCGATCTCGGCTTCAGGTTAATCACATCGGCCTGCATGCGGCCCAGCATCTCGCCGGTGATCTGGCCGGAGATGCCGCGGTTGACGAAGTCGCGCTCACTGCCGTAATACTCATTGAGCCGCCAAGCGTCGGTAATCGAATCGCCCAGAAATACTACGCGCGGTTTTTGCGGGGACGGCGGGCCGAGCTTTTCGTTGGCTTCGGCGTAGCGCTTCAGGTTGTCGCGGTCGGGATTGCGCAACTGCGCCTCTTTGGAATCCAGCAGGGCGCGGAAATGCGCGTCGAGACGGTCCACGGCGTCGCGCAGCTCGCCGAACTGGCGCCGCCCTTCTTCGGGAAACGGAAACGGCTTGGGCACGGTGTCGGAGACGCCCAAGTAAGCGCGCGCATCGCTCAGAAAAGTGAAGGTGTTGCCGGCATTTTGCGGAGCGGTTTCCAGATTGCCCAGCGCCTGCCGGGCGTCTTCCAGCGCGGGCGCTCCGGCGCGCGCCAAGCCAGGCACGGCCAAGCCGGTGGATTCCATCAATTGGACGGTGCGCCGTTCCAGCGTCAGGGCGTCGGGATTGGAAAGCAATGCGCCGCCGCTCTGGGCCCAGGCCATGGCCGCAGCCGCCCAAAAACAGGCGAGCCATTTCATATTTTTTCTTCCTTCTCCAGTTGCAGGGTAATGGTGCCGATCGTAAATTGCAGGCGTACGCGGATTTGGACGGGCAGCTTGCGGGCGTCGTCCGTCAGCCATACGTGCAGATGCCCGTACCGCCGGTAAAGCACGTCGTTAAACAGGAAGCACTCGTAGCGGATGGTCTTGAACGATCCGGCGGGCGTTTTGATATCCTCGCGTTGCTGCGCTTCGACGCGCGCCAG
>Ga0209333_1000919_pt1 | contig 15124 bp, 11 predicted proteins | sample BlaSpr_A8_OM2_O3_FD_187982 | JGI IMG/M metagenome (GOLD analysis project Ga0209333, IMG submission 187982) | Forest soil microbial communities from Thunder Bay, Ontario, Canada - Black Spruce, Ontario site 2_A8_OM2_O3 (SPAdes) (version 2) | ecosystem: Environmental > Terrestrial > Soil > Boreal... | reverse complement strand
GAACCAGAGTTGCCCAGTGCAACGCCACGGTCCGCCGTGTTCTGTCGCTCCGGATTGAGAACAGGAAACCAAAAACCAAGGCCGTGACCGTAATCGCCAAAGCCACCGAGTACAGAGCTGGCGAATTGATCAGCGGAGAAGGATTCAATTCGGGCTCGATGAGAAATAAGTGGCTCCAAAGGGTGCTAAAGGAATTCTGTGACAGAGCGTAAGGCCCCAGCCAATCTCCACGCGATGCCTGGCTCAGAACTTCATGAAGAAAGACACGATGGACTTCCACGCCGAACATCGCTACTGAAACAGCCAGAAGGGTTGTGATGCCCGCCAGGAACCCAGACAGCGCCCGCCAATTTCGTTTCCGAATAAACAGAATCACCGCAAGCGCGGGAAACAGCTTCATCGCCGCTGCCGCAGACCACATCGCTCCCGACGTCAAATGACGACCTCGGGTGGCGGCGTAATAGGCGGCGCAGATAAAAAACAGGATGAGCACATAGTGGCGGGCAAAAAAAACGTCGACACTGAGAGGACGAACGCACAGCAGCGAGATAAGAATCAGGCGGCGCCAACTCAAGGATGTAACCCGACGGAGGAACCACAAGGAGAGCGCAAGAAGCACGACACTGAAGCACAGCCAAACGCGCTTGGCAGCCAGTGCCTGCAACCGGGTAAGTGGAAGCAGCGAAAGCACCAACGTGGGGGGGTTGGGGGCAAAACTCACCAGACCATCGCGCACTCCCAGGTGATCATTCTGGCGCTGAAACCAGGTCCATTCATACACGCGGTCCAGCGGAATATTCCGATGGTAAAGCTCAGCAGCCAGATAATAATCGGGAAATTCGCTTTTCAACGTTCGCCAACCGGGTATGAAACTATGCCCGATGAACGTCCCGGCAAGCACGGCGAGCAGACACCATTCCACCGCCGGCAGCCAAGCAAAACTCCGCTGTGGAATTCCGGAAGCCGAGGTTAGCTTGGTGACTTCTATTTCTAAAGCCTCTGGACAAAGTCGGCTATCCACCATTTGATTCATGCACGAAAGCAGCCGCCGTTTTTGAATTGTAGCCGCGATTACCCGTAAGTCGGTTAGGCGCTAGCTTGGCGCGGTTTCCGGTTGTAGCCTTTGCGCATCCACGCTTGGTTTGGGCAGCTTCACAATGTTCTTCAATTGGCGATTGATCCAGAGTTCGACGGGAAAGCTGTAGAAGTCGTAATTCAAGCGAACTCGTGCCGGATAGGCTGTGAGATGTTGAACCGCCTTGGCAAACCGCCCATGGCCAGTGGTTGCGATAGGAGCACGGTCGAAAGCGATGCGCAGATAATCTCGCATGGTTTGAACCCGCTGATGATCACTGCCTTTGAGCCAGGGCAGAACTGTATAGCGCGGGAAATAATCTGCCCAACCTTCAAGCGAGGTTGGCGCCTCGATGCCCAACTCCGCCGTTCGCTGAAAAATTGGCGAGCCTGGATAGGGAGTAAAAATGTTTGTCCAGAACTCTGCACCGGGAAACTTCCGGCAAATGTCCATCATGAAGTTAACTGTCTCGCGTCGCTCCTTCGGACCTTCTCCCGGAAAACCAAAAATAATGTTGAACGAAGGGATTACGCCCGCGCCTATACAGCGCTCAGTTGACTGATAGATGTCGCCGAGAACCTGGAAATCCTTGTTCATCAGCTTCATCACGGTAGGAGAAGCAGTCTCGATACCCTGGCAGATCTGGTGCAGACCGGATCGCCGCAGCAGAGTCAATTCGCCGATGCTAAGACGCGCAGTCAGATTGGTTGTAGCTTGGACGCTCCACTTGAAAGTTCCGCCTGCTCGGATCAGCCCTTCCGCGATCTTGAGCGATCGGTCGAGGTCGACCAAAAAATTGTCATCCGCCATCCACAACAATTCTAGCCGGTAGCGTCGCGTGAGTTCGATCGTTTCCTCGACCACTTGCTCGACGGGAAGAGCATTCCACTTTCGCCCGTAGACTCCGGCATTCGTGCAATACGCGCAGTTGAAGGGGCAGGCAAGGCTGGAAACATACATGGCCCAGCGGCGGCCGCAAACTTTCTCGTAAGCGTCAAAGTCCGCAAGGTGGTAGGCCTTGGCGGGCATCTGCTCGAGCCTTTTCAAAGGGCGCTCGGGAGTGAAGTGGAGTTTGCCGTCGCGTTTGAATCCGACGCCGAGAACGTCATCGAGCGGAGCATCGTCCCGCAAGCGTTCGGCGACTGCGAGCATGCTCTCCTCACCCTGGGCGCGAACCACAATGTCCACGTACGGGGCCTCGAGCGTCTGGGTGGGCAGCAGGGACGGATGCCATCCCCCTAGAACAATCGGGAAATCGGGATCCCACTTCTTGATAGCCTTGGCCACGTCCACGGTCTCGCGAATCATGGGCCCGGTGACCAGCGAAATTCCCAGGCACAAAGCATCTTTCACTTCTTCCAGAATTCGCTTTTTGTAGTTGGGCGTGATCGTCGAGTCAATGATCAGGACTTCATATCCGGCGTCCAACAGGGGAGTTGCAATGGCGAGGATGCCAAGAGGGGCGGTCGCCTCAATGCTGGAGAAAGAGGCGACGAAAAACACAATCTTCTTCGACGATTTCACTTTGTGTGCCTTTCGCTCTTAAATCTCGCCAAAAGAGCTTGGCGTCGATTGTCTCGCTGCCGAAAATGGCAGTAACCAGGGCCCGACCACATGGCCGGCCCTAACCATGGTGCGATCTCGCGCATTCGCGCGCGCGGATCGAACGAAAAACGTCAAGACACAAGAAGTACCATTCGGCAGCCGGGTATTTGTCTCTAAATTGTCAAAACTCTGCAAAAATGCTCCGGACAGCATTACAAATCCTGGGCGTTTTTAGACTCCACTGCGCCTCTATTTCGGTTCCAGCACCCGCGCAAACTCTTGCCACAATACGGGACCACTGAATCCGTTGAGCACGACCGCTCCTAATCCCACAAGGTAGACGACTCCTCCGCAAGCAATTTGCAGCAGCACGCCATCGCCGTGAGCCGGAAACTGATGATTGATAAACCAGAGCATTCCAGTCAGTGGTACACAAAGCGCCAGCGGCAATCGATACGCCTGAGTCAGAAATGTTCTCAGTGGCATATCGAGTTCGCGACACAGATGCCGCGGAAGAAAAATAAGGCTGGTGCAAGCCAATGGAATCGCCGTACCCCAGGCAACGCCGAGAATGCCGAAGCGCCGTACCAGGAGCAAACTCAAAACCAGGTTGACTGCCCCTTCGAGCAACAGAACCAATGCCAGCACGTGATGCCGGCCCATCCCGAGCAGGATTCTGGTAGAAGTCGATTGCGCCAAGTAAATGCTTCGCGGAACGATTAACACGACAAGGATGGAATAGCTGGCGAGATACTTGGCGCCCACCCAAGCTTCAATGATGGGCTTGCCCAGAATAATCAGCGTGACGCAGAAAGGGAAAATTATGAATGCACAAGCACGATTTCCGGCCACGAATGTCTGCCGCAAGCGGACCAGATCTCCCACCGCGTGGAACTGGCTGGACATTGGCGCAAAGATTTGAGACATGCCTCGGACCGCGTAGCTTGAATAGTCGACGAGCTTTGATCCGATGGAAAAAGACGTGATCGCGGTGGAAGAGAGAAACGTTCCGATGACCATCGCATCCGACTGGAAGCGGAGTTTTTCCGCGGCGAGAATGGCGAATGCAAACACTCCATAGTGCGCCATTATCCGAAAAGCCTTCCCCTCCATGTTCCGCAGGCTCAGGCGGACAGGCAAAGTCCGGAGAGCCATCCAGGTAAAAATCAAATAGGTGAGCAGACTCGTTGCGACCGTAATGATCCCAATGGCCAACAGGCCTCCACCGCTCGTCAGCGCGATGACGATCAAGAAAGCACGGAGCAACGTGACGCCAATCTGGCTCAGTTGAAGCCACGCGAACTTCTGTAATCCTTCGAGCACCCCCGCAAACAAGCCGAGAGGAAAAGCTAGCGCAACACTTGCGCCAGCCAGCAAGAACAGTATTCGCGCTGACCTGAGCAATTCGGCAGGGATTTTGAACCATAAGTCGAGATGGAAGAATCCCACTGCGCTTGCGAGCAAAACAACGACCGCGACAACGCCATAGAATCCCAGGCTGGTGCTGAGAAATCGCGAGAGTTGATCCTCGTCTTTGGTGGCTACGAATTTCGCCGTGTACTTCACAATCGACGATCGAATTCCAAAGTCGAGGAGTCCGTAATAACCGGTAAGTACGAATATCAGAATCCACAGGCTGAATGCCTCATCGCCAAGCCTGTGGAGGATAAACGGCGAGAGAAAGAAGCCTACAACCGCATGCACCAGAAGGCCGAGCCAGGTTGCGCTAACATTTTTAACGGCTTGCAACATCAGGCTCATGGGCGATCACACATCCGCAGAAACCGACCGCATTCTCGCGCGATTCAGCCATTTCCAACGCGGTATCTCGTAGAAATATCGCAGCGCAGCCAGCGCATGAAACAGGCTTCGCTTGAACAGAAGCTGGCGTTTCCACCAGGCCGCGTCCAGCAGCAGCGAGGGTTTATTTTTTACCGACGAAACCATGCTTGAAAGTCGCGAGGACGGCAGCATGCGATCTCCTAACAGGTGCTGGGGGGTGCAGGCATCCCTATATTGTTGGAGTAGAAATAGAACGAGTTTGGCTTTTGGGAAAAAGCGGAAATCGTAACCCGGCACCTCGCAAAATGCCGAATACCGTGCGTAGTTTTCGATCCACACTCGGGGCCCGGGGCGAATACTTGAACCCCAGGCGCGAACCAGCGAAGGTATAGGTGGTGCAAAAAGCTTCCCCACCAGTTCAGTGATTACTACAACGAACTCCCGCAGCATTAAGTTTTCACCGACGCGCTCTTCCACCCGCTTCCATAGCACGGGGTCGGATGCGCGCCGATTCAGAAAGTACCCGATCTCAAATAGACATGACATTCGTATCCAATAAGTGAACAAGTGCTGGCACGCGTGCAATATTTGAAGTAGAAATGCGTCCTCATCTGCGAGCGCGGGAAACGCAAATCCGCTCCAGCTATGAGGCGTGGCTCGCTCGACGAAGAATTGCCTCGGCATTATCGGTAGTTTGTGCTGATCGCTGTCCCAGATATCCAGGTGCAACTCAACCGCATGCGGCGCCCGCACATCGTATTGCTCAGCGCTCCGTGACGGCTCTCCCATCCCCGTCATAACGAAAATCGATTCTTGGCTGGATGGCGACGACTTCGGGCGATATCCAGCCTCAAGCACAATCCGTTGTGCAGCCGAAAGCGACTGTTCGTCGACCAGATAATCGAGGTCGCTTAGATGCCGGAGGGCCGCATCCGGACAGAACTGAAGAACAAGGGAAAATCCTTTCAGCACCGCATATCGCACACCAGCATCATTAAACTTCTGGTTGAGAGCGCCGAACCGATGCGACATATCCTCGACACGCTGCTGATTGGCCGCAAAATTTCGTTCAAGAGAAGACATCACCCAGGTTGGGGCTGCTTTGCCTGCAGTTGTATTTTTCAGTTTTTCTAAGAAATAGAAGGCCAGGCCAGCGTCATCGAGCCACCCGAGGATACGACGCCACTCCCGCGGAGTGAATTTATCGAGCTCGTGAACGCAATCTCCTAGGTCGGTCGAAAAACTCAGAAACTCAACAATTTTGTCCGCCGGAGTTCGCCTCACGATCACACCTTCCAATACTCGCTCGGCGAGTCCAACCGCCTGAAGTGGCAGAAGAGGACTGCGGGCAACTGGCAGACGTCGGCGAATACCTGGATTTTGCCAGCTCGCATGAAGATCGGCTTTTCCGGGTCACCGAGGCATAGCGCCATATGCGCCACGCACTTGAACCCGCTTGAGCAAAATACCTGGACAATGTCTTCGGCTGCGCGGGGCAGCATCTCGATTTGAACCGCGGCGCTCTCGTCCCGAAATCCGACTCGCCAGCCTCGCGCATAGGCCTCAGGATGAAGATCACTGACGAAAACATCAGCTCCCGGTTTCGTCACGCGCGCGAGCTCGCGCACCACGGATCCCAACTCTCGGACATGTCCTAAGGCAAATGAGCAGATAGCCAGGTCGAAAACCGCGGTGAGAAGCGGCAGGCTCTCGCAGTCGGCTCGCGCGAGCTGCCCGGTTATTGCATCTTTTTTTTTAGCGACTCGCAGCATCGCGACCGAGGAATCAATCCCCACTCCCGACATGCCGCTTTGCGTGATAAGTCTTTCAAGCCACCGGCCGGTGCCGCACGCCAGGTCGAGAATCCGTTTGTGGTGCAGGTCCAAAAGTAAAGGCAAAAGATGACGCTCTTCGCGCGCCAGGAGCGGATTTGGAGCATCGTCGTAGATCGGAGCCCAACGCTCATAACCCTCCGCAACGGGAAGCGGACAAACACTTGCGGTGGAAAGGTCTCGTCCGTCGACCGTGGGCAACCTCGGGTCGACAGGTGAACTGCTGCTCATAGGCTCTCTGCTTTGGGCTTCCGCAAGTCGATGAACTGCTGCATCCATTTCAGTTCTAACGGTGCGCCGTAAACACCGAGCCGATAACGCCAACTGCTCAGCGCCTGCAATGCCAGCCGCCCCCAGTTCGGCAATCGAGTGTCCTGGACCGTGGGCCAGCGTGAGGACACGACCAGTTCAAAATTGTCGATCAGCTGTTTGGTGGTCGGCCGCAACCATGGTGTTTGAGGATCTTTCTGTGTGGCGAATCGTTGCCAATGCTCCGTGGCCCACTCATCGGGCGTGGTCGGAAACTGGACTTTGTCTTCGACGTCGCCGTACATGCGTGCCCGCTGAGGCACCGGCGTGTAGTGCTCGACAATAATCTCGGCGGCGGGATTCAAGCGCTTCAACTGCCGTATGAACTTTATGCAGTCGCGGGTGTCGCCTTCCGGATCTTTCGGATTTCCAAAGATGATGGAAAACTCCGGGACAATGCCGAACTGGCGGATGCGCGAAGCCAGAGCCAGCGTGTCTTCGGCGGAGAGATCCTTGTTCATCTCCTTCAAGACCTCGTTCGATCCTGATTCGGCTCCGAAAAAAATCATGGTGCAGCCGGCTCGCCGCAGCGCCTCGAAGGTAGCGTCCGAATATTTCATCATCACGTCGGTTCGCCCTTCGCACCACCAGCGCAAATTAAGTGGCGCAAGCCGGTCGGCAAGCTCGCGAGTGTGATTCTCACGCAGAAAGAAATTGTTGTCGTAAAACTGTACGGCATCCGCTCCGTAAGTCTTGGCCAGATGACGCAGGATGCCTTCGGTGCGGGCGGGCGACTCCATCTTCTCCCGGCTGCCAGAAAACGTAACCACACCGCAGAAGTTACACCGGTAAGGACAACCGATGCTCGCCTGATGCACCGCCGTGCGCCGTCCTAAAAAAGTAGGCAGAAGATACTTGTGCGCCGGAAGGCTGTGATAGGGATACCACGGAAAATCGTTGAGGCCTTTCATCGGCCGCTCGGGGTTGTTGTGCGCCGTCCCATCTGGGTTTTTGTAGGAGAGTCCGGGAATGTTCTTGAGGTCGCGCTGCCCCCGGATTGCCTCGAGAAGTTCGAGGAAAGTCTGCTCTCCCTGACCGCGCACGGCATAATCCACATAGCCGGCATTGAGCGTGGCCGCTGTGTAATTCGAGGCGAAGTAGCCTCCCCACACAATCGGCAGGTGAGGAAAACGCGAACGAATTTCGCTACAGCTAGCGACTGCGCCTACCGTCTGCGGGCCCGGCATAACCGTAACTGCCAGCAATTCCACGGGATGTTCTTTAATCAACGCAACCAGCGTTTCTGTGGGATGTGGATCGAGGTTGCCATCGACGATGGCATATTCTTCCTTACCTTCCACAACGGCTGCGATCGCGAGAATCGACAACGGAAAACGCCGATTGCGAAACTTGGTTGCTTTCGGATTATAGAAAACGATCATGAACCTGGCACTCGGCCCTTTGGCGTTACAGAAGCTGGCTCGCGTAGTGATCTTATACGACTTGGAGCAGCTACGGTATCAATCGCGGTGCTCCGGTTTGTCTCCAACTTGTCAAAATTATGCAATTTCCCGGCTGCTAGGGTTATTCCTGCACCCTGCGCCATTGCTCAGCGCCATCAATGAAGTGACACAAATTTGACAAGTTGCTGACAAATCGACGGCGTTTCCCGACGTATGGTGCTATATCCGCTTCACAAAAGCAGAGGCGATTTGCCGGGAACGAACAAAGTCGTGCTGTTCTATCCGCCCTATGAAGGGCCGCCGTTGGGCGCGCCCCTTTCGTTGCTGTGTCTCGCCGCTCCATTGTTGCAGGCAGGATTTGAAGTCAAGCTCGTAGACAACTTTATTTCCCCCGGTTACGAACAAACCATCCTGCGCGAAACAGAAGACGCTCTTTGCCTGGGAATCTCCGTGCTAACCGGACCGCACATCGGGGCAGCGATCCGAATCTCCCGTGCGGTTAAGAAGCTGCGTCCAGAGATGCCAATCGTTTTTGGCGGCTGGCACGCAAGTTTGGCCACTGAACAGACGTTGCATGAGCCCTTTGTAGACGCAATCATACGAGGCCAAGGTGAGCTGACCCTGCTCGAATTGGCGCAGCGGATTGCCGATGGCCGGGATTGGCACGGCATCCGCGGCCTGTCATTCAAGGACAAAGATGATGGCGGAAGAATTATTCATGAGCCGGAAAGGCCTGTGGCAAACCTTAACGATCTGCCGGCTCCCGCATATCACCTGGCGGATCCCGGTATCTACGCGGCCACCTCTGGCATGCGCCAACTGGCCTACACCAGCAGCGTAGGCTGCCCCTACCAGTGCAATTACTGTACCGACCAGGTCTTTTACAAACGGCGTTTCAATGCCTATCACGTCGGACGAGTGGTCAATGACCTTGCCGAACTCGTTCCGCGTTACAACATCGAGCATGTACCTTTCTTTGATTCCAACTTTCTGGTCGATCGAAAGCGTGCCGTGGCTATCGCAAAGGGAATCATCGAAAGCGGAATCAAATTTCAGTGGGACTTCCAGACATCGACAGATTTTCTGGCGCTCATGAGTGAAGAGGATGTGCGCCTGCTCGCCGAAAGCGGCGTGCACCATATCGGATTCGGTACCGAATCCGCCTCGCAAGAAGTACTGACACTGATGAACAAGCGCTTCCAGCACGTCGACCAGATGGTGGAGACCGCGCGAAAAACAAACCTCGCAGGCATTCACGTCGTGTTCAACATCATTCTGGGTTACCCGGGAGAAACCGAAGCTCATCGCCAGCAGACATTTCGGATCATGAGCGAGATTGCCCGGGAGTATTCGAACGTCAGCTTCTCGCCCAACATTTTTACTCCGTATCCTGGCATTCCAATCTGGCCACAGCTCAGGGAAATTGGCGTGCGCGAGCCGCAGTCTCTGTCGGAGTGGGAGATTTTGGCGCTGGGCACCAATGTTCTGCCGTGGCTGCACGGGGAAGAGCTGCGAAGACTGCGGCGTAGTCTGGAGTACTTCCTTCTGAATAACCAGATTCGAAAGGTAACGAAACAAATTCCCTGGTTCCGGCGCAGCGCCCGCCGGCTTCTTGGAGCGCCCGTTCGCTGGCGGATCGGCAAAAACCGTTACTCGTTCCCATGGGAGCTGTGGTTGTCACGTTCCGTGGAGAGAGTTGTCACTCGAAGATCTCTTTTGACTGGACGCGCGCTGGCGGAGCGCACGCAGGAAGTGTGCTGACTGCTAAACTTGCAACAATTGAGAGGTAACTGACTTGGCTGATGTACTACTGACCCATTCTTATCACCTCTACTACGACCGCAAACAAACTCGGAAGATGCAGCCGTATCCTCCTCTTGGTACGCTGTATGCTGCGGCCTTGCTGCGCAGCGCAGGCCTGTCCGTGGCGGTGTTCGACACCATGCTGAATGATCCCGAAGAAGGATTTCAGGCCGCCATCGAGCACCATCAGCCGCGAATCGTGGTGGTCTTTGAAGATAACTTCAACTTCCTCTCCAAAATGTGCCTTACCCGCATGCGGGAGGTTGCCTATCACATTCTTGAAGCTTCTCAGCGCTTTGGTGCCACGGTTCTGGTGAACGGTTCGGATGCCTCCGATCACGCCTTGGATTATCTGCAGAAAGGGTTCCGTTGTGTGCTGCTTGGCGAAGCGGAATGGACGTTGTTAGAAGCAGTGACCCATCTCTTGAAGGGAGATGAACAAGCGCTTAACCAAGTCTCAGGCCTAGCATTTCTGCATAAAGATACTGCGGATCTCGTCAGAACCAGCCCGCGCAGCCTTATGCGCCACCTAGATCATTTGCCGTTCCCCTCTCGCGACCTCATCGATACCGATCAATACCGCAGCGCGTGGAAGGCCGCCCACGGCTATTTTTCTTTGAATATTGTGGCCAGCCGCGGTTGTCCTTATCGCTGCAACTGGTGCGCCAAGCCCATTTATGGGGATTCGTTTTCTGTTCGCTCTGCCGCATGCGTCGCGGAAGAAATGCGCCAGTTGAAATATGACTTTGGAGCTGAATACCTCTGGTTTGCCGACGATATTTTCGGGCTGAAAGCGAAGTGGGTTCGCGAACTCGCCATAGAAGTTGAGAGGTTGGACGCGGCAATCCCTTTCAAAATGCAGTCCCGAGTGGATTTGATGACCGTAGACAACGTGCGCTCTTTGCGTCGCGCCGGCTGCGCGGAAGTGTGGCTGGGCGCTGAGTCAGGGTCGCAGAAAATCCTCGACGCCATGGACAAGGGCACCCGGGTGGAGCAAATTGCCAAGGCTCGCGAAAACCTCCGGCACGAAGGGATTCGAGCCTGCTACTTCTTGCAGTTCGGATATCCCGGCGAGACTTGGCAGGATATTCAGAATACAATCAAACTCGTTCGAGACACACGGCCCGATGACATCGGCGTCTCCGTTTCGTACCCGTTGCCGGGAACTAAGTTTTTCGATCATGTTCAGGCACAACTCGGAGATAAAACCAATTGGTCCGATAGTGAAGACATGGCCATGATGTTCCAGGGCGCCTATACCAATGAGTTTTATCGCGCTCTGCATGACGCTTTGCACGCGCAGGTCGATTGCTGGAACTCGTCTTCCAACCAGGCCGAGAAAGATCAGCACCCACATCGTGAACCGGAGAAACTCTGGAGGCGCGTGATGCAACTGGAGAAGACCTGCCGCAATCCCAAGCCGACGGTTCTGAACAGCTTTGCCAACGAAAAGCTGGTGCAGCTGCAAACTCCCGTCTACGCCACCAGCTTCGACGAACTTCTCAATGTTCTCGCAAGCTAAACTCCATGGACATCCTTCTCACTCACGGTTATTTCCTTTACGAAGATCCCAAGGAGCTTCAGATCATGAAGCCCTACCCTCCGTTAGGAATTCTGTATATCTGCTCACACTTGCGCAAGAAGGGCCTGAGTGCCGAGGTATTCGACTCTACGTTTTCATCGCGTCAGGAATTGTTTGAACTGTTGCGCCAAGGGCCTCCGTCAGTCATCGGCATCTATGCCAATTTGATGACCCGGCCGAATGTGATTGAAATTCTACGCGTCGCCAAGGAATCGGGCTGGCAAACAATTGTCGGCGGACCGGAACCGAGCGCCTACGTTCACGAGTACCTCGCCGCCGGAGCGGACGTGGTCGTCATCGGCGAGGGCGAGATCACGCTGGAGGAACTGGTTCCGGCGCTGCAATCGCACGCCGTCGAGAACCTGCACCAGATTGATGGAATTGCGTTCCAGTCGCCAGAGGGTTCCGTGGTACGGACCAAACCACGCGAGCAGATCAAGGACATCGACACTCAGCCCTGGCCGGCGCGCGAATCCATCGACATGGCGCGATATGTCGAGGTCTGGCGACAGCATCACGGCATGGGCTCTGTCTCCCTTATCACCGCGCGGGGATGTCCCTACCATTGCCGCTGGTGCAGCCATGAAGTTTTCGGAAAAACTCATCGGCGCAGGAAGCCCGTGTCGGTGGTCGACGAACTTGAATGGTTAATCAACCGCTATCAGCCTCAAATGGCGTGGATGGCGGACGACGTGTTCACGATTCATCACGGCTGGCTGTTTCAATATGCCGCCGAACTTAAGCGTCGTGGGTTGAAATTGCCCTTTGAATGCATTTCGCGCGCCGACCGGCTCAATCCTCAAGTTGTTGAAACTTTGGCCGAGATAGGATGCTTCCGCGTCTGGATCGGTTCCGAGAGCGGTTCGCAGCGAATTCTCGATGCCATGGAACGTGGTGTAACCGTGGAGCAGGTGCAAAGCGCCGTGGCGCTCTGCCGCTCCGCAGGAATTCAAACTGGCATGTTCTTGATGTGGGGTTACGAGGGCGAGGAACTTTCAGACATTGAAGCCACGGTCGAACACGTTAAGAAAACCGACCCGGACATCTTCTTCACCACGGTTGCCTACCCAATAAAAGGTACGCCCTACTTTTCTGAAGTGGCAGAGCGCGTGGAGGGCCCCAGGCTGTGGAGTGAGGGTTCCGACAGAGACTTCCGCATTCGCAATCGGCATTCGCGCCAGTTCTATCGTTTTGCCGACAAGCTGCTTCGCAGTGAAGTGGAGCTTGAGCGTTTGGCCCACAAACCTGCTATCGATGCAGCTGCGGTTGCTGCATTGCAAAGCGGAATTGCCGATGCGCGTTTCGGTCTGCAGGCAACTGCCACCGAAGTTGAGGTCTGAGGAATGTCCGCCACGCGACAACAAGTTTATTCCGCCCCATTTGACGCGGTCGCCGATCGATACGACCAGTCCTTTACCGCATCGAGGATCGGTCAAGCGCAGCGCGCTTCGGTGTGGAAAGAACTTGGGAAGACGTTTCGTTCCGGAGACCGCGTGCTTGAAATAGGATGCGGCACGGGCGTAGACGCATGCTTCCTCGCGGAGCGAGGGGTTCGAGTCGTCGCCTGTGATAGCTCATCTCAGATGATTGCCGTAACGACGCGTAGAATTCAGGAAAGTGGACAACAGAAACTCGTGCAACCGCTTTTGCTTAGCGCGGAAGACATCGCCACATTGCCGGTGGACGAATTGTTCGATGGAGCCTTCTCAAACTTTGGCGCTCTCAATTGCGTCCAGGACCTCCGGTCCTTGGTTCGAGATCTGGCTGCTCTTCTCAAACCCGGCGCGACCGCCCTGCTGTGCTGGATGGGCCCCTGCTGCGCGTGGGAAATGATTTGGTATCTCGCCCAAGGAAACAGAAACAAGGCATTCCGGCGTCTGAATCGCGAGGGAGTCACAGCCCGAATCGCCGATGGAGCTTTAGTCCAGGTGCATTACCCTCCAGTGAAGTTCTTGGCGCGCACATTCGCATCCGAATTTCAGCTGCAATCCTTCCAAGGAATCGGGGTATCGGTGCCGCCCAGTTATCTTGAGCACTGGGCGCAGCGTCATCCCCGATTGCTCCAACTTTGCGAGCGAGCCGATTCAGGTTTAGGAAGAGCTCCAGGCATTCGTGCTCTTGCGGACCATGTGTTGTTGCGATTCCAGCGTGCGCCCGCGATTTTAAGTAGTCACTAAGTGATGAGCACCCTCGTATCCATCGCGACGCCCAGGGCTTCGGCCGATCAGGCCAGGCACCATATACGCACGCTGCCGGTGCTGGTAATTTTTCCACACAATCAGTGCAACTGCCGCTGTGTGATGTGCGATATCTGGCGGATTCGTGAGGCGAGAGAGATCACGCCGGCGGATCTTGAACAACAATTGAGTTCGATCCGAAAATTGGGAGTCCAGTGGGTCGTCTTTTCCGGCGGCGAGCCACAACTGAATGAGAAGTGGAGTGGCCTGGCGCAAATGCTGCGCTCGGCGGGAAGCCGGGTTACGTTGCTGACTGCCGGACTCTTACTGAAATCTCAAGCCCAGACAATCGTCGATAGCGTTGATGACGTAATCGTGTCGCTGGATGGCCCGCCTGCGATTCACAACGGCATTCGGCGAATTCGCGGAGCATTTGAACAGATGTCGGAGGGCGTCAGAGCATTGCATCAGCTCCGTGCCGAGATGCCAGTTCGGGCGCGCTGTACTATACAAAAAGCGAATCATCATTCGCTGCGCGCGGTCATCCACTCTGCCAAGAAGATCGGATTGTGTTCCATTTCATTCCTGGCAGCCGATCTGACTTCCAGCGCTTTCAACCGCACCGAGGGCTGGCAGCCCGACCGGCGTGACCGGGTGGCTCTGGATTCTGATGAGGTCGATGCATTGGAGGCGGAAGTCGAACAGCTAATCGACCAACAGCGTGCAGATCTGGATTCAGGATTTGTGGTTGAAACCGGCGGAAAACTACGGCGTATTGTCCAACATTTTCGAGCTCACATTGATCAGACTGAAAATATTGCGCCGCGCTGCAATGCACCGTGGGTTTCGGCCGTGATCGAAGCTTCGGGTGACGTTCGTCCTTGCTTTTTCCATCCTGTCTTCGGAAACATTCACCGCAATGCTTTGCCGGAAATCCTGAATGGTCCAGAAGCCTTGAACTTTCGGGCAAGCCTGGATGTTGCCAGCAATCCGATCTGTCAAAAATGCGTGTGTTCCTTGCACATTCCGCGTTAAGACAAATCCAAGACGTGATTAAGGATGGAAACGACCTCGCTCCCAAACATCTATTGCTTGAAGGCGAAATCCAACGTTTTGCTTTCACCAGCCCCCACCGTAATCTTCTGGTTTAGAGTGCCCAACTTCTCCTGCCACGCCGTGATCGTATAAGTGCCGGGTGGCAAATCCTTCAGCGAGAAGCTGCCGTTCTTGTCGCTTACTACAAAATATGGATGTTTGAACACTGCAATATAGCCTCGCATCCAGGGATGTATGTTGCACTTCACCGGAATTGCAATCTCCTCGCGCGTGAAGGTTTGTTCGAGCGGCATTCCATGAGGCTGAGTCATATTCCATTCCCGATTGTTATTCGGATTGGGATGAATATTGTGCGTGGTCTCGTCGCTGTTGACCACATCAAGCTTCTGATTAGCTTGCATGGCCAGCACATGCGGCTTGTACTGGCAGCCTTTCTGCTCAAACACCGCTGGCTGCTGCGGAGGTTGAAAGGTGTGGGAGGTTAATCCATCGGAAACATAGATCACCACGTTGGCCAGGCCACCATCATCGCCGACCACAATGTCTTCGGTAGCGGCGGG
>Ga0209333_1000917_pt1 | contig 15133 bp, 19 predicted proteins | sample BlaSpr_A8_OM2_O3_FD_187982 | JGI IMG/M metagenome (GOLD analysis project Ga0209333, IMG submission 187982) | Forest soil microbial communities from Thunder Bay, Ontario, Canada - Black Spruce, Ontario site 2_A8_OM2_O3 (SPAdes) (version 2) | ecosystem: Environmental > Terrestrial > Soil > Boreal... | reverse complement strand
CGGTTGGGTTGGAGAGAGCAAGGATTACCGGCCGTTCATTGATCCTCGCCATTGTCTCAACAACTTTCTGCGTGAACGCCCCGCCGATCGTGCTCACCCCGATGATCGTCGTCGGCTTGATGCTCTCGATAGCAGCGACGAAATCCCGAGTCGACGCGTGCTTGTGTGCATAGGGTTTCTGGAAGTCGACCAGGTCTTTGCGGGTATCTTCCAGAAGGCCGTTGATGTCGAACATGTAGACCTGTGACTGCGCTTCCTTGAGCGCCAGGCCTTGCGCGACCAGCGCTGAGCAAAGCAGGTTGGCAAGGCCAATGCCGGCTGATCCCGCACCGAGGAATAGATACTTTTCGTCCTTCAGCTTGGTGCCTTTCAGTTTGCACGCATTGATCATTCCCGCAAGAGTGATCCCGGCTGTGCCTTGCACGTCATCGTTATAGACGCAGTACTTATCGCGGTAGCGCTGGAGCAAATGCACGGCATCTACCCCAGTCCAATCCTCGAAGTGAATGCAACACTTCGGGAATACTTCCTGCACGGCCTCGACGAATTCGTCGACGAAAGAATAAAGATCCTCAGTTGACAGGCGGGTCCTACGCATACCGAGGTAGAGGGGATCGTGCAGGTACTGTTCATTGTTAGTGCCCGCGTCGAGGTACATGGGGAGCAAATATTGTGGCGGCACACCGGCGCAGGCGGTGTACAGCTGCAGCTTGCCAATGGGGATGCCCGCGCCGTTGGCGCCAAGATCTCCAAGGCCAAGGATGCGGCCACCGTCCGTGACGCAGATAAAACGAACGTCTTTCTGGGGCCAGTTCTCCAAAATCTCCTTCACTTTGCCGCGGCGCGTGATCGATAGATACATGCCGCGCGCTTGGCGGTAAATATGCCCGAACTTTAGGCAGGCTTCGCCGATGGTTGGGTCGTAAACGATTGGCAGAAAGCGAGCCGGGTCAGACATGACAGTTCGATAAAAGAGGGTTTCGTTGTGGTCGAGCAGATTGACCAGGTAAACGTAGCGATCGAGGTCCGTCGTCTTCTGGGCAAGCTGGAGCAGCACTCGCTGTAACTGCAGATCTTCGGTTTCGGTCACATCGGGTAGTAGGCCAACGATTCCGAGTGCCCGCTTTTCGCCATCGGTAAAGGCTGTTGACTTGTTCAGGGATGGATCGTGAAGCAATTCAATTCCACGCTTATTGGTCGTCATGTTTTCTCCTTCGTTTTCGAAATTGTCGGTGCCGTATCGGCAGAACTAGAATTTGTTTCTCAGCTGGCTTTTGCTACGTATGGGTGGACCATCTTCGCTGGATCGACCACGCGGTCGAACTCCTCTTCCGAGACCAACCCCAACTTCAATGCTGCTTGCTTGAGCGTGAGGTCATTGTCCAGAGCGTAGTGCGCAATCTTCGAGGATTTGTCATACCCGATGACGGGCGAGAGTGCAGTTACTAACATGAGGGAGCGGTCTACATATTCCTTGATCTTCTTCAAATTCGGCTTCGTCCCTTCGATCAGGAATTTTCGGAAGTTGGTGCATCCGTCGGTCATGATCGTGATGGAGTGAGTCACGTTGAAGATGATGAGAGGCTTGTAGACATTCATCTCCAAGTAGCCGCCCGCGCCGCCGAAGCCCACGGCTACATCATTGGCCATCACTTGCACCGCGATCATGGTCAGCGCCTCGGCCTGCGTTGGATTCACCTTGCCTGGCATGATCGATGAGCCCGGTTCGTTCGCAGGGATCACCAACTCGGCGAAGCCCGCGCGCGGCCCGCACGACATCAGCCGAATGTCATTGGCAATTTTGTAGAGCGAGACCGCGAGAGTGCGAAGTGTGCCCGAGAGCTGGACCTGAGCGTCGTGAGCGCCCTGCACCGTGAATTTGTTGGGAGCGCTGATGAAAGGCAGGTTCGTAAGCTTTTCAATCTCGGCAGCGGCCGCCTCGCCGAAATCCGGAGCTGCGTTGATCCCCGTTCCCACGGCTGTCCCGCCAAGCGCGAGGCGATATACGCCTTGCAGCGCATCTTCTATACGCTCAAGGTTGTCGCTAAGCATACCTGAGTAGCCAGACCATTCCTCGCCGAGCGTGATCGGCGTGGCGTCCTGCATATGTGTACGACCGATCTTCACGACGTCCTTCCATTCCTCGACCTTCGCGGCGATTGAATCACGCAGGTTCTTAACCGCAGGTATGAGTCGCTCTTTCACGTTTACTGCTGCCGCAATGTTCATCGCGGTGGGGAAAGAATCGTTGGAAGACTGCGACATGTTGACGTGATCGTTAGGATGAACTGGCGTTTTGCTCCCGACCGGCGTGCCGGCAAGCTGGCAGCAGCGGTTGGAAATCACTTCGTTCACATTCATGTTGAATTGGGTGCCGCTTCCCGTCATCCAAACATGCAGAGGAAACATGTCCTCATGCTGGCCCGCGAGGATCTCCTCACAGACTTGAACGATAAGCTTGTGGCGCTGGTCGTCGAGCCGCCCGCCTGCGTGGTTTGCATTCGCTGCGGCTTTCTTTAGAGTTGCGTAAGCCGCGATCATCTCGCGCGGGATTAGATCTTTCCCGATGTTGAAGTGTTCGAGCGACCGTTGCGTTTGAGCTCCCCACAGTTTGCTGCTTGGGACATCCACTTCACCGAGGCTATCGGTTTCTTTGCGAACACCCATTACTTTCACGTTGCGGATGGCACTCATTGGTTTTCTCCCTTCAGTTTGTCTTTCCCGTCGCACGCTGGGTGACGACGATCTGCGCCAGGAATTCCCAGCTAATCCCCTTCTTCGGTATTCCGCTCCCTGAAAATCCAATCGCGAATGTAGGGCGAACAATTCACGAGTTCAACACCCTCTGCTTCACTTACCCCCAAGAAACGGACGACATCCAGATCAACGAGTGTCACTCCTTCAAGATCAAGAACGATCGTCTCCGCTTTGCCCTTCATCGATTCCCTGATGTTCTCGATATCGGTCGAGCGAATTCGTTCGCTCAGCCTCAGAGTTGTTCGTTGACCATCGGATCCAGTCGTGATTCTCAAGGTCATCGCGCTTGATGGGTGCATTCGACATTCCAAAAGGTAAACGGTTGAATGTGAATGGTTTCTTGGTCGTAAAGAACATGCTGATACTCAGAAATTCTGCGCGCCGATTGAGTGATGCTAGAGCTGCCGCGGCGTTATGTAACAGCAGCCTACGCCAGTAACTCGACCTTCATCAGCTTCGCGGGTTGAGGACCAATCTTCGGCGGTGATGCTGTGCCTCCGTCGGTGGTGAAGAACGCAAGTCTCCCATATTCGCCAGGCCGCCTTCCCCAGTGACCGGCTGAGGGGCCGATGAGTTCGGGAGTGAAGGGATCGCCGGCGATGCTAATCCTTTTCCCGCTATTTTCTGTCGGCTCGAGCGACAGACGATCGATCGTATTCTGTCGATGCGTCGTCAGATAGGCAAAGCCGGCGTCCTGATCGATCCAGAAGTCATCGAACATCCCACCGCCGCCGACTACTTCTGGCTCCCCGACTGGATCGCAGGTCTCAGGTTCGACCTTCACTCGCATGAAGAGCTGTTTCGCGGTATTGGTGTAGTAGAGATAGCCGCGCTTCGGTGAATATTGCACACCATTGACGCCCGGCTGCTCAGGCTTCATCTGGCCCGGGAAGTAACCCATGCTGTCATGCCTGACCCATACGCTGGCTTTCGGCTTGCCATCACGCATGTTGAGATCCACACGCCAGATCAAGCTTGCAAAGCAGTCCGCGATGAGGATGACGCCCGGGGCAACTACACAGCTTCCATTGAGGCCACGGACTTGCTCTGGGAAATGCAGAATCGCTTCGGGGTTAACCGGCTCACCGGGAGTCCATCCGTTCAAATTAAGACGGTAGAGGTGCGAGGCAGTCCAGGTGTATATCTCGGACGTTGCGATATAGACAATATCCGGCTCAGCCTCTACGATTCCCATCGCCAACTGAGGAAAAGTGAAGAGCAGCCGTGGCGCAACCTCGGCGCCGTCGGCGGAACATGGAACATACCACAGTTCTTTATGGTTCAAAGCGGTGACAAGAACAGAATTGTCCGCACGGACGGCCAGGTTCTCCAGAAAGTAGTTTTTAGGAAACGTAGCGACGGTTGCAAGACGGACTTGAGGCGCAGGACTCGGTGACATGATGTACTCCATATGTGCGGTGTCCAGCACGCATGCAGGACGCCTTGAAAGGGTTGTGATGTTGCTTACCGCTTCAATCCAACAGCGTCGGATGGAACGTCATAAGCCGTGAGTGTCATAGATACGCGGGATGCAAGTGTTTTTTATTGGCGGTCTCCTTTTGGCAGGGTCGGGAAAACAGTGCGCATTTCCGTACCGTTAACCTCGACGGGCTTGGCGTCGATCAAGATGAATGCAATTACTGCCGGAACCGAGCCTTTGTTGACCCATGTGTGAATCGTGCCGCGTTGGATCAAGACATCACCGGGCTTCAGATGCACGACCTCATCGTTTTCGAGTTCGCAATCAAGCTCACCCGACAACTGAATCGCGTAGTCCATGGTTTGCGTGCGGTGTGTGAATCTCACACATCCGGGAGCGAATTCGTTAATTCGGAACGTTGTGCCGCCACCGTCGCCCACATAATTGGTGTGGTTAACGAAACCGGCTCGTTGGGCGGCGTCAGCCGCCGCCGAGTTGTCGATCGGCATTTGATCAGTCGACCAGATCTCCGCGCCCGAGATGCCCGCTCCTATCCGTGGAACTGCTGCGATCGGTTCATCGGTCTTAATAACTGCTTTTCCAGCGGCATTGTGACCGGTTACGACGCGTCTTACATTCATTGCCATTGCATTTCTCCTTTTTGCCAATTGCGGCGACTACACTAGGTGGCTCTGCGGACATTCGGTCCTTACGAACTGCGATAGCCCAGCAATTCGTTTTGGTCGTGAAGCTATAGCACCACCATCGGCGCCGAGGTTACCGCTCCAATCCAATGGCGTTCGATGGAACGTCATACGCTGCGAGTGTCATAGATATGGAGGTAAAGTACCCGATGAGTACGGTGACATCCGTCAGGCCCGTGTCCCCCAACAACTTCACGGCGCGCTCATAAAGTCCTTGCGGTACGATACGCGAGGCTATCAATGTACAGGTCACGTCATAGACAACCTGCTGCCGCGGGTCGTCAAAAGATGTGTGCAAGCCTGCGATCAGTGCCTGCACTTTCTCTGGCGGCAGGCCCGCTCTTTCCCCGATCATCTCGTGTTCGTAATTCGAATAGGCCGCGTGCCATTTGGCATTGATCAAATTCACTACAATTTCGCGTTCCGCGTCCGACAGCGAAGAGTGGCTTTGTTGAAAGTACCTGCCAACGGGAACCAAGACCTGCAGCAGGTTTGGATTTTGAAGGATGATCTTATATGGCCCCGGTGCTTCGCCACGTTCTTTGACCACATATTCATACCCCTTCCGCTGTTCGGGCGTCATTTGATCGACCGGAATTTCGGTATATCGACCGAAGGTACCAAACGTTAATTTGTCCGACATTACTTCCTCCTTTTCAGTTGCACTTCATAACGTGACTGGCTCTGGCGTTCGCGCGATTACTGGGGGGACGCTGCCGGCTCGTCGTCCAGTGGAACTCGTCCCGTCCGAAGCACACGCACGACGAACATGTATGTGCCGATCACGTAGAGCATCTCGGTGATGGCGCGATCGGAGAAATTCTTCTTCACCGCGGCATAGGTCTCATCTGTCGCTTCGATGAGATCCATCACTTCATCCGTGAAGGAAAAGACGCTCCGCTCGGCTTCGCTAAAGCAATTCGCTTTGATGTCCCCCGCCTCAAGAGCGACGATCTGTTGATCGGTGACTCCGACGCTGTGTCCCACAACTACGTTCTGGCGCCAGGCATAGAGGCAATCGGATCGTTTCGCAACGTGAAGGACGATCATTCGTTCCAGCGCCTTGTCGAGCTCCATAGGCCGGAACAGCTGCAACATGTACTTGCCGAAGTATGGATACAGTGTCTCGGCGTTTGCCATTGCACGGAATACATTGATCACCGGGAGCAATGTGAGGGCATTCTTGATTGGCTGTGAGGCCGTTTCGGGATCGACAAGCTTCAGTCCTTGCGCGACTTGTTCAGGTTTGTCTGGCTCTGCGGGTGTCGTAGTCTGTGCCATCGGTTTCTCCTTCTTTCTTCAGGTTTGCTTTTCTTCTTCGTAATTCCTTAAAGTCTGGTTATGTCTGCCGGTTTCGTCCCGACACTCATCAGTGCATCGTTGGGCCGCCGAATCTGCGGGCGGCCATGATCAGGTAAGGCCGCCCCGGCTGAATCTTCATATTGCCAACGTCCAAGGACCGTGTGCAGCCTCACTCAGCGACTACATCGTCTCAAGGACAGCCATTCGAGGTCTAGAACGATGTGGATGTCGTTAGGAGGTTCTTGCTTATTTTGAATCGGGTTTATTGCCGGTCGGTACAAAGGCTGCCACTGCCAACCTCACTAAGGCAGAAGAATTTACCTTTGTGCCCGACGCATGGCGTTGGGCGACAGGCCAGTTATTCGGCGGAAGTGCCGGCCTAAATGGCTTTGGTCAGAGAACCCCACCAATCTAGCTATTTCCGAGAGAGGACGTTGCGTATTTCGAAGCATATGCTGAGCACGCTCAATGCGGCGCTGAAGGATGTAGCTGTGCGGCGGCATACCGACACTTTGTTTGAAGGCCCGAGAGAAATGCTGCACTGACAAGCCGGCCATTTGAGCTAGCGTTTCAAGGCGTATGGTCTGGCCAAGATTAGACGCGATGTATTCGCAAATCCGCTGAGTACGCACCGGGGGGAGACCTCCACGCATTTCAGGCGCAGGCTCAGGGAGCGGTACATCGTGAAGGATGCTGATCCTTGGTCGCGAATGGATCGCGACCTCAGCTGTGGAGCAACCGGCTCTCCAGCCGTACAGAGGGGGAGTAATCAGTACATGCCACTCCTCAGCATCCTCACCGCTGAAGCGTGCTGGGATATCCTCTTCCTGGTTGCGTCGAAAGGCAGACCGATCGTAGTCGAAGATGGCTGAAAGAGGCACACCGCGATTGAGACGATCATCATCGAGACCGAATAGCATTCGCGCCGTCCGGTCAGCGCCAAGGATCCCCAGATCACTGTCAACGGCTAGAAGCAAAGCCGGACGGCTGCGATCAGACGGCACGGCCGCGATTGTCCACACGTTCCCAAAAAACTCACGAAACAGCCGTTCTTCCACGGCATGTGCCGCAACCTTAGCCGCCGCTAATGCCAATCGATGTGCCGGGCCCCGCCTGACAGTACAGCAATTAAGAGCCAGCGTGATTTTGCCTTTGCGGTCAAAGATAGGCGCCGTCGCACAACTGAGATCGATGTAGCGTGTCCGAAAATGTTGTTCGCCATGGATCAGAACCGGCCGCTGTTCAGCGATGCACGTGCCGATCCCATTTGTACCCTCGATTTGCTCCGACCACATGCCCCCGAGCCAAATCCCCAGTTTCTTGAACTCTTCATCCCTGGCTTCGTGCCCGCGGTGGTGAATCGCAACGCCTTCGCTGTTGCATAGCAGAACGACATACCCTTCCTGCCGAACGATCGCAAACAGACGATCGATCTCTTCCTGAGATGAAATGATTGCCCTTGTAAGCGGCTCGCGGAAGATCCTGAGTTCGCTCTCTGTTGCGACATGGGGACCTGCCTGGCTCTCGGGATTGATAAGAAGTTCGCTTGCGCATCTCTGCCAAGACGACGATACTTCCTCGATATCCTTTGTTGGAACTCGTCCCTGGGCAACGGACTCGATCAGCGCGAGATGCCGCGACTCGGCGGTGTCATGGACGATGCCGATCCTGGCTGCCGTTGGAATTTAGTCACCCCTCTAGCTCAGCATAATGAAGTCGACAAGCTCAGTTGGTCCAATGCGCTCAAGACTACTCATCGCGGGTTTGGATTGCTTTGTTGCGCGTTCCGTCATCGGCAGTGCTCTGTGTCTGAAGGTGATACGAATGGTGCTGTGTCATCGCAAAGGCGTTCTTTCCTTCTAGAACCGAATAGCCAACGTATCCAACCCACAGCATCGCTGCCAGCAGACACCAGACAACAAACTACGGGCTTCCAGGGAATAAGAATCAGCATTCGCCTGCGCGCGCCGAGCAATATCTCGCACTACTTACTTCCCCTTCTCCACCGCTTCGATTATCATCAGTAATGACAACACCGCTCCATAGTTCTTTAATCCTACGGATTGTTCCCAGATCTGGGCTCGTTCTTGTAAGCCTTTTTCATACAGCCACGCTGAGGCCGGAACTGGTGCCAGTTGGTCGGGCACGCTTTGTTTCTGATAGCACTGGGCGGCAAAGCTGTTCTCCCTCACTTCACCTTTCCGTATCCAACGCACAAATCCCGCGGACAGCTTCGACCATAGGATCTTTTGGTTCTGGGACCACACCACTGCGGCTCGGTGGGGAGTGAGCGTAATCAGGCGTACGGCGGAAGCCGTCAACGACGTGCCACAAAGCTGGGCGATCGAGCGAATCGACTCCAGCGAAGGCTCTGACTGAACAAACTCGGCCATGAGTTCCCGAGGCATCAGAATCTCGGCGGCGAAGCGGTTGGCTTCGAGTTCGGGGCGGTAGAGATCCGCATCCCAGTTCCCAATCCTCTGCTGTTTGCAAGGGGTGGCGGAGTGATGAAACCGGGCCCTCAGCGCATCGGGATCGATACCTCCTTCCCGTAGTTGACGGCGCAGCTCATCGACGTTCGCGATCGGGTCGTCCACGAGGGAGTCCGCGAGGCGCAGGATGTCTTCGGCGAGTGGCTGGTTGTTCGGCTTAGACATGTTATTCCTCTTCGACCAGACGAGCGTCTGCTAACTTCCTCAATTTTAGGCTGATGCGTCTCCTCCGGTGCTCCACTTCCACCACGGTTGCGTTCAGCCTCTCGGCTAGTTCTTGGTTCGAAAAGGCATTGTAGCCCGCCGGTTCCATCTGCAACCTCACGATCTCGAGAAGCTCGGGGTAATCCTTGAACTGCTCAACCAGCCAAACCAGGCGCTCGCGCCGGAGGCGTTCGTCTTCGGGGTTCCCAAAGCTCGAGGTCCTCTGATCGAGGGAGGATTCCGATAGGTCCTCGCCGCCGGTTCTCTCGTCATTCGGGTAAACGCTCGTCTCGGCGCGTTTCGATCGAACCAGATCGAGAAAGTCGCGTTTGAGTACCTCGCGCAAATACGCCAGAACCCCCGCGGTTGTGGGCGGTCCTTTGGCCGAAGACCAGGTCACGGATGTGTTGAAAGGGTCGAGGAGCTTGAGCAAAGTGGCGCTGGCCAGGTCAGCGCCACTGTCTCCACCGGGCAAGACGAGTTCGTCGCCCCGCCCTAAGCATGCCGCTGCGGTGAACAGACTTTGGGCGTGCAGCGCGAGGCGGTAGAGCACTTGTTCGAAATCGACTTCGGTGCGAAAAACGTCCGTAGCTTTCCTCTTCCCGTGGCGCGCATACGTAAGATTTTCTCAGCCCGATCCGGAGATTTCCACAGAAAAATTTTGGAGCTGGCGAAAAAGTAGCCCAGCTCAATCGCGCTAGCAGCAAGAGAGGTCACGATGAACCTTCCCAAGAACGAACGATGCCCCTCCACACTCATTTTTCTGCTGCGGTCGGGAACAGTTTTCGGGTACACCCTGAATTCGCCTCGCCAGTGAGGGAAGGAATAGATCAAATTCGTGCCTGTCGCTTCTGGCGAGAAGCGTCCCGCCCTGCGGTCCAGAAGTCGACGATGCGAGCGGTCTATATTTCGTCCGGGAGTTGATTGCAAACATGGCCACGATTCCGAAACCGGTTGTACCGGCATGCGATTGGCGTGAAAACGACCCCTTGCTCACGCCCCAACAGGTCGCTGAACGCATGAACACATCGCTTGATTGGGTTTGGGATCACTCGTCAAGAAAGACGCCGCTCTTACCCGTCATACGTTTTGGCGATGGCCCGGGACGAGCAGGAATGCTCCGCTATCGGGCAAGCAAGATCGAAGAATTCATCCTAGAGCAAGAACGATTCACCAACACTCGGCGTAGAAAATCGGGGTGTAGAATGGCGCAACCCACTTGTTCCCCCACAGAAATTGAGGAATGAAATGGGTAAATCGCACCAGAGGGGCTGGGTCGTTCTCCGTGGCAAGAAGTGGTACGGCTATTACCGCAGGACGGTCCTGGACCCAATTGCCAACGAAAGAAAAACAGACGTTGTTTCCGTCATCCTCGGGCTCAAGTCTCAGCTGACAAAAGGCGTGGCCCGGGAGGCACTGCAGAAGGAAATAGCAAAGCAGACGGGGCAGAATCTTGGCGGCAGGATCATGAAGGACGGCTCAGTCACTTTTGGTTGGTTCGTGCGCAACCGATACTATCCGCTACGCGATTGGAGACCTGAGACAGAGAAAGTGAAGAAGATTCAGATCGAGAGGGATCTCGTCGAGAAGTTTGACAGTGTTTCGCTGGAGGCCTTTGAGCAGTTCACCTTACAGAAACATCTCAAGCATCTCGCTGCATTTCCCTCAGAGGACCGGGTGAAGCATGCCCGTTCCTATATGAAATCGATCTTCGCTGAGGCCGTCGAGCAGGATTTCCTGCTGAAAGATCCGACGCGTGGAATCAAGACTCCGCGGAATCTGCGGGAGAAAGACAAAACAACGCTGACGTGGCGTCAATTGCGTGCGGGTGCTCGCCGGCGTCGCAACCAGGGATCGTATGCTACTGACGCTTGAAATGCCGGACGCGCTTCGCCCCAGCGAGTTGTTCGCGCTGCGGTGGAGGTCGTTCGACGGCAGTAGACTCACGATTAGCGAGACCGTCTACAAAGGAAAGATTCGACCGTTTGGCAAAACGGAAAAGAGCCTTGGGGACGTTCTTCTACCCAAGGGAATGGTCGATGATCTCTGGCTGTGGAAGCAGGAGTGCCCCGACTCTTCACTCGACGCTTTCATTTTTCCCAACACCGATGGTGGGTTCATGGATTCGGGCAACTACCGGAACCGAATCCTGAATCCGCTCGCGGAGAGACTTTGGATTACCGAAACTGAACTTCCAGGTCCTGCGCAGAACCATGGCAACGCTGGCGCAGCGCAAGGGGTCGGTGAAGGACATCCAAGCTCACCTGCGGCACTCCAAGGCCGACACCACGGCCAACGAGTACATGCAGGAGTTGCCGGAGAGTGTCGGGCGGATGGTTGAGTCGATGTACGAGGAGTTAACGCACAATCAAGCTGCGGCGTCTGCCGATTGGCTACCAAATGCTACCAACGAGGACGGGAGCCCTGCCGCTATGTGTATGAAAAATGTGGTAGGCACGAGGAGACTCGAACTCCTGACCTCTACCGTGTCAAGGTAGCGCTCTAACCAACTGAGCTACGCGCCTACATTGTGTTTTCAAGCACTTGCCTTTTATGGCCCGGCATCGCCAGGCTCCAAATGGCTCCAATAACGAGTCCAGTCCCATTCTCGGCTGCTATCTGGCCCGTGTAATTAAAACAGACAAGACGAGCCGCGACTTGGGCTAGCGAAATGTCATTTTAACAGACACTTCCTTGAGATCCAACAGCTCGGTCTGGGTCTTCGATGCCAGTAACCTCTCGTTCCTGCGGGAAGATCATTTCGACAACCCGATGCAGTGCGTTTCGCTTCGCTTGAATCCTGGCCTGGGAATAGAGCTCAAGCGTGCACCGGCAGTTGGCGTGTCGCATCAACTCCTGTACGACCTTCACGTTTTCCCCGTTCGCCACCAGCAGGCTGGAGAAGCTGTGCCTCCCATGTCTCTGGGTACATAGGCGCCACTATCTACCCTTCCTGACTATGTCGAGTGATATGGAGTGGTCGGGCGATCGTTCAATAATTACACGCCCCAACGCAAATCGAGTCGATCAATCACCCGACATAGTTTTCTCACTTCGCTAGATATCGCGCGTACTCCAGGAAGGACCGCAATGCGGTGGTCATGAGCTTCGCCGTCTTTGTGCGCAGTCGTGGCGCTTGGCGCTGTACGAATCTCACAACATCGCTTGCACACAGACGCGAGAGCGTGACTCGTCCGGAACCGAAACGGTCTTCGAGAAAACTGCGGATGAACGGAACGTAGTCGATGATTGTCGGACGGGCCAACGCGCGCACTCCGGCAAATACCGACCGTACACTCGGGCACAATGCTCAGCCGGAGTCGGTTGGCATGCCAATTTCTTTTCGCGTGGAATCACGCCCTCATCGCGCAAAAAGCCGATGAGATGCTTGAGGGCAGCGGCATCCCCCCGGCCAAATCGTACGCGTCGAGCGCGATATCGTAGATACCGTGCCGCATGATCGGACCAGAGGTGCGCAGTCCAACCCCGTTCTGCTGAAGCCATCAGCTAAAACATGCAGCGAGCAAAACGTGTCGATGAATCGAAGCCAAACTGCATCCCTGCTCACTCACCGATTCTGCAAACGAGCCGATTTGTGCCGCGAGCGGACCTTCCGGCGGTCGCGATAGAACCACTTGGTTATTGACGATGCACTTCATGGTGGACTCCTTCCCCGACTTTGCGGGCTAGTCGGAAGGAGCTCAGAATATGTCTATACAGCCTGAAGTAGAAGCCGGGAAAATCGGGCCTTCCGCAGATTTACAAGACATAGTCAGGAAGGGTAGATAGTGCCGAAACGTGTGCCAGCCTATGTGCTTTCCGATCCCGGCTCGCAAGGCTGCCGGGCGAATGACATGCGCGAGCCAGTAATCCGGCCAATAAGGGTTTCTGCCGCGAGTACGAGGGCTTGCGAACAACCAATCATCAGACTGTCTGTAGGGGCTGTCTTGTTTCCAGGACCAGAGCTCGGAGGCAAGGATTGGGTCCATGGGCACAGGTTTGCGAGAGGCCTCCGGTCTTGCAATTGCCAATAGATCGGGCGCCTCACATTGATTTCCAGTTCATCAAAATCAACGTCGCTCCATTTCAGAGCAAGAAGTTCACTGCGGCGAAGTCCGCTGCCTGCATCGAGCAACACCATCACACGAAAGCGGCGATCAAGTTGCGAGAGTCGCAATTCCTCGGGTTCCAGGCATTCGGGGATTCTTTGCCGCTTGGCACTTTGGCGCACGAATAGTATGGGGTTCCTGTGCAGTGGTGCGAACGGCGCGGATGTTCTGCCTTCCCCAAGTGGGCGTCACCCACCTTCCGAGAAACTCTTTGTAGACAACCTTCGTAGCGTGCGACTTTCCTTCGCTTCCCAGATCGAAGGCCAATTCTGTTTCGGTGTAGTGGTCTACCAGGTCCGCAACCGTAATGAGCTGTTCCGGCTGACGATTCCGGGCTTCATTGATCGATACTCGTAGGCCATTGCTAGCCTGCCATGCGTCTTCCACATTGGGATACTGCAGGACGGTTCCGATGATCGCTTTGCGGCGAACGCGCCGTCCCTCGGGTACATTATCCCACCAAAGGAATTCCCAACAAGCAGGTCGAGTCTTTCGATGGCCAAGCCGAAGATATCCTCGCTGATAACGCGTTCGCATTTTACTGACCCCCTGTGATTGCCGGATTGCACAATGTATCTGGGTAGAGAGTCAGTCTCATCAACTCGGCTCGTGGGCTGTTGAAGACGAACTGCGAACGGCTACACGGACCAAGCGCCAGACCAAGTCCGATGTCAGCGTGGACCTCAGCCCAGCTCTGCGCATTTCCATGGAACCGGTGCTACAGAGCATCAAGGCGCTCCCGCTTAATTGAGATTCGTGAGTACAACCGCAAGATCGTTGAACCGTGAAAACCTCTTACCCGAAGTATCGCTGTTGAACGGCAGCTGACTTCTCTGTGGTCGCTTCTGATACAACGCTAGGACTTCAACTTCACGCTTCTGGCCGAAGTCATGCCCTTCGAGATGAGACGGCCTCTCCGCCGGTCTACGCCTCTTTTAGCGGTTCGGTGCGGTACTTGGGGGCGAGCGCTCTCCACGAGGTTCTGAATTCGCTGCCGCTTTACCCCTTCAGGGAGGTCGAAGTAGCCGCTCTTTGCCGCCATCCCGGATCGCTGGAGCCTACGCTATGAAAGCGCACGCAGAGCTTGCTTGATCAAGAATTCACCTCAGGCTTCGGATCACGCTTTGCTACGCATAGGCTGATAATTTCGTTCCGAGGCTAGACTATTCCGCCGCATCTCTCGCCTGAAGGCAGTTTCGTTCGTTTGCGCATTCATTGCCGTTGATACTCATCGAGCCATTTGAGCTGAGATCTTAGGTTCCGTCGGTATCACAAATCCGACTGCGAGGCCAAGCCCGACAACCAGCCAGCTCGGGTCTAATACACAGTGCTTCGTACCTCGACTTCGCGGCAAATTACAGTCGTGTTTGTTCCTTGAATTGCGCCGCCGGAACGAAGCTCCTCAACAAGGCGCATCAAGTCTGCCTGGTCTCTGCACGCGACACGCACACGGCAATCAAATTCTCCTGTAACGATGGCAAAGGTCATTACGCCCGATATTTTTACGGCCCAGATCTCGAAACTACTGGCGCTCGTCTCGGATCGCAGTCTGATATCGATATAAGCATCGAGCGGGGCTCCGAGCCGCGCTCGATCCACCTTTGCATGAAAACCAGAAATCACCTTGATCTCTTGGAGGCGGCGTACCCGCTCAGCCGTCGCGTTTGGGCTCAGATGAATCCGCTCGCCGAGATCACGGAAACTCAGGCGTGCATCAGCTACGAGTGCGCGGATGATTTTGCGGTCGATGTCATCAAATTCGGGATTTTTCTCGGTCCCTTGAGGTCGATGATTCACTCCACCGCGTTTATCACTGTATTTTATTACCACTGGAGAATTGACCTCTGTTGTAGCGTATTATAACAATAGTATTGTCGGTTATTTGAGTATATTACAGAGCAAGGAAATCACCTGCGAGCGAACTTCGAGCGGTGATGCTGCCGATCGTGCCCGAGCGAGCAGTGAGAAATCGAACCAGGAGGAGATCGAGGAGCAAATGAAGACAACAATTCTCCTTATTGCCACATTCATGGCTGGGGCCTGCAATTGTCGTCCTTCGCGAGCACAGGATGCGGTATCGGCTCCGCAGAGCCAATCGAATTCAGCAAACCTCCTTTCCTGTCCGCCGGCGGCATTCCTCATTTT
>Ga0209333_1000915_pt1 | contig 15143 bp, 11 predicted proteins | sample BlaSpr_A8_OM2_O3_FD_187982 | JGI IMG/M metagenome (GOLD analysis project Ga0209333, IMG submission 187982) | Forest soil microbial communities from Thunder Bay, Ontario, Canada - Black Spruce, Ontario site 2_A8_OM2_O3 (SPAdes) (version 2) | ecosystem: Environmental > Terrestrial > Soil > Boreal... | reverse complement strand
ACCGCGACCGTCATCTGCACGATACCGTCGGCCCGTTCGGCGAGGTACACGGTGCCCATGCCGCCGCGCCCCAGCAGTTTCAACGCTTGCCAGACCCCGAAGCGGGGCAGCCGTTCGGCGGCCGGAGGCGCGGCGGTGCGCGCGCGCTCGTCGTTCGCGAGCAAGCCGCCGATTTCGGTCCGCAAGCTCTCGTCGCCGCCGCAACTTTCCCGGATCAGCGTGTCGCGATCTTCGCCGGCGGCCTTCGCCAGCGCCGCGTGGAAGATCTTTTCCGCCTGGCGAAATCGCTCCAACTCAGCGGGCAGCATAAGTGTCGCCTTCAGGCCGGGCGCAGGCGCTGGCCCAACCATGCCAGGGAAAAACGCAGGTTGCGCTCGACGGTGCTCCGCGAGACTTCCAAAATCTCAGCGGTTTCATCCACCGTGCAGCCCAGGAAGAAATGCAACTCGATGGTGCGCGTCTTATCGGCGTCGAACTCGGCCAGGTCGTTGAGCGCGGCGGACAGGTCCAGCGACTCAGCGGTCTCGCCGCCCAGCCAGGCCAGTTCGGCGTCCAGCGGGATGCGCTGCCAACCCACGCCGCGCTTTTCGGTTTTGGCTTTGCGGGCGGAATCGATGAGAATGCGGCGGATGAGCTGCGCCGCGAAAGTGAAGAAGTGCGCGCGGTCGTGGAGCGCCACGCGGCGCATGCGCAGCAGGTCCACGAAGACTTCATTCACCACCGCCGTGGGCTGCAAGGTGTGCTCGGGGCGTTCGTGGCGCAGGCAGGCCTCGGCGATGCCGCGAAGCTGGTCGTAAACTAAGGGCGCCAACGCTTCGATTGCGCCCGGTTCGCCTTCTTCCCACCGATGCAGCAGCTCGGTGATCTCGCCTTGGCGGGAATCTTGCACGTCTCATCATAAACCGGTTTCCGGGAACAGTTCGGCCCGCGCACGTACTAGCCGTACCTACATATATACGGCGCAATCCGGGTGAAAAACCCTTCAGTTCGCAACCCAGGATTCGTGCGGGAAATTGTTGAAGGGTTTTCCGAATGGATCGCGCCGTATTAAGTGGGCGGCTGCTGCCGCACTCGCTCAATAGGAGAATTCGACACATGTCTATGAGATCGCTTTTGGTTCGATTGCTGGCCGCGGTAATTCTGCCGGCCGGGACGTTAGCGCTCGGCGCGGGCGCACCCAGCGGCACGCCGGACCAAGCCGCCCGGGCACGCATCGACAGCGCGTATGGAAAGCTTCCCTTGCAGTTTGAGGCGAACCGGGGCCAGCAGCCCGCCCGGGTGAAATTCCTATCGCGCGGGAAAGACTGCACGGTCTTCCTCACCCCAGATGGAGCCACCCTGTCGCTGCGGAAGATGAAGAGCCAGGCCCGTATAGATAAGCCCGGTCCGCTGGTCACCGAGCGCGTGCTGGAGGCGGCCGCCGACCTGCGCTTGAAGCTGGAAGGCGGCAACCCCGCCGTCAAGCTGACTGGCGCAGACCCCTTGCCGGGAGCCGTGAACTACATCATCGGCAAAGATCCCGCCAAATGGCGCACCAACGTGGCCACCTACGCCAAAGTGCGCTATGAGCAGGTTTATCCCGGCATCGACCTGGTGTTCTATGGCAATCAACGGCAGCTCGAATACGATTTCGTGCTGGCGCCGGGAGCCGCGCCGGATGCCATCCGGCTGGCGGTGGAGGGCGCGGATCACACATCCGTGGATGATGCCACCGGCGACCTGGTGCTGGCAGCCGCGGGCCAGGAGATCCGCTTCCACAAACCGTCGATCTACCAGCCCGAGGCGGACGGTGCCGCGCGCCAGGAAGTGGAGGGCCGCTTTCAGGTGAACAAAGACCACGTTACATTCGACGTGGCGGCGTATGACCATACGCGCGCGTTGGTGGTCGACCCCGTGCTGGCCTATTCCACTTTCCTGGGCGGTGCGAGCTTCGAATATGCCCTGGCGGTGACTGTGGACAGGCAGGGCAACGCCTATATCGGCGGAACCACGTGTTCCACAAATTTCCCCACCACGGCCGGTTCCTACTCGCCGGCTCCGCCGGTGAAAGGGCCGAACCCGGGGTGCAACTTCGGCGTCGATCAAAGCGGGGAGAGCGCGTTCATCACCAAGCTGAATGCGGCGGGGAGCGCCCTTGTTTTTTCCACTTATCTCGGCGGAGGCTATGCGGACGGGGTGTTGGCGCTAGCGGTGGATTCTTCGGATAATGTCTATGTCGGCGGATACACCGGTTCCATCAATTTTCCTGTGACGGCGAGCGCTTTCCAACAGGTTTGCGCGCCGGCGGCGACTTATTCAGGCACAAACTGCGCCGTCCAGAACATCGTCAGTAGCTGCTTTGGAGGGGCCTTCGAAGGCTCTTACAACGACAGCGGCTTTGTCACGAAGCTGAACTCTACCGGGTCGGCACTGATCTATTCCACCTTCATCGGAGGAACCGGGTACGATGGGGTCGAGGCCCTGGCGGTCGATAGCAGCGGCCAAGCTTACGTGGCGGGAAATAGCGCATCCGCGCCTGGGAACGAAACCCTGTGTAACCCAAGCCCGCAGACAAACTTTGCCTGGCCCACGACCACCAACGGGTTTGAGGGCTGGCCCACAAACGGCTTGCCCAGCGGAGACCAGGCGCATCCCGCCTTCACCGTGTTCAGCGCCGACGGGTCCTCACTGGTGTACTCCACGCTATATGGCCCTACGGCCAGCAGCACGGGCGCAAACAGTACGATCGTTACTTCCATGGCCGTCGATAGCGCGGGCAAGGCCTACATCGGCGGTTACACTAATTACTCTACTTTTCCAGTCACTGCCGGCGCCTATCAGACCACCTGCCCGGGCTGCGTGGAGCCGGGCAACGCCCGGACTGACGGCTTCGTGGTGGCCTTCGATCCCAGCCAAAGCGGCGCCGCTTCGTTGGTATACTCCACATTCCTGGGCGGCAACGGGAGCAGCTTCGGCGGCTATTGCAGCTCCCAGCCGGGTGATGTCATCTACGGGATCGCCGTGGACTCCAACAGCAACGCCTATATGACGGGCGCGACCTGCTCCACGGATTTCCCGACGACTCACAGAGCTTTCCAGCCCACCGATCCTGCGTCGGGCACTTGTACCCAGCCAACCGTCAGCGCCTTTGTGTCCAAACTGAATGCGACGGGCGCCACGCTCGACTATTCCACATTTCTGGGCGGCTCGACGTGTAATAAAAACTCCGTGGGCTACGCCGTGGCTGTAAATTCAGCGGAGGACGCATTTGTCACCGGAAACACCTATGACTACACCTTCCCTACCTTGGATCCGCTGTTTCCTTCATTTCCCGGGAGTGGCAATGGGGTCTTCGTGAGCGAGTTCAACGCCGCGGGCTCGGAATTGCTGTTCTCGACGCTGTTGGGTGCCGGTGGCGCTATAGGCTACGCCATCCACGCCGATAACTACGGCAATGTTTACGCGGTGGGACAGGCCAGCAGCAGTTCCTATCTGCCCACAACGACGGGCGCATTTCAGACCACCTTCGGCGGCGGCGCCACCGACGCATTCGCCGTGCGCATCGCTCTGACCGAGGCCGATCTGGCCGTGACTAACTCCGCGCCTTCCACGGTTGTGCGCGGCGCGGACGTTACCTACACGATCACTGTCACCAATAACGGCCCCAATACTGCGTATGTGGCGACGCTCGCCGATAGCGTACCCAGGGGGACCACATTCGTCAGCGCCACAACGACTTCCGGGTCCTGTACCACTCCGGCAGTAGGGGCCACCAGTGGAAGAGTGGCCTGCACGGCCTCGTCGCTGGCCGACAACGCCGCCTTTACCGTGAGCATGACGGTGAGAGCAGTCGCCCAGTCCGGCAATACCCTGACTGACACGGCCAGCGGCAGTTCACTGGTTTACGACCCGGCGACAACGAATAACTCGGCTACGGCCACGACAACCATAAACTGAGACCGGCAGCTTGCAATTGCTCCAACTTGAGCGGGCGCCTTACCAGCGTCCGCTTCTGTTTCTCAACCCATCCCTACTGCACCGATACCCCACACAAAGTGGCGCGCTGAAGGGCATAGCGCCGTATCCGTGATTGCGATGGTCCGCAGGGTCTGTTGCTGGAAAGCGGATGGCAGGTCCACCTCCACCAGATCCATTCTTTGCCCGCGCGCGTTCTCGAAGGCCTGCCGCGAACTGGAGCCGTTAATTGTCAGCATGCCCAGGTTAGTGGAAAACACTGGCGGCCACTAAGCCGCCGGAGCTTGCTGCTATCTATCGTTAACCTTGCCGCCAGACCGTATTCGGCTCAGAATGTGTGAGTGGCCCAAGCCCGTGCGCGGCAAAAGGGCCGGTGAAAGGAATCCCCATGCCCCTACGCCGAATCGCCGTTTCGCTTGTCATTGTGTCTTTCGCAGCCTATGGTCAAGCCTTGCTCGACAACGCCGCTGTCCGCAAACTCGTCAAGTCCGGCGCCGGCGAGCAAACCATTGTGGCGGCGATCAACCAGCAGCCCGGAAAGTACGCGCTTTCGACCGATGACTTGATCGCGCTCAAGAAAGCCGGCGTCTCGGACGGGATCCTGGCGGCTATGATCGTGCGGAATGGCGCGACGAACCCGGTGTCCGCCGCGCCGGCCGCCCCCACGGCGCTGGCTCTGCACGATGCCACCCCTATCCGGCTGCGCCTGACCCGCGATATCAACTTCACCAACGTGAAGCCTGGCGACAAGGTGGATTTTGAAATCCTGGACGATCTCAGAATCGATGGCCTGCTGGTAATTGCGCACGGCTTGCGAGCTACGGCAACCGTCAGCATGGTCGAACCTAAAACGCGCATGGGACGAGGCGGAAAGCTGGGAGTGAACCTCGACTCCATCCCGCTGTTGAACGGCGGCCAAGTGGCCATCCGCGCGGCGAAGGAGGGTCGCGGAGGCGGAAATCCGGACGCAACCGGCGGCACGGCGCCAGCGGCCGCGGAGGTAGTCAGGCCCGTGGAGCCTTCTTTGCTGTTTGCGTTTGACAGAGACGAGCCGTTCCAGGAGGGCACCAGCATCTCCGTCTACATCAATGGCGAATTCAAGCTCGATCCGGCCAGATTCCTGGTGGACATCGCGTTCTCTTCGAATCCCCCAGGCGCCATGGTTACGATGTATGGCGCGCCCGTCGGCCGTACTCCTTTCACCACCAGGCTGGCGCCAGGCACATACAAAGCCGTATTCTCGGCCGACGGCTACTACGACTTGACCCAGAGCATATCCGTGGGACCGGGATACTCAACGACAGTGCATGCCGCCTTCGAAAAGTAGCCCAGCATTCGTGGGGCGGGCGTCATTCGCCTATGCACACACGATGCCTTGGCGGATCGCGTAGCGCACCAAGCTGGCGGTTTCATGCACCCCCAGCTTCTCCATGATGCGGCTGCGATGTGAATCGGCGGTCTTGTAGCTGATTCCCAGCAAGGCGGCGACTTCCTTAGTGGAATTGCCATCGGCCACCAGCGCCAACACCTGCACCTCGCGTGAAGTTAGCGGGCTGACCGCCGTGGCACGGCCCGGCGCTGGGATTTCCACGCAGGCGCCGAGGTAGCCCTGGAACCCACCGTCGCGATCGAACTGTGCCGTACCCGCGTCGCGCACCCAGCGGTATTGCCCGTCGGCCCGCAGCAGGCGGTATTCCACGTCGAAGGGCCGGTGAGCACCGAAGGCACGCCGGTATGTATCCAGGCAGCGCTGCCGGTCGTCCGGGTGTACACCTTCCACCCATCCCTCGCCGATCTCCTCCGCCATAGTCCTGCCGCGGAAGTCGAGCCATGGCCGATTGAAGAAGGTGCATAATCCGTCGCGGCCCGCCGACCAGAGCATGAAGGGCGCCTGATCGACCAGGCGGCGGAAGCGCTCGTCTTCCTGTGCGGAATAATCAAGGGTTACGTGGCTCGGCTGCATGTTCTTAACGAAATATTAATGCATTTTCGTCGGTCACGCAAATAATGGTAGTACTATTCCCTAGGGCGAAACCCCGCAGTACCGTCCCCGGCGGATTTCGGCCGCAGGCGGCTGTGCTAGCGTGGAGGCTTGTCGTCCGCCACGATCGTCTCTGGTATCGGATCAACGTTGCTGGCTACCTTGATCGGCGTGGCGGGCGTGTTTCTTGGACTCTGGCTGACCACTGCCGGGCATCGCACGCGCCTGGTAGTTCCGTTCAGCGCGGGCGTGCTGCTGGGGGTGGTATTTTTCGGTCTCCTGCCGGAACTGGTGGCGGAGATCGGCTGGCCGGTGACTGGAATCTTTTTCGCCGCCGGCTACGGCCTGCTCGATTGGATCGGCCGGCATGTGGCGCCGGTGTGCCCGTCGTGCGCGCACGAACACGACCACGCGTCCTGCCAGACCGTGCTGCACGGATTCGCGGCGCCGATGATCGGCGCCAGCATGCTGCACAGCTTCTTCGATGGCTGGAGTATCGCCACGGCGCAGCTTGCGTCGCACCACGGCATCCGCTTGGCCGTGGCGCTGGCAGTGGCCTTGCACAAAATTCCGGAGGGTGTCGCGCTGGGCGCCATCGTGCGCGCATCGGTTTCGTCGCGCTCCACCGCCCTGTTTTGGAGCGTATCGGTGGAGGGCACCACACTCCTGGGCGGCATTCTCGGGCTGGCTATCGCCCCGCAACTGAGCGCCGCCTGGATTACCTATCCGTTGGCGCTGGCCGCCGGATGGCTGTTCTACCTGGGTGCGCACGCGGTGCATGAAGAGTGGAAGCGGCGCGGTCCGGTGCCCGCATTCATGACTGCGCTGACGGGGGCCGCGGGCGCGGCGGCGTTGCAACAGGGCGTGCAGGCCTGGTTTAGATGAAACGCCCCAGCGTCATCCCAGTACCAGTTGGCGAAACTCCCTGTCGAGCGGGATCTGCAGGCCCGGCGGCAGCCATCGCCATCCCCCGTTGGGGTTGACCTCGATGAAATAGCAGCGGCCCTTGGAAACCAGGCTGTCCACCGCGGCGTACCGCAGTCCAAGCTCACTCACCAAGGCAACTAACTTGGATTCGTGACCCGGAAAATCGGCAGTAGCAGCGAAGTCGGCTGCTTCGAGATCCTGGCAGGTCACATCCGGAGTACTCGCCTTGCCGCGAGGACGGATCGCGACACTGATCGCCCGCGAACCAAAGACGTAAGTGCGCAACTCGAGTTGGGCCGGGATAAAACGCTGAAAACACCCCGGCGCTACGCGGACGGAGGCCGGATCGGCCAAAATCTCGTCGCTCGTGAAAAACGACGCTGGCGCCATCCAGTCGGCGGTGATACTGCCGCTTTCACCAATTGGCTTCGAGATCCCGCGGCTGGCTCCGGGCGGCAAGACCCTAACGGCATATCGTGGGTTGTTGGTAATGACTGTGCGGGGCATCAGCAGACCATGGGCGCGGGCCGAAAGGAGCTGGACTATCTTGTTGGACGCGCGGCGAGCGCTGCCAGGCGGGTTGACCCACTGGCCGTTGCCGGCCAACCGCTCCTCTAGGAATTGGGTGACGACGTCCCATTCCCGAGCCACAAAATCCGAGTAGCGGTCTTGCCGAACCTTAGCCAGTAAGGTATGCTGCCGTTCGCAACTGGACGGCAGATAGATGTATGAGCGAGCTTCCAAGGGGACCTCTGCGCCATCCTGCCGAATCGAGACACGGTCTCGGCTAGGATCGATGAAGACTTCGGTAGAGGGGTTACCTAGAAGCAGGTGAGCTGCCTTGACGCCGGCAAATACACGCTGTAGCCACTTTCGGTCGAAGCCCGGCGTTCTATAAGGGATCACTGCCAGAAGGTCAACCATGACGAACTGAGAGCGCAGGAGGAACTCCGTGGCGCCGGAAGCCCTCCCGCATCGCTACGGCTTAGCCATCTTTCTTCAGCTTCAGTTTCGAACGCCTGACTGCCTTCTTAGACGTGAATGGTTTCAGCATTAAACCTCCAGGATGTCGGCGCTTGACCAACAACCAACATTTTAGCCGCCCACACTGAAGGATTGCAAGCCGGGGCAGGGAGCGAGCGAGGCCCGGCGCATGCGAACGCAGGACGCTTGGAGATTAAGACACAGCGGATCCGGTTATAATTCACGATATGTCGTGGACAAAACGAGTTTGGGAGCGAGTGCTGGAATTGATTCTGGCGCCATCCGTGGTGGCCCTTGCGATCATCTACTCCAAGGAGGCGCTTGGCGCCGCGGTGGCGATGGTTGTGTTGCTAATTATTTGCATTGGACTTTGGGAGGCGTGTTTGCGGCTAAGCAAGCAACGCATCAAGCTCGAAGCGGCTAATTCGCGGCTAAGCACAACATGCACCGAGCTCCAGGCAGTCAATTCGGGGCTCAGCAACCGATGCAGCCAGCTCGAGCAAGGGTTGAGTGCCGCGGGCTCCAGCCAATCGGTATTGAATCTCGCCCTGAACCACCCCGGTCCGCCTGTAGACAATGCTAATCACTACACCCTGGTCAAATTCTTCGGCCACATCGACGGCAACGGGAACTACCGGGCGAAATGCGAACGACGTGGCATCAACCAATCGAGGGATGCGGTCCGAGACATCCGCATCCAGTCTTGTGCCGATAGCAAAGCGACCTACAAGGATTTGGACGTGCAAGCCTTTGACCTCATTGGCAACGAGGCGCTGCGCACATTCAAAGTCGACGACGATCCCCGTCAGAAGAAATTCGACATACGTTTCCGGAAACCGGTCGCGACCAACGAGCCGTTCGCTGTGGAATGGTCGTATCTTTGGCCCACCTGCCTGCGCGCCTCCGACGACTATGATTTCATTCTCCTAAAAGGCTTAAACCGGGGAGTCGAGAAACTGTCTTACACGCTGGAATTCGAGTGGAAGTTGCCAGCCTACCGATTCCTGAAGCTTACGAAGGGCGGCGAATGGGAACTACTGACGGTAGGCCTAGAGCAGCCGCAGGGCAATTTCTACTGTTATACTCTGGAACTCAAAAATCCCGACAGCGAGGCTTATAAGTTCGAATACGATTAATCCGCGAGCCGCCGTAGTCATCGGAACAGCGGAAACCCAAATGCCGCCCGCCATCCGCTTCCTCCTCTCGCGCATGTGCGTCTGCTACGATGAAATTTCCCGTCGCTATGCCCCTGCGCTTCTACAACACGCTTACCCAGCAAACCGCCGAATTCGCCCCGCAGCGGGACAATACGGTGCGCATGTACACCTGCGGCCCAACCGTCTACGACTACGCGCACATCGGCAACTTCCGCACGTTCACCTTCATGGATATCCTGCGGCGATGGCTGCGCGCCAGCGGCTTCGGGATCGACCACGTCATGAACATCACGGACGTGGACGACAAGATCATTCGCAACGCCGTGGCGCGCAACCAATCGCTCGACGAGTACACCGCGCACTACAAACAAGCCTTTCGCGACGATTGCGCGCTGCTTCGGCTGGAGACGCCGGAGCACGTGGTGCCCGCCACCGAACACGTTCACGAAATGGCGCAGGCCATCGAGCGCTTGGCGGCGGGTGGCCACACTTACTCCAGCGACGGTTCCATCTACTTCCGCATTTCGACTTTTCCGGAATACGGCAAGCTATCGCACAACGATTTCAGCGGCATTCGCGCGGGCGCGCGCGTCGATGTGGACGAGTACGAAAAAGCGGACGCCCGCGATTTCGCCTTGTGGAAAGCGCCGAAAGAAGGCGAAGTTTTCTGGGACGAGAACATCGGCCGGGGCCGGCCGGGCTGGCACATCGAATGCTCCGTGATGGCCATTCAGTATCTGGGCGAGACGCTGGATATCCACGCCGGCGGCGTAGATCTGATTTTCCCGCATCATGAAAACGAGATCGCGCAATCGGAGTCCCTCACTGGGAAGCCCTTCGCGCGTTTCTGGCTGCACGCCGAGTTCCTAATGGTGGAAGGCCAGAAGATGTCGAAGTCGCTGGGGAATTATTTTACGCTGCGCGACATCCTTGGCCGCGGCTACGCGCCGGAAGCGGTGCGCTATCTGCTGGCCTCCGTGCCTTACCGCAAAACGCTGAACTTCACGTTCGATGGGCTGCAATCCGCCAAGACGGCCATCGAGCGGTTGCGCAATTTCAAACTACGGCTGGAAACCGGCGGATTCGCCGAGGGCGCAAACCCGGCGCTCGCCGACCGCACGGCATCCGCGCAGGCGCAATTTGCGGCCGCGATGGACGACGATCTGAATACGGCTGAAGCGCTGGCCGCTATGTTCGAGTACGTCAGAGACGTCAACACCGCCATGGATGCGGGCGATATGCGGGCGGAAAACCGCGCCCCCGCGCTGGCGTTTCTGGCGCGATTCGATTGCGTATTCGCGGTGTTGCAGCCGACCGTCGAAAGCGGGCAGATCGGCGATGCCGACGTGGAAGCGTCAGTTCAAGCGCGCAACGATGCCAAGAAGGCGCGCAATTTCGCGCTGTCCGATCGGATCCGCCAGCAGTTGCTGGAACAAGGCATCATCCTGGAAGATACTAAGTCCGGGACGCGATGGAAGAGGAAGTCGTCGTGAAGATACAAACCAAAGCGGTGCATGCGGGCGACCGTAAGAAGGCCGGCGCGCATGTTCCCGTCACCACTCCGATATATACCGCCTCCAGTTACTTCTACGAGAGCATGGAGGAACTGGATCGCGTCTTCGGGCAGGAAGAGCCGGGTTACTGTTACGCCCGCTACGACAATCCCACGAATGCCGCGCTCGAAGAGCAGGCGGCCGCGCTCGAAAGTGGTCACGGTGCACTGGCTTGCAGTTCCGGTATGGCGGCCATTCACATGGCGTTGCTGGCGGCTCTCGCCGACCGGCGCAAATCCGTGCTGGCCGCCAATGCGCTGTACGGCGCCACGATCAGCCTGCTGATGAACGTGATGGAAGCGTCCGGCGTGAGCGTGCGATTCGCGGATGTTTGGGACCTGGACGCGTTTCGCAAGGCGATGGAAGAATCCAAACCCGGTTGCGTGTTGGTAGAGACGATTTCGAATCCGCTGTTGCGCGTTGCGCCGCTCGATCGCATCGCCGAAATCGCGCGCGCGGCGGGCGCGGCCTTGATCGTGGATAATACGTTTGCCACGCCCTTGCTGCTGCGGCCGCTGGAGTTGGGCGCGAATTTCGCCGTACACAGCGCCACCAAGTATCTGGCCGGGCATGGCGATGTGATGGGCGGCATCGTCGTCACCGATGCGGCGCATTACGAAGGTTTGCGGGCGCTCTCGCGCGCCGTCGGGCCGGTACTCGGTCCTTTCGAAAGCTATCTGACGATGCGCGGTATCAAGACCCTGACCCTGCGCATGGAGCGGCAGTGCGCAAATGCCTGCCGGGTCGCTTCCTGGCTCGCGTCGCACCCGGCCATCGAGCGCGTCTATTTTCCGGCGGATCCCGCGCACCCGGACGCGGCGGATATCCGCCGCCTGCTGCCGCCCGGACTGTTCGGCGCGATCGTCAGCTTCGAGTTGAAGGGCGCCGGCCGCGCGGAGGTGTTCCGTTTCATGAATGCGTTGCGCATGATCGTGCGCGCGACGTCGCTAGGGGACGTACACAGCATGATGCTGTATCCGGTAATGAGCTCGCATCGCGAGATATCGCCGAAGCATCGCCAGCGCATGGGCATCGGCGATAATCTGGTGCGGCTTTCGGTGGGCATCGAAGCGGTGGAAGATATTGTGGAGGATCTGGAGCAGGCGCTGCGGCGTTAGCTGCCTGTCAAGGGGAAGTCATGGCGACTCCTCGGCACGGCGTTGAACGTCAGTTCGAAGAGAAACTATGGGGCTACGGAGAACACGGTGCCGCATCCGAGCGTACTGCACTGGTAGTTTCCGCAAGCGGCCGTCGTTCCGAAGAGTGCGCCGCCTCTGCCGATCACGAGGCCGGTAGAGGGTTTGCAGCCGTTGCTGTCGTCACCGAAAGTGTGGAGTATTGCTTCGGCCCACGAACCCCCGGCCGACGCGGGAGGGGTCAGGGAGAAAACCGAGCCACCATCCAACGGCCCCCCGTATTGAGTAGTGCCGTAGAGAACGCCGTTGCTGAGAATGACGCCTGAGGACGGCAGGGCTCCGTCGCTGCCTCCGACGAAACTGTAGAGCGCCGCCTCGGTCCACCGGCCGCCGGGCGAAGCCGGCGGTGTCAGGGAAAAGACCATGCCGTCGTAAAACGCTCCGCCATCGGAGGTCCCATAGAGGACTCCGTCGGCATCCATATCCAAGCCTCCCGCTGGGTAAGCTCCATCCCCAAAAAAGGGACCCTTGAAATTGTACAGCACCGTTTCGGCCCAGATACCGCCCGGTGAGGCCGGTGGGGTCAAAGAGAAAACCGTGCCCGCGTTGTAGGTCCCGCCTTGGACCGTAGTGCCGTAGAGCACGCCGCCGCTGCCCACCACAAGGCCGCCCGAGGGAACGGCGCCGTCGCCTGGCGGACCAGCGAAGCTGTACAGCACTGTTTCGGTCCAGTAGCCGCCCGGGGATGCCGACGGGGCTAAAGAGAACACCGTGCCCCCGTTCGACGTTCCGCCTATGTTTGTCGCTCCGTAGAGAACACGGCCGACCACCGTGAGCGAACCGGTGGGCTCGCCGCCGGCAGCACCGCCCGGAAAGGAATACAGAAGACGCTCGGTCCAGGCGCCTCCTGGAGAGGTTGGGGGTGTCAACGCGAACACCGTGCCTTCCTGCTTCTCGCCGGCGGCGATCCGCACACCGTAGAGAACTCCGGAGTGACCCGTCAAGGCCGGCCCGGATCCGCCATTGCCGGAGCCACCGGCGAAGTTGTAAAGGATGGTCTCGGTCCATGGGCCCGGGATCGCGGACGGCGTCAGGCTGAATGCGATGCCTACATCCGCCAGCCCGCCCTGACCGGTAACTGCATATAGCAAACCCTCGCCCGCCACTGTCAAGGCCGACGGAAGTGCTCCGTCGGCAGCCCCACCGGCAAAGGTATGGATCGTGTTGAATGTCTGCGCTCCGACGGGCAGAGTTAAAAGAATCGACAGCATTGCAAGATGGCGCATGTCCCTCGGGTATCGGTGGATTTTACCACAAGCCGCCCGGGGGCACCTTTCCTTGGTTTTGCTCCTGTAGACTCCGCGTCCCCGAAAGGGAGAACTCCGCCGCTCCGGAAGCGGAGAGTGGCGGAGCGCCGCTATTGCATTCTCGTTATCGAGCTGCAAGGGCTTGAAGTCGAAGCCTGCGAGCTGCGGCACCAGTCCAAGCGGGAGGTTGTCGTTGCCATAAGGTTGGCATTGGCCGCGCGGCGCTCCTTCCCGGCGCGCTTTCGGCCAGTGCAATCCGCTCGAATCCTTCCGTCGATGCGCTCGATGCGCTCGATGTAGATATTCCCCACCCGAGCCAGGTACTACTCGAAAGGGCGACGAGCACTATTTCATCGGCGCGTCGTAGGCCGCCGCAGCAATCTCACCCAGTACGTTCCCCACTTGATGCATGATCGTTTCCGGGTCGCCGTCCACCATGCTCAGGTAGGCGGCGAAGGCCCACCGCCCGCCATCTTTGCGGTCGATGTATCCCGCAATCCCTTTGCCGGTGATCATCAGCGAGCGATGCAGCATGTCGGACCCGCCCAGAGTTCCGGTCTTGGCATGTACATGACCGGCAGCAGGCGAAGCGGTTTGAATATCCCACAGCGTTCCGTCTTTACCCATGACGGGCAGCGCCCGCAGAAATGCCGGAAACATGGCGTCCTGGCGTGCGAGATACATCAGATAGTGCACCATGAAGTCGGGCGTGAAGTACGCGTCGCCGCCGGCGCCGTCGCTCTGGCTCGCGCCGGAGACATCCAGCCCGGCACTCCTTAGAAACCGATTCTCCAGATCGAAGCCGCTTTGCAGCGGATCTTCAAGGCTTTTCCCAAGCACGGCGCCCAGGATGTAAGGCGTCATGCTGGCATGCAGGTTCTGGCTGACTTTCAAGGTGACCTTGGCCTCCTCGCTGAAAGGCGCGGAGACATGCTCGGCCACTTGGTTCTCTGCCGTATACAAGGGCTGTGTGTGGGCGTCCGGAGCCGGCAAAGTCAGATCGGCGTTGGCGGAGACGCCCGCATCCTTCAAGGCTTCCACGAATGTCATCTGCGCGAAGCGGCTCGGCTCTGGAATACGGTAAGTCCGCAGAAGAGACGACCCAGCGGGCACGGTTCCTTCCACGGTTACGGAGTAACTGCCATCCGGTCTGCGCTTTTCAGTGAAGGAGATTTCAGGCGTCTTGTTAGTGGCAGGACCCGACTTGAGCTGGTTCGCGATCTGCACGTAAGCGGTCGCGGGAGACAAAGTCAGTCGCGGCGTGGAGCCATCAGCCGCCGATGCGATAGTCACATCGATCAAGTTGTCGTTGACCGCGATCGGCGATATCACGACTCCCGTGCCCAGCTCGCGCTCGCCTTCCGGAAACAGGCTGATATCCACCTGCACGTGTCCGCCTATTCTCTTGATGCCCGCTTTGGCCACCAGCGCCGCAAGTTCGCGGATGGCGGCCAGCGGATCGCCAGGAACCACCTTGGCGCCGCCAGGCATCGAATCGTAAGCGTGATCCTGATTTTGAAAAGCGAGGGTTCCATCGGGCTGGATGCGGTTCGACAGATTCGGATCGCCGGACGCGACCAGAATCAAATCTCCGTTCAAAGTGCCGTTCCGGTCGATCGCGCCCGTGCGGAACACGCGCGTGTGAAACCTGTAGTCCGGCCCCAGCAGCGAGAGCGCCGTGCCCTCTGTCAGCAGCTTGGTCGTCGATGCCGCGATGAAGAATTGTTGTTCGTTCAAACGATACATGGGCTTGGCCGCGTCGAGGGGCCAGAACTCCATGCCGAACCGCGCGTGAACGTATTCCGGGCGGCTGACGATTACGGCGACGCGCTGTTCGAGGGACTGTGCCCAGGCGCCGGACACGACTACGGCGGCGATGGCGATAAATCGAGAGGGCTGTTTCATATCTAAAGCATGGGAAGCTCCCATTCTATACAATCGGAGAATGTCCGGATTACGGGTGCGTCTCTCGGCGGTACTTCTCTCGGCGGTACTGCTCTTTGCCAGTCTTGGTGCGGTGAGCGCGCAGCCCGCCGCGAACCTGGTCCTGCTGAACGGCAAGATATGGACGGTGAATGAAGCCCAGCCGCGCGCGGAAGCCGTGGCCTGCCTGGGAAACCGCATCGTCGCGGTCGGACCGAACG
>Ga0209333_1000906_pt1 | contig 15226 bp, 18 predicted proteins | sample BlaSpr_A8_OM2_O3_FD_187982 | JGI IMG/M metagenome (GOLD analysis project Ga0209333, IMG submission 187982) | Forest soil microbial communities from Thunder Bay, Ontario, Canada - Black Spruce, Ontario site 2_A8_OM2_O3 (SPAdes) (version 2) | ecosystem: Environmental > Terrestrial > Soil > Boreal... | reverse complement strand
CCCACGAAGTGAGGTGGGAAGGTAGCGTGCAGGGTGGTGCCCCTCGAGCAGCGATCGTTAATGAGATCGCGGTTGCTTGGTCCCCCCTCCGCGCAGCGTTGCGCAGAGGATCGGAAGTTTTGCCGTACAACCGTCGGCTCGCCGATTGATGGCCGAAGAATATTTATCTGAGAGAACGAGTGTGAACGCGTTCACGACGCTTGATTATCCTCCGGTCGCGCGTTAGAACGCGACATAATTATTGCGAGCTTGTGTGATGTGCTCGGCATCCTTCTCTTAAGTCCCAAAACTCTGAAACTTCGCAAGTAATCTTTTCATCCTGAACTATTAGGAGTGTCATGCCATGCCTGCCGCGCTCGCTAGTTTCATTGTCGTATGCTCCATGCTATCAACCGCTCTCGCGGAGTCGAGTTCGCCGCCTACGCCGTCCGGCCAAAGTCAGCCGACAAACGCTCGGGCTAACGGGCCGTCAAAGGGTTTCGTTCTGGAGGATGGAACTGCCGTGACATTACGGCTGGACCGCAGCGTGTCCTCCGCCGACGCCCAGGCTGGCGATAGAGTGGATTTCGAGGTGGCCGAAGAAATAAGGGTCAACAGAATTGTTGTCATCCCGAAGGACAGCCCTGCATCAGGAACGGTTATCACGGCCCATAAGAAAAGACGGATGGGGCGTGCAAACTCGATGTGACCATCGACAGCGTCCAACTGGTGGACGGGGAAAAGGCAACACAACGCTGTGAAGGAGAGCCAAGGAGGCAGTCACACTGGAAAATAGCGGGGGCATGGTTGCGACCAGCTTGATCGTCTGGCCGCCGGCCCCAGTCTTTCTCCTCATGCATAGGAAGGATGTCAACATCCCCAAAGGGACCGAGGTGACGGCGTACATCAGCGGTGACGTGAAGCTTGACCCCGCAAAGGTTGAGCCCGCGCCCCTTGCTGCTGCCGCACCGCCAGTCCCTACCACACAACAGGTCCCCACTTCATCACCAGCCGCGACTCCAAACGCCGGGCCCAACCGACACTACTCCTGTATCGCCGGACGACGGGGCGGCGGCGGAATTGGAAGTGTCGTCGACTCCCGATGGCGCCGACATCGAGATTGATGGGAATTTCGTGGGCAGCACACCTTCCACCCTGGGAGTTGCGGCGGGACCACACCAGCTCTCCGTAAAGAAAGACGGATTCAAGCCTTGGGAACGAAAAATTACGGTGCCGAGCGGACACGTCAAGATTGACGCTACACTGGAATCTCAGTCAAATTAGCGCGTCGGTTAAGATCTCGCAGCGACCGGGTAGCATAAGCCTGCCCGTGGCCGGGTCGTTTCTAATTCCCTCTTTCTTTGGTATTTCAGACACTACCAGCTTTCAGCCCGGGTTGACAGTGCCTGCGTGTCGCTGTCAATATTCCGATGCATTCACTGACGTGCAATATGTAAAGCCTCGATTAAACTTCAATCATAATGATGACGATTAGCCGACGCAGATTCCTTGCCACTGCCGCCATGTCTCTTGCCGCAACCCACCTTCGTGCGCAAGGCGGAGCGGGAGCGCAGGTCACGATCAAGATTCCGGCGGACGCCACAGGACCCAAGATGCCTGCTGATTTCATAGGTCTGTCGTATGAGGTACAGCAACTCGCGGACCCGGATTTCTTCACGCCGAGCAACATCGGCCTGGTCGCTCAACTCAAGAATCAGGCACTCCGCGGCGTACTGCGCCTGGGCGGCAATACCAGTGAGTTTGCCTGGTGGAAAGCAACGCCCAGTTCTCCCGAGCCCGAACGCCCGCAGGTTCGGGAGGTGGTGGGTGAGCCCAAGCCAAAGTATTACGCTGTGACCCCCGAGGCGGTACTCAACCTCAAGGCCTTTCTGGATGCGACCGGCTGGAGCTGTATCTACGGTATCGGGATGGGTACGAACACGCCGGATCGTGCGGGCTTGGAAGCCGCTTTCGTCTCAAATTCCCTCGGGGAAAGCCTGCAGTACTTCCAAATTGGCAACGAGGCAGATCTGTTCGGGCGACACCTGCGGGATCCGAAATCCTGGTCGGCGAAGACATATCTGGAACAATGGCTAGCAATAGCGCGCGCCGTAACCGCTCGAGTGCCCGGTGCAAAATTCGGGATGCCGGATGTCGCATCGGATGTGGCCTGGCTGACAGGGATTGCGGAACTGTGGCCGTCAATACAGAATCCACCGCACGTGACCACACTCACGCACCATTATTATTTCGGCGGACCGGCAACCAACCCGGAGGTCAACATTCCGAACCTGTTGAAGCCATTTACCATGGCGAAGGTTCAGAAGACGGCGGACATCGCGACCGAGGCGGCAAAGAAGATGGGCATCCGCGTCCGCATGACCGAGGGCAATACCTGCTATCGTGGCGGCAAGCCGGGCGTCTCCGATGTGTTCGCGGCGGCGCTGTGGTCTGCCGATTATTCGCTGTTACTCGCAAGCAACAACTACTCCGGAGTCAATCTGCACGGCGGTACCGGCAAATCTGTAGCAAACTCAGTGGGAGGCTTCTTGCCGGGGGATATCCTTCTCGAGCAGGAAGGTGAAACGCCGGAACAGATCGCAGCGCATCCGCATCCCTTCTATACGCCGATTGCCACGTTCGGTTCGGAGTACGTCATGCAGCCCGTGGGCTATGGCCTCAAGTTCGCCGGTCAGTTCAGTGGAGCTTTATTCATTCCGAATGACTTCACCTCACAGCTCCAGGCCACAGGGGTCGATGCCAGCGCGTATGCAGCGAAGCTAGCCAGCGGGCAGGTGGGGGTCATCATCCTGAACAAGGATGCGGATCGAGATGTTGAGGTAAACCTAGACTTCGGACCGGGGAGAACCGGACAGGTTGAGACCAGGACACTGCACGCGCCGGCTCTGGATAGCAGAGAAACCTCTATTACTTTATCTACGAAACCCGGCTACATCAAAGACAGCAGATACACGGTATCGGTTCCACGCGCGACGGGCATCTGCATGATTGTTTCATAACCCTCGCGCCCAGAGTGCCGGGTTTGCAAAACTTCCCCCGGCAAGATTAGGGGTCACCTGAGCACCTGTGGTGCACAGCCAACGCCGCGAAATCTGATTCTGCGACTCGCATCAGGAACCGTGAAGAAGTCGAATCAGAAGTAGCGGTTGTATGGGCGACTGAAGGCGGTACAAGTCTCCCTACCCGCCAGGGCTTCGCGCACTCGAAATGGGGACCGTTCCCGGATCACTAGCGCGCCAATGGAGCCTTCACGAGTTCCACCGCGGCTCCCGGGTCGGCGACCTCGACGATTAGTTAGCTCGTTGTATCTTTCATCCTTCAGCTCAATCACAACCGTGTTTTTCGGACGGTGAACGTCGCAAAATATTCGTTTCCCATCCTGATAAGAAGTTCCAGCCGTGATTACTCCAGGAATGTTTGTGCCCGGCATTCTCAACCCATGCCATCAGGCCTGCGCGACGGCCGGGTCCGCTCTGATCTCCGTGACGTGCGCCAACGAAATTTCCAGCGAACGCTTCAGCGCCCAGAGCTTGTCGGCTCTCCGCACATCCAGAACCAGCCGGTCGCCAGAAATGGATAAATCCACCATGTGACCGCTCCTCTTCGGTCAAATCCGCTCCTTCTGCGCGCTTTCACTCGTGAGTGAAAGTCAAATTGTCCAGGTGGACATTATACGAATCCTGTTTCGGATTTCCATCCATTTGATAATTGATGGTAAGCCCGTACCAAACCGGAACGGAACCATGGGGAAGGTCCAATTCAGCGTGTGCTTCGCCCGTTCAGCGTAATGGATTGATACACCAGATCGTTATTCGAGGTCCGCTGCACCTGGATTGTCAGATGATTCCACGAATTGCTATTCGGTAACCGGGAATCCCCGTAGGCGTCCAGGGCGCATTTTGGTTATCCCGAGCGTCCCATTCATTCCCGCTCGCAATTCGGCACTCGTGACGAAGATGAAACGCATATTGCCGAAAAACTGGTTGATATCGAACTCCGGCGCCTATGCCAGTCCCAGGTTATCTCCGTAGAAGTACACGTCGTAAGTGAAGTTGTGCAACGTCGGAACCACCGTCTGATTCCCGTCCGGCATCCCTTGCGACGACCCTGGGCTGTTCGGCATCGCTTGCATGGAGCTAAAGAAGCGGGGCCGTAGTTGCGAGTCCATCGCGTGGCCTTCCTGGTGGAGTCTGCCTCGTCACGCAACGTGATTTAGCCCATCGTCATTTACCCAGACCGTTAGCGACAGCGTGGGATGAGCCGGTTGATGAAACCGGAAGCAATAACGACTTCGAGGACCTTGTGTGTTTCCATCTGCGGCTTATCGGGCTATCGTGCGCCAGGAGATGTGTGGAAAGCAAAATGGTTGGCGACAGAAGATTCTTGAACACCTATTGACACCTCTCTGGGATCTCATTGCGGACATGCCGTTCAACGAGGAGAGGATATGCAGCAACCCGCGCTCGAAGGTTTTCAATGTACTGGTGCAGTACGTTCCGAAGGTCGGCGAACAACCGTTCGCGTGCAGCTCGACGACGGTGAAGCCATTCAGCCATGCAGCAGGGCGATTACGAAGGTAGTCAGGATTACAAGCACCCAGAATCGGGTTAATCCCATCCCATGTGCTTCTTACGTTTTTCAATCGGCGAGATCTTTGTGTCGCTCTGCGGCGAGTGTGTGTGACCAGCAAGTACATTCCGCTGAACAGTTCGACAGCCTTGCGGGCCGGGAACGCGCCGCCCTGGTTGCCCATGCCGGCGAGGATCTCGCGGTGAATGATGTTTAGTTGCCCCAGGCGCTTCGCGTGGCCCAGCGGGATAATCTCCCAGCCGCGCTGCTCAAGGTGAAGCGCTCGCGGCCTCTCCATCCAGCCCTCTAGTTCCGGATGTTCCTCAATAAACTCTGGCGGGTCCAAAAGTCGTGATTCCCTTCGATCCAGATCTTATCGCCCTTGCCGATGATCGATTCAATCCGACGCAGGATCTCCGCGTCGAAGCGAACGGTATTCCGTTTGCAACTTCCGCGTTCCCGGTAGATCGGTTTCCCCTTGTTGTGGCGCGATATCTCGGAGTTGTCGAACTGATCCCCACCGAAAATGAATCCGTGCGGACGAATGTCATGCATCAACGAGAGCATGGCCTGGAAGGTACGCCGGTCATACTTGGGGAAATGACAATCATGCGCCACGATCCAGCTTTCTATTTTGTGATTCGGCCCGATCACAACTTCTGCCGGGGAAGGGACCGCTGGGATTCAGGTTCGGAGTTCTTACGCAGATCAACGCAGATCACTAATCCATGCCCGAAAAACCTCGACCACGCCGAACGGGCGGACACAGATCGGGAAGCAAGCGCAAGACGAAGCGGAGAAACCGGGGGTCAATAGACCCCCCTTTTGAAATTTTCTTGCGCTAACCTCTGGGTCCCGAATCCGATATATTGGGTGGGAGACAAATAGGTTCCAATGACAATTCGATTTGCGCCATGTTTGGGCAAGAAAAAGGATTGAGCGCGGCGGCCTGTTTTGATACGTCCGTCGTCCTAGCCCTACGCGGCTTGCTTGTTCCAGCGCCGAACATCTTCCTCAAGGGCGGTCAAGGAATTCAATGCATACCGTATCCGGCTACGCTCCGCGCGGTGGTTGCTATCGCCTTCCAATTCTTTCAACCGTTCCGAGATTGCCGTGCGTGCGGACTCAATTCGATTTGGCATCACCTGAGCGTGGACTTCCAACACTGCTTGAAGATATTCGCCTACCCATTTTTGTTTGTTTTCGGTCATTGGCAACTCAATCCATAATCGGTTTCAAATGGCAGGCCGAGTGCACGGCGCGGCCATCCTCATCGATGCTGGCTTCTTCTAGATTTACAAGTTGATTGCAGATGTCGCAGGCGACCAAATTTTTGTGCTTCACTGCCCGTGCAGCGAGAATTGCAGTCTTCAACTCTGACAGCTTGGCAAGCGAAGGGAGTAGCTCATCAACCGGGTGAGTATTTTGATGTTCGCGCACATAAACCTGATTCCTTAGCGCGGAGATGCTAACAGCTTACATTCTAACATTCATCCGTACGCTATCGAACATAAAAAAGTCTACAATAAAAAGCCTACCCTTGACTGTCTGATATTCCGGGACCAATGCGGCACGGTTTCCGAGGCAAATCTAGTCCGCCGCGCACCCAACCAATTCCTGCGAATCATCTTCCTGCGAATCACCGGTCTTGCCGTCCGGGTGAGCCGCACCAAGTTCCGCCCCGAGTTGAGACTTGAAGCCGCGGCTTACCTCTTCTAATTGAGCTTTCGCCCGCGTCAAGTGTCCCAGTATTGTGTGCAGGCGCTTCGGTCCCAACACCAGCAGTCCGAGCACTAGCACAAAAAGGGTTTCTGTTCCAAACCCCATGCTTCACCCCTTGGTGAAACTTTGATCGTTGGCAGAGGTTGTTGTTGCGCTGGCTGGCATGTCTTCCTCGGCGTTGATAGCTGACTTGAAGCCGCGGATACCCTCTCCAATTCCTTTCCCTAACTCAGGAAGCTTCTTAGGTCCGAAGACGAGCAAGGCAATTCCGAAAATGATCAGCAGATGCATCGGTTGAAAAAGTCCTTCTAACATATTTGATCCTCAGTTTCTCGTCGAAAGACGTGCAAGCAATGGGTGTTTGGAGAGAGGCAGGCGCCGCAACCCGCGCATTAAGGTGCGGCGCCTCCACTAGACAACCAGCAATCCGCGAACAGCGGACGGTTGGGGGTTCAGGCTATTGCGCCAAGCGGACAGCGGAATCGGCTTCGGCGGCCAAAGTCAGCAGTGTGCTGAGGAACTTCTGGCTCTGGCTGACAAAGAGTCCGTCGGCGGTGAAGCTCTTGATCGTCGCCACTGCGCCTCCAAATTTATCGGTCAGTGGACGAATGATAGAGACATGGGGAAGGTTGGGCTTGAATTCTGCGGGGACCGGGGAAATCAAGCTGGGTTGAATCAGCGGATTGAGCGGGTTGAACAAATTGGGAAATTTCAAGCCGGAAATGGCGTCCCTAAATGGCGCCACCGGAGCCTGTACGCCGTTGCCACCTCCCTGCCGTTTTCTGGTCCCCCCATAGGGAGCTTCAATGTCGGACTCTTACATGGCGAATGCGATAACTTCAAACGATGGGGACGAGCTGTCCGCTTCTGCTCTAAGGCAAAGACCGACCGAGTGCGTCCTTGCCACTGGCTACACCGGCGACATTCGAGACCAGATTGGTCTGAGAGTAACCGGACTTCTGACCCGTCGACCACGCCGAAATCGATAACGTCCGGAGTAGTCCGAACAATAACAATGAGGTCGTCATGTTCTTCTCCCTGACCTTGTTTAGAGTGTTGCGATGCCTGCCTCTCTGGTGTAGTAACTCGGCTGCTGAGTATTTATTCCGCAAGCCGCCTGTGCTCCACCTGTCAAATGTTTGTTGCGTCGTATGTGGTTAGACGCGATGAAAGATGGCAAGATACGGAATAGACGTCAGTTGATTGTCAACTGTTTGTCGGGCGGCTTTGCCTTTGAGTCGGAGACAAAGATGTTGGTAAACGTCGGAGCAAGGCATTTATTGTCCTGGCTCCGCCATGTCAGCGTTTATGAGGTACCGTGGAGAAAGATCGTCGAAAAGGTCCGGTACGGTCCATGGGGATCAGAAAGCAATTCACTGCCCAAGCCATAACCGCCGGCCCGGAAAAGAGAGGACCGCACCAAGGCCGGCGGACATTCTGAAGACTCACCTTCAGAAAGTGTTTGACCCGTACACCGCAAAATGCATGGCTAATGAAAGAGGGCTCCTAATATTCCGCCGACTGGCGAGCATGTTCGCGCGCGAGACTTCTAGTCGCTTGTGGAAGTACGTGGCGAGGTGTTCACGAAGGTACAACCGTGCTCGCCACGATCGAGCCTTCACCGCGGTTTGACTCAGGCCCAGAATTTCTGCCGTCTGAATGATAGACACACCTTCCATATCCCGTAGCACAAATACCGTTCGTAAGATCAGCGGCAGTTCTTGCAGTCTCTTGGTTAGGATATCCCTTAGCTCCGAGGATCTGTAGCGTTCTTCGGGACTGGGAGCCGGATCGGCGGCCTGGAGCAGAAGACTCTCGGCATCTTTTTGAAGGCTCTCATCGAGTGACACTTCCTTCGTTGAACGCTGTTTTCGCACTTTGATCAGCGATTGATTCACCGTGATGCGAATCAACCAGGTTGAGAACTTCGAATTCTCCCGAAATCCCTCCAGATGTTGGAAGGCTTTCAAAAAGGCTTCCTGTACGGCATCCTGGGCATCTTCGCGGTTGTGCGTCACGGTTTGGGCTATACGAAGAAGTCGGACACCGTACCGCTTAACTAGTTGTTCGAAGGCGGACACATCGCCGTTTCTTGTGGCGTGGACAAGCGCAAGGTCGTTATTGGCTTCTCCCACTGCTCTGGATTGCGCTGAGTGTGCCGCCATGTTGGTCCCGACCATTTGTTCGAAATCAACCGATCTATCGAATCGACTTATGCTTATTTCACTACTACCTGGCCGGTCATCTTAGGGTGGATCGTGCAGTAGTAGGGATAGGTTCCTGCTTTGGTAAACGTGTAGGAAAACTTCTCGTCAGTATCCATCACTTTTGACCTGAACACGCCCTCTGTACTGGCTGATGTGTGGGGAATATCGTCGCGGTTTGTCCAGGTAACTGTCGCTCCGACGGGTACAGTGATCGTCTGTGGTCCAAAACTGAAATTATCGATCTTCACGTCGGCGCGTGGCGCAGAGGGCTGATCGTTCGCCCTTACTATCGGCGATCCCGCTAGCAGCAATACGATCGCAATCACTGAGGTTGCTGCCAGAATTGCAACGCATACATTCCTACTTCTCATGGTCGTCTTCCTCCAGATTTAAGTTTTTTTGTCGAGCTTCTTTTCTTCACCGCATATACGCGGGCCGTGCTGCATTTAAGGAGGAACCTTAAGAACCTGAGGTCGCGAGTGGCGAGTCGACAATTGCAAGACTTCTGCCGCTGATTACATAGTTCACATCGGTGATGCCTAGCACTTGTTGCAACTGGTCGGCTGGGACCTTCATCGGTCCGGCCGAGGGAGCTGATCCAGGCGCGGGTTGGGGGAAGGCCGTTGACATCGCAGTGTGGAACGAAACCTTACCTTCCACTTTCTGCATGATTTGGTGAATATGACCGTTCAACACCGTCACAGAGCCGAAACGCTTGACGTAAGACAGAGCCTGCTCGCTGTCATCGGTTCCCCAGCCCCAGTCGGGATAAATGGTCCACAGCGGAATGTGTGCAAAAAGGACAATAGGAGTACTGGCAGAGCGCCCGTGGAGATCGTCCTCAAGCCACTCGAGTTGGTCGTGACCGAGCGATCCCATCCCTCCCGCTTTCAAATTAGCAACATTCACCAGGCCTACGAAATGCACTCCCTTGTGATCGAAGCTGTACCACCCCGAGCCTTTTGTTGCTTTCCCGTAGCGCTGGAGATATTGCTCGCCGTTATCGGAGAGCATGTCATGCTCACCCGGCACGTAGTAGATCTGTTTCGCGGTCGCCCCTTTTAAGGCCTGATCGAGCGTATCGAATTCACTGGGTTTGGAGAGCTGACTTAGATCGCCGGTGTGAATGATGAAATCTGGTTTGTCCGGCATTGCATTGATCTTGTTGATTGCGACTTGTAGCGTGGCTGTGACATCTGGGTTGGCTGGTTTGTTGAAACCGATGTGGCTGTCGCTGATCTGTACGAAACTGAAGTCCGCGCCCTTGCCGGCATCTTTGCCGATGTTCTTCGCAAAGGCCCGAGACACGGGAACGCCACCGCTCATGGTCCAGACCAGTCCTGTGCCCGCCCATGCCATGCACTTGAGAAAGCCGCGGCGATCGACGCCGTCATTGTTAAGATCTTGTAAGTTCTGGTCGATGAGATCGTGCTTCTTGTTTGCCATTTGGCCTCCGTGATTGTTCCGCGTTCGAAGTAGATAACTCCCATGAGTTGCATTTATTCCCAGGCGACCGAGAAAGTTGTTCTCGGGTTACGTGCCTTACAACCGGAACCTCTAACCCGGTCCGTTTACGCCGCTCAGGAAACCGCCCAAGTGGGCTGTCAGCGCGACGATACTAACGGCCAGAAATTCGATTGCCAGGCGGAAGCTCGGCAGAGCTGTTTTCCGGCACCGTGCGCGGCAATGTATCCACCAGACCAGCCAAATCATCGCGCTCGACATTCCTGCAAGTACGAGGTGCAGCAACAGGATGCCCTTCAGTCTCTGACCCTCGAGTTGTAGCTGCCACGCGAGGAGGCCCGTAGCGACAACCGGGAACGTCGAAATCGCCGCCAATAGCAGGTTGTAGTAGGCAGCGTCCGCCAAGCCCTGTCGCTTGGTCCAGAGCGCGATCAGGTCGAAGGCCACAGCCGCAATAAATAGGGCGATCGGAAAGTGGACGAGCACGACATGTTGTGCATGCTTCGCCAGGAACACCGTCTTCAGATCAAAAGGGTGCAATGCACCACCTCCTCACTTAGAGTGTCAAACGTCAATGACTCCAAGTGAGTAGAACTCAGGCGTTGGCGAAATATTCCCCGCTGTCTGCCTGCAGGAACCGCTGGGGCAGCGGCAGCGGCGCAGTAGGGATGCGGTAAACGCACGCCGAGCGAAAAATGAGGCGGCCTTAAAGAAGGTCGCCTCATCGGACGCTTGAGATAATAAATCAGCTGCCTAGGAGCTGGCGGCGCGCTTCAGCAATTCGGCGAGATTGTCGCTATCAGTTGAAGCCGCGTCGCCGACTACGCAGTATCGAAGGCCACCCTGGCTCCAGGTTTCCATGTTGAAGGAAAGTTGCTTCGTCACGGGAGACTCTTATTCCCATTTGGCCCGCAGCGCAGCCTCCTGGAAAATGAAGTCAGAACTTTCGTGCTTCCGTACCTCGTAGATAAGATGTGCGCCAGGCGTTTGTTCGAGGTAGGTCAAGCGGCCTCCCAGCAGAGAAAACGGTGAATTCTGAAGGTCTGGCGTCGATACTCCCGCTGTTATCAAGAACTCGCGACTGACGAAATATTCAAGTTTGTTCCCTCCCAGGGCAACAACTCTTTCGGAATCGGGACAAGCTAGAAGATTGGTGGTGGGCTGTTTTGAAATTCGAAACAGCGCCCTCTATCAGAAGATTACGTCGATAGACTCGTCGAGCAGTCCCGTTTCAGGATGGGCGAGGCCCACAAGTGGCCTATAAATTGGATGGGTCGTCTTCTTTCCTCGGGAGACAAATCAAGAATACGATGACTAGCACCAATCTGAGCAGTGCGAGCATCCAACAAAGACGTTGAACATATTCTCGTAATTTCATCGGCGCTTCTCGCATCGAATCGCCTTCACAACTCGGCCTTCACCTTTGGTTCCGAAGGGAAGGATCGACAAGGCGCGCTTGAACACCGTCTCCCCCACTGTGCGTGGTGTATGACGGCCTGATCGAGGGCGCTCGATCCAGGCAAAATGCCGGGGTCCCACACCGCCAAGCAGGACAATCGAAGAGAGCATCCGTAGCGCACGCATTCGCGGCCTCCTAGGGCTTGAGGTTCCTTGTTTCCGGGACGCGCATTTTCCGAAATCAAAATGTGGTAAGGCACAGAGTCTTTCTGTGCCTCACCAGAAACGCCTGGCAACTATAGGGAGTTCAGGAAGGTAAGCAATTCCTGTTTCTCTTTGGGAGTCAACTCGCGAAAACGGCCGGTAACCTCCTGGGCTTCTCCTCCATGACGGAGGATTGCATTTTCCAGAGTTAGAGACTTGAGGTCGTGCATGTAACGCGACTTCGTCCGAAGCCCCCAGAGCGGGCTAGTGCGCAATTTATTTGCGGTGTCTGACGCAGTCGCAGTCTGAATGATGCCGTCGCCGGTAGCCACATCGTGCAATAGAAAATCGCCGAAGGGGTGAATGATTTTGTTTCCTAAGGCCTCGGGTATCGTAAAGGTCCCACCATCTACAACAGTCCCGGCAGGAGCCGTTGTGATCGATTCAACATGGCAGGTGCTACACCGAATTCTGTCGAAAAGGTGCTGACCCCTCTGGGCGTCTGCTGTCACCGCCAGAAGAGTGTCACGCGGTGGAACCCTGGTGCCACGAACGAATTGCGCAAAGTGGTCAATATCCGCTAGCCCCAGGTCATCTGGTTGATCCTCAGGATCGGTCGTTGTCTTACACACCGTGGTGATATCGTGTGGCCGCAGACGGTTGGTGATACCCATTTCGTTCAGGTAAGCGTCGCTGACAAATGACAGCAGACTGCCGTGCTGATCTTTCCAGCCAAACCGGCCGACCCGTGTTTGTCCTGGTGCTTCGAACACAGGCACTTGGACTGCTTCGCCTTGAATCTTCCCGCCGCTCAGCTGGGACTGCTGGTTGGAAATGGCAATGAGCGTGTTGTCATCAATGGCTTCAACAAAGCCATCTCCTAGCGTATTGTTGACGGCACGCAGAGTGCGGATGGTTTCAGATGTGGGTACGTGCTCCTGAGCCTGTGGACAGATAGCGCGGTCATTGACAATCGAACGGCCGGAAATGCTGTTCTGACCATCGTTGATCAGCACCGTGGGGTTCACAAAATTACCATTCGTGTCCTTGTGCCCGACCCTGATTTCAGTAATCTGGCTCGGACCCCCGGTCACCGGATTCTGATGGCAATCGGTGCACGAGGTCGCGTTGTATACCGGGCCCAGGCCGGCATGTAGGTCTTCCTTTTCCTCGAAGTGCTGCTGGTCGAGAGCAAAAGTATCGCCCGTGGGTTCCGGTATTCCATTGCTGACGCTCTGGGCGGGCGTGAAGCTTGGAGTATCAAAGCCCGCTGGAGCGTCTGTTGCGGATTGCTGTGCGATTCCCGCAATTCCAATTGCCAGAACCGCAAAAAGGCAGAAGGGAAGGTGAGGCATTCTGGGTGTCATGATGAAATTCCTCTATTCTTTCGGTTTCGAACATCCCGTGCAGGGATGTGAATTGTTCTGTGGCCGTGCCGTTCTCACTCCCTGCATGGGAGCCGGCGCAGTTATAAGCGCGCGAGATCTTCGAGCTCCTGTAGTGCATAACTTTGCTGCGCCATGATTATTCCCTCCAATAGAAAATAATTCAGAAAAGAGCGAGGGTGCCCTTGCCAAAAGACAGAAAGCCAAGGCGGGTCTGTGGACGGTTGCAGTGTTATGTGTGGCCTCGTGGATAGGGAAGCAGGGGCGCGCGGTGTAGCGATTTCAGGGAGTGCCGCGGCACTTCACATAGCGTGGGTGCCCGCAGGTAGGGTGAACACACCGCGTCTGAGGCTACGCAAACGCGGATCTCGCCAGCTATCCTCAGCCAACCGTTGGTAAACCCGCGGATTACCTCCGGTTTGCCCGTAACACGCCCGGAGGCGAGCGCTAGCGCGGCAGAATTAATCTCAAGCTGATTCAGGTCTCAATTGAGCTTTGCGCATTATTCCCACCCTCCTCCCAGTGCTACGCATAGCTGTACAAGAGACTGCGCTTCCCCCTCTCGCGACTTCACGAGATTCAGTCGCGCGGAAAAGAGGTTTGAATCCGTGGTGAGGACTTCGAGATAATTGGTTGCGCCGCCGTATTATCGTATGCGAGCGAGACGCACCGCATCTCGTTTCTCGGGTGAGGCTTCATCATGGGGTGTCCTCGGTCGTTTCCCAGTTCGCGAAGGCCGGCGTGAATCGTACTACGAGATAGACCAGTAGCATTCGCCACCAGAGATACCCCACCGTGGGGCAGAGAGTTTGCTTCCGCGGCAGCCCACACTCGGCGTTCCCGTTCATCCAGCACGCCGCAGAGTACTTTGGTATTTCTCCCGCATGGTGGCCAGCTCTTGTCCAGGTCAGAAGAATACCTCTGATTATCGAACTGTGCATGTTATTTATGCGCCATCTCGAAGCCTTTAACTACTGTGCGAATTAACCGTACATGGCGGGCGAGTATCGCTCGCTTTTGGAAATCCGCGAAAAATCCTGCTGTGTCCGATATCGAACGGACATAGTTTGCAACCGTACATATAGCATTTTCATCAAGAATCGCTCTCCGCTCAGGGAGTGCCGCCGTGAATTGTGGACAATCCTCCGTAGATTTCGTCCTGTTGAGCCTTTCTTTGTTCGTTGTTAAGCTTGCATCAATTCGGATTGGATTTTTTCCAAATCCACACAGTCAGCGGGCCGCCTGCATCGGCTCCGGTCCAATACATTAAACACTGTATAGCCTGTCACTCTGGCATTCGTGCATTCTTTACCGGTCACTGCGGCAGGGTGTGCTTCGGTGGGAAGCCGAATCGTACTTGACGGTTGTGCATTGACAGTTTAGGCAGTGCCCGGATATCGACGCGAAATTCCTGATTGCAATGTGATTATTGTTATTCCGAATGATGTGACAGTTGCCCTCGAACAAAGTCGCACGTCAGTCGAAAGGCTTGGTAACAAAATCCGATTTGACCCGAGATTTGCTTCCGACCACCGAGAAGATATTCCGTGGCGCGAAGTCGTTAGCGTATAAAGCGAATACGGCATAGGATCGATGCTTCGATGCTCGCTAATATTCATCCACTAATACGGAAGGAACGGCAATGGAAAATAACAGCAGCTTGAGCCACGGGACCGACGGCATCGCATTCGAGCAAGACGAGCCTTGGTCCGGTCTCTTAGCCAGTGCCGCACCGCGCGATCACATCGTCCAGCTTTATCAGGATCAGCATTTTCTCAATCGGGCCGTATGTCGCTTTGCGGCTGCAGCGATCGCGAACGGCGAGGGCGTAATCCTAGTCCCGACGGTCGCCCATTGGGATGCTTTTCGGCCTCGCCTTGAAGCCGAGGGCGTGGACGTGAAAGCCGCGGAGAAACGGGGACAACTAACTGTTGTGGACGCGGACAATCTGCTGCCGACCTTCATGCGTGACGGGATGCCGGATTCGCCTGTGTTCATGGGTTTAGCTGCGAGCGTAGTCTCAAAAGCTCGCGGAGATGGCCGCTACCCGAAGGTGCGCTGGTGGGGTGAGATGGTTAACATTCTGTGGGAGCGAGGGGACGTTGCCGCCAGTATGAACCTCGAAGATCAGTTCGACCAGCTTGCTCATGAGCAGGATATTGCCATCTTCTGCTCGTTCTTGATGGATAACTTCGATGGAGACGTGCACGCTCGTATGCTGCCGAGACTCGGCGAGAATCACTCTCATCTGATTCCGGTCGAAGATTATGCCCGGCT
>Ga0209333_1000905_pt1 | contig 15239 bp, 17 predicted proteins | sample BlaSpr_A8_OM2_O3_FD_187982 | JGI IMG/M metagenome (GOLD analysis project Ga0209333, IMG submission 187982) | Forest soil microbial communities from Thunder Bay, Ontario, Canada - Black Spruce, Ontario site 2_A8_OM2_O3 (SPAdes) (version 2) | ecosystem: Environmental > Terrestrial > Soil > Boreal... | reverse complement strand
CGCCGCAGGGCGTCACGCGGCTGCTCCCCCTCCTCGATTTTTCCCCCAGGAAATTCCCACTTGAGCGGCATCGTTTGATGCCGGGTACGCTGGCATACCAGCAGCTTTCCGTCTTTCTCGATTACCGCAGCCACAACCCGCTTCATCGGGCGCTCACGACTTTTCCAGCTTTTTCCCCACCAACTCGGCGCAGTATTGCACCAACTTCTGGTCCTCGGCTCCGAAAGCAGCCGGGAAATGGCTGTCGATATCGAGCTCGCCAGCCACTTGTCCCTTCACGAAAACCGGTACAACAATTTCCGACTTCGTCTCCAAAGAACAGGCAAGGTACCGAGGATCTTTGCTAACGTCGTCGACTACAACGGTCTTTCCGCTGGAAGCCGCGGCTCCGCAAATTCCCTGATTCAGCGGGATGCGCGTGTGAGGAGTCATCGCGCCCACGAATGTTTCAAGCACCAGCACCGGCGGGTGAGTATCCGGTTCAAGCATGTAAAACCCCACCCAGTTGTACTTGAGCATGCGCTCATGCAAAAGCTTACAAACCTCCTGCATGAGGACCTTGGCTGCGGGTGCCAATTGAGCAACCGCCTTGACTTCGTTGAGAATTTCTTCCATCCTGCTGGCGACGGGCATGAGCAAATCTTAACTCAAGGCGCCAGATTCATGGCGACGGAAGATGGAACACTGGTAATCTGCCGGATTCCCTTCGGCCGGTCAAAGATTTCTGGATGGATGGCAAATGCCAGCGCGTCGAGGCCCTGCAAAAGCGTGGTGGCCGGCGTGTTGAGGTGTTCATCTCGAACGCAGTAGACCAGGGAAGTAGAAGCGGCAAGAGTCCCATGCCAGCCGCGATCAGCCACAATTTTTTCCAACGGCACACGATCGCCCGCTCCGCACCAGGCGGCGATCAAAACCTGAGGATTCATGCGGGCCACTTCTTCCACGGAAATCTGCTGCCCCGGCACGCCTTGAAACTCACCGCCCGCAGCTTCCACCAATTCCGCGACCCAAGGCTGCGACGCGATCAGAGGCTTGCCCCACTCCTCGCAAAACACTTTCGGCCTTGGCCGACCCATCGTTCGCGCGCGGACCTCTTCGATGCGTTGCTGCATACGCGAGATTACCGCTCCTCCCCGATCGCTGGCTCCAACTGCTCCGGCAATCATGCCGATGTCAGCGTAGATGTCGGCTAAAGTCCGCGGAGCAAAACCAAGAAAGCGCGTTCCGGCCCGCAGTATCTCGATGACCGCTTTTTCCTGGTAAGGCACGGAGGCAATTACCAGGTCGGGGTGGACGGCGATAATCTGTTCGGCATTGGCCGTCCACGAATCGGCAAGAATAGTGCGCCCTTGCGATGCGATTCCATCAACCACATCGGCGCAATATTTGGTACACGCGACCACGCGATCGAGTTCGCCAATCTCGGCCAGAATAACGGTCGCACTGGGTTGCAGGCTGGCGATGCGTCGTGGAGTATGGTCCGACATAAATCTCGCTTTTACCGTTTGATGTCTCTCAATGCCGCCGCCAGAGCATCGAGCGCCAGTTGAGCAGCGTGAGTCGACGCCGGAGACAGGCCGCCGACGGCAACGCTGACATCCTCGCGTCGCAGCTTCTTAGCCTCGTCCAGCGTCTTGCCCACGGCTAATTCAGTCAGGGCTGAACCGCACGCAATCGCCGCGACGCAGCCCTTGGCCTTAAATCGCACCTCAGTAATTCGGCCTGCGCTCTGTTTCAGGGTTAGCCTCAGTACGTCTCCGCAGGCCGGATTCTCAATTTCCGCCACAGCGTCGGCCTCGGAAATTTCCCCCGCATTTCGTGGATTCTGAAAATGATCAAGTAACTGCGCGGAATACATGGGCAGCACAATTGTAACTGGCGCTAAGAGCGCGGTACACCTAACCGCGAGACGGAGTGCCCTCCGGAAAATAAAGACGCCAGCCGCGTTCCCTGGCAGTAGCCTCTAGGTCTGGATTTGGATTCACCGCAATCGCATATTTCGCCATCGCCAACATTTCCGTATCCCAGCGCGAATTGCCGAAGGCGGTATCGATTTCTTTCCTGACGACTTCGCGCAGCGCCTTTGGTTTGGCCTCACCCGATGGCACGCGAATCAGCCGATCGCTGATGATCGCCCCTTCCACTTCCACTTTGGCTGCGAGTATGCGGTTCTCCGGTACACCGAAGTATTTCATTCCCGCGCGGATGACCCATTCGTTGGAAGAAGAGACTGCCCAGATCTCGCAGCCGTTTTCCTGCAGGCGGCGCAGCAGTTCGCGCATCTCCGGAAAAATCTGCACAACGAAGAGCTGATCAAAAAAGCGGGCAGCTGCTTCCATCATGCGCTGTTCCGGAATGCCCCGGTGCATGGTGACCATTTCGCCGCACATCGTGGTTTCGTCGACCTCGCCGCGCCGGTAAGCTGCATAACGCTCCCGCATGGGACGATCGAGCGCGGCACCAACGATGCCGCCTTGCCTGAGTTCCCAATCGAAAAACCGTTCCCCGGCATCGCCGGACCATAGCGTTCCGTCGCAGTCAAACGCCGCGACCTGGGGGTGAAGAAGGAGAATAGATTCCAGAAATTCGTGGGTGGCCGGAAGAAAGGCTTCTGCCTCGGCAGCGTTCATCTATCGACGATAACTTGATTCGGGCGCCACACGCAACGGCGCGCGCCGCTGGTCATGAAGGGCGGACTTGTAAACTCGCGTAGTCTTCCGGCGTATTGATATTCACAGCGACCAGCGGATCATCGACTCTTATGTATTGGATATGGTCGAGGTGCGCATGTTCAATGTCGCGCGCATTCGACGTTGCCGGCTCTTGCAAAAACGCTGACATCAGTTCGCGCCCGACGAGATAAGGATGCCCGTGATGACCGGAATACTCAGGCACAATCGCCCAGACGTTCGGGTCCGCCATCGAAAATGCATCGCGGAGAATTTGCAGGGTCGCAGGTTTGACCGGAGGACGGTCAACCAGCGTCACCATGGCAGCGTCTCGGCCATGACTGAGAACTTCCTGCAAACCAACCTGCAAGGAACTGAACTGGCCGCGGTCGGGATCCCGATTGACGACGAGAGAAGCCCCATTGGAATAAATGACCGGTGCAAGTGCCGCTTCGTTCTTTCCAACTACCACCAGAGCGAAATCAGTGGCCGACGAAAGAGAACGAATCGCCGCCGACAGCAAAGTGTCATTGGAAGCGCTTTGCCCGGCGAACAGGGGTGGCCACGGCAACATGGCTTTGTCCCGGCCCATGCGCGTGGATTCTCCCGCAGCCAGGATTACGCCGGCAAAGCTGGCAGCCAGGGTCATGCAGCGAAGATATCAGGGAATAGCCGGGAATTGTCGATTTCTTGACTGCTCGTTCTTCGATTGCTGAGCACAGTTCAATCAATCATTCACTCGTGCTCTTCTCAGTCGCGTTCTTCAAGCGCCGCAGGCGGCGCACTGTCTGCTTCGGGCTGCAGGCCTCGCGAGCGGAACCAGCTCATGTGGGGAAGCTCGGAATTGGCGTGCCGCCGGATGGCTATCAACTCGGCCGTGATCGCAACCGCGATCTCTTCCGGCGTCACCGCCCCAATGTCGATTCCGATGGGAGCATGAACGTGCTTGAAAAGATGCGCGCCCAGTCCTTCTTTCTGCAGCGCTTTAAAGATTTCGATGACCTTGCGCCTGGAGCCGATCATGCCCACGTAGCGGGCGCGAGTCTGCACTGCCCAGCGCAAAATGCGCATATCGTCGCGATGCCCCCGCGTCACGATGACAACATAGGAAGTCTCATTGGGGTCGAGTTTCTGAATCGCCTCATCAAATTCCAGCGCATGAACCTCGCGAGCATTTGGAAACCGCTCTTTGGTCGCGTAGGAGGTGCGATCGTCGGTGATGATCGGCTCAAAGCCTGCATTAGCTGCCGTCTTGCAAAGATTTATAGCAACGTGGCCTGCACCGAATACATAAAGTAACGCTGGAGGTAAAATCGGCTCAATAAAAACTTCCAGCGTGCCGCCGCATACCAGTCCCGTATCGTACTTCGGGTCCTGATTTAAATCGAAGCTTACGCTTCGCGGCTTCTCGGATTCCATCACTTCGCGCGCAGCCTGCCAGACGTCGGCCTCGACACAACCGCCGCCAATCGTGCCCACAATCGAGCCATCGTCGCGCACCAGCATTTTGGCGGTCTTGAAGGACGGAATCGAACCGCGCACATTCACGATGGTAGCAACCGCGCCTCGGCGTCCCTCGCGGCGGAGCTGGACGATTTCTTCGTAGATGTCCATACGAAACTGCGACACAACTTCAGTTGGATTATCTGTCGGATCACGGAAGGGAGTCAAACGCCACGCAAAAGCCCCGGGTCATCACTCCGGGACTCATCGCAGTGCACCAGAGAATACGGGACGGCTTGCCAAACCGTTTTAATGCTGAACCGGCAAAATCCTGTTGTCAAGTTTACTTTTGGGTGAGTGGAACACAGAGGGTGGCAGAGTTGAACTGCAGTGGCGGATGAAGCCACTCACCGACTTGGCAAGCCGCGTCCAGTACCCACTGGCAACACACCCTCTAGACCTTCGGCCTGCGAATAAAATCGTAATCCGAAATCTGTGACTCGCTGACCGATGAGTCCAGTAAATTTCTGTCCGGAGCCCGCATTGGGAATTCCCCATCCAGGTCGGTATGCTTGTGCTAGCGTCACACTTAACAGGAGAAGGCTCCCATGAAAGCAGTCCGCATTCATCAATTCGGTGGTCCGGAAGTTTTAGCTTATGAAGATATCCCTGATCCGCAACCACGCAAAGATCAAGTCCTCATGCGGGTGCGGGCGTGTTCTCTGAATCATCTGGACGTGTGGGCACGCAAGGGACTGCCTGGAGTGAAGTTGCCTCACATTCTCGGCAGCGACATTGCCGGCGAAGTGGTCGAGGTCGGCGAGTACGTCGGAGGATTTAAAGCCGGGCAACGGGTGCTGTTGTCTCCCATGCATTTCTGCGGACATTGCGAGAAGTGCATTGCGGGAATGCAAAATCAGTGCCGCGAATTCACCGTCCTGGGCAACGGCGTCGATGGCGGGAATTGCGAATTGTTCGCCGCACCAGGCGCGAATGTGATTCCGATTCCCGACTCGCTCGATTTCAATCAGGCGGCCAGCGCGCCCTTGGTCTTTCTGACTGCCTGGCACATGCTTGTGGGACGCGCCGGCATCCACCCCGGACAAACCGTGCTGGTGCTGGGAGCGAGTTCTGGCGTCGGCATCGCGGCCATCCAGATTGCCCGGCTCTTTCACTGCCGCGTGATTACCACTGCGGGGGACGAAACCAAGCTGGCAAAAGCTCGCGAACTGGGCGCGGATTATGGCATCAACCACTACCAGCAAAAGATTTCCGAGGAAGTGCGGAAAATAACGAATAAAGAAGGCGTCGACGTCGTGATTGAGCACGTCGGCGCCGCAACCTGGGACGAGAGCGTGAAGTCTTTGAAAAGCGGCGGCACCCTGGTTACCTGCGGTGCCACCACCGGGCCCAGCGTCGCAATCGATCTACGTCATTTGTTTGCGCGGCAATTGTCGCTGCTTGGTTCCTATATGGGAACCATGGGCGAGTTGCACGAAGTGCTGCGGCACGTGTTTGCGGGCCGCCTGAAGCCGGTGGTAGACCGCGCGTTCCCACTCAGCGAAATACGCGGCGCGCACGAGTATCTGGAGAAGAGCCAGATGTTTGGGAAAATTGTGGTGAATCCGTAAATCAGCATTTCATCGGGAAAAATGCAACTCAGTAGTGCGAGGCGTCGGCGTCTTTTGTGTTCCTTAGACGGTGGCACTTTCGTTAGCGTACCCCCGGAGTCATGGTGGTTACGGTATTCTTAGTCAGGTCCACCACAAAGCCATCCACCACCTTGGCCGTGGGCATCGATCCGCTGGCGTATGGCGCGGAAAGATACGTGCCTACAATCTGCTTCTTGCTCACCTCCAACCGAAGGAATCCGAAATTCTCCTGGTCATACCGCTCGAAGGTTAGTCCACTGCCCAGCGACAAAGGCACGGTCGGATAAGCTCCGTTAATCTTTTGAATTGTACCCAGCTTCGTGTAGCCTCCGGCACCGGCCACGATATAAGGAATAGCGAGCTTGCCCTTCGGCCCCTGGACCACGTTGGTAAAGCGCTGGTAGTTATGCACGTGTCCCGACAAAACTAGATTGGGATATCGCTTAACCGCCGCGAAACTGCTCGATAAAACCTTGTCCACCGCACTGCTGCCCGAATGCTCCACATCTCCGGAAAATGGCGGATGGTGAACCGTTACGATCAATGGCAGGTTCGGATCCGCGGCGGCCAGCTCTTCTTTGAACCAGTTCACTTGATCCGGGTGAATCTCGCCTTCGGTTTCACCGACATTGGAAAATAGTCCAATGATGGTGGCGAACGGCGTGGTGAAAGTCCAATACACATACGGCAAATCCATCTGCGTTCGATTGGAGCCGGTTTGCAGTGAACCGAGTTGCGTTGGATTCGTCGACATAAAATTCTGTACCCAGCCATCGAGCGGAACCTTTGTGGGATCCACTGGACCGTCGGTTGGATCATCCGGCTGGCAGTCGTGGTTTCCCGGGATGGCAACGATGAAACACGGATAGTCTTTGTAGGTCTCGTAAAAATTGGCGGCGTATTTATCGATGTCGCCAGCAAAATAGATCACATCTCCCAGATGGTAATAGAAGGCTGGCTGTTTAGCATCTGCCGAATTTTGCGCATCCTGGGTCATAATTTGTGCAACCAGATCCTGCGGCCCCGCGTTCCGGTAATCTCCCGTGTCCCCAACCGTGTGGAACACCATCACACCGTCGTTCTTGATTTTTGCTACGTCCGCAGCTGAAAGCAATTGCGATAAATCAAACCGGTAAGGAAGCGGTCGCGCCGGTGGGAGAGGCTGAAAAGGATAATGCGGCAGCGGCGCGTTGGTTGCCTGTACGGCAAACTTAGGCCCGGCAATCGGCGGAGTGTGGCTCTGGCGCTTGCCCGCGCCCCGGCCGCTGCTGAACGATTGCAATGAACTCATAAACATCTCCTTCGAAGAGTGTGAGGTTCTCCAATGACGCATTATCCCGTTGCATTGCGAGGGTGCGAATAGTTCCAAGCACATGTGAGACCGGGGCCGATACTATCGAGCAAGGAGAAGGCGCCCACAGCTTGCGCGCCAAACGATCGAATTTTCAACCGCGTTTTTCGCCCTCGATTTGAAGCCTTCAACTAACAACAGGTAGAATAGCTACAGCATGTCCCGCGAACTGAATTTCGGTCCCTACGTCGATCTTGAAAACGGCAAAAAGGTTGTCAAGGATCTGACCTTCGGAAATCCCACTCCCGAAGGGGTTGTCTTAACCACTCTCGATTCCGCAGTGAATTGGATGCGCAAAGGTTCCATTTGGCCAATGACATTCGGGCTGGCTTGTTGCGCGATCGAGATGATGTCCATGGGAGCCGCGCGCTTCGACATTGCGCGTTTCGGTGCGGAAGTATTTCGCCCGTCTCCGCGCCAGAGCGACCTCATGATTATTGCCGGCCGGGTCGCCAACAAGATGGCACCGGTGATCCGGCAGTTGTGGGAGCAGATGCCGGAGCCGAAGTGGGTAATTTCCATGGGAGCCTGCGCTACCTCGGGCGGCGTCTTCAATAATTACGCGCTTGTGCAAAGCGTGAACCAGGTAATTCCAGTCGATATTTATGTTCCCGGATGCCCTCCTCGTCCGGAGCAACTTATCTACAGCATTACTCTTCTGCAGGAAAAGATTCAGAAAGAGCGCGGCACCATTAAGAAAGCTTTCAATCTAGCGTAGAAATCCGCGTACTGTTGCCTTCGCGCTACGGCAAGCCTCTAAGCAACTTGTTCCGTAAACTAATACGTTTGCATTTTCCTTCCGTAGGCGCAAACTCCTGCGGAGCAATGTTTTAGCGTGACGAATGTTCCAAAACCGGAAGGCGCCGCCAAGAATACGAACCATTCTTATGTTTCTTGAATCTAAGGTATTGAGGATAGGAAATAATAGCAATCGCGAAAGATCGAACTCAGAAGACTCCGAGCGAATATAACCTGTGGAAGGTGCATCATGATCGAAAAATTGATCGACGCAGTTTTCGGTTGCCGACATTCTCGCTACAGTTTCCCTGTGACCCTCCGGGCAACGAAACGCCGCCCCCAGGCCGGCGCACTAACTGGAACTTACGTAGCCTGCCTGGACTGCGGAAGGGAATTTCCTTACGACTGGGAGGAGATGAAGGTCATTACCTCCTCCGCTGAGAAGCGGCAGTATTTGGCTGCACCCGTTACCAAGTTGGTCGCCTGAATGCTGCGACGTGTTTGATCGTTTCCCCGCTGATTGCGAGGTGAGCGAAGGATAGCTTCGAACCTAGTAACACTAAGCCGCGACCAAATCGCGGCTTTTGCTCTTTTAAGTCCAAGGTTTCTTTAACAATTTGTTGCCGATAAATTGCCTTCCTTCCGCTTTAGAACTCGCGCCTTGCACCTATATAACTCGCGATTCGATTTCATCCACACATATCCTCCCGCTGCTCCACTAATGTTGAACTATCTCGTGCTCAACCATCTCGCTCCTCAGCCCTGTACTGAGCGCGACTAGGATCTAGCGAGTGCCGGGGCCACGCGACAAGAATCAGCGGTCCTGAGCGCCACCACACATTGAAGAAGTTTCAAGGAAATGCGTATTTCAGTGAACCCGCAGCGGAAAATCTTGCGCTGTGCTGGTCGCTGGAAGGAAAAGACGAGTTGTTGGCATTGATTCGCAGCACTCCTGCAGCCCTGCAATCTTTGCTCAACGAACTCGACCAGCCACCCGATAACATCAATCTGCCGGGTGGCGGAAATCGCCGGCCAGGATGAAGTGCTGGCTGCACAATGCCTTCGCATGGCCCATTCTGCGCTGTTCAGCCGCGGGCCCGCACTCGACTCTCTTCGCGCCGCAGTGCGTAGGCTAGGCACTGCCCCGCATTCGCGACGTCGCTGTCTCATGCGGATTGCTCCGGCTCGCCCGGCTTCCGCCAAAGCCCTCGATTCCGTGGTTTTCTGGCAACATTCTCTGGCCTGCGCAATTATCGCTCGGAAGCTAGCGCCTGCGGTTGGGTTCAGCGATCCGGAGAAGGCCTATCTCGCCGGATTGCTGCATGATATTGGATATATCCTGAACTTGGTGGCCTTTCCTGAACAGCCTGAGACGGTTATCGAAGAAGCTGCGCGCGATCGGCTTTTCATGGGAGAGGTTGAGTATTCGAACCTGGGTTTCACTCATCGCCAAACTGGAGAGTGCTGGCGCGCCGGTCGAACCTGGCAGACGGGCTCGTGGAAATCATTCTTTGTCACCACAACGTGGCCGCGGCGGTCATCAATCTTGCCTTGAATCCTACCTTGGTGGCGATCGTCTCCCTGGCCGATCGCTTGAGCCAGGGCCTGGAATCGTGGATTGGGATATGTGGAACCCGACGCGATGTATTCCTGGGAGATCGATTGGGCCATTCTGGTCGAGAAATGTCCGTTTTGCCGCAGAGGTAGCCTGGAGCGACTTTGTCAAGATTCGGAAACCTACATAGAGCAAATCCGGAAGCTGGTTGCTGCCATGTGCAAAGGGAATTAGGAATCCGGTTGCTAGCCCGCCGCCAGGGCGGAAGCTGTTCGCTTCTCCATCGGCACAAACTCCCGCACTTCATGCCCCGTGTAGATCTGCCTTGGCCTCGCGATCTTCTGCTCCGGATCTGTGATCAATTCTTGCCACTGCGCCAGCCACCCTGCGGTCCGAGGAATCGCAAACAGCACGGTAAACATCTCCGGCCGGAAGCCCATCGCCTGGTACATGATCCCGGAATAGAAATCGACATTCGGGTAGAGCTTGCGCTTCACAAAATACTCGTCTTCCAATGCGATGCGCTCCAACTCGAGGGCAATCTCCAGCTGGGGATTGCGTCCGGTGACCTCGAAAACCTGCTCGGCACACCATCGAATAATCTTCGCCCGGGGATCGTAGTTCTTGTAAACGCGGTGCCCGAATCCCATCAGCTTTACACCGTCATTCTTTACCCTCTTAATGTACGCCGGCACGTTGTCCTTCGAACCGATCTCATCGAGCATTCTTAGAACCTCTTCGTTGGCGCCGCCGTGCAACGGCCCAGCCAGCGCAGCCGCTGCCGAGGACATGGAGAGGTAAGGATCGGTTTGCGCGCTGCTCACCGATCGCATTGCATTGGTGCCGCAGTTTTGCTCGTGGTCGGCATGAAGAATAAATAGAATGTCGAGTGCCCGCGCAATCGCCGGATTCGCCACATATTTGGGCTCGACCATCTTCCACAGCATGTTCATGAAATTCTCGGCATAGTTCAAATCGTTGTCCGGATAAACGTAGGGAAACCCCACGTTGTGCCGGTACGACATAGCCGCGATTGACGGAACCTTGCCAATCAATCGCTTGATTTGCAGCAGGCGGTTCGCGGCATCGTGCACGTGCCGCGCATCTGGATAGACAGTGGAAAGCGCGGCCACCGTACTCACAAACATCCCCATGGGATGGCCGTCGTAGCGAAAGCCCTCCATGAATTTCTTGGTGCTCTCGTGCAGCATGGTGTGGTGCGTGATGTCATACACCCAGCTCTTGAGCTCGTTCTCGGCCGGTAATTCTCCAAACAACAGGAGGTAGGCCACTTCCAGAAAACTGCATCGTTCAGCTAGCACTTCGATGGGATAACCACGGTAGCGCAAGATCCCACGGTCGCCGTCGATATAAGTGATGCTGCTGCGGCAAGACGCCGTATTCATGAACGCCGGATCGTAGGTCATCAAACCAAAATCTTCCGGGCCGGTCTTAATCTGCCGCAAGTCCATCGCCCGGATCGTCCCTTCGCCAATCGGCACGGTATAGCTCTTGCCCGTGCGATTGTCGGTAATGGTAAGTGAGTTCTCTGGCATCGAAGCACCGCTCCTCTATCCTTCCTTATTACCCCGTCGTACTGCTCGCCTAATCCACCTTAATTCGGTTCCTCGCCCGACCCTGTGAGCGACAAGGATCGTTCCTTCAAGTGATTGCACAACTCGCTCTGAGCCCAATCTATCCCGGTTCCGCGGTCGCAAATGCAAAAACCGGCAGCCGTGGCCGCCGGTTTCATAATCGCTTTTCATCTAGTTCGACGTCGTATCTTCGCGCCGCTTCAAAGTTGGACGATCATCGTCAGGATTGCTCGTCCCCGATGTGCTATCCGGGCTTGACGAAGTTCGCCGCAGGCTTGGCTTGTTCTCATCTTTCTGATCCAGCACCTTGTGGCGATTCTCGATCGATGCCAGCCGTGCCTTCACATCATCGAATTCCGAGGTGGTCACAACATATTCCTGTTTCGCCGGAAGGATCTTTCGAATCTCTTCCTGCGACTTCTCGATGCGGTCCGGAGTCTGCGGATGCGTATCGAAGGTTTTGGCCAGCGAGCCCGGCTTCTTCTTCTCCATCGCCTGAATCTTTTCGAAGAAAGAAACGAAGGCAGACGGATCATAGCCGGCGCGGTACATGTACTCCACTCCAAGGTAATCCGCTTCCGCCTCGAAGCCGCGCGAGAATTTCAGAATGCCCAACATCGCAGCCGGACCGGCCGCTTCATACGCGCCATAGCCGATCCCCCCACCCACGAAGATCAAAGGAATGGTCGCCAGTTGCATCAGCGTATATCGCGTCTGTTCGCGGGCCATGTGGCAGGCTGCCACGTGCGCGATCTCGTGAGCCATGACGCCCGCCATTTCGGCTTCTTCATCCGCCGCCAGAATCAATCCCGAGTTGACGTAGAAAAATCCGCCAGGCAGCGCCATGGCATTCACCACATCGGAGTCGATGACCTTTATGGTAAATGGCACCTGCGCGTCCGAGTTCCGCACCAGATTCTGCCCGATGCGGTTGACGTATTCCGTAACCACCGGATCGTTGATCAACTTGATCTGCGATTCGATCTGCTGCGCATAGGAGCGACCCATGGCTACCTGCTTCTCTATGCTGTACCAGTTGCCCACGCCGCGGCCGCAACCAACGTTGCGGTTCCCCACCGCATCCACATCGGTTTTCGTGCCGTCATGCTTGATCTGGTCGTCATCTTGCGTCGGCAAATTAGCCGCCGGCTGCTTGGGAGCGTTCTGCACATCCCCCGCCTTCGGCTGCCCGGCATCGGGATCAGAATTCGGAACCTGGGCTGGAGTCTGCGTTTGACCGGGCTGGGTCTGACCGGGATTGGTTTGAGGGGGAGTGTTCTGGCCAGGATTCTGTCCAGGCTGTGTTTGCGCCATCGTCCAGGGCATCGCGCTGAACGCCGCCAACGCTACGGCAATTGCCAACCCTCGGAACTTCATAGGGAACTCCTTTACAGCTACTCTTACCACAGATTATACGCCCACACCACGCGCGCCACTGCGCTAAAAGGCTTATACGGTTAGACGTACCCTTTACTGCTTTTGGATAGCCGGCTCTTCTGAAATAAAACCGCCAGTGTTGACCGATGAGCCAAAACCATCAATTCCCCTCCCATCAACAAGATTGCTTTCCCTTCGTCTCAGGCATAAGATTCGCCGCATGGAGGGCCTGCCATGAAGCAGCGCCACCGGATTCACCAGAATCTCCTGAACCTCACAGCGCTGGCCATCCTAGCCACCTACGCCTTCTCCCAAGCTCCGCCCAAACAAGCCCAACCCAAATACGACCCCACCACCGAAGCCACGCTCAAAGGATCGGTGGAAGAGTTGAAGCTGGTTCCTCCCGATGGCGCGAAGCCCGTCGCTTATCTGGTGATGAAGAGCGGCCAGGATTCGGTTCAAATCTATCTTTGCCCCAAAAGCTTTCTCGACGAAATGGGCTTCGCCATCAAGGCCGGGGACGAGATCCAGCTCACTGGCTCCAAGATCACGCAAGCCGGCGCGGATCTGACTTTGGCCCGCGAAGTCGTCAAAGGCGGCGACACCCTGACCCTCCGCTTCAAAGACGGCAAACCCGCCTGGTAGGGTCTACTCCGGCTATGAAGCAACGCTGCCCCCACTTGGCACTGGTGCTCGCCAGGGTAGTATGAAGGGGACGATTTCGATCACACTCTCCACCGAGATCCTTTCGCGCATCGACCAACTGGCGGGATCGAAGCATTCTCGCTTCGCCTTTATCGAAGGCGTGGTGCGCCGTTACCTGCGAGAACGGCGACGGGCGCGTATTCATGCCCACGATATCCAACGGATCAACAGCGCGGCTGACCAGCTGAACTCCGAAGTTGCGGACGTGCTCGAATACCAGGCGTCGGAAGATTAAGCGGAGTGAATGTGAGACGCGGCGACCTCTAGCGTGGGCATAAACCGCAAGGGGATCCGAAATCGTATCGCATCTTCGCGGTGGTGAGCCGTCAAGCCCTGATCGACTGGCGCTTCTCCACGGTCATTTGTGCACCGGTATTCACCAGCGCCAGGAGCTTTCTACCCGGGTAGCCGTTGGGGTTGCTGAAGGTTTGAACCATTCCGGTTGGCTCATGTGCGACGATCTCGTCGGCTTGCAAAAGTCCGGCTTAACCGCGGCTTAACCAACTATGTCGGCTCAATTTCGGGCGAGAAAATTGCAGAACTCAACCGGGCCCTTAAGATGGCGCTGGATTTCGTCTAGTCCAACGCGAAACCGGTACAAAAAGCTAAGTGGTCACTTCATCATGACCACGTATGTTACAACCTGTCCATGAGAACAATTGCGGCAGCGGAATTCAAAGCCCGCTGTCTCACGCTGATGGAAGACGTCCAAGCGACCAGACAGCCTCTTTTGATCACCCAGCGGGGCAAGCCGGTTGCCAAGCTAGTTCCCGCGGACAACGGCGAAGACGACTTCATTGGCACTCTGGAAGGCGTCTTCCGCATTGTTGGAGATATCGAGTCCCCGGCGGTGCCACCTCAGGACTGGGAATCTTCCTAGTGATCCTGCTCGATACTCACGTTCTCATCTGGGCCGGGGACGATTCGACGCGTCTATCGCGAACCGCAGCTTCCGAGATCCGGCGCGCACGGACCCGCGACGGCTTGAGCATTTCCGCTGTCACTCTGTGGGAACTTGCCTCGCTGTTTGCCGAAGGAAAAATCCTACCCTACCCCACGGCACCGTGGAAGCTTGGCTATGACTATTGACCAGAAAGGTCACGGTGTTGCCCATCACGCTCGAGATTGCCGCACTGGCTGCGGAGTTCCCATCCGATCATTCCAAAGACCCCGCTGATCGTCTCGTCGGCGCCACCGCTCGTGCCGAGGGTCTAACTCTAATCACGCGCGACGAAAACATTCGCAAAAGCACGCTACTTAAAACCGTGTGGTAGAGAATGTGATTGCACCCAATCTCTCAGTCGTAATACTCCAACCCCAAATGCGTGATCAGCTCTTCGCCCTTCAAATGCCGCAGCGTGTTCTTCAACTTCATCAACTGTATAAAAAGATCATGCTCGGGATAGAGCCCCGGCGCGGTCATGGGAGACTTGAAGTAAAAGCTCAACCACTCCTGAATTCCCAACCCCCGCAGTTGTGAACACCGTTTCGCCAGATCCATTAGCAGCACCAGATCCAACACAATCGGTGCCGCCAGAATCGAATCCCGGCACAGGAAGTCCACCTTGATCTGCATGGGATATCCCAGCCAGCCGAAGATATCGATGTTGTCCCAGCCTTCTTTGTTATCGCCACGCGGCGGATAATAGTTGATACGAACCTTGTGGTACATGTTCCCGTACAACTCCGGATACAAACCCGGCTGCAAAATATGCTCCAGCGCTCCCAGCTTCGACTCTTCCTTCGTTTTGAACGATCCCGGATCGTCCAGCACTTCCCCGTCGCGATTGCCCAGAATGTTCGTCGAATACCATCCACTCAGGCCAAGCAAACGCGCCTTGAAGGCCGGCGCCAGAACGGTCTTCATCAAAGTTTGCCCGGTCTTGAAATCTTTTCCGCAGATCGGCGCTTCATTCTTGCGAGAGAGTTCCAGCATTACCGGAAGATCAACCGTCAGATTGGGCGCACCGTTGGCAAACGGCACTCCCTCCATCAACGAGGCGTAAGCATAGATCATGGATGGCGCGATCATCTCGTCATTCTCCCGCAGCGCCTTCTCGAACGATTTCACCGACTGATGCGCTCGGGTCGCCTCGATGAAGGACTCCGTCGATCCGCACCACATCGTGATCAGCCGGCTCACCCCGCTGGTCT
>Ga0209333_1000904_pt1 | contig 15244 bp, 10 predicted proteins | sample BlaSpr_A8_OM2_O3_FD_187982 | JGI IMG/M metagenome (GOLD analysis project Ga0209333, IMG submission 187982) | Forest soil microbial communities from Thunder Bay, Ontario, Canada - Black Spruce, Ontario site 2_A8_OM2_O3 (SPAdes) (version 2) | ecosystem: Environmental > Terrestrial > Soil > Boreal... | reverse complement strand
ATCAATTCCAGGCGCTCGGATTGCTCAATTCCGCTATAGATCCGATAATCGTCGGGGCTGGACGCTGCCGTGGCGTCCCCCAGAGGAGCGGCTGTGGCTAGAAACAGCGACACCAGCTTTCGGATCGCGCCGGCGGTATCCAACAAGGCCAGGCGGTGGACCGCCTGTGCCTGAACTGCCGGATCGCCCCCGAGGTCCTGCAGCGTCGAAGCCAATTCCCGCTCTTCCCACGCCGCGTCCCGGGGCAATACGTCGAACTCGACGGAATTCGATTCCAGCGCGATCGGTTCGAGACCGCCGCCTTCTTCCGCGCTCTTGATCCGGGAGACTTGGGCGCTGGAGACACGCAACTCGTAGTGGCCCCCCTTTTTGAAGCGATACCAACCCGCGAGGTCCGCTTTCTGCGTGACGGGCTGTTTGGGGTCGAGATTCCCGACTCCGGAGAGGATCGAACCGGCGAACGAGCCCTCACGCAAAGATAATAGATCCACCACGCCGCTCGTGGGGCTGAGATGCAAAGCGGCAACGCCCAAACCGGGAGCGGGATTGGTCCACGTCCCGCGATATTTCCCCTCCGTGCGCGTGGCGTACGAAATCTCGAACTCGATGGGCTCCCCGGGATGGAAGATTGGAGGATCGCGGGTCAGTCGCAGGATGAGGTCGAGGTCGTCCGGATTCGCGGCTCGCGCGCCGGTCGCGCACAGCGCTAGGCAGACTACAGTGCTCCACGTGAGCCATGGCCGCATCTCTCAAGATATCATGAGCGCTTCGGCCAGCCCCGCCAGATCCGCCTCATTGTTATAGAAATGCGGCGATACGCGCAGATTGCCATGCCGCGCGGCCACCAGCACTCTCCGCGCCTGCAGCTCCCGCGCGATCGCCGGCGCATCCCGCCCCGCGAACCGCGCCGTCACGATCTGCGAATCGTAGTGCGGGCTGGTATCCCCAAGCAACACTCCACCCGCTCCCCGTAGCACATCGCGCGTCTGGGACGCCAATTCCATGACCCGCCGCTCGATCTGCTCCGGTCCGATCGCCTGCATCGTCTCGATCACAGCATCCATGGCGTACAGCATCGCGAAGCCCAGCATCCCGCCTTCGTATTTCTCCGCCTCGGTTGCGAACTGCGGCGCGCCATGATGAAGATTCTCGTAGTTGCGCCAGTCCCGGTGGCTGCGCCATCCAATCACCGCCGGCGCCAGCCGTTCCCGCAACTCCGGGCTGACATACATAAATGCCGCACCATTGGGCGAGAGCAGCCACTTATAAGCGTCTACCGCGAACAGATCCGGCCGAATGCTCGCCACATCGAATCGCAATGCGCCCAGGCTTTGCGTACCATCCAGATACAGCAGGATGCCGCGCCGTCTCAGATCCTCCGATACCTCTTCCAGCGGCGGGCGAAACCCCGTCGCATAGTTCACCGTGCTGATCGCCGCCAAGCGCGTGCGCGGTGTCAGTCGATCGTAGAAACCCTCCCACGCCGTCTCCACAAACTCCACGCCGCTGCCGCGCAGGTGGGATGGATAATAATAGTGATTCGGAAATTCGTCTTCCAGCGTGACAATCTGGTCGCCCGTCTTCCAATCCAAGCCGCCCAGCAGCAGGGACAGGCCCGCCGACGCATTCTGGATGAAGGCGATGTCCGCGGCTTGGCAATGAACGAACTCCGCGATGTGTGCGCGAATCCGGTCGCAATCCCCGAACCAACCCATGAAATCGGTGCAGGCCAATTCGTCGCGCCGCTGGAAATGCCGCGCCACCGCCTCGGCCGCGCGCCGCGGCATCTGCCCAAACGTCGCCGTATTCAAATAGGTCCACTGCGCCAGCGCCGGAAACTCGCCGCGAATCTCGACCCAGTCGGGAACCATGATGCAGTTTACCACTGGCTGTGGGGCAGGCTGGCAGCCTGCGCGGCGGTTGGTTACCGCCGCTGTCTGGTGCGCGCGACAATTGGCCGATTCGCCGCAATGCTAAACTCGCATATGGCTCGATCCAGGTGAAATGATCCGTGGACCCGAACGACCGCCCTCCGCAAATCCTTCAATTCGGCGTTTTCGAAGTCGACCTGGCGCAGGGCGAACTGCGTAAGCACGGTCAAAAAATAAGATTGCAGGAGCGTCCCTTCCAGCTTCTCGCGGCGCTGTTGGAGCGGCCCGGCCAGGTCGTCACGCGCGACGAATTGGTCCGCCGGCTTTGGACCGACACGCTGGTCGATTTCGATAACGGCCTCAACATCGCCGCCAAGAAAATACGCGAGGCCCTGGATGACGATGCCGCTACGCCGCGGTACATAGAAACCCTCCCGCGCCGCGGATACCGCTTCATCGCGCCGGTGCAAGCTCGCAACATCCAAACACTGGAACCCCTGCCTGCCAAACCGGCGCAGCCGCCGCCGCAACCTGCCCCGGCGATCCCGGCCGTCGCACCACCGTCTCCGACCCTGGCGCCTCCGCGCCGCCGCGGAATCTACGGCCGCCTGATCGCCTTGCTCGTCGTCCTGTTTTTCGCTGTCCGGATTTACTGGCTGTCTACCCAGGTGCGCCCCGCCCGCCTCGTGCAAGTGGTGCAGCTTACCCAAACCGGCCAGATCGAGCTCGGTGACGGGGTGGCCACCGATGGCACGCGCGTCTATTTCACGGAGCGGGACGCCGGGCGCTGGGTGTTGGCACAGGTTTCCGCTGAAGGCGGGACGCCCCTGCCTCTGCCCTTGCCGCTCGAACAGCCTTTGTCCAACCCGGACATTCTCGACATATCGCCGGACCGCTCGAACCTGCTGATTTCAAGCGGCGCGGGCGCGGGCGCTCAAGCCGAGCGGCCTCTTTGGGTGGTCCCTACGGTGGGCGGATCGCCGCGGCGCGTGGGCGATGTGGCCGGCCATGCGGGGGCTTGGTCCCGCGATGGAAACCGCATCGCCTTCGCCCGCGGCTCCGCGTTGTTTCAGGTCTCGAGCGACGGTACCGATTCCCGCAAGCTTCTTGACACCACCGGCATTCCCTACTCCATCCGCTGGGCGCCCCCGAACAGGGCGGACGTGCTGCGCTTTTCCATGCTTGGTCCCGGCCTGGGGCCACGCACCTTGTGGGAGGTCTCCTCCAACGGAACTGGCCTGTATTCCTTTCCCCCCGACTGGAACTCTGGCGCCGCCGAGCCTGACGGCGACGACAATGGAAATTGGGCCTCCAACGGAAAGTATTATTTGTTCCGCGCGCTCCGCGGCCGCGTGTCCAGCGTCTATGCCATGCGCGCGTTTCGGCGCTTCCCGCGCGCCTTCGAAGGCCCCCCTGTGCTGATCTACTCCACACCCATGGAGTTCAGTTCGTTGGCTCCGCAGCCCGGCCGCAAGCGTGTTTTCTTCGCCGCCGGGCAGCAGCGTCTGGAGTTGGTGCGCTATGATGTCCACCACAGTCAATTCGCGCAATTCCTACCCGGAGTGCAAGCCCGCTCGGTCAATTTTTCGAAAGACGGTCAATGGATAGCCTATGTGACCGCTCCCGACGATATCCTGTGGCGCAGCCGGCCAGATGGCAGCCAGCGCCTGCAACTGACGTCCCCACCCATGCGCGCGTCCCAACCGCGCTGGTCTCCCGATGGAACACGCATAGTATTCGCCGGCGGACCAGCCGGCCATGCCAGCCGCGTGTATGTGGTTCCCTCCGCCGGTGGCGCCCCTGAGCCGCTTACCGATGCGCCGCCCGTCCAAAGCGACGCGAGTTGGTCGGCAGACGGAAACTCTCTAGTGTTTGCCAGCCAACGTGGCATTTATTTGATGGACCGGAAGACGAACAAAGCCGCGGTTCTGCCGGGATCGGAAGCGGTTGCCCAACCCGCCTGGTCGCCTGACGGGCGCTACATCGCCGCCACAAACCAGGCCGGAACCCAGCTCCTGCTCCTGAATCTCGAAACGCGGCAGTGGACTCCGCTGGCATCCGGCGAAGGTCTCGGCCCTCCCTTCTGGTCGCGGGACGGCAAGTACATCTATTGCCAGGAAGCGCTGGCCCCGGAACAACCTATCTTCCGCGTGGCTATCGGCGGCGCGAAAAAAGAGAAGAAAGAACCGACCATCAGTGCGAAACAAATTCCGCAATCCAATTCCATCGGATACGCGCTGGCGGGCCTGGGCTTCGACGACACGCCCATAGCTACCGTGATCTACAGCAATTCCGATATCTACGCACTCGAAGTGGATCTCCCATAGGCATAGGTCGCTTGTAGAGCACCGTCGAAAAACCGTCGTTGGAGGGCGGGCAATCCTGCCCGCAGCCGGCGTTCAGTGATCTGAGAACTTCCGTCAAGAGAAAGTGCGCCTCTGTAAAATATATTTTTCATGCGCCGCAGGCGAGCTTGCGCTCCCGGGGCGGAATTGTGTGCGGGGCGGGGCAGGCAGGCCAAGAGCCTCGCCTCACCGCGATGTGTCTTCGGCTCACGGACACTATAAGCCGGCTCTTGCCGCCCAAAAAAAGGCGGCTGCGGCCGAGATTGGCCGCCCCACAAGGCAAACTGACCCACTACCGCCCGATCCGAACGACAATCCCGGCGATTCAATGGCAACTACATGCCTGCGCCCCGCTAAAGCGTTAGCGTCACAGGACTCGAGTTCACGGGAGGCAGTTTCAGCGGTATGCTGAGGCATGAATCTGACGACGGTTCGCCTGGAGATTCCCGATGGCGGCAACGTGATTCTGGGACAGACGCACTTTATCAAGTCCGTCGAAGACTTGTACGAGGCGCTGGTGAACACCGTGCCTTATCTGAAGTTCGGCATCGCGTTCAACGAGGCTTCCGGCCCCTGCCTGACGCGCGTGGACGGCAACGACGATGCGTTGCAGGATCTGGCGGCGCGAAACGCCACAGCCATCGCGGCCGGCCACATCTTCGTGATCGCGCTGACGAACGGGTACCCCATCAACGTGCTCGGCCGCATCAAGGAGGTGCCCGAGGTCTGCTCGATTTTCTGCGCCACCGCCAATCCGGTGGAGGTGGTGGTGGCCCAGACTGAGCAGGGGTGCGGCGTGCTGGGTGTGATCGACGGTTTTCCGCCCAAGGACTTGGAGACCGACGCCGACGCGCACGCCCGCCACGATTTTCTGCGCAAGATCGGCTATAAACGGTGAACTGGCGGGATCGGTTGCGGGAAGGCGCGGCGATCCTGGCGCACCCGTTGGCATTGACCGCCGCGCGCAAGCTCGACGAGCGCCGGCAGCGCGCCCTTACGCGGTACTATTTGGCGGCCGGGGCGGGTGGTGTGGCGGTGGGCGTACACACCACGCAATTCGCGATTCGCGAGGCGCGCTTCGGGCTGTTCGAACCGGTGCTGGAACTGGCCATGGAAGAGTTGCGCGGGGCCGATGCCATCAAGGTGGCGGGCATCGTGGGGCGCACGCCGCAGGCCGTGCGCGAAGCGGAATTTGCCACGCGGTGCGGGTACGATGTGGGCTTGTTGAGCCTTGGGGCTTGGCGCGATGCCCCGATTCCCGAACTGCTGGCGCACGTCCGCGCGGTAGGCGAAGTCATCCCATTGTTCGGATTCTATCTGCAGCCCGCGGTGGGTGGCCGCCATCTACCTTATGCATTCTGGCGCGAGTTTGCGGAAATATCGCGCGTCGCGGCCATCAAGATTGCGCCATTCAATCGCTATCGGACGATGGATGTGGTACGCGCGGTGGCGGATTCCGGGCGCGCGGACGAGATCGCTCTCTATACGGGCAACGACGACAACATCGTCGCCGATTTGATCACTCCGTTCCGTTTCGGCGAACACAACCTGCGAATCGTCGGCGGGCTGCTGGGGCATTGGGCGGTTTGGACCGTGCGGGCGGTGGAGATGCTGGATCGGATACATACGGAGGTGCACGGCGAAAGGCCGCTGGCGACATCCTGGCTGACCCTGGGCGCGGAAGTCACCGATGCAAACGCAGCCATGTTCGATGCCGCAAACCAGTTTCGCGGTTGCATCGCCGGCATCCATGAGGTGCTGCGGCGGCAGGGACTGCTCGCTGGCCGCTGGTGTCTCAATCCGGACGAGGATCTCTCGCAAGGCCAGGCCGAGGAAATCGACCGGGTGTACCGCGCCTATCCGCACCTTAACGACGATGCTTTCGTGCGGGAACATTTGGATGCCTGGCTGCGATAGGCGCGGCCGGTATCGAGAAGCGCCCCCGGGCGGTCCCCCTGGACCGCAGCCCGACTCATTCGCAACCAGGACCCAGCCTTCACTTCATGCCAAGATCCGGTCGCGCAAACCGCCATAGATGAATGCACGGAGCATCTCCTTTTCATATAAGCCGTACGGGAAGCCGAGTTCAATGCGGCTCGCATCGTCCACGTCTTTAAATGATCCGCCGACAGCGTCAGATCGACGCTCGCGAGAGATTGTCCCGCAACTGGGAAAGCTTGCGCGCGCCGATGATTCGAAATCGAATCTCTCTGCAGGTGGCTCTGGCGCTCAAATGCGGTGAAAGGCTTTCAAAATCTCCCGCATGGAATACTGCAGCGCGATCGGCCGTCCGTGCGGGCAACTCATCGGACAATCCGTAGCGGCTACCGCGCGCAACAGCCATTCCATCTTGGCATGATCCAGACGCGTATTGATCTTGATCGCCGCATGGCAGGCGATGGAGGCGGCGAGCGATCGCCGCACATCCTCCAGCGACAGGCCGCGAAATTCGGCCTCGGCCGTCTCCAGAATTTCGCTGAGCACTTTCTCCAGGTCCGCCGGCCCCACCACCGCGGGAGCCGCCGTCACCGCGATGGTGCGATTGCCGAACGGCTCGCTCTCAAATCCGATGGCGTTCAACTCATCGGCGATGCGCGCGTATTCGATCTGCTGCCCCGGAGTCAGTTGCACGATCAGGGGCATCAGCAGGCGCTGCGTCTCCACGTTGCCGGCCGCGCGCTGCTTCAACACGCGCTCGAACAGAATGCGCTCGTGCGCCACGTGCTGATCGACGATCCAGAGTCCGTCGCGACCGGCCGCGATGATGAAGCTCTGATGCAGTTGCCCCAACGGCCGTAAGTCGGACAGCGCTCCCAGGGATGTGTCTGAAACCGGCAGCGCGTCGGGAGGAAAAGCGCCGTGCGTCTCGGGCATGCGCAGGCGCACAGCGGACGGTGGCGCATCGGCAAGCGGAATGGCCGGGGCGCTGAAATCCAGGCGCGGAGCGGCTCCGGGCGCGGGCCGCAGCGCGAAATCGGGCAGTGCGAAGTCTGGGGCAGGCGGGGACGGCTGTGCGACCTCGTCAGGGACAGGCGCGGAAGCTTGTCCCACTTCGTTCTCCAACATCTGCGAAAACTCGGAATACGGCATGCGCGCGCCCGGCTGCGCATTGGCCGCCGGCGAAAATGCCGGCGCGGGCCGCGTCTCGATCAGCCGTTCGCGAATCGCATCGCGCACGAAATCGTGAACGAACGATTGGTGCCGGAACCGCACCTCGGTCTTCGACGGATGCACATTCACATCCACCTCGTTGCAATCGCATTCCAGAAACAGCAGCGCGAACGGATAAGAAGCGGGCGGCATCAGGTTGTAATATGCCGATGAAATCGAGTGCAGCAGCAGGCGGTCGCGAATCAATCGCCGGTTCACGAAAATGAAGATCGAGTTGCGGTTGCCCTTCTGCACCTGCGGACGCGAGACGAAGCCGCTCAGCCGGAACGTTTGGGTGGAAGGCTCCTCGGGCTCGCGCCGGAATCCCGCGATGGCCTCCGATGGCGGCACATACGGCGGCGGCAGTTCCAGGCGCTGTTCGCGCGTGCCCAGATCCACCAATTCCTCCAGCGTGTGGCCGCCGAACACCTGGAACACGCGCTCGCGCAGAGTGCCCACCGGCGTCACGGCCAGCAACTCGCCCGCGCCGCTCGACAGCCGGAAGGTCTTCTCGGGATGCGCCAGGCTGTAGTGCGTCACCAGCGACGCGATGTGCGCGAGCTCGGTTTGGTCCGAGCGCAGAAACTTCTTGCGCGCCGGCACGTTGAAGAACAGATCGCGCACCGTGACGGCGGTGCCGCGCGCCAGCGCCACTTCATCGCAATGCAGCAGTTTGCCGCCCGCGATCTCCACTTGGGTGCCGGTGTTCTCGTCCGCCGAGCGCGTCTCCAGCAGCAGCCGCGAGACGGAGGCGATGGAAGGCAGCGCCTCGCCGCGAAAGCCCAGCGTGGCGATGGAGAGCAGATCCTTCACATCGCGCAGCTTGCTGGTGGCGTGCCGCTCGAAGGCCAGCAAGGCATCGTCGCGCAGCATGCCGCAGCCATCGTCGGCGATGCGGATCAGCCGCCGTCCGCCGCTTTCGACCTCCACGCGCACTTCCGTCGAGCCGGCGTCCAGCGCGTTTTCCAGCAGCTCTTTGACTACCGAAGCGGGCCGCTCCACTACTTCGCCCGCCGCGATCTTGTTGGCTACCTGATCGGGAAGAACGCGAATACGGCCCATATGATACGGAACCAATATAGCAGGAGGGGAAGGCCTATCCGGGCCGGGGCATCGACCTATCTCGAGACGCGCGGCTTGCCGATTGCCAGGGCAGGAGGCTTTGGCGGCCATTCAAAAGGGCCGTATTGGCCGGCGTCGCGACAGTTCCAAGGTGACAATCTTTGGGCCCTAAATGCCCAGAGCCTTCTTGAGTTCTTGTATGACTTTCGAGCGCCCCTGACCCCGACCACTATTAAGCACGCCCGGCACTCGCATTTCTTTAAGGAGCTTCGTTCCCTTAATGTTTTGCAGTTTCGGATTGCGGCGCAATGCCGAGCCAATTAGTATATTCTCGAGAAAGCGTATATCGCGATGACCACGTTGGCTGGTTTTCGCAAAGCGCTTCTTAGGCGTTGTTTTTGCCAGGAGGATTAGGCGAAGTGGGCCAGCAACTGTCTGAAGGGCGTCGTTATATTGAAGTATCTTGTGCAGTGCGAAGCACTCATGTTTGAAGGCTTGGCGCTCTGCACGGCCCACATACCAAGCCTTTCCACGGATCACGAAAACATAACAGCCGCAGGCTTCAGAAGGCCCGCATGGAGCGAATCTATCCCAGCCCAAAATTCGCGGATGACGTCTCTGGATATTGCCGTCTTCGTTTTTCGGCTGATCGGAAAAGGGCCATACGGCAAAAACCTCATATGAAGGTTCCCTCTCGGATTTCGACCTGAGAATACATGCCCATGCTTTGGTACTGCATTCCAAGTAATCTGTCGCGGATACAGGACGGTGACGAGAATATTGACAACCTCTGACGATGTCGCGTGACAATTGATGCGTGTCAAAACAAGCAGGCTTAATGCACACGCTTCCTGTGCGGGACCGACCCCGCTTCTGGCCGGAACACTTTCACCTCCAGCCGGGCAATTGCCCGGAAATGGCGCGCATTGCCAGTCGCGAACGGCAGGGCCGCTTCCCGTGCTGTGGCGGCAATCAGCGCGTCCGCGACTCGCAGCCCTTGTCCGAGCGCGTACGCCTCGATTAGGCTGAGCGCCACGTGGCTGATGGACTCGTTGACCGGAATAAGCCGAATGCGGCTCTGCCGGATGAATTAGGTGAATCTCTTTGATCTCGCCGCGCGATCGCGCGCCTTGAAGAAGTTCCATGGCGGTGACGACCGAAATGGCGCGCTCGGACTGCGACTCGATGAGGCGGACCGCCGCGCTGTCTCCCCGCAGGAACCAGACAAGTACGTCAGTATCAAAGATCATCGAATCGCCCGCGCCGCGACTGCCGGACATAGGCGCGTACATCCTTCAGATCGGCCCGGTCCTTCCACATGCCGAACGCCGGATGGGAGGCGAGGCTCCCCTTTTTCCTTTCCCCGTCAACCGGAGTAAGGCGCGCCTTTTCCTTGCCCCGGTACAGCACGGTCGCGGTTTCGCCGCGATCGATTGCCGCGAGCACGTCTTTCATGCGGTAACGGAGATCCACGACCCTGGTCTTCATGTCTACTCCTTAATATACAGTATGCTAGAAATTCCGGTTATGAATGCTCCACTGATTCTTCGCCTGGTGGGTCTGCGCTACACGCTGCTGTGGGCCCAAACGCGCACGCGCAACGGCAGGATCGCCTTGTTCCTTGCAGGTTACCTGTTCGCCGGACTCATTGTGATCCTGATGACCGCCGGAGGCATCGGCGCCGCCATGGTCGCGGTGCGCTCCGGCCAGGCGGAGCCGGTCGCTCAGGCGGTGCTGGGCGGGCTGTTCGTGAATGCCCTCATCGCATCCGTGGTTACCGGATTCGGGATCAATACCGCCTTCACCGACGCAGCCTTGCGCCGCTATGCGCTGAATCTCCGCGAACGGCTTGCGGCGCGGCACCTCACGGGCATCCTTGAGCCCATCTGGATTTTCGTCCTAGGCCTGGACCTGGGACTTGCCACCGGGATGTACGTTTTTGGCGCGGGCAGTTTCTGGTTGGGCGTCGTGGCGGTGGTGCTGCTGTTGATTACCGACTACCTGCTGGCGCGCGTCCTGGCCACGCTGATCGAGTGGCTGTCACACGTCCGGGGCGGCACCGCGATACTGTTCCTGATGCTGATGTGCGCGTGCCTTCTGCCCAGCTTCCTGATCCCCAGGCTGGCAAACGCGCATGGCGCCAAAGCCGCGATGATGGCCGCGCTGCACTACACACCTCCGTTCGCCGCCGCGGCGCTGATGGCGCATGCGGGCGCCGGGTTGGGCCGTCAGTTCGGCATTTTGGCTGGGTGGATCGAGGCTCTGCTGCTGGCGCTGGCTGCGATTGAAAAGCAGGCTGCCCGCCCGCGTGGCGCAGTGGCCGCGGCGGCCGCCTGGGATAACCGCTACGACCGCATCGCATCCATCTTCGGGCCTGCCATGGCGCCCTTGGTCGGCCGCTCGCTGCGTTATTACGTACGTTCCAATAAGGTACGCTTCAACTACATTGCCGCTATTCCGTTGCTGGCGTTCCTCACATTCAACCGCGCCAGCGGCGCCACCGAGACCGGGCCGCTGCACTATTTCGTGCGTGCGCTGGGCGCATTCGCGGTCGCCGGATTCCTGGGTACGGCGGTGATGTCCACCAACCAGTTCGGCTTCGACGCCTCCGGATTCCGGCGCTATTTCCTACTGCCCATAGCGCCGGGCGCGATCCTGCGCGCATCGAGTTACACGGCGCTGTTCGTCGGGAGCACGCTGGTGGCGGCCGCGTGGGTGCTGTGGCTGCTATTTGCGCCGGTGCCGTTCGATCCGCGCATGGCTCCCATGTTGCTGGCCAGCGGCGTGGGCGGATTGTGCCTGTTTAACGCCCTGGCGATCTGGACTTCTCTGCTTGCGGCGCGGCCCACGAACTTCGAAACCACTTTCGGCAACCAGCTCTCGCTGGCCGCCAACGTGTTGCTGATTGGCGGCTTGCTGACGTGCGTGTTCGGCGTGGTGGCCTTGGACAAAATGGCCGGTCCGGCGGCGGTCCTGCGCTGGTGGTGGGTCCCGATTCCGGCGGCGGCGTTGGCCATTGCTTTTTATTTATACTCTTTGCGGCGAGGGGCCATCGTGTTTGTCAGCCGCCGGGAGCGCCTCCTGAACACTCTCGAAGGACGGAACTAATCTTGACTCCTGCCATGATTCCAGCAATGACTCCTGCCATCGAAGTCGCCAACTTGACTAAGAAGTACGGGGAGACTGTCGCCGTGGAGAATCTATCCCTGACGGTGCCGGCCGGAACCATGTTCGGGTTTCTGGGGCCGAACGGCTCGGGGAAGAGCACCACCATCGGTTGTCTGACCGGACTGCTCGACCCTACCGCGGGCGACATCCGGATTCTGGGCGAGCCCTTCAACGATGGCGCCGTGGCGCTGAAACGGCGCATGGGCGTGATGCCGGAATCGCTTGGTCTTTTCGACGCGCTCTATGCGCACGAGTTCCTATTTTTCCAGGCGCGCATGTTCGGCCTCGACGAAGAGACCGCGCGCCGGCGCGTGAGCGAACTGCTGGACGCCATGGAACTCGGCGGCACGGGCAAGAAGCGGCTATCGGAATTCAGCGCCGGCATGCGCAAGCGCGTGGCCTTCGCAGCCGCGGTGATTCACGGGCCGGACCTGCTGTTCCTGGACGAGCCGTTCGAGAGCATCGATCCGGCGGGTGTGGCGTCCATCAAGCAGTGGCTGCACAAGATCACCGCGCAGGGGCGCACGGTTTTCCTGACGACGCACGTCTTGGAGACGGTGGAGCGGACCTGCTCTGAAGTGGCCATCATCACCAGGCCCGGCAAGCTGGTGTGGCAGGGAGATATAAGCGTGCTGGACCGCGACGGCACGATTGCGCACGATGGCAAGGAATTCCGCACGTTGGAGCAGTTGTTCCTGCATCTGACCGGCGAGCGCTATGCGCAGTTGGATTGGCTGTAGGGCTCGCGCGCCGCCGCACTCCCAGCGGTCCCTCCCCTTGTTAGGGGCGTCAAAATAAGGGCGCCCGCCCGGTGTCGGCTCTTCGGTCCCTAGGTGGGCTGCTCAGTGGCTACCTCCTCGATCCCGACTTCGCGGACGGGCAGCCCCGGTGGTGCGTACGGGGTCGCGGTCGCGTGATCCTAAACACTACGCCGTTAGGGGCTAGTTATCCGGGAGGGAAGCCGCCCAACTTCACCAGGCAATTGCGATCTGCCCGATCGCGATGAGCGCAGCGCCTGCCGCCCTCTATTCCAATTTAGCAAGGTTCGATGCTGAAGTCTAACGCGCAGAAAACAAGCGAGATAGAGGCTGGCAGAAAGCAATTTTCAAACTGTTTCTCACGCCCGAATCCGAGTAACATGGGCATGCGGCCTGGAATTTCAATTATGCAGGCAGCTTATCCTTCACTACGTTCTAACCGGAGCACCAGAAGGAGCGTGAAACGCGGGAGGGAAATGCCCGCGAGGAACGCGACCGAGAGCAACAGGTCTGGAACAATCAGTTGCCGAGGCTGCACGAGAACGCCGAGAAATATTACCTGCCGATTGTGCGCAGCATGCGTGTGCTGCTTAACAAGCTGAATGCCCTGCCCCGTGATCCGCATAAGCCGACGGATGCACAGATGGACGAGTGTCTTTACTATTTCTCCAGATGGATCTGCAACGCGAGTTTCAGTTGGCACGTTCCCACCCGCGACATCTGGTACCACCACCGCGTGTGCCAGTCCCAGTCACCGCGCCTCACGCCGACTTGCCCAGCCTTCTCGCTTCCTTGCGCGCCTCTCAACACGTGCTGGAGATGTGCCGCCGACGTACCTGCGACGACGCCACGCGGCGTCTGTTTACCCGTCTTGAGAACCGCATCATGAAGATGATCGCTCAAATTCGGCACCGCAAAATGACGACGAAATAGGCAGCGATTGGCCAGTTAACAGGTAATATCGGCCTCTATGTGACGCCGAAAATGGAGTGATCGTCCTCGATTCAACTGGCCTTAAAGCAACGGCGCAAGAGTGGCGTGACGTTGGTCCGGCGAGTTAACGGCGAGGTTCGACCCGCTCTGTCTTACTGCAACGTCACCAGCACTTGAATCATGCCGCTCCCGTCGGCCAGCGATTCCATGGCCTTGCCGACCACCGCACCAAGCATGCGGCCACGATCCGTTCCCTTCATCGCGTAGCCCGCTTGGGAAGACGCCACCAGCAGGTCGCCCACGCCGATCGCGCCGTTTTCGGAGGTCACTTTGCATGGCACGATGCCAACCACCGCCAGCGGAACTTCGCCGACGAGCCTGGAGTCGTCCATCGCGTGCGCGGTCGCAAGGATGCCCGGCTTGGTCGAATAGATGCCCGCCACGCGCGTCGAGTAAGCGTCTTGTGAGCGCTCCAAACGCCGGTTCCCCGTGGGATCGATGGCCAGCAGGTCTCCCGGCTCGTACCGCGCATGATCTCCGCGGACCGCGACTGACTCGGCGAAATCGGCGCCGCCGGTTTGCGTGCCGCCGTCGAAGTAGCCCTTGCCCGTCGCGTCCACCCGGAATACATTCGTGCCGTTATTCTGTCCCACGAGTACGTTACCGCCGGCCACGCTGTTGAAGATTCCGGCCGTGCCGGTGGGGCTGTAGTCGAAAGCCTCCAAGCCAACCGTCGAGCCCGTCGTGGACGTAGCGAAGGCCGAGATTCCGATATCTAAGGGTCCGTTACCGACTCCCTCCAGGCCAAAGCTTAGATTGGTAGCATTGCCGGTGGCATCTCCGCGCACGCCGACGCCGCCCGGACCGTACGCGATTCCCTGTACTCCACGCTGGCCGCTGCTGGTGGTAGCCACGGCTTGGCCGAACACTCCGACGCCCGACGGGTTGTAATCTGTGCCAAGCACCCCCGACGTGTTGCCGCTTGTGCCGTTGGAGGTGCCGGAAACTCCCGCCGCCAATGTCCCTGTGGCAGTCGGGTCGCTGTTCACGATTCCCAAGATGCCATAAGCAGTGCCGGACGTCGCCTTCGAATCTCCATAGATGGCCGGCGTTCCCGCGGTGTTGGTGGTCTCCACATCCAGTTGCCCGCTGGGAGCAGTCGTACCGAGACCCACTTTGCCGGCGGTCTGATATAGTGCGGCATTGCCGAGTGCACTGGTCGATGTCCACTTGGCGAGGTAGCCAGTGTTTCCGCTGCCCGTGATCGTATCCGGCTGGACGGCGTCACTGGCTTTCGTCGTCGATTTTCCTGCGTTGTCCTCGGCTGCCGCGGGCGACAACCCGAGTGCCAAGGTGAGTGTTGCAGTTGTTAAAACTGTCGCGAAGGCTCCCTTGCGAGTCCTGAAGTGATTGTTCATACGAGTTTCCCTTCCTTCCAAGAGTTGAACCAGAAGGTTGGCGTTCTGGTCAGAGCAATTATACATCGGGCCGGGTTTTCGAGGGTCGTTGCGCGGTACTCCTCCGGTACTAGAGGGTCTGGGGCCAACGCCGGCTGGGCCGCCGGTCCGGAAGGCGCATAATCTGAAGGGCCAAGTCCAGTAGCGTACCGGTTTGAAGCGGAGCGCGCCCGGGCGGCGCTGCGATTTTTTCAGATTTCTGTTACATAATGTTGCGTCTTCGCGGTCCGATCTCACGGCGCGCTCTTTCCTAGCTATGTGATAGCACGGCAGCGGCGGGAATTCGGTGGACCGCTTGAGGTTATGTTTTTGTTTTCATGGGCCCCAGACATAACGAGATTGTCATCGTCGCTTCCATGCGGGCAGCCTGCTAAAGTAAGGAGCGGCAAGTGCCCGACCAAATACCACATAATCGGATTCTCGATTCCGGCGACCCAGCGCTACTCGATGTACACACTACGGCGCCGGGCCCCGCAGGCACCTTGCCAATCACGCCCGAA
>Ga0209333_1000901_pt1 | contig 15255 bp, 12 predicted proteins | sample BlaSpr_A8_OM2_O3_FD_187982 | JGI IMG/M metagenome (GOLD analysis project Ga0209333, IMG submission 187982) | Forest soil microbial communities from Thunder Bay, Ontario, Canada - Black Spruce, Ontario site 2_A8_OM2_O3 (SPAdes) (version 2) | ecosystem: Environmental > Terrestrial > Soil > Boreal... | reverse complement strand
CCGCACGACGGACCCAGACCGGAGCTTCGACAAACGGCTCAATCGCAACTTCGATGCGGCTGCCCTTGATTTCATGCCGCCAGGTGCCCCCCATACGGCCATTGACCAGCAGCACCGGCGAGATGAGGCCTTGTGGCCGGTACACGCGGCGCCGAAAATTGCCGGGCAGCAGGCGCTCGGCATGGCACGACGCGGCGACCACATACTGATCGAAGCCGGGCAGCAGGCGCACGACCGGCTAGGCGAAAACTCGCGCAGTTCGCGGATGTGAGAGGCGAGAATCCAGGCCTGCGCGCCTTCCAGGTCGACCGGCGACACTTCCTCACCGAGCGAGGCGATCCGTTTTCGTGCCGTGGAAACGCCGCTGCTTCCACCCCACCGCGCGCCAAATCGTGGACGGTGGCCGGACCATACGCCTCCAAGTACCGTCGCGTGACGGCGGCCGTCGCGGCCAGCGGATCGACTGGCGGACTCACGGAGCATCCCGTATTGGCCAGCCATGTATTCGGTCGCGTGAACCTGACCCGCTGACCCACGCTGGGCCCAAAGCACAACCGGCCCTCAAACGCGGCCGGCCTCAGAATGGTGCCCCAACTGCTGCCGGCAGGCGCGCGTCGATCCAGGTAATGGCGGCGCACTCGCCAAGCCGCCGCGCGTGACCAAGTCAGTTTCAAATATTGCCTTTCAACCCCAAGGCATCGGCGCGCGCCTGCATGGCCTGCACGCAGAAGGCGATGTGTTCGTCGAGTTCCGACCCCAACTCGCGCGCGCCATTCACGATGTCATCGCGGCTCACCGAGCGCGCGAACGCCTTGTCCTTCATCTTCTTGCGCACCGATGCCGTATCCACTTCGAAAACGCTGCGATGCGGCTTCACATAGGAGACGGCGGTAATGAATCCCGCAAGCTCGTCACAAGCGAACAGAATCTTCTCCAGCGGAGATTCGCGCGTCACGCCGGTAAAATCGGCGTGCGAGAGGATCGCGCGGCGGATTTCATCGCTCACGCCGCGCTCGGCCAAAATGGCCTCGCCCTTCGTGGGATGGTCCGGCAGTACGGGATGAATCTCCCAATCGAAATCGTGCAGCAGCGCGGTGACCGACCATTTCTCTTCGTCCTCGCCCAGCTTGCGGGCATACGCGACGACACAAGCTTCCACCGCCAGCGCGTGCTTGCGCAGCCCTTCCGATTTCGTGAATTCATGCAGGATCTCCAACGCCTCTTGCCGGTTCATTCCATCTATGATAAAACATAAGCCGCATGTCCCAACGATTTCGCTTCTCCCGCCTGTTACTCTGCGCGCTGGCTGCGGCGCCCCTCTGGGCGCAGCCCGCAACCCTAAAAGGGTCGGGCGAGGACACCACCTTCTACCTCTACGTGAATGAAGACCGCGTCGGCGCCATCAAAACCAAATGGCTGCCTGGCGGCTCCTACCAGAACGAAGCCACCCTCGCCATGGCCGGCCAAAGCATGACAGTTAACACCTCTATCGCGGTAGACGCGGCTGGCTCGTGGACCCAATTCACCTCCGCGGCGCCGGCCGGCACCGCCACGTGTGTGCGCGAAGGCGCTACCGCACGCCGCACGCTTAAGGACAAAACCACGACATTCGGCGTCGAGCCCGGTGCACGCCTTTTTGACAATTACGGACCGGCATTAATGAGTCAGGCCGTGCGGCTTTACGACCGCGCAAAAGGCGGCAAGCAGCCCTTCCCGCTGATCGTCCTGCCCGGCGCGGATATAGAAGCGTCGCTGGAATTCAAGGACCAGGTCGAGCGCACCGTGGCGGGCAAGGATCTGACTTTCCTCCGGTACACTTACTCACTGGCCGGCATCGACATCACCTTGTGGACCGACGCGGATGGCCGGGTCTATCTCGGCGAAGTGCCCGTCCAGCACGCCGCCTACGTGCGCGACGGGTATGAGGCGCTGCGCAAAGAGCCGGTCTCCGATCCGCTGATCTCGCGGCCGAAATTCGAGGTGAGGGTGGAAGCCGCGGCGAAGATCCCGATGCGCGACAGCGTGAAGCTCTCAACCGACATCTACCTGCCGCAGACCGAAGGTAAGGTACCGGTGATTCTGATCCGCACTCCTTATAAGAAGGAGATGAGTGAGATTCAAGGGCGATACTACGCCCGCCGGGGCTACGGGGTTGCCATCCAGGATTGTCGCGGCCGCTTCGGATCCGAAGGTGTCTGGGAGCCGTTCATCAACGAGCCGAAGGACGGCTACGACGCCATCGAGTGGCTGGCCGCGCAGTCCTGGTCGAACGGCAGGGTCGGCATGATCGGCGGGTCTTACGTAGGATGGGTGCAGTGGTGGGCAGCTAGTGAGCGCCCGCCGCACCTGGTCACTATCATTCCGAACGTGGCGCCGCCGGATCCGTTTTACAACATCCCCTACGAGCACGGGGCGTTTTTCATCTTTGGCGCCATCTGGTGGGCGGACATCCTGGAATCCAAAGCAACGGGCGATTTGTCAGGCGTCGCCCTCAGCAAGATCGGCGAAAAGAAGTACGGGCAACTGCTGCGCGCGCTGCCGGTGATCGATCTGGATAAAGCCGTGCTCGGCAAAGAGAATCCTTACTGGCGCAAGTGGATCGAGCATCCAGTGGACGACGATTGGTGGGCGCAGGCGGATTTCCTGAACAAGTTGAAAGACGTGAATATTCCGGCGTTTCATCAGTCTGGCTGGTTCGATGGCGATGGCATCGGCACCAAGCTGAACTACCAACAGATGAAAGAGTATGGGCACGCCAACCAGAAACTCACTATCGGACCGTGGGGGCACACCGACACGGCGTCGCGCAAACTTGGGGACCGCGATTTCGGTCCGCAAGCCATCATCGACCTGCAGCGGGATTACCTGCGCTGGTTCGATTACTGGTTGAAAGGCGTCGACAATGGCATAACCAAGGAGCCATTAGTCAGTATCTTCGTGATGGGCACTAACCAATGGCTGCACGGGGATAGTTACCCGCTGCCGGCTACGAAGTTCACGAAGCTATACTTCTCCGGCTCGGGCGAGGCAAACACCCTATACGGAGACGGGCGGCTTACTTTCGACGAGCCGCCAGCCGGCGCGCCCGCCGACAAGTATGTGTACGATCCGGGCGATCCGACTCCGGACCCGGAATTCTACGAGACGACCGAAGAACAAGACAAACAGGTAATATCGGAGTTGGAGAAGAAGAACGAGGCTAAGGCACACCACGATGCGGTTACCGCCGGACGCCAGGATATGCTCGTTTACCGGACCGAGCAGTTGCGCGAGCCCCTGACGTTCGCCGGACCGGTCTCGGCTACCATTTACGCATCTTCTTCGGCGTTGGACACCGACTGGTACGTCAGTCTTGTCGAAGTCGATAAGATTGGGAAGCCGTTCACGCTGGCCACGGGCAAGTTGCGCGCAAGGTTTCGCGACAGCGTGCATAAGCCCGAACTGCTGAAGCCCGGCCGGATTTACGAATACAAACTGGATCTCTGGCAGACGGGCATCACAGTTCCGGCAGGCTACCAGTTGCGGGTCGAAGTCGCCTCGGCGCTTTTCCCGATGTTCTCGCGCAACCTGAACACCGGCGGACATAATGAAACAGAGACGAAGTTCGTGCCCGCGCGCCAAGTGATTTACCACGACCAACAGCACCCGTCTCACGTGCTGCTGCCGGTGATCCCAGCGGAAGAACTGAAGAAGTAGATATGCAGAGAGACTTCACCGAAGCCGACCGCAGCATCCTGACTCCTGAAGCCACGAGCTTTCTGAAAACGCTGGCGGCAAACTTCGAGCAGCGCCGCCAACAACTGCTCGCGCTGCGGCGCGAACGGCAGCGCGAAATCGACGCCGGCGCAATGCCGCAATTCCTGCCGCAAACCGCCTGGATACGCGATTCCGATTGGGTGGCGGCGCCCACCCCCGCCGATCTGCTCGACCGCCGCGTCGAGATCACCGGGCCGGTGGATCGCAAGATGATCATCAACGCCCTCAACTCGGGAGCCAGCGTGTTCATGGCGGATTTCGAAGATTCCAATTCGCCTACCTGGCGGAACAATCTCGACGGGCAGTTCAACCTGCGCGACGCGGTGAACGGCACGATCGGCTATGTGAGCCCCGAAGGCAAGCGCTACGCATTGGGCGCACGCACCGCGGTTTTGATGGTGCGGCCACGCGGCTGGCATCTGGAGGAGAAACATTTCCTGGTGGACGGCCAGTCGATTTCGGCCAGTCTCTTCGACTTCGGCCTTTACTTCTTCCACAATGCCAAAGCCCTGATGGCCAAGGGGACGGGGCCCTACTTCTATTTGCCGAAAATGGAGAGCCACCTGGAAGCGCGCCTGTGGAACGATGTTTTCCATTTCGCGCAGCGGCAACTGGGAATTCCGTCTGGGACCATTCGCGCCACCGTGCTGATCGAAACCATCCTGGCCGCCTTCGAGATGGATGAGATTATTTACGAGTTGCGCGAACACTCCGCCGGCCTGAATTGCGGGCGTTGGGACTACATCTTCAGCTTCATCAAGAAATTCCGCAACCGGCCCGAGTTCGTGTTGCCCAACCGGGCGCAAGTCACCATGGAGCGGCATTTCCTCAGCTCTTACGTCACCCTGCTGATCGAAACCTGCCATCGCCGCGGCGTGCATGCCATGGGTGGCATGGCCGCGCAGATTCCCATCAAGAACGATCCGGCGGCCAACGAGCTGGCGCTCGAGAAGGTGCGTCAGGATAAGCTGCGCGAAGTGCGCGCCGGGCACGATGGCACTTGGGTGGCACATCCCGGCCTGGTGCCCGTGGCCAAGGAAATCTTCGACGCGTACATGCCCGGACCGAACCAGTTGCAGCACCGGCCGCACATTCAAGTGACTGCCGCGGACCTGCTGGCGGTGCCCGATGGCGACATCACCGAAGCCGGCTTGCGCTGGAACATCGACGTGGGGATTCAATACCTGGAGGCGTGGATGCGCGGCAACGGCTGCGTCCCGATCTACAATCTGATGGAAGATGCCGCCACCGCCGAAATTTGCCGCGCGCAGGTGTGGCAATGGGTCAAGCACGGCGCGAAGCTAAACGATGGCCGCCCGGTGACGGCCGATCTGGTGAAGCGCACGATTGCGGACGTGGCCGAGGGATTGCGCCGTTCCATCGGCGGCGAGCAACTCGCGCGCGCGGCGGGCGTGTTCGAACAGATCACGACCAGGGCGGACTTCCCGGAGTTTCTGACGATGGTCGCTTACGATTATATCGATTAACCAGGCACTTCATCTATTCGTATCGGAGCTTTAAGGGGAACCGACGAGTCAATTTGGCGATCGGGCGGTCAGGGCTTTGCCAAGAACGATCAAATCCGCGAAAACACGCGCCTCGAACGCCGATCTTGCTCCGGCGTTCCGCATGATACCGGGCAAACCCCGGCGCAGCCCCCGATAAATCGCGCCCATTTGTGCGACCGTCGCTTGGTGGTCCGCTAAAACGAGGGCATTGCCGAGCTCGCGGAAGATCCCGGCCGGAGTACCGTCGTGAATGTACACGTCCGTGCCACCAAGATCGCTTAGCGATTCGCCATCTCTCCGAGTGCGCGATTCAAAAACGCACCAGGCATGAGATGGCTTTTTGAACCGCTGCCATGCGACTGCCAAGCCCAGTTCGAAAGGCATGTTGAAGCGAGGAGTCGCGGGGCGGCTTTGGATTCAGCTCGACTCCGGAGAGGTCGTGGAAGGAATAGCGGCAATCGCGGATCAGATCGAGAATTCGATCAAGCCGGCGCTCGCCGCCCGGAATCTGGAGCGTTGCTCGTGGCTCCAATCCAAACGCGATTAGCCGGGCGATGTACGCCAGATAGAGAGATTCGAAGGCCCGGTCGTACGGGACGTTGAGGAACACGCCATATTCTTTAGCGGTTGGCGGTTCGTAAGGGATGTTTGCGAGCACGCGGTTTGCCGTTCGACTTCAAAGGATGCGGCGTCTTCGATCCGCTCAGCTCAGCTGCGAGCGCAATCAGTTCCCTCATGCGGCGCTTGGAGACGCCCACTCTCCTCGCGGTCTCCTCGATGGAAAGTGGCGGGTGCGAGATATAGATCTTGGCCTTCATGCGGTGTCCCTATCCGATTTTCGCACACCATCCGGCGCGGGCGAAGCTGCTACCCTGAGATGTGCCCGGTTGGTCCCACTTGCCGCGTGAGCGCCTGTTGGCCGACGTATCCCTCTGGTCCGCCGACCTCTCCAACCTCGAAGCCGCAGTGCGCCGCGTCTCGCCCTGGGCCGATTCTTTCCATCTGGATGCGGCCGACGGCCACTTCGTGCCAAACCTGCTTTTCTTCCCCGATCTGATTCGCGCCATCCGCCCGCACACCGCAGTCCCCTTTCATGTGCACCTGATGGCCGATCGCCCTGCGATCCTCGCCGCGGAGTTTCTCGACGCCGGCGCGGACCTGCTCACCGTACACGTGGAGAACGGCGAGCGCGAAGCCGGGGCGGCCATCGAACAAGCGCTCCGCCATGGATGCGGCGCGGGGGTGGCATTGAAGCTCGAAACACCCGTGCGCGCTGTGCTGCCGTATCTCCATGCGGTCGACGTTGTTATCCTGCTAGCCACCGAGGTGGGCGTGAAGGGCCGCGATCTCGCGCCGCAGGCGTACGACCGTCTAAGAGAGGCGCGCAGTCTGCTGCGCAAGCGTGCGAAGCCAACAGTGCGCCTGGTGGCTGATGGCGCCATCCGCACGCACACCGTCCCCGAGCTTTACGCGGCGGGCGCGGACGCCATCGTGCCCGGCTCGCTGGTCTTCCAATCCACTGACTTGGAATATACGTTTCGCTGGCTCCGCGGTCACTCAGTCCCGGCTGTCGTATAGGGCACCCAAACCTCCATGCGGGCCGGGCCGCGATTGGCCCACGCATAGTAAGGGATGAAAGTCAGTGCGACCACTTTCCCGGGGCGTTCGACCTCCTCTCGAAACGCGCGGTACAGCGGCTCCTTGCTGAACGGACTGTCCACCACGGTCCCATGATGTTTCAGCACCATAACGCCGCCCAGCAAATCCGGCTGAAAGCCGCTGACAAAGCTCGATCCGTCGTCGAGCAGCGTGGCATCCATCAGATTGAATCCCGGCTGATCCGGCTGTTCCAGGCAGTAGACCAGCGGGCCGCGCTCGAGAGCGACGCGCCCGGCGTCCTCGCGCACCAACGGATTGGCGCGCACCAGCCGCGGCGTCATCGCAAACTCGAGATGTACCTTGTCGCCGGGCTGCCAGCGGCGATGAATCTCGAAGTATTCTCCTGCCTTGGGCTGATCCTGCCGCGCGGAAAAAGGCGCTGGAACCTTGACATCCACGCTGGTTCCATCCGACCACGCCGGGATGCGCACAAACAGGCTGAATTCGGCGGCGCTGACCGGGTCCACGCTAAGTTCCACCGCGCCCTTCCACGGGTATTCGGTCTGCTGGGCGATGCGGATTCCCGCGCCATTTTCCAAATGCCAGTTGAGCGTGGAGTTGTGGAACAGATTCACATACACGCCTTGCGGGCTGGTGTTATACATATAGCCCGGCAGCGATGCCAGGATGCGCTCCAGATTCGGCGGGCAGCAGGTGGTGTCATACCACTCGTTGCGAATCTTCTCCCCCGGTGATTCCAGCGGATTGCGATAACAATACAGCGTGCCCGAAAGAGACATGCCCGAGTTGATCCCGTTGTACAGCGCACGCTCCATCACATCGGCGAAGCGCGATTCGCCCAGCGCCAGCAGCATGCGCCAGTTCCACATCATGTTGCCGATGGCCGCGCAGCTTTCGCCGTAAGCCTGCGCGTTAGGCAGCTCATAGGCTTCGCCGAACGCCTCGCCCGCTTCGCGCGATCCCACCCCGCCGGTGATGTACATCTTGCGATTCACCAGGTCGCCCCACAGCGCTTCGAGCGTCTTCAGATAAGCGGCGTCGCCGGTTTCCATGTAGTAATCGGTGGCGCCGCACGAAGCGTACATGGCGCGCACCGCGTGCCCTTCGAACTCAGTACGCGAGGTGAACGGCTTGCCGCCGAACATGTACTGGACCTGTTCGTCGGTAAGGTGCAGCCGCTCGCGCTCCACGCCTGAAAGCAGATAGCCCGCGAAATCCAGATAGCGCCGATCGCCGGTGGTACGGTACAGTTCGACCAGCGCCATTTCGAATTCCGGATGCCCTGTCAGCGCGGGACGCTTCCGCGGTCCGAAGTTCTCGATCATGTAATTGGCGAAGCGGATGCCGCCATCCAGCAGCTTGCGGTCGCCCGTCGCGCGGTAATACGCGATAGCCGCTTGCAGTAAGTGGCCCATGCAGTACAATTCGTGCGAGCGATACATTTCGGTGAAACGCTTGGGCGTGCGCTCGTCGTTCCAGTAGGTATTCAGGTAGCCGCTGGGTTCCTGCGCGGCCAGGATGATGCCGGTCAGCCGGTCGAACTCCGCGCGCAGCTTGGGCTCGTCGCCGGATTGCAGCACGAAGGCGGCAGCCTCCATCCATTTGTAGATGTCGGAATCGGAGTAGAGCGGACCGCGCTGGGGAGTGTCCTTCTTGCCCTCCAGGCGCAGGAAGTTATCGACCCTGCCGTGCTGCTCCAGTTCGACCAGCATCGTGGGGATGCTCTTCTCCACGTTGACCGCGCGGCGCGCGCTCCAGAACCCGTCGCCCATCTTCACCGCGCGAATTGGCACCGCGTGCAGCCTGGCATAAGGCGAGTGACTGACGGAAACGACGCCCTCGGATTGCCAGTCGGGCAACAAGGTGGCGGCGGCCAGAAGAAGCAGCGCGATGATCCGCAAGTGTCTCATGACCCCAGCTTATCTCTTCCTGTGGGGCAGGTTGCCAACCTGCAGGCCGATTGTTTATCGGCCTCTCCAAATTCGCGAAATGCCGCCACCACCCGCCCCGCCACCCGCGCATATGATCCTGTACCCCCCAAATCGTGCCCCGCCCCCTCGACCACAACAATCTCGTGCGGCCCAGCAATCAACAGCAACGCCGCCCGCATCTCCTCCACCGACCCAAACGGATCGCGCGTCCCATGCACAAAAAGCGCAGGCGTAGCGATCTTAGGAAAATGAGCGGTTCGCAGATCGCCGGGACGCTGCGGAGGATGCAGCGGATACGAGAGCAGCATCAATCCCGCCAGCAGATCCGGCTCCTCCGCCGCCAGCATGCTGGCCTGCCGCCCGCCGTACGAATGCCCTCCCAGAAATACCTTCCCAGGCACACGCTCGCGCATCACCCGCACCGCCCGCGCCAGTCCCGCGCGATCCTGCGCCGCCATCGCCGGAAACGGCGGCCCGTGGGGACGCGCCTCTCGAAAAGCCAGGTCGCATCTAAGCACCGCGAAGCCCGTCGCGCAGAACGCATCCGCCAGTGCGACCAGCAGCGGCGCATTGCAGTTCGATCCCGCGCCATGCGTCAAAACCAGGCCGTCGCCAATCGGCGCATCCGGAGTGTGCAGAACTTCCATAAGCCGGACAGGCCTCCTGGCCCGTCCTTTACAGTGCCAGAATGCAACCAAATGGTTACAGACAAAGAAAAGGATAACCGCAAAACGGCCGGAAAACAAGGCCCTGCAACGGTACTAACCGAACCCAATAAAATCAACGCTCCCACACGATTTCAATGGTAAGATCCGACGCCCTACGGCGGGCTGCTGCCGGTCGTTACCCTGCTGGAAAAACTCGACTTCCAGGCCCTGGTGGAACAGACGGTGAGCTGCCGGCGAATTCCTCGTGCCATGGACCTGTACCGGTTACTGCTGGGGATCGTGCTGGGCCTCTACATCGGGTTCAACCAGGTCCCGACGGGCATCCTGAAGGTCGCCAAATTGCCTGTACAATCCACCTAATCGAACCGCTGCAGGCCGATTGTTAATCGGCCCACCGTTGCGCATCCAACAAGATGGGCGAACAGTCGGCAAAGGGCCTGCACAACGAGGGGTTCGAGCTCCGGGCGGTTCTTTTCGATGCACGTGCAGGACTCGTCGTCCGTAACAAAGAAGACTATGGCGGTGGGCCAGGGCACGCTCGACTGGATGGAGATCTTTGCCGCGGCGAAGACCGGCGGGCTGAAGAATTATTTCGTCGAGATGAACCTGGATTTGATGAAGGCTAGCGTTCCGTTTCTGCGCCAGCCTCAGGTTTGAGGAAGGCGTGCAGGATTGGCGGAAGCGTTCTCTGCGGCCTGGACTATACCGGCTCGGTCTCGTCGATCGGTTGCGGGGGCGTCACCGAAGCGGCCTCCAGTTCCGCCGTGGATGTTTACGACGGCGCCGTGTTCCTCACCACCCGGAACGGCACGTCTAACCTGACTACGTTGCCGGCAGCCCGGCTGGACAATCAGGTCCACACCAATAGGCATTTCGGCGGCACCCTGCAGTGCTTGGATACCTCGACCGGCTACCAGCACTATCACACGGAAATCTCCAGACGATCGGCAGCGCGAATTGGTACGAGAACTCGGTCACTTCCAGCAACGGCGTTGCTGAGCTAGGCCTGGTGATCGGGACGGGCAGGCGCTTGGAGCCAGATTTCGAACACTACGCATGTTCCCGTGGAAGGCCCGAGCGCTGAGAACTACGGGATGAACCACACCTAACCCTGCAGGCAAGAGGGGGCACCTAACGTGGAGTATCTGCGGGCATCCACGCGCCCTTGCAGGAGTTCTGCCCCTTGCAGGCATGCTTCTCGCACCTAACGTGGAGTATCTGCGGGCATCCACGCGCCCCTTTCGAACGGCTCACTTCGGGCCTCCTAACATTCATGCTCACAGCCGGGGCGGGTCAGGATGTGCTATCCTCAGATGGGCTTCGAATGCCCGCGTAGCTCAGATGGAAAGAGCGCGGGATTCGCATCCTGAGGCGTGGGTTCGATAGACAGGGATGCCTGCCCCACCCTGGGATGCGACGTCATGACCAGCCCTGAACTCGGCGGCCTAGCCGGAGCCGCCGCCTTCGCCGCCTTCCTAGCTTGGGCCGTACGTGGCCGCGCATCCTCGGTCTTAGGCCCCTCCGTCCATCGCGGCCCGCGCAACCGCAAAGCCATCGCCCTCACATTCGACGACGGCCCCAGCGAATCCACGCCCCGCATACTGGACCTGCTCCATAAGTACCAAACGCCCGCCACATTCTTTCAAATCGGCGCAAACGTCGAGCGCCTGCCGAACATCGCCCGTGCGGTCGCCGCCGCCGGCCACGAAATCGGCAATCACAGCCACACGCACCCGCTGTTCTGCTTTCATTCCACTGAGTTTGTTTATCGGGATTTGGCCCGCGCCCAAATCGCCATTGCCGACGCCACGGGCCGCCCGCCGGTGTTGCTGCGGGCCCCCTTTGGCGCGCGTTGGTTCGGTTTCCGGCAAGCCCAGCGCCGCCTCGGACTGCAAGGCGTCATGTGGACCGCTATCGGCTATGATTGGAAGTTGAAGGCTGATACCATAGTAGGCCGGATGCTGGCGGGGGCGGCCAACGGCGCCATCCTCTGCCTGCACGACGGGCGCGAGGTCCGGGCCAATCCCGATATCCGGGAGACGGTCGCGGGGGTCGCTCGCCTGATCCCCGCACTTCGGGACCAGGGGTACAAATTTGAAACGGTTAGCCGCTTATTATGTCCGACGAATTGATCGAGAGAGTCCGCAAAGTGATTGCCGCATCCAAGCGCATCCCCGAGGAGAGTGTGACGATCGATAGCGCTTTCGAAGAACTGGGAATCGATTCCATGGATGCCGTTGAGATTCTTTTCGCGCTCGAGAATGAATTCGACATCAACATCCCGGATGAAGAAGTGAAATCGGTTCGCAACGTGCGTCAAATGGTTGAAGGCGTCGAGAGATTGCTCGCGGCCAAGTCGGCGGGGACGCCCACGGCCCAGTAATATGCGGCGCGTCGCCATCACGGGCCTTGGCGTAATCGCCGGACCAGGCCGCACCGCCTGCGAGTTCTGGAAGAGCCTTCTGGAGGGCCGTCCCGCCATTGGACCCCTGGAATCCGTGGATTGCTCCGGTATCCGTTTCCAAAATGGTTCCGAGGTGCGCGGCTACTCTCACACGCCCTACTTCGAAGACCGCCGCGCCGATTTCATGGACCGTTTCGCACAGTTCGCGGTAATCGCGGCACGCGAAGCCGTATCCGAGGCCGGCATTGAATGGACTCCGGAACTCCGGGAGAGGACTGCCATCGTCACCGGGTCTTGCGTGGGCGGCCAGTCGACCGAAGACCTCGGATTCGTGGAAGTCTACAAGCTGGGCCACAACCGCGTACATCCGCTGACCATCCCCAAGACCATGGGCAACGCCGGCGCCAGCCACATCTCCATGGAGTTCGGCATTACCGGCCCCAGCTTCACCATCTCCACGGCTTGCTCTTCGGCGGCCCACGCCATCGGCCAGGCGGCCTGGATGATCCGCTCCGGCATGGTGGATCTGGCGCTGACCGGCGGCAGCGAAGCGCCCTTCAGCTTCGGCATCCTGAAGGCCTGGGAAGCCATGCGGGTGGTCTCGCCCGACACTTGCCGGCCGTTCTCGCGCGACCGTCACGGCATGATCCTGGGCGAGGGCGCGGGCATGCTGGTGTTGGAGCCTTGGGATGCGGCCGAAGCGCGCGGCGCGCGCATCCACGCCGAACTGGTGGGCTTCGGCATGTCCGCGGATGCCTGCCACATCACGCAGCCTTCGGCGGAGGGCGCCGCCCGGGCCATGCGCGGGGCTTTGCGCGACGCGGCCATCGAGCCGGAACAGATCGGCTACATCAACGCCCACGGCACCGCCACGGCGGCCAACGATCCCACGGAGACTGCGGCGATTCGTAGCGTCTTCGGCGCGCACGCCAACAACCTGGCCATCAGCTCGACCAAGTCCATGCACGGGCACGCGCTGGGCGCGGCGGCTGCGCTTGAAGCGGTAGCTACGATCCTGTCCCTGCGCGACGGCATGCTGCCGCCCACCGCCAATTACCGCATGCCGGATGCGGAGTGCGATCTCGATGTCATCCCCAATAAGGCGCGGGCGGCGCAAGTGGAGTATGCGCTGTCGAATTCGTTTGCGTTTGGCGGGTTGAACGCGGTGCTGGCGTTTAAGAAAGCCTGAAATGGCAGCGCGGGCGTCAGCGTCCAAGAACTAGGAATTGACGCGATTTGGCGAATTTGTAATAATCTTCAAGACCGTGCCTTTGGACCTGCCTCCGTTACTCGCGCCGGGGCTGCATCTCATGACGCTTACCGCCCTCCACCACGGTCGAAGATCAGCGTTTTCGGCTATCGAAAACAAGGACCCCCATCATGAAAAGCCTGTGGACCATGTGCGCGTGTTTTGTGCAGATGGGGTGTCGGCGAAGAGCTTTGGGTTGACGGCAGCTTTCTTACCGAAAAGATTGACCCCAAGGATGTGGACCTTGTTCTGGTGCTGCCTGAGGGGTTTGATCAAAGGGCAACCGATGAACAGTTGGCGGTTTGGGATTGGTGGGATGACCCCGAGAACGAGCCGGGGAAACTGTTCCAATGCGACACTTTCAGCCTGCCCAAAATCCCTATTGGGGACATTGAGTTTCCGCACTTTGTCCGTCAGGAAGTGCATTGGAAGAGGTTTTTCGGTACAAGCCGCGAAGGCCAATCGAAAGGCATTGGCCGTATACTATTGCCAGGTGGGTGTATATGAGCAGACTGCTGGATATTCAAGAGCATCTACTCAACAATGCAGCCGAGATTGCCCGGCTCGAGAGGGCACTGGGACACCATCCGTCCCGCGCGTTGAGTTCCTCCCTGAAATCGCTGTACAAGCTCCGTTCAGGACTGGAAGCTGAGTTTCGAGAGGCGGCGGCCGCCGATCAGGTGGATGTAGTCACGTACCGGCTATTCGATGGAAGACAACCAACCATGGCTTCCGTTGGCAGGGCCATGGACTCCTTCCAGACGCTGTACGCGGTACTGTATTCTGCGATCGTAAACGCGAAGCCTAAGGACACCGCACACCTCAGTTCGGCAGTGATTCAGCAGTCCTCTTTTGACTTTTCCTATGCTTTTTCCGGATCGGTCGGTTTCGTATTTACGATACCAAACGAACGTCTGCTTCTGGGGGAGACCCGGCTTGATGAGGCCATGAATCAGCTCTTCGCGATGGCGAAATGTTCGACGACGGGCGAGGTCAAGGACTTCGCAAGGAAGGTCGGGCGCGCTCCGGTGCGTGCAATTTACGATTGGGTGGACGCGTTGTCCGGCTCGGACGCCGGGGCGGATCTCCAGTGGAAAAAGGATGATTCAGCCAAAGGATCGCTTCTCCTGCAGCCGGCCCAAGCGCAAGCTCTCAGAGACCTGATTAGCCAGACGAGCGATCTAGAGATAGACGAGAACCGCTTCCATGGGCTCCTGCTCGGATTCGATTCTAAGACACGGATGTTTCGCTTCGATCCCTCGGAAGGCGGCACCATTATCCGAGGCAAAATCGCGGAGGACGCCGACATGCCACCGACGGTTGAAATTCCAAGGCGATACATCGCGCGAGTCAAGACCGCAACACGCGTCCGATACTCGACCGAGCAGCCAGAGATCACCCACACCCTTCTGGGCTTAAGCTAAAAGCGAAGAATATCTCTACAAAAAGCATGCGCTTGCTATTTTGAATCATGATGTTTCCTACGTACCTCGCCGGTTCCCCCACAACTCCACATGCAGCCGCGGACTAAACCGGAATCCCTCACGCTTGCAGATCTCCGCCAACCACACGCCACGTTCGCGCAACAGGCCCGCGTCGATGCCTTCGGCCATCAGTATCACCTTGGTCGTATCCGCATCGACCGCGCCCACCAAACCCCGCACCTCCCGCACATCCTCCGGCCGCGCGATCACAAACTTGAGTTGATAATCGTAATCCGCCATGAGCCGCCGCACAACTTCCGGCTGCATGCGCAAGCGCTCGTGCCGCTCCTGCCACTCGCCCGCGGGCGTCGAATTGGCCAGCTTCGGGCTGATGCTCATCAAGTCGCACTCCACCGGCGCGAACACGGTGCCCGCCGTCTCGATGGTGATGTGCAGCCCGTGCGCCCGCAAACCGCGCGTCAGTTCCACAATCTCGCGCGCGATCATGGGCTCGCCGCCGGTCACCACCACATGGCGCACCGGATAAGCCTCCACCGCCGCCAGGATGCGCTCCAGCGTCCAGTCGTCGCCTTCCGGATTCCATGAGGTGTACGGGGTGTCGCACCATACGCAGCGCAGGTTGCAGCCGCTCGTCCGCACAAATACCGACGGCACGCCCACCAGCGAGCCTTCGC
>Ga0209333_1000900_pt1 | contig 15263 bp, 13 predicted proteins | sample BlaSpr_A8_OM2_O3_FD_187982 | JGI IMG/M metagenome (GOLD analysis project Ga0209333, IMG submission 187982) | Forest soil microbial communities from Thunder Bay, Ontario, Canada - Black Spruce, Ontario site 2_A8_OM2_O3 (SPAdes) (version 2) | ecosystem: Environmental > Terrestrial > Soil > Boreal... | reverse complement strand
TTTGTCGCGGTCACAGAGCTCAGATCGGTGAAGTATTGATTACTTGCATTTCTGTTAGCGAGTAACAAACCACCATTTACCGATAGGTACTGGTCCTGGCTAGGAGATGTGCCGGTCGCTTCCCAGTACGTGTTATTCGCAAGGAAGGATTGGATGATTTGATATGTGTAGTGCGAAGTGCTGTCAATATATGCGATCCCCGGATCGTAGCAACCAGTCAACAGGGCCTCGGCCAGATTAAACGTGATATGGCAGTAGCCAACGATGCGAGTCCGCACGCCCGGCTCCGCGAATCGAAGGGCGGCGCTGGTCAGCGAAACGACTCCATCGCCCTGGTTGCCAAGAACTGCATTTCCAATGATCGCAAGTGCGTCGGTGCCGCGCAGATCATCTCCAAATTGGTTCCACGTGGCGAGATCAAACAGAAACTGACTTCCGAGGGTCATCTCGCTAGCCTGTACGCCACCGAGGAACAAATCTGCAACACCAGCCTGGTACGATCCGAAGTGCGGCGCTGCGATAAAGATTGCCTTTCGGACCCGTGGATCATTCGGCGGGTCGAATACACCCGACGTCATTTGCTTCCCGGACAGGTATGAGCGTACAATTAGTCCACCCATACTGTGGGCTATCAGGTCAACCTGGAGTACCGGCGCGCCATTATCATACTGAATTGAGCCTATCACCTGGGCGAGGTCGCTGCCCAGTTCCTCGATGGAACAGTCCGGGCACGCTGCGCAGTTGTCAAACCAATAGACCAATGGAACCTCATCGAACTGGGTGAGGTAGCCTTCCAGGTAGCCGAAAGTGCTTTGCGACGGTGGCGACGTCAAGGGAAGGACCGGGCAGGAGGACTGCCACCCGTTTATCAGAATTACCGGGGGCTGAATAGCGTTTACAGGCACCGTTTCCATCGGCCGAAGCGTGATATCGATCATCGTTGCCCGCTCCTCACCTGATCCGCTCGAAGCCGAGAGCCGCGCGCGGTACTCGCCGGGCTTCAGCGCAAGGTATGCAGCCAACATGACCTGATCCCCGGTCGCATTCGGGCCAAACACGAAACCCCGCCCGCCGCCATTGCCGGCAATCTCGACGCGCCGGGTTTTGGCGCGCGCCAAGAAATCGAGCGTTTCGCGGGGTGCGTCAATCCTCGTGGACTCTCCTGCCCGCAGCCGATAGCGGGTCTGGCTCAGAATCATCCTCCTGACCGCGTGGAGGTTCCCCGGCTGCTGGGCCGTCGCGGAGACGGTGCAGCATATGATGAGCGCAGCGATGGCGCGGGCTATTTTAGTCGGCGACACAGTAGTCTTGGTAATACCACACGGGCCTGATGACGCGCCGCAAGTACTACAAGTAATTATTAACCAAGGAGAACACGGAAACATGGTGTCGGGTTTTTATGCATTGCCATCCGCGGGGGCTTCCGAGTACCATACGCCGAGGGAGGGTTGCGGAAACATGCCACTGCCACTGTTGCCAATTCTTGCCGGTGCCCTACTTGGCAAGGCCACGGCGAAAAAGCCTAAAAAGCGTATTGCCGTCAATGGACGCATGAAAAAAGACGGGACAAGAGGGAAGGCGTACACGCGAAGGGCAAGGTCGGAGTAGGGACACCGCCGGACTTAAGATAGCTGGCATTCAGCGTGACTCGAAAATGGCCGCTGTCCGTCCGGGGGGGAGAACGGCCATTCGTACCGACTCGGTTGCGGACGGAGGCGGGTCATCTCCGAAGGGACGTTGGTATCAAGCAAGAAACCCTTCATAGGTCGACGTCGCGGCCCAAGTCCTGATCCCTTCGAAATCGAGATCGAGACCCTTGAACGGAGATTCTGCAAATAACTGGGCCAGGCTCTTTCTACCGGGTGGCCGCTGGCGCTTGGGCCGAACAGTCTGGTCTTCCAGTTCGGATTGCTCCGGATGCACGGCCGGAAGATGGGCAGCTTCTTCCAGTAGACTGGCGGCATAGGACTCGCCCGCGCGACCATGCGCGGCGGCTTGGCGCGCGAGCGCGTCCTTAACCTCGGGCTTGATGTCAACGGTGATTGTCATGGGCGCTCCTTTCGACGCTTTGCGAGCGGTTTGCTTTTCGGGCAATTGTAACCCTGGCAAGTTTGGCGCCGATTGGCAATCGGCGCGCCGGATGCCATCCTGCCCCACATATCGGCTATTCTAACGTCTATAGCCCGCCCCCCGCCTCCACCCCCAACTCCCGCAGCAGCGGCGTCGCATGATAGACCTTGTCCAGCGCCTCCGCAATTCCCTGCACCGCCACATGCACCGCCCGCGCCTGCTCCTCCACATACAAATAGGTATTAGGCAAACTTTCCAGATTCCCATCGAAAGTCACACCTACTAACTCGCCCGCGCGGTTCACTGTAGGACTGCCGGCGTCCCCCCCTCCGATATCACAAGTACTTACAAAGTCCAGCGGAGTGACTAAGTCCAACGCCGTCTGACTGTCCACCCAGCGTGGCGGCGCCTGGTACGGCCCTTCGTTGCTCCGCCGATAAAACAATCCCCCAAACGTCGCCGCGTAGGGTTGCGGCGTTCCGGCCCGGTCGGTGTAGCCCTTGACCGTGCCGAACTCCACACGCGGCGTAGAGGTGGCATCCGGATAGTCCGCGTCGCCGAACAAGATGTAACGATATTGCGCGATCTTCTCCGCGGCCGATGTCTCGAGCGATCCGATCAGATCCTCGCGCTTCTTCCGCAGCCGGCGTCCGGGTTCGTCCAACAACTGCGCCAGCCGGATCATAGGGTCGTCCGGGCTCATTACGGCGGCATTCTTCAGCTTAGTCGATTTCACCAATTCCTCGGCCGCCTGCTGCGGTGTCTGCCCGCCCAAGATAGCCTTCACCGGCGCATCCTTGCCCTTCAAATTCTTCAACTCCTCGAAATACTGAGTCAACAGAATCGTCTCCAGCCCATCGTGAATCCGGCCACCGGAATCTTTCACGGGCTCGCCGCGCACCAACTCCCGCGCGATGCGGAATAGCTCCGATCCCGGCGCGGGCGCAGCCTCCAACAGTTGATAGGGCTTCTCAAACGGCGCCCAGGTCTTATATGCGGCAGCTACCTGGTCCCACACTTGCCCGCCCGCCTTGCCCAATTTGGGGTCGTTCTCCACCGCCTGCCGGATCTTCGCGTCGAAGATCGTCTTGCGCGAAACCAACCGGTCGTCCCGCAGACCGATCAGCTTGCCGGCGGCGGATTTGTAGCTTTCCGCGAAAACGGGCAGTTGCTGAATGCGCGGCGCCCAACGCGCCAGCGCCACCGGCAGCGCGGTATCGCGATAGAAGGCCAGTTGCGCGGCCGTGGTCGCGCGCGCGGTGGTCGCCGGATTGCCTGCTGCGAATACGAGCTCGCACTCCTTGGCTCCCGCCGCGCTCCACTTCAAATAGTGCGGCGTGGCGGCCGGCTTGCCATTTTCATACGCGCGCAGAAACGCAACATCCAGCCCGTACCGCAGATACGTCAGGCTGTCCCGCTCCCTGCCGAAAAAGGCCAGCGCGTACTCGGGAGCAAACACCAGCCGCACATCCGTGTACTTCCGATACTGATACAGATCGTAGCGGCCGCCCGAAAACAGCGTGACCACAGAGCAGGTGTTTCCCGACCCGGCCGTGCACTCGCCTTCGATGTGCGCGATCGCGGCCGTGCGCGCCTCTCGAGCCGTTTTCACCTGCTTGGTCACATCCTCAATCTTTAACAGGACGCTCGCCTCCAGGCCGGCGCAGCGCATCTCGTCCGCCTCCGCGGCGGCGTAAAAGCTGTCCTGTTTCGCAATGCAGCCCGTGACCAGGTGCCGGTTGGTGAGTAGCAGCCCGCGCGGGGATACGAAAGCGCCCGAACCACCGTCGATTCTGACGGAAGCCAGCCGCAAATCATCGAGGAACTGGGCGGTGGCGTCGAAGCCGTACTTCTGCTGCACGGCCTCTTTAGGGAATTGTTGGTACAGCCACATGCCCTCGTCCGCCCGCGCAGGCTGCACGCACAGGCAAAACAGAACAGCCAAACAGCGTTTCATGTAACCTCGTCCCTGGACAGGCCTGGAGGCTTGTCCTACTTCGGCGCAGGTCCGCGAACCACCTGGACAAAATCGTCCAGTCGAATCCACTTCTCAAACGCCGCCCTCACATCGTCCGCCGAGAGCGCGTAATAACGCTGGGCCGCGCGTATCGGTTCATCCAGCGGCAGATCGATCAAAGCCCGACCCACGAAGCCTTCCGCCACGGCATCTTCGCTCGATTCGCTCAAAATAATCTGCCGCAGCAGCAGGGCTTTGGCTTGCTGCAACTCGGCCGGGTTTACGTTCGTGGTGCGCATGGCCGCGAGTTCCTGTTCCACCAGGAGCCTGGCCTTTGAAACATTCTCCGGATCGCAGCCGTATGTCACCGCGTAAGTGGCGCGGGTTTCCGTTGCGCGCAGAGCGTTATCGACGTTATAAACATATCCGGCCTTCTGCCGCAGATCGCGGTAGAGGCGCGTGGCATAAAATCCGCCGCCCAGAACATGATCGCCGAGCTGCAGCGCGTAATAATCGGGACTGAAGCGATTGATGCCGACCTCCTGCGCAAGTTCCACCGAATCCTGCACCGCACTGGGGTCGGGCACGTTGACCGCGGAAGGTGGATTCGCCGGCACCGGCGGAAGTGTCACAGCGGGCTTCGGACCGGCTGCCTTCCAGGCGCCAAACCATTTCTCGAATACGGGCTTGGCCTCTTCCGGCGTAATATCGCCGATGACCGTGATGGTAGTCATATCCGGACGAAACACCGCCGCGTAATAATCCCGGATGTCCTCCAGAGCCAAGGCTGAGACCGTTTTGGGTGTAGCTTCCCTAAGCGCGGGATCGTTCTTGGGCAGCAGCCCAATTTCCAAAGCTCTTTGCGTGCGGTATCCCGGACTGGCCAGTGTGCCGGCCACAAGCTGCGCCGATTGATCGCGTACGATCTTAAAAGCGTCCGGCGGAAGCGCGGGGTGCAGTTCGTTATCCGCCAGCAGCTCCACGCCCTTCTCAAAATACTGTTTCAAGACTTTCAGATTGAAATTCGCGCCTCCCGATTCCGAAGCCGCGATGTCGTCCAAGGCTTCCTGAAACGCTAGCCGGTCGCGCGTCACGGTTCCGTAGGAAAACAGTTCCGCCAACACATCGCCGGCGCCTTCCTGGCCCGGAGCGGTCTGCAGATCCGCTTCATGTTTGACCGAGCCAACGACCGTAACCGTGGGGCTGAGCTTTTCTGTCTGAACGATCAGGCGCACGCCATTCGACAGAGTCAGATCCGTCGGGTTGGTGACAGCTTGCGGCACCTTCAACGATTTCACGGCAGCTTCGGCCCAGTCGGGCAGGGTGACGGGCTTGGTGGGCGCCGCCGTGGTCACTTCCGCCCCGCCGAAGCCTTTATCCGCGACCGCCTCGCCAGCCTTCGAGGGTTTCAGCGTCGCGACAATCGCGTTCCCCAGCGAAAGATAATTCTGCGCCACGCGGTTCACGTCCGCCACGGTAACCTTCTTCATCGCCTCCACGATTTCCGAAGGGGATTCGCGGCCCTCGCCGGCCAAGGCCTGCGACCACGTGGATGCCAGATCGGTGATGGAGTTCCGTTGAAACTCGGCGCCCGCGATCTCGCCTTTTCTGGAGGCCTCGACCAACGCCGCGGGTACTCCCTTGGTGGCGTAGCCGCTGAGTATGGTCTTCACCTCCGCGGTGATGGGGGCGGGATCGGCGCCAGCCGGTATGGCCGCAACCGCAAAGCCTACACTAGCTTTGGGGTAGGTTTCCGCAAGGCCGAATTCCGTCCCCAAGGCCTTGCCTTGCGGCACCAGACCGTAGAGGTCCGCGCGCTGGCTGGAGACCACATCGCTCAAAATGCGGACGGCCGCATAATCGGCACTGTCTGTACCAGGCATGCGGAAAGAGACGAAGACCAACTCATACGGCAGGTTGCTTTCCAGCGTGAAACTTTCGGCCTTGACCGGCTGTAGGCTAACGGCCGGATGCGCCGGTAGAACCTTGCGCTTAATGGGGCCGTAAAGCCGCTTGACCGTGGCCAGCGTCGCGGCGGGGTCCACATCGCCGGCAATCACCAGGATCGCATTGTTGGGCGCGTACCATTCCCGATAAAACTTCCGCAGCATTGCGCCGGTAGTGGCGTCGAACGACGGCTTGGTGCCCAGTGCGTCGTGCACGTAGGGCGTGCCGGAGAAGAGATCCTCATTCAGCCGGGTAATGAATTGGTAGGTGGGATTGGATAAGTCGCGCGAAACTTCCTGCTCGATCGCGCCGCGCTCCTCGGCCCATTGCTCGTCGGAGTCCTCGACATCCTGCATGCATGCGGAATCCACGCGCAATGCGACCTCCAGATCCTGCGCGGGCACGGTGACGAAGTACTGGGTGATGTTCTGCTGCGTATCGGCATTCTGATTGCCGCCCAATTGCGCATAGATGGCGGCGATCTGGTCCGCGGTCAGGCCGGCGCAACCGCGGAACGCCATGTGCTCCTGCGCGTGGGCCATGCCGGGAAAGCCGGCGGGTGTCTCGTTGCCACCGGCGATGTAATTCTCCTTCACGGTCACGACCGGCGCCAGCGGGTCGCGCACGATCACCACGCGGAGGCCGTTATCAAGTGTGGCCCGGACGACATTGTCGTCCTTCTCTGGCGCGGCGAGGCCGGCCATTAGGGCGACAGTAAGCAGCAGCAGGATGCGACGCAAGAAACTCCCTCCAGTCATTTTGATTCTATCGTGAGCGGACAGGGCCATGTGCGCACGCAGTACACTATTGTGCATGCGCGTCCTGAAACCGTCATTCGCCTTTTTCCTGCTGGCAGCCTCCGCCATGGCCGCAGGCGCGAGCCGCCTCACCCGACGGACGGATCGTTTTTGAACTCACTCCCGGCGCGGACCACTTCGAAGCCGTCAAGGCTTAGGCGGCAGAACGCCCGGACGGCGCGAATCAATAGGCGAACAAAAAGCAAAATGCGGTGGTATGCTGGTACCATGGAACGCGAACCATTTAAGAATGCACTCCGCAGTTGTGATAAACTTTTGGGTCCGCCTCCCCTTGATTTGGCGTTCTGGGGGTACCCTGATACAAGTAGTGGCGTTCTTGCAGACCGACCCAGACGATTAGAGTGAGAGTAGCGATGCGCGACTTTTATGAGTTCTTCGCCGGAGGGGGGATGGTGCGCGCTGGCCTCGGTCCCAACTGGCACTGCCTCTTTTCGAACGATTTCGACCACAAGAAAAGCCGGATCTATCGCGAAAACTGGGGCGACCGCGAATTGAAGACTGCGGATATTAAGAGTCTCAAGCCGGCCGATATCCCATCAACCGCCCGCCTCGCGTGGGCTTCGTTTCCGTGCCAGGACCTTTCGCTTGCGGGCGGCGGCGCGGGATTGAAGGGTGACCGGTCCGGCACGTTCTGGCCCTTCTGGAAACTCATGGAGGGCATTATCAAGGAAGCTCGAGCTCCGGAACTCATAGTTCTTGAAAACGTCTGCGGTACTTTGAATTCCCACGCAGGAAAGGATTTTGCCGCAATTTGCGAGACCGTGAGCGATGGAGGGTACACGGTTGGAGCCATCGTAGTCGATGCGGCCCTTTTTACTCCACATTCCCGGCCCAGGCTTTTCATCATATGCCCCCACCAGGATCTGGAGCTGCCTTTGCATCTTATCGGTGCCGGCCCAGAGAATCCGTGGCATACGGGGCCGCTCCGTTCCGCGTTCAAGAATTTTCCCCAGAGAGTCCGGCGCAATTGGATCTGGTGGTCGATGCCTCTACCAGCCAAGCGAACAAAATCCCTTTCTGACTTGCTCGAAGATGATCCGGACGACGTGGAGTGGTTCACACAGGAGGAGACCCGACACCTCATCAGCTTGATGAGTGAGCTGAACCGCGAAAAGCTGACAGACGCAAAGCGGAAAAATCGGCGCATCGTTGGCGGACTGTATCGACGGACGCGCCACGATGAAAACGGGAACAAGGTTCAACGCGCGGAGATCAGATTCGACGACATTTCGGGCTGTCTTCGGACGCCCGCAGGAGGATCGAGCCGTCAGGTGATCCTTGTGGTCCACGGACAATCCGTGAGAGCCCGCTTGATTTCCGGCCGCGAAACAGCGCGGCTCATGGGCTTGCCCGATACTTATACCCTTCCCGAAAACTATAATGAGACATACCATTTGACCGGCGACGGCGTGGTCGTGCCCGTCGTGCGCCACCTTGCTGAGCATATCTTCGAGCCGATACTCGACTTGGTAGCGCCCGGAACGACCATAGCCGCATGAGCGTCATCCCATGCTCTCAGAAGAAGGAGCTTCGCAAGCTCATCGAGGAGTATGCCGAAACGCTCAAAACCGAGGCATTCAAGATCGGGACCCACGGACTCGGCGAGAACGAATTTTATAACAGCGGTGTATTTCGGGGCGCCATTGAACGCGTCCGCGGGCAGTTCTCCGCTACCATGCGCGAGAAGCGCGAATTCGCCCGGCACGTCTTCAACTACATGCAGGATCGCGGTTTCATCAAGGAGTGGGAATCCGTCGGCGAGGCGAACCGCCACGATTACTCGATCAAACTACCTACTGGCCGCGTTTCAGTGGTGGAACTAAAAGGGTGTATGGATGGAAATAACACGCTTATCTTTGAACGTCCGCCGCACGCTCAGGAGTTTATCATCTGGAGCCTGTGTACGAACATCGGCGGCGATCCTCGCAAGAATGCGTGGTCGGGTATCCTACACGCTTGAGCGCGGATATGATCGACCGCGGCATTTATGTTGACGGAGTCATAATCTGGGACTGGATGTGCGGCACCGTCGGCCGGCCGTGCCCGAAGCTCGTGAACGCCCGGGAAAGGATCACCCCTGTGGCGCATTATGAACTTCCGCCGCCGTGCATCTACGTCATGCCCGCGACGATTGCCGGACCGAGGACCAATCCTCATCCGATGGCACAGTCCGTTGACGACGTGCAACTGCTGAAGGCGTTTCATGAATGTTTCGGCGGCCGAGACGAAGAGCTCAACTACGTGGATTTTGAAGTCGAGTACAAGGGAACGGACATCGTCCGATTGACCCGCATCCGCCGCAACGGCGAGATCGCAAAAGAATCCAAGTTTACCTCTATCCGCCGAGGGAAGTAAGTCATGGAATCGCCTGACGTCAGAAGGCGAACCATGCAGGCTGTCAAAGGCAAAGACACCGGTCCCGAACTGATCGTGCGTCGCATGATCCATGGAGAAGGCTTTCGCTACCGGCTGCATCGCCGTGATCTGCCGGGCTGCCCAGACATGGTCTTTTTCCAAAAGCGGAAGATCATTTTCATTCACGGCTGCTTCTGGCATGGCCACGACTGCGCAAGAGGCAAACGGATACCGAAAACGAACGCTGACTATTGGAGTGCAAAGATAATCCGAAACCGCGCCCGCGATAGACAGATACTAGGGCAATTGTGCGCCGATGGCTGGGATGTCGCGATTGTTTGGGAATGCGAGACGGGAACAGAGAACCTGCGAGATCGATTGGTTAATTTTTTAGGATAATAAATAGCCCGTTCTCGAACGAGCGGGAAAGCCAGGACCATGCCGTTTCGGCGATCCCGTATTCGTGGAGAACGAAATCAAAGTACTGTCGGATCATCTCTTCTTCGTCATGGGCGTTCATCGCCATCCATCTCCACGTCCCAGTTTTCCCCCACCCAACTGACGAGTTCGGCACGGGCCTCCGCGTCGGTACTGTGCGTGCTCGCGAGGGGGCCGCGGCCACGAGTTCCTCACTTCGCGAATAACGAGCACGAAAGGCATTGCGGAGAGAATGTGCTACGGGCTGCTATGAACCACTGATGAGCGCCATTCAATGTGCTTCGCTTTGCCAGCGTGCCCGGACCCGAATAAAGTTTACCCAGCGTTCGCTCTGGGTGCACATCCCGATGCCCCAACGTGACTGAGGCGTGAATTCGCTTATCATTACCGATCACATAGCACTCTGAGTTCGCCATCCATATCCAATATGGCAGTGCTCGCGAAAGCAGTACACTATTGGGCATGCCCGTCCTGAAACCGTCGTTCGCCCTTTTCCTGCTGGCAGCCGCCGCCTGGCCGCAGGCGCGGGTCGCCTCGCCCGACGGCCGGATCGTATTTGAACTCACTCCCGGCGCGGACCAGTTGCAGTATCGCGTGACTTTTCGCGGCAAGCCGCTGATCGATCCCTCCGCGCTCGGCTTCGACCTGCAGAATCAACCGCCGCTGGGAGCAAATCTGAAGCTGACCGTCGCGGTCCCCAGCGCCGCCGACGATACCTACACCATGCCGCACGGCAAATCGAATCCCGTGCGCAACCATTACAATGCCCTGCTGGCGGAATTCGAAGAGGCGGGACCGCCTGGGCGGCGCTTGTCGGTGGAAGCGCGCGCGTATGACGATGGCGTGGCTTTCCGCTACTTGATTCCCGAGCAGACCGCGCTACGCGAAGTCCGCATCATCCGGGAGAAGACGCAGTTCGAGCTGGCCAAGGATGCCGACACCTGGCCGCTGGTGCTGGCGAGTTACCGCACGCCATACGAAGCGAATTACGAGCACGTGCCGTTGGGCGGCATTGTGCCAAGCTGGCTGGTAGCCTTGCCGTTTCTGGCGGAACTGCCGGGCACCGGCTTCGTGGCCGTCACCGAAGCGCAGATTGAGAACTATCCGGGCATGTACCTGTCGCACCCAGCCGGCGGTACGGGGCGCGTACTCGAAGCCAAGCTTGCGCCGCGCGCCGACGAGCCGGAACTGGCGGCCAGCGGCACCACTCCCCTGCGTACGCCCTGGCGCGTAATGATGATCGCCGACCAGCCCGGCCGGCTGGTCGAATCGAACATCGTCATCAATCTGAACCCACCGTCCGAAATCGCCGACACATCCTGGATCAAACCGGGCAAAGCCGCCTGGGACTGGTGGTCCGGCACCTACGCCAAAGACGTTAGCTTCAAGCCGGGCATGAACACCGAGACGATGAAGCATTACATCGATTTTGCGGCGGAGGCAAAGCTGGAATACATGCTCATCGACGCCGGATGGGCGCCGCGCGCCAAGGAAGCCATGCACGATATTACGCAGACGATTCCCGAGATCGACATGCCGGAAATCCTGCGCTACGCAGCCTCGAAAGGCGTCAAGATTTGGCTTTGGGCGCATTGGACGTCGGTCGACCGGCAGATGGACGAGGCCTTCCCGATGTTTGAAAAGTGGGGCGTGGCTGGCGTCAAAATCGATTTCATGGACCGCGACGATCAATGGATGGTGGACTGGTATCGCCGCGTGCTGCGCAACGCCGCGCAACATCACCTGATGATCGACTATCACGGCGCATACAAGCCGGATGGCATCCGCCGCACATGGCCGAACCTGGTGACCCGCGAGGGCGTGATGGGCGCGGAATACTCGAAGTGGAGCGCGCGCGTGACCCCCGCCCACAATGTGATTCTGGCTTATACACGCATGCTGGCGGGTCCGATGGATTACACGCCGGGCGGCTTCCGGAACGTGACCCGCGCCGGGTTTGAGCCGCGCAACCGGGAGCCGATGGTGATGGGCACGCGCGCGCATCAACTGGCGCTCTTCGTGGTGTTCGAGAGCGCATTCGAAATGGTCGCCGATTACCCGGAGGCGTACAAAGGGCAGCCCGGGCTGTCCTTCATCAGCGCTGTGCCGACAGTCTGGGATGAGACGCGGGTGCTCAACGGGCAGGTAGGCGAATGGATTACCATCGCGCGCCGGAGGGGCAAGGAATGGTACGTGGGCAGCATCACGGACTGGACCGCGCGCGAACTGGATGTCCCAATGGACTTCCTGGGAGACGGCGAGTACCGAGCGGAAATCTACGCGGATGCCCCGGACGCCAACAGCCAGCCCACGCACATTATGTCCGGGCAGCAGCCCATCGGGCGCGCCACGAAACTGCGGATGAAGCTGGCCTCGGGTGGCGGGTTCGCCATGCGGATTCGACCGGCACAAGATTAGAGTGCGACAGGCCCGGATCCCTTTCCTACCTCAGAAACCCGTGGTCACTGTCACCGCGGAAAGAGGCTTCCTGGGAATTCTTCAGCATTACTGTAAACGAGAACTGCCAAGTGTCGACCCGGACGCCGGCGTGAAGGCGAAGTCCGCTTCCCAGATTTCCCGCGCATTCGAAAAGCCTGTCACCACGACGTTGAAACCGGATGTCGCCGATTGGATCGCGGCGCTGACGATTACAGGCGGTTCTTGCTGGTTCACGGTGACTGCCGGACTGTTGGACAGAGCCACTGCAACTCCGGCGGTCGCCGTGGCCGTGAAGACAATCGCACCCGCTTACCGTGCCTGTCTGCGTGGCAAGCGGCGATTGCGGGAGAACCGCGCTGGTTTGGCAGGCGGGAGTTTGGAACGTTACGTTGCCGCCGCCGGTCTGAACTGGATTGCTGCGGCATGGCCGTGTTTGATGGCGCCTGAATAGTCGGCGTGAGCGGAAATCTGTGGAACCGTCAGAGAGCATTGCGTTGCAGTTGTGTCGCTGGATGTGTCCGTAACCAGTGCGGTGAACGTGTAGTTCCGGGGCGGCTGGCGTTCCGGATATCAGTCTGGCGGCGCTGGAGCGTCATACCTGCAGGCAAAGAGGCAATTTCGCGCGGCCGACTTACTTCGGTGAGCTGGCGTTGCTTTCGAGCAGACCGTGCGCGCCACTCAGCCAACGGATATTCTCACGGTAAACAAGGGCGATTTCACCAAGTTGCTGGGGGGGCTTTCCGGAATTCCCGTAGTGGGTCGGTTTGCCGCTTGTGGAGCACCGTCGAAAACCAACCTTGGAGGGCGGGCAATCCTGCCCGCAGCCGGCTTTCAGCCGGCTCCAGCCGCCTCAAAAGGCGGCTGCGGCCAAAATTGGCCGCCCTCCAAGGGTTTTCATCGCGTTTGATGGCCCGCAGGGACAGGAAGACAGGATGGTATTCTGCGCGCCGATTGACAACCGGCCCGCGGGTTGCCAGCCTGCCCCACAAGCAAATGGACCCACTACCGGAATTCCGCAGCGGCTTCGCGGATTTGGCCACCCGGCGGAGCGGCGATCGCGTCAATCCGCAATCCCGACTCAACGCCCCATGATCTGGCGCAGGCATGCACGCAGCAGTGCGTGCGCCATGCGCATTAACTTGCTACCATTTTCAGAAGGAGGCTTTATGCGCAGCTTTACGACCAGGCAGAACACCAAACTTTTTTCCTTGGCACTTGTGACTTTGGCCCTTGGAATGGTCCAGGCCCAGGCCAAAACAGATTTCAGCGGCACTTGGAAATTGAACGCGGGTAAGAGCGATTTCGGCCAAATGCCGGCGCCGGACAGCATCACCCAAAAGATCACGCACGCCGATCCCATCCTGAAGGCGAATGTCGCCACCACCGGGGGTATGCAAGGAGACATGACCTACGACCTCAGCTACACCACGGACGGCAAGGAATGCGTGAATCACATAGGCGAGGGCGAACTCAAGAGTACGTTGAAATGGGACGGCGACGAGTTGGTGGTCGAGTCCAAAGGCGCCTTCGGCGGCACCGAATTTACCGCCAAGGCGCGCTGGAGCCTTTCGAGCGATGGGAAAACTCTGACCGTCACGCAGCACTTCTCCAGCGCCATGGGCGAAGGCGACGTGAAAGAAGTATTCGACAAGCAATAGGAGCGTTTCCGTGCGTAACCGTACAATCCGACTTTTTTCTCTGGCGATTTGGACACTGGCTCTTGGATTAGTCCAGGCGCAAGCGAAGTCCGACTTCAGCGGAACCTGGAAAGCGAATATCGGCAAGAGCGACTTCGGCCCGGCGCCGCCGCCCGACACCATGATCCAAAAGATCGTGCATGAGGATCCCAGCCTGAAGATCAATCTCGCCCAGACCGGCGGGACTGGCGACATCGCCTACGACACGGTCTACACCACGGATGGCAAGGAGTGCGTGAATCGCATTGGCGACAACGAGATCAAGACCACACTTAAATGGGAGGGCGACGATCTCGTCGCCGACAGTAAGGGATCGTGGGATGGGAACGACTTCACCGCCAAAGACCGTTGGACGCTCTCCGATGGCGGAAAGACCATGACCGTGCAACGGCGCCTATCCGCCGGTGGGACCGACTTCGATATGAAGTTGGTATTCGAGAAACAATAGAGAATCATGCGCAGCCATACCTTTCGGTTGATTTCCACGGCGCTGTTGGCCGCCGCGTTCGGAACGGTCCAGGCCCAAGCCAAGCCTAACTTAGGCGGTAATTGGAAGTTGAACGCGGCCAAGAGCGATTTCGGCGCGATGCCGGCGCCCAACACACGCACCGACACAATCACCCACGACGATCCCGACCTGAGAGACGTCTACACGCAGAGTGGACAAATGGGCCAGTTTACCGCGGAGATGAAGTACTCGACCGATGGAAAGGAAACCACGAGCAGCGTCCGCGGCAACGAGATCAAGACCACCGCCAAGTGGGATGGAGACGATCTGACGATCGCCGGCAAGGCGCAGTTCAATGGGGCGGATGTGACGCTAAACGATCGCTGGTCGCTATCGGCGGACGGCAAGACGCTCACCATCCAGCGTCACGTAAACAGCCCCATGGGCGCGACGGATCAAAAGATCGTGTTAGAAAAGCAGTAGGGGGGCATAGTGCGCGGCTACGTCGCAACACGAATGGTGGTTCCTTTAATTCTGGCGGGCGGATTGGCGTTTGGCCAGGCTAAACCGGACCTGAACGGCGTATGGAAGATGGATCCGGCCAGAAGCGATTTCGGGTCCGGACCGGTGTCCGTCAGCCGGCTGGACAAAATCAGCCTCGAAGGTGTGAATCTGAAGGACACCATCGCGCAGAAGCTGCAGCGCGGCCCAGAGAGCGCCTACGACATGGTTTACACTCTCGATGGCAAGGAGTGCACCAACCGCGTGCGTGGCAATATGGTGAAGAGTACCGCCAAGTGGGAAGGGGATGAACTGGTGATCGACAGCAGGGTCTTTGCGTTGCGCGAGGCAGCCATACAAGATCGCTGGGCGGTTTCCGCGGATGGCAAGACCATCACTCTGCGACGGCACATGACAGGTGCGGTGACGGCGGAACAGACGCTCCTGTTCGACCGCCAATAGGCGCTGCCAGGCAGCCTCGACAATAACGGCTATGTTGGAGAAGACGGAAGCCGGGCGGAGACAGAAGTCGGATTCCGACTCCTGTCTTCTGCTTTTATAGTGCCTTCCCTCGCTGCCAGCGGTCTTCGAAC
>Ga0209333_1000899_pt1 | contig 15272 bp, 13 predicted proteins | sample BlaSpr_A8_OM2_O3_FD_187982 | JGI IMG/M metagenome (GOLD analysis project Ga0209333, IMG submission 187982) | Forest soil microbial communities from Thunder Bay, Ontario, Canada - Black Spruce, Ontario site 2_A8_OM2_O3 (SPAdes) (version 2) | ecosystem: Environmental > Terrestrial > Soil > Boreal... | reverse complement strand
CTGGAGAAGATGGGCGCCCTGCTGAACATTCCCTACGACTACGAAGAAACCAACGAAGCCGAAGGGCAGGCGATGGTTGGCGCCGCGGCGCTGAGCGCGCACAAGCTGAGGCAACTGCCGCCGGAGTTGCTGGAAGAAATGCTGAATGCGACTACGAGAGGCGACAAAAACCTCTTGGATAAGCTGATCGCGGAAGTACGCGAGGCTGGTGAAGCCGACTCGGCGCACGCTCTACAGGTGCTGGCCGATAAGTACGAATACGATGCCCTTACAGGATTGCTTGAAGAATGCCGCGCCGGTCACGGACCAGTCACCGCCTAATCGCGGCGACATCATGGTCGTCGACGATAACCCCGCAAACCTAAGGCTGCTGGAAGACATGTTGCGGCGGCAAGGGCACGAAGTGCATTCTTTTCCGCGGGGCAGGCTGGCGCTGGCGGCCGCGGCGCGCAATCCGCCGGATTTGATGCTGCTGGACATCAACATGCCAGAGATGGACGGCTACGAGGTGTGCGAACGCCTCAGATCCACTGAACAGGGCTTAGGCATCCCTGTCATTTTCCTCAGCGCCATGAGCGAAATAGAAGACAAGATGAAAGCCTTCCAGGCCGGGGCAGTGGACTATGTCTCGAAGCCATTCCAACTCGAAGAGGTTCTTGCCCGGGTCGAAACTCATCTTAAGTTGCACTGTCTCCAGCGGACATTGCGGTTGCAGAACGAGCATTTGGAGGAGGCCGTGGCCGCGCGCACACAAGAACTCGCGGAAGCGAACGGGCGACTGACCATCCTGGATCGCGCGAAGAACGAGTTCCTGACGCTCATCTCGCACGAGTTGCGCACACCGCTCAACGGACTTCTGGGAGTCGGCGATCTCATTTTGGAGCTGCTGGTACCCACCGAGGAGAACAAGGATCTCCGGGGGTTGTTCCAGCGCTCGCGCCGAAGAGTTCTCTCGATAATGGACGATGCCCTGCTCCTGACTGAAATAGACGTGAACAAGGATCGGTTCAGGTGCCTACCGGTTTCCGTGAGCGCGGTGCTGCGGCGCGCAATCGACGGCACCGCCGGATTCGCCGATTCCCGCCGCGTGAAACTAACGCAGCCATCGTCGGAAATCGCCGGGATGGACATGGTTGTCGGAGACGAGGATCTGCTGGTGAGAGCGGTGCAGGCGCTCATCGAAACCGCCGTTAGATTCTCCAAAGAAGGAGAAGCGGTGGGGATGGCGCGGGAGGCTGTCCCCGGTTCGGTCAGGGTGATCGTCGAAGGCCATGGCCGGACGATCCCGATTCCCGCCTTGCCGAAATTCTTCGATCTCCTCTCGATCAAGGAAGCCATCACGCCGGGCGGGGATCTTGGACTAGGCCCGGCCATGGCATTCCGCATTCTGGCTTTGTTTGGCGCTTCGGTCAGCGTCGCGAATCGGGATCCGTCCGGAATCCGGCTGACCATATCGCTAAAGGCTGCCGTGCCGGAGTTATGCGTGGCCCACTGAGGGTAGCGCCCGCCCGCATAAGTAGCGGGGCAGACCCGGGTCTGGAGACCCGCTGCAGCCGTGGACGCCCGCCCCACAAGCCATCCTTTGCCAGACTGACGCACGCCGCCCCAATTCGGTTAAGCACCCTTGCACCCCCAACGGCGAAGGCGCTGCCGGCGCCGTTGCTATAATTAAGCTCTCCATGGACGGCCCGACCCTAACTTTGCTGCTGGTGCAGATCGGTCTGATTCTGGCGATACCGTTGTGCATGGCCAAGCTGCTTGAGAGGCTTGCGCCATCGCCGTTGGTGGTGGAATTGGTGTGCGGCGTTTTGCTGGGCCCCAGCGTCTTCGGCATGGCCGCTCCGAAGCTTTTCGCGCGGGTCTTCCCCGCACTGGGCCGCGCCACCCAGGCGCGTGAAGCGGTCACCGAACTGGGATTGCTGCTTTTCGTGTTTATGGCCGGTCTGGAGCTGCAGCCCAAGCGCCTGCGAACCTTGGGACCGCCTATCTTGTGGTCCAGTTTCCTGGGAATCCTGGCGCCGCTCGCGCTGGGGGTAGGATCGGTCCTGTTGTGGCCGGAGTTCTGGCGTAACAAGGCACAGAGCAATGTGCCCCTCCTGGCGCTTTTTGTCGGGACTATCTTATCCATCTCCGCGCTGCCGGTGATTGCGCGCATCCTGATGGATCTGAATCTGATGAAGACGGAACTGGGCGCGATTGTGATGTCGGCGGCGATGCTTGACGACTTGGCCGGGTGGGGACTTTTCGCGGTCATTCTGGGGAACTTCGGAGGCGAAGGCCACACCGGCCGGAACTGGTGGGCCAGCCTGGTGGCGGTGGCGCTGGTTTTCGGACTGATCCTGAATCTTTCAAACAAGAGGATACAGCGCGCCGTCGGCTGGTTGAATCTGCCGAAAGACACGCTGCAATTGAAGCTGACGTTCCTGGTGTTCTTGACCGCTTCCATCTTATCGGAGGTTGTCGGGACACACGCCACGCTGGGCGCGTTTCTGGCCGGGGTGGCATTGGGACGCATCCCCGATGCGCGCAAGCTGGCGCACGAAAGCTTCTACCGGACCACCGCCGGCATTTTCGCTACATTGTATTTCGTCTCCATCGGGTTGAAGGCCAATTTCGTGGCCAACTTCGATCCGCGGCTGGTCGCCTTCGTATTGGTCGTAGCCTGCGTCGGCAAGATCGGCGGCGTATTCCTGGGCGCCAGGCTCGGCGGAAAGTCGCCGCACGATGCGCTGATGGTGGCCTTGGGGATGAATGCGCGCGGCGCCATGGGCATCGTTCTGACTACGATCGCCCTGGAATACGGGCTGATCGATCAGCGCATTTTTGTGGCGCTGGTCATAATGGCGCTGGTCACGTCGGTGTTAAGCGCCGTGGGTATCAAACGCTTGCTCGGCGGGGGCGCCGCACAACCCGACGCGGAAGAACAAGAATCGGAACTCCTGCCGTACGCGTAATCGGCGGAACCCGGCAGCCGCGTTGGCGTCATACTAGCAGGAGTATTCTATGAGCTTCTACAAGATATCCGCGTTTTTGCAGAGTTTCCTCGATCCCCGGAGGGCCTGGTTGTTGGCCGGTCTGCTGGTGGCGGCCGGCTGCTTCCCGGTCCATGCGCAGACCAGCGGCACCAGCCATCAGGCGGTCCGGCTCAACTTGGTCGCCGTGGATTCCGCAGGCCGGCCCGTTCCGGATCTGACGGTCTCCGATTTGGCCGTCTTTGACAATGGCTCGCCGCAGCAGATCGTTTCCCTCCGCCTGAATCAAACCGACCGGCCCCGCCCGCTGGTGTTGCTATTCGACCTTCTGAACGCGGACGAATCTTCCCGGGGAGCTGTTTGGAACAGCATCAAGACCTCTTTGGCGCATTTGAGTAATTCGACAGCCGGCGGCCCTCTGTATCTCTATTTGCTGGCCGAGGATGGCAGTCTCTATCCGGTCCACGCCCTGCCGGGCGGGCCGGCTGCCACGCAGACGGCGGACGCCTCCTGGGCGAAGGATATCGGGCCTTTGCTGGATGCCGCGATGCAAAAGGCTACCCAGTTGAGGCCGCAGGATTTCCGCGCCGTTTCCCCGATCGCGCTCCAATCGCGGTTCAAGGCCACCTACGGCGCGCTGGACAATATGCGCGTGTTGATGGCAAGGCTGCCCGGCCCAAAGGAACTGCTATGGGTCACCTACGGAATTCCAAGCGCGATACACCTTGCGGATCGGACCTGGTTCGACGGCGTCCCACCGTTGCGGCAATTGGGCGCACAATTCGTTCGGTCTGAAACCACGGTCTATACGGCCGACCCTGGCATCAATCTCCAAGTTGGAACGCTGAATCGGGATTCGCTGGATATTCTGACCGGGGTCACCGGCGGCCACGTCTATTCGACGATCGATCTAAATCGCGCGCTCGCCCAGATCGAAGCCGAAGCACACACCAATTACAGCCTTGAGTACCAACCGTCCGCTAACAATTGGGACGGCAAGTATCACAAGCTGCGCGTCACGGCCGCCCGCAAGGGAGTGCACCTCCGGACGGAAGCCGGTTATTTCGCGGCGGCGAGATCGTAAGTCAATCCTGGCACAAGGTAGAGCCTGGGTGAAAGGGACCGACGGTTGTGGGGCAAGATGGTATCCTGCGAGCCGACTCACAAGCTTGCGGCAAGGGCAGCGGTAAGATACGATGCTCGCCATGCACGATACGAATGCAATTTCGCGGAGAAGCCTCCTCCAAATGGGTGCGATCGGCGCGGTTGGCGCGTTCGGGGCGGGTGCTCTGCGCGCCAACCCCCTGGGCTTTCCGATCGGGTGCCAGACATGGCCGGTCAGGCAAACAATCGGCAAGGATCTCGACGGCACGCTGAAGGAACTGGCCGGCATGGGTTTCGAGAGGATCGAGATGTGCTCGCCCGCGGGTTACGCGCAGATGGGCTTCGGGCCACTGGCACAACTCAAGCCGGCTGAGCTGCGCGAAAAGATCCATGCCGCCGGGCTAGGCTGCGAGAGTTGCCACTTCGGCTTCACGGAACTGCGGGACCATTTGGACGAGCGGCTGGCCTTCGCCCAGGAACTCGGCCTGAAACAAATGATCGTCGCCACGTTTTGGCTGCCGCAAGACGCCAAGATGGCGGACTGGATGCGCGCCGTCGATGAAGCCAATAAAATAGGCGAGAGGACGCGGAAAGCCGGCATCCAGCTCGGCTTCCACAACCACGATTTCGAGTTCCGCAAGATCGACGGCGAGCCGATCTACGACAAGCTGATGAGCGAGTTCGATCCAAAACTGGTGAAGATGCAGTTCCAGGTGAGCGTGATCAGTCTGGGCTACCAGGCGGCGGACTATTTCGAGAAGTATCCGGGCCGGTTCATTTCGATCCACCTGCAAGACTGGTCGCCAACGGAGAAGAAGGAAGTCGCCTTGGGGCAGGGTGTGGTGGACTGGAAAAGGCTGTGGGCGGCAGCCGGCAAATCGGGTGCGCGAAACAACTTCGTAGAGACCGAGCGCGAGGATTTCAAGGCCAGCGCGCAGTTCTTGAAAGGGCTGAGTTGATCCTGCCGGTGGTCGCGCTGCTGGCTGCCGCCGCGCAGCTCCGGAGCGGCGACCTGACGCAGCAGCTTGCGAGCTGGAAAATCCACCATCACGATGCGCGCGCGCCCGACCCGTTAGTGATGTCGGGCCGGCGAGTGGTTTCCATCGAGACGCGCGGACCGGGTACGGCGGGGATTTCGAAAACCTTTCACCTGACGCCGGGGTCGCTTTGGCGGGTGAGCGCCCGCACCGACGGCAGTGCCCTCATCAATGCCGAAGCTCCTTCCGGTCGGATTGGTTCGTCGACCAGCGGAGAGCTGCTGTTTCGGGCGCCCTCGCCCGGCGAGGTCACGATCCACCTGGATAGCACTGGCGGTAGGGCGTCGTTTGTGGATCCGCGGTTTGAACCGGCGCCGGAGCTCGGCCCAGGCGATCTGCGCAAGTAGGGCAGATCCCGGGGCCGCGGACGAGGCTAGCCCCAGGGCCCCTTGCCGCTTCTCCGCTCGAATACCCGCTCGCGGGCGCGGAACGTCACCTCAATGGCCTTCGCAATGCGCTTCTCGCGCGTCTGCGACCGGGCGGCTTCCTCAATCCAAAGGACGATGTGGTTCTGCTTTCCTGCCGGAAACCCAGCGAAAGTCTCTTGCAAGTCGACCTCCTTGAGGGCCCGCGCCAAGTCGGAGGGCCATGGATTTACAGGCGGCTTCTCGGGCACCACCAGTGCCACCCGCACCGGGTCGCCGGGCTCGATTTCCAGCTCGCCGCGGGTGCGCGCGTTCAACTGCAGCCGGTGTCTGCCGCCGCCCATGGGAACCAGGCTCGCCTGGATCTCCCCGGCCTCGTTCAGCGTGGCCAGAATCGGCACTGGACCTCGCCGGCCGATGGCCGCAGTAACGTCCGCGGGAATCTCAATCGCATATACGGACGACGCCCCCTGGCTGAGCTTCACCAGCGGAACAGTGAAAGCGAAGCGAGTGACCATGCCGGATTGCAAGCCCTAGGGATAGACCTTCCAGCCGCGCCGCAGAGCCGCCTGTTCCAGCCGGCGGAAAGAGTTTGGCTCATCGTCGGGCCGTGTCAGCCCGCCGCCCGGATTGATGCTGCTGGGGCAGATTTTTTGCGGCGTCACCGGCTGCGGCGTCGGCAAGACCGGCGCGGATCTGGGCTGGCGATTGAAGTTGATTACGGAAAGCAGATTGCCTACGGTGTTAGAGGTTTCACGGGCCGCCAGAGGCTGCACGTTGAACACCGATTCGATCATCTTCAGCACCGAGGTATGATCGAACACGGTGTGATTGACCGTGGGGTTCGCCGGCGCACCGGCGGTCCAAGGCGACGCCACGATGCAAGGCACGCGGCAACCCAGCAGAGCCTCGCCGTTGACCAGGTCCGGATCGGTGTTGTTGGGCGCCAGTGCGCGCGGCGGCGGCACATGCTCGAAGAATCCGCCCCATTCATCGTAATTGAGCACCAGAACGGTATTTGCCCAACCCGGGCCGGTCGTTACCGCCTGGTATACCTGCGCGATGAATGCGTCGCCGTTGCGGATATCGGACTGCGGATGGTTGTCGTTCGCCGTGTTGAGCAATAAGGTGAAGGAGGGATCCACGAAGGACACCTCCGGCAGAGTGCCGTTCGCGCAATCGGAAAGGAAGTCCGAAAACGAATTCGCATATTCGATCGCGTCGATCGGGAAGAGCGTCAGAAACGGGACGTTGCCATAGTAATACTTGCTGCTGACGCCGGCCGCGGAGCAATGATCGAAGATAGTCGGATACGAACACAGCGACACGCTGTCGTCCAGACGGTCGGTCTGTCCGCAAAGTTGGAAGATGCGGTTCGGGAAAGTGGGGCCCAGTATCGATGGGAAGTACATGTCGCAGGCGGTGAAGTTGGTGGCGAACTTCGGGAAGAATTTGTTGTCGCCCTCTCCGAAGTAGCCGATGGCGAAAACGTCCGCCGTGGAGGTCTTCATGAAACCGTCCATCAGGCCGTTGTCGATTTCAATACGTCCGCCGTCGTAGCTGTGGTCCGGGTCGTTATAACCGCAGCCCGTCCACTCGGGCGCCAGTTCGTGCGTCGGGTGGCTCACGCCGCTGGCGTCGACATATTCCAAGCCGGCTTGCTTGCCGTTGGCGTTGGGCAGCCAGCCCAGGAAGTGATCGAAGCTGCGGTTCTCCATCATCGCGACTACGATGTGTTTGACCTGCGACGTGGCGGCCCGCAACATGGCGGGGCTGAGGGCGGTGCCGGCGGCCAGGCCGCCTGTAGCTTTCAGAAATGTTCTGCGATCCATTCTTGCTTTATACACCAGAAATGTGAATAGCGTGTGAAAGGGGCGCAGGCTACCAGCCCGCAGCGGCCGCAAGGGGCGCTTCCGTCGCTCGGCCCGCTACCGGATCTGTACCAGCCGATCGCCGGTTTCCGGCATGGCGGCAGAGTTGAGCGTCTGCGGCGCGCGCCAGAAATCCACGTACGATATCTGGTGTACGCAGGCCACCGTGCACCGGGGCGCGCAGGATTTCTCGGTCAGGAACTCGCGCCGGATGTCCGCCACGGTATATTCGGCGAGCGGCTTAGCCGGATATCCGCGCTGCTGCGAACAGTAGTGCACCAAGCCGTCTTCGCAGATGTACAGATAGCGCGCGCCGGCCCGGCAGCGCCATTGATTCTCCCGGCCGTGCGCGATATTATCCTGAAAATAATTGATCTGCGCATAGCTGCTCTTCCCCATGCCGCGGATGGCTGCGTACACTTCGCGCTCCGCGGGCGACAGCGGCTGCAACTGTCCCGTGCCGTCGTGAATGATGCCCACCGTGGAAGTGAAACCCAGTTGTACCGCGCGCTTGCCCACCACCAGCGCATCCAGCGGATTGCGAATACCTCCGCCCACCACGGAATTGATGTTCACGTGAAAATCGGCGTGTTCAGCCAGAAGCTGGAGCTTCTTGTCCAGCACTTTCAGGCTCTTCTTCGAAACATCGTCGGGGGTCACGTTGTCGATGCTGATCTGCAGGTGGTCCAACCCCGCGCGGTTCAGCCGTTTGATGCGCTCGGCGGTCAGCAGATATCCGTTGGTGATCATGCCCGCGATCATGCGGCGGCGGCGGATGTGCGCGACGATCCAGTCCAGCTCGGGATGCAGCAAAGGCTCGCCGCCGCTGATGGTGACGATCGTGGTGCCCAGCGCGGCCAGCAGGTCCAGGCGTTGGCACACGGTTTCGATCGGCACCGGCTGCGAGCTGTCGTCGAATTCGTTGCAATAGGTGCAGGCCAGGTTGCAGCGCCGCATCGGGATGATGTGGGCCAGGAGGGGATGGTCCGTAGACACCAAGCCCTTGGCGATCATGCCCAGCTCACGCGTCCTCAGGTGCGCCGCGCGCCATTTTCTGCGCACCGTCCTAAGCCATGATTTTGCCCCGTCTGGCATCCGCAGTTTCCTATTAAACCACACAAAAGGGAGGAGTTCGGAGTTGTGGATAGCGACCGGCCTGTTTTCCGGCTTCAATGGCGATTTCAAGGCACCGAAGTGCCACCGCCGGGATCCACCGGATGAATGACGTATTTGTCGAAGTAAGCCCGCAGCTCGACGTGGTGCGCGTCGCGGTAAGCCGCGTAGTCCTGCGCGACGCCGCCATCGCCACCCCCGCTGAGAACCATCCACGCTTCCCAAAGCCCGTCGCGCTTCAGCGCCGGCACGTTCGCCAGTTGCGGAGCGAGGTGCGGCGCCTTCAGAGGATCGATGGCATCTGCCACCGCCGCCAGAGCGGTTGCCTCTTCCGCCAGCGTGTGGCGGTATTGCGCCTCCATCGGATACGTCTTGGCGAAGAGCCCTTGCCGCCACGCGGCGCGCGCGATCGAATAAGCGATCCAGGCGGAACGGCCGGTGCCCTCCTTGTCTTCGAGGTCGTTCGGGTTGACCGTCATAGTTTGTGGATTGCCGCCGATCGCCGGCCGGTCGATTTTGGGGGCCGTCAACCGGCAGTCGCTCCGCTTGGCCTAATTCTACAGCGCCGCCCAAGGTTTTGGGGAAGGCTGCGCGATGACCGCTTCGATAAACTTATCGCGCGCTTCCATCGTCCTGCCGGCGGCCATTAGCGCGTCGCAGTAAAGCTTGGGATCGATTTTCAAGGCGGCGACGTATGCCGCCGGCGCTGCGTCGTGTTCGCCCTTCCCAAAAGCCCGCTCTCCCTCTTTCATCCTGGCGCTGGCTTCGGCGTTGGAGGAATACGGTTGGCCGGCCGGCGTATCGATGGCCGTGAACAGGTCGTTCAGCAGGGGCCACTTACTGCCCAATTCGCGCGCGCGCAAACCGGCCTCCCGTGCGCGTTTGCGGAGCGCCTGCGCCTCCTCGGGAGTTGCGCTGTTGCGGGATTCGAGCAATAGGCAGTATCCCAGCCAGCCTTGGACCGCGGCGTCGTCGGGGTTGGCGCCCGCCAAGTCTTCCAGGACTGAGCCAAGGCCGCTCCGACCGCAAGCAGCAGAATAAGTGCGCGCGCCATTTGTGAGCCCCTCCGCCAGTATCTTATCGCCCCCCGATAGGATACCCCTGCCATAAATACTCCAGCGCCTCGGGCAGTGTTTGTTGCTTTACGGCGCGGTCGGTGTGCCCGGCGTTCTGCGCAAATACGAACTGATAGTGATAGCCCTTGGCGGCCAGCACCTTGGCCATGTGCTCGTTGGCCACCACCCAGTCGTGCATGTTGTCCCGCATGATATTCGGATAGAAAAGGTCTCTGTCGCCGACTTCCATCCAGATGCGCAGCGGCTTGGCAGGGCTGTTTGGGATCAGGTGTTCATGGAACTCCCATGCGCCGTGGGGGGTCTCCGGGTTCGAGGGCCACTGTTGGTTCACGTAGGTGCCGGAGTAGGTGAGAACGCGGTGGTAAAGGTCCGGGCGATACCACGCCATGATCAAGGCGCACGAGCCGCCGGAACTGCCCCCCATCGTCGCCCGGCCCTCCGGATCCTTGGTCAGTTTCACGTTGTATTGCTTCTCCACCAGGGGCAGCACTTCTTTCTCCACGAACTCCGCGTAGCGGCCCGACATCGTGTCGTATTCAAGGCCGCGCTCGCTTCCCTGGGCGTCGCCGCTTCCATTGCCGATCGAGATGGCAATCATCGCCGGCACGCGGTGCCCGGCGATCAGGTTATCCAGGGCCGTGAACAACGCCCGGTCGGGTCCGTCCGCCCCGACGATGAACGGCGCGGCCGTGCCGGGAACGTATTGCCTCGGGACATACACAGCCACTCGGCGCGTGTAGGGAGCGGGGTGGCTGGTGGTGACCAGCAGCTTGGCGGGGTCGCTGGGGTCCGCCTCGCCAAAGGTGTTCGGCTCGCGCGCGATGCCGGGATAAATCTTGCTCTCCGACGATTCCATGGTAAAGGTGAAGACCGCTCCCTGCGGCGCGCCTTCCTGCACGGTCGTCTCCGGCGCGGGGTTGTGCGTGGGACCCAGGATGAAGTTTCCATCGGAGTTCGCTGGAGCGTTGGCGCCGTCCGGTAAGGCTTTCGCCGTGACATAACCGGGCGTGTTGGGATCGCGGGTGGGCGGCGCGGGTCGCGCCGGGCGTGCGGGCGTGGCCGGCGCCTGCGCTATTGCCGCGCCCACGCCGCTCGTCAAACCGGCCAAACAAGCGATGCCTAAAATACGAAACATTAGAAACTCCCCCTTATCGAAAACCTGGAGGGCGGGCAATCCTGCCCGCAGCCGCCTTCCAGGCGGCCCCAGCTGAGCCGCCAAAATCTCAACACCGATCTTAACGCTGCGGCTTGGGGGACCATAGGTCTCAGTATAAGGCGTTGCACAGCCGACGTTGGCCGCGTACGATCCGCCCGCCCAGGGCGCTCTGGAGCCGGAGCGCCGGGGGACCATCATAGTGCGCTCGTCCAGCGCTAACCCGCGCGCCTTGACATGGTTCTGAGCGGGGAGGTAGCGAACGCCCGGCCCGAGTTCCGCGTCACGAATATTGAAACGCAGGCGGAGATTAGCCAGGTATACACGGTTCGCGAGCGATTGCTGGCCGTCCTGGCGTTGTTCTTCGCGGTGGTCGCGCTGATGCTTGCCGGTGTGGGATTGTACGGCGTACTGGATTATTCCGTTCAGCAACGACGGCGTGAAATCGGAATTCGCATGGCGATCGGGCGGTGCGGATCGATCCGGCGGCGATGCTGCGGGCGGAGTAAAATTGACGACGGGTAAACCGATGGACCGGATGAACGTGTCGATAACGGACTGTCCCGCGGGGGTCAAGAGCGGGCCCTACAACCATGCGAGCGAAGTCGTCCGGGAAGCGTTGCGGCGGATGGAGGATGAGGATGCCATAGCGCTACGGCTCGCCAAACCGCTGCCGAGGATATTCTTTCCGACCGGACAGGGCAGCAAATCGCCGCCATCCGCCAGCGTGTACGGGCAAGCATCGATTCGCTCGCAGCCGGCGGGTACGGGGAATATCAGGGGCGCGAAAGGGCTAAAGAGGTTAAGAGGTTGGCGGATGAGGTGAAGTCCAGAGGACGCAAGCGCCTCGCTCGGGAAGGCTCCGGCCCATGACTTGACATGAAGCCGTATCGTGTCTCGAACGACGCGGAACTCGACCTCGACGAGATCTTTCTCCACTGGCCCTCGGCCGGCTGGTTTGGCGGTTGCGGACCGGCTCATCAATAGCATCACCGATCGGTTCTGGCTGGTGGGCGAACACCCGGATGCCCGTAGGCCTTCGGATGAAATCGCGGCTGGCGTGAAGTGTTTTCCCGCCGGCAGGTACCTGATCTACTATCGCAAGACGCGCCGCGGAACAGAGATCCTGCACACTTTCCATGGCGCGCGAGATCGAAGACGGGCCTTCAATAATGGGGCGAATGACCAGTAGGCCGCCCCTTCGATCGTGCTTGAAGATAGTCACCCGAGGCTATCCGAGCGTTGCCTTTGGTTTCGAGTGTATAGATATAGGCCCATGCCTCGACAGACCGGCCGTCGTCCAGGATGACGGTTACGACTTGCCTCTCAAATTCATGCGGCAACGGATCGCCGGGGCCACATCCTTCGTAGGCGTCGAGAGACGACAACATAGAGGATGGATCATGCAAGCGATAGACCTCGCCGACGACCCGCGGTCCGTCGGCTGAGCTTACCGTCATCCCCGGATAGCCGGCTAATTGGAACAACATGCCATGCGTGCGCCCGATACCTACGAAGTGGGATGCGGCTGTCAGGCATTTCGACCACTCCGTTCCGGTAGCGGCGCGGAGCGTGCCATAAACGAAAAGATACGGCAATTCGATCATCGGAAACAGGCGATCGACTTGATCGTCCCTTCAATCTGGCCAAAACGTAGCCAGTCCAGCCGGATGCCTCGTCCTTCGTGTTCCAGTCACGGGCGATCTGCGTCGCGTACTCCTCGTTAGCCACCAGATAGAAATACGGCTGTTCCGGGAGGCGCGGAGGGAATCGACGAAAACCGGCAGCCTCGATTAGTTCGTACTCGCGTCGTCCGACTGGCCGATACAGGACCGTCAACTCCATAACCAAAGGATACTAAGTCCAAGTCGTTCACTTTCGGTCAACTCTCCTTTACCTTCTCTCCTCCAGGCGGCCTGTTTCCGGGTCCCAGACGAAGCGGCGCGCGTTAGAGGGTATGGCTTCCGCAGATCCGCCCGCGACATGCACGCGCGCAGCTGGCTGGCCTGAGTTCATCTCCACGCATTCCGGGAATCCATTGGAGAGGAAGTATGCGCCGTGCAATCTGTCGGGCAGACCGCTGACGAACACGGGGCGCGGATCGTTGGCCAGCTCTTGCCCCAGCGCGCGGCAAACGGCGATTGCGGCAGCCGGAGTGGTCCGCCACGGACGCATGTTGTGCTGCAGCGCCACCACGTTGAATGCGATCAGAGCCGTGGCCATCGCCCAAGTGAGCTTGCTCCGATCCAAGCGCTCCAGCAGGGCGGCCCAGAAGATCGCGAATCCGGCAAGCGGGAAATATAGAACGCGGGCGCCCGCAAAGTCGGGCTGAAACATCAAAAGGTGTTGAACCGGTATGGCGGCGGCCAACAGAAACGCGAGGCCCCCCAGCAGAGGCGCCCGCGAGTTGCGCGGTGCGGCCCCGCGCGCCGTAAAAGCAACCAGCATCGCCAGGAATCCGGCGGCGGCCGCGCGCAACCACCACTCCAGGGGCGCCGACCAGTTCACCGGGAAAAACAGGAAGGCCCATTGCCGGAGAAATAGCGCCTCCGAGCTATGCAGCGGGCGCGAATGCCAGACCGTGCTGACGCCCGTGTTGTCGGCATATCCGCCGATGCCGCCGAGCGCCCACCAGCGGTAGGCAAAGAGAAAGGCGCAAACCGAGCCGAGCGCCAGACTTGCCGCGATGGCGCGCCGCCATTGTGCACGGGGCAGGAAAGGCAGCAGCGCGATCGGAAGTAGCGGCAAACAGAATGCCGATTCCTTGGTGTAGACGGCCAACGCCGCGCCGACAGTCAGCGGAAGATAGAATAAACGGCGACCGGTGCGGCAATAGTCCAAGACAGCCAACAGTACGCACAAGGCGAAGAATGTGGCCAGCAGATCGAAGCGGGCGTCCGACCAGGAGACAGTTTCCGCGCGCGATCCGTGCAGGGCGAACAGTAGCGCAGCCAGTAGCGCCGGCGCCCGCCGCATTCCCAGCCGAGTGACAAGCAGATATACCAGGCAGGTGTTAGCGGCATGCGCGGCCAGGCTCCAAAGGTGCCAGCGAACCGGATTGGCGCCCGCCCATTGGTAGTCGAGCCAGTAAGAAATGAATCCGACCGGACGAAAGAAGATTCTATGCCCACTCAGTTCTGGCCGGAAAGCATCCACCAGGATCCGCCAGGTGGCGTGGGAGGTTTGCAGGATATGCCCGTAGTCGTCGTACACGAATGGCGACTTCAGGTTGGGCAAAAACGCTGCCGCCGTGACCGCTGCCAGCACGCCAAGATCCACCCATGCGGGCCTAAGGAGTCCGTTGGCGGCTGCCGGATTCCGCGCTGCGAGCAGAGCCAGCAGCACAAACGCGACAGCGGTGGCGGCTGCGGCGTTAACGGGAGAATTCACGGCGACAAGCGTGAAACGGAACGGCGCCGCTATCAGAAACCTGATAGCGAGCAAAACCGCCGCTACGGCCATTACGGAATAGAGTAAGAGGAAGAGGAATCTGAGCAGTTGTCTAGTTTAGCTCTAACGAATGCGTGCGGCACGCATGGTAAAATTTGAAGAGTTCCCCCTCGACATGGACTTTCTCAAGGGTCTCAACCCTCAACAACGTGAAGCCGTCGCCTGCACCGAAGGCCCTCTGCTGATTTTGGCCGGAGCGGGCAGCGGCAAAACGCGCGTGATCACGCACCGTATCGCCTACATCATCACGGCGCGGCATGTGCCTCCGTCCGCGATTTTGGCGGTGACTTTCACCAACAAAGCGGCGGCGGAGATGCGCGAACGCGTGGCGCGGCTGTTGAGCGATGTGGAACTTTCGTCCACGCCCAATCTCTCGACCTTCCATTCTTTCTGCGTGCGGCTGTTGCGGCGGGATGGCGAGCCGCTGGCGCAGATTCGCCCGGGCTTCACGCGCCGCTTCAGCATCTACGACGATGAAGATCAACTGGCGCTGATCAAGGCAGGCTTTCGCCATCTTGGCTTAGACGAGAAGTTCATGCAATACCGCGCGGCGCTGTCGCGCATCAGCCAGGCCAAGAATTCGAAGCAGACGCCGCAGGATTTTTATCGCGACGCGAAGGATCCGGCGGCGGGCAAGCTGGCGGTCATCTGGGACGAATACGAGAAGGCGCTACGCAGGGCCAACGCCTTGGATTTTGACGATCTGCTGCTGGAAACCGTGCGGCTGCTGTACCACGACGAAGCGACGCGCGCGCTGTATAACCGGCGCATCGGCTACATGATGATCGACGAATATCAGGACACCAACCGCAGCCAGTACGAACTGATGCGGCTGCTGTCGGAGGCGCACGGCAACGTCTGCGTAGTCGGCGACGAGGATCAATCCATCTATAGCTGGCGGGGCGCGGATATCAAGAATATTCTGGATTTCGAGCACGATTTTCCGAAGGCGCGCGCCATCCGGCTGGAGCAGAATTACCGGTCGACCAAGAACATTCTGGCGGCGGCCGGCGCGGTGGTCGCGAATAACAAGGCGCGCAAGGGCAAGACGCTGTGGACCGAGGCGGACCACGGCGAGACGCTGGGTTTGTACGGCGGGTGGGACGCGGAAAACGAAGGGATGTTCATCGC
>Ga0209333_1000895_pt1 | contig 15290 bp, 13 predicted proteins | sample BlaSpr_A8_OM2_O3_FD_187982 | JGI IMG/M metagenome (GOLD analysis project Ga0209333, IMG submission 187982) | Forest soil microbial communities from Thunder Bay, Ontario, Canada - Black Spruce, Ontario site 2_A8_OM2_O3 (SPAdes) (version 2) | ecosystem: Environmental > Terrestrial > Soil > Boreal... | reverse complement strand
CTTTGCGGGTTGCGGCTGCTCGACCTTCTGGACTCTCTTCGCCTGTGATGCCCTCGCTTCGATGTACTGAAGAATTTCCTGCTGCAACCACTCGGGCAAGCCTCTGAAATCTCGGTGGGACGACGGCACCTTCATGGCTTTCGTCCATTCCTTGGCACGCTTCATGCGTTCAACCCATACGTCATCCGAGGGGCAAAATACTCCCGTTCCGAATGCGTCGTTCTGTGCCCACTGGAGCATTCTCAATCCGCTACCCATGAGGCAGATGCACGTCACACAGTCCACATGCTCACAGCGTGCGTGACCCAAATACTCGCGGAACATGAGCATTTGCTTTCCCCGAGCCGCATCGCGAGTCGGCTGGTCTGCCTTGCTGAGGAACTCAAGCGCAGCACGTTTCACCGTCGCTGACTCTGAACGTTTTTCGTCGTTGGCTGTGGCCTTCTTAGCAGGCACAACAAGAAGTTTTCGAGCCATAGAATACCTTCCATCGGAGACACGTTTTGTTGCCAGTGTGAACCTCTTGTCGGGTTTGTGGAAGGCATTTGGGCACGGATGAGTTACTTCGGTGCAACACCGAAGTCGGGGCGGTCGAAGCGTGGGAAGCCAAGGCGAGTGACAAACAGAGCCGCCGGAGAAGGATTAAAATCTCCCTATGTGCCGTCGCGACGGCGCATTTCGCGAAGCCTGATTGAGGGAGGACTTATGGAGCCACTTTGTACCGGGGTTGCAATGGACGCCGATCTGGTCAACACGGCCGATGGCGCCGAGCTTTGGGGTTCGCACTATGCCCGCAGGGCGGCGGATGTCACGCAGATCCAGGGCGACATCACCCGCGACATTTCCAGCAGACTGCGCATTCATTTGAGCGGCAGCGAACAGCGACGGCTAAGCCGGGCCGCAACTACAAACCCGGAAGCCTACCGCCTGTATCTGGAAGGGCGCCAGTCGTGGTACGGGCGTACGCCGGACGGACTCAACAAGAGCATCGTCTTGTTTCAGCAGGCGATCGCGGCCGACCCATCCTATGCTCTCGCCTACGCCGGGCTAGCCGACCTCTACAACATTGCCCCCAGCTACATTCCTATCCCCTCAAAACAGGCGGAACTGCTGGCTGACGAGGCGGCGCGCAAAGCGGTGGAATTGGATGACTCTCTACCCGAAGCCCATGCCGCGCGCGGTTTTGCACTGGCGAACCTAAAACGGTGGAGCGCAGCGGAGCCGGAATTCAAGCGGGCGATCGAGCTCAATCCCAACTATGCCACCGCCCGTTATTTTTACGCTTTCGGCTTTCTCTCACCGGAAAACCGTATGGACGAAGGCCTGGAGCAATACAAGAGCGCGGTGTCGCTCGATCCTCTTTCCTCGATTGTCAATACGAATTACGCCGTCATGCTGATGCAGGCCCGGCACTATCCCGAGGCGCTGGCGCAGTTCCGGAAGACGCTTGAACGCGATCCAAACTTCGTTCCGGCGCATTACAAGCTGTCGCAGTTCTACGCTACGACCGGTCGCTTTGCCGACGCAGTAATCGAACTTCGGAAGGCATTTGTGAAACCAATTCCGGTGAGCGAGGATGCGAAAGGCTATCTGCAACTCATGTTAACGCTGGAAGGCTCGGACCGCTCAGCCGCAGTGGCCCTGGCAGCGACGCTCGCCGGAGACCGCGAGTTGGCATTTCAATCTCTGGAGAAAGCCTACGACGATGGAGACAACGAACTCCTCATCTCCATTCGCGATCCTGGGCTCGATCCGCTGCGCTCCGATCCCCGCTACGCCGACCTGATGCGCAGGCTGGACATCCCAAAGTAGACCTTTCCGCTATTGACCCGCTTGAGGGATCAGCCCTCCCAGCACCTTCGGGCAGTTTGCTTTCCACTCCAATTAGTGGAGAATGCTGGGAACCGGCGCAACGTGGGCCGCGCCGCGACATCCAACCTATAAGCGCGAAGCTGTGGGGCGAAAAAGGGACCGTATGACCATTGGGGAACCAGCCGATCACAACACCAACCCGGCCCTGCCAGGCGATAAAGTCAGAAACGCGCAGGATGACGCGCAGGATCCGGATGAAGACGAAGCTCGCAGAATCCGCCGCCTCCAGGTCATGATGAGCATGGTCTCTTCCGTCATCAGCCAGGACCCCGGCCTTACCATCGAAGAAGCCTCGGAGTTGGCCGCCGGCGCCAAGCGCGCCGCCCTCGCCATGTTCCCCGACAAAGAACTCGCCTACGATCTGCTCTACAAACCCCGCCTGCAGCGCCTCATGCGCGAACGCTTCCGCCTGCAATAAAGTACTTGGAAAGCGTTGTCATCCTGAGCAAGCCTTCTTTGCGCAGCGAAGGATCTGGGCGGGCCGCGCGACTCCACGGAGCCTGCCCTGAGCGAGCGGATGCGACCGAAGGGCGCGTTCGGCCCGCTTCCTTATCACTCATCCACCACAGAATTCCTCAACGTCCCTACTCCCTCCACGCTGATCTCCATCACATCTCCCGCCACCACCGGTCCCACGCCCGCCGGCGTTCCCGTCGCGATCAGATCCCCCGGCAGCAGCGTCATGGCCTGCGAGATAAAGCGAATCACCACATCCAGCGGAAATATAAAATCCTTCGTGTTCCCCGCTTGCCGCACCGCGCCATTCACCCGCGTCCCCACCCCCACTCCCGCCCACGGATCAAGCCCATCCGCCACCACCGGACCCACCGGGCACGACGTGTCGAAGCCCTTCGCCCGCGCCCACTGATCCTCGATTCTCTGTATATCGCGCATAGTTACGTCATTCAGGCAGGTGTAGCCGAGAATGTAAGGCCTCACATCCTCACCCTCCGGCAGCAGATGGCATCTCTTGCCAATCACCACGCAAAGCTCCGCTTCGTAATCCACGCGCTGCGAAATTTTCGGCCTTTTCACCACTCCGCCCGGCGCCAGCAGCGCCGAGTTCGGTTTGAAGAACAAGAGCGGCTCCGTCGGCACCTCACTGCCCAGCTCCGCCGCATGTTCCCGGTAATTGCGCCCTACGCAAACAATCTTTGTGGGACGCACCGGCGGCAGCAGTTCGGCTTCCTCCAGCGCAATCGGTTCGATCCGGCGCGTCCGCAATCCCTCCACGTCGCCATCGGATTCCTCCGGCGCCGTCAGCAGTATCCTCAAAATCGAATCGCGTCCCGCCACCGATTCGACCAGCCCATAGTGAGCCTCTCCATTCAGTTGAAAGCGGCAATATTTCATAAAATCTATCTAACCACGAGTCACGGAATCCGGCCAGAACTTTCCCTCTGTCATCCTGAGCGAAGGCTGTGCTTCGCGAACGCGAAGCACAACCGCAGTCGAAAGCCTGCCCTGTTTTGCCGGAGCCCCGAGCGAAGTCGAGGGGGAAGCCGAAGGGGACCCCTTGCCTGCCTGCACCGCGTTGCCCTGGCAAGCCGTTTCTAGCGCCATCCCGTGTCTTTTTCAACTTCCGGCGACCCGGCGCTCTTTCCCGCACACTCTCCTACGGCACACTCTCCCCCGCCTCCTCCGACTTCCCACTCTCATTTCCTCTCACATCGACAGCCGACACTACATAAAAGTAAGTCTTCCCCGCGACCACCTGCGTATCGCGAAACGCCGGCATCCTCACCGGTTCCGAGTTCAGCTTCACCGCCGCCCCACCGTCCTCGTGACGGTAAACGTTATAACCGTCTAGATCGGTGTCCGTCACCGGCGCCCAAATCAGATCGATAAACGGCCCTTGCCCGGGCCCCGAAAACACCGCCTGCAATCCCGCAGGCACCGCCGGAGGAAACACATCGTGCGCGAATACTTTCACCTCGGGCGTGTCATCGCCCTCCACTTCAACCGCGGGCTGTCCCGCCATCTCGACCACGCTCACGACTGTGCTCCGATAGAAATAAGTCTTCTCCCATTCGAACGTCTGGTCGAGGAACAAGGTCACAATCTTCTCATTCGCAGTCGCATCTGCTCCGGACGGAGCCGCGCTCGACGGCTGGCTCGTCAGCGGCTCCAGCCCGCCCGGCCCGGCCGCGCATTCCGTAACATCAACTTCGGCGATTCGAATCTCGTTCGCACTCGATTCCAGCCGCCGGTAAATGCGCAGCAGATATTTCACATCGGCCAGCCGTCTGCCCGCGACCGGCGGACACTGCCAGGAGATCACCACTCCCGGAGCCGTCGGCTGCGCCGTAAACCCACTGAAAGGCGCGATCGTCGGCACCAGCGGCACGCGCACCTGGTTCGAGATCCCCGCTCCCCGGCCGTCCGAATTCAGCACTTCAACCGCATAAGTCACAAACGCCTTCGCATTGCCCTGCTGCATTGCCCACGGCAGATTATCGACAAAGCTCGCCGTGACCTTCTTTGCCCCCGACTTCCCTGCTCCGCCGAAACCCGCCGGCGCCGCCGCTTCTCCAACTGGCGTCCCACATTCTTTAACCGCCGCGCCGCCGCCCGGTGCCACCGCAACATCAAAAGCCCCAACACTCCGGCAGATGCGAGTCTTTCCCAAGTAGCGCACGCCCACCCGTTCCGTCGTCCGCTCCGGAATGCTCCACGTCAGCGTGACTTTGTCCCCCTTGCGCGCCTCATGCAGATCCGTAGGCGGCTTGGGCAATTCCAGCGACGGCGGCAACGGCGGACCAATCGCCGCGCACCCCGGCAGCCAAATCAACGCTCCCACCGCCAGCAACAACTGTATTCGTAGCTTCATGCGCAAGACTTACCAGACTACATCACTCCCGGGAAACAAAGGAGGCAGCTGCCGTGCAAAACCGAACGCCCCTCCGGTCGCCGCAGCCCCACGAAAGGGCCGTCTCAGCGGCAAACTTTCGGCTGGTATACCATGTACTCGATGGACATACTCGATATTCGAGGCCCGCTCATGCTACGCCCGCTCTCCGCTGTGATTTTCCTGCTGCTTGGTCTTGTCGGTAATTCGTTGCAGGCACAGACGACAACTGCCGTCAAACCGCCGGAAGTCACAGTTCTTCAGAACGGTCCCGGTCAAGCCGATGGGTTCATTTTTATCGCTCCCAAAGGCGCGGGCATCGGCGGCGGCCCGCAGCCGGGCCCGGTAGGTCCTGAAATCGTGGATAGCAATGGCCATGTCATCTGGTTCTCCGAAGTGACAAATGGTCAAGTCGCCGCCGGCTTCCGCGTGCAGTCCTACCACGGCAAGCCGGTTCTGACCTGGGCGCAGCAAAGCAACTTCGGCAAACTCGCCGGGGCTGGTTCGGTGAACTACATCGCCGACGCCACCTATCGCATCATCGCCACCGTGCAAGCCGGCAACGGACTGAACGAGGATGCCCACGAGTTCCTGCTCACGCCGGAAGGCACGGCCCTGGTTACCATCTACGATGTCGTGCCCGCTGACCTGTCCCCGGTCGGCGGATCGAAGAACGCTCCGGTATGGGAGGGATCGATCCAGGAAATCGACGTGGCCACCGGTAAAGTGGTCTTCGAATGGCACAGCCTGGGCAAGGTCGGCTTCGACGAGAGCTACTGGCCGCTGCCAGACTCATCGACCAAGGCCTGGGACTACATCCACATCAATGCCATTGCACTCGACGACGACGGAAACTTGCTGCTATCGGCGCGCCACACGTCAACCATCTACAAGCTCGACCGCCACACCGGCGCAATCATCTGGCGCCTCGGAGGCAAGAAGAGCGATTTTCGCTTCGGCCCCGGCGCCGCTTTCTCTTTTCAGCACGACCCCGTTGTGGCGGGACCCAACACCATCCGCATCTTCGATAACGAAGTGAATCCCAAGCCGGTCTTACCCGCGTCGCGCATCATCTGGCTGAAACTCGATCCGGCGGCAAAGACTGCCACGCTGCTCCGCTCCCTCGATCATCCCGAGCACATTTCGGCGATCTCGCAAGGCAGCGCACAACTGCTCGACAACGGCAACACCTTCGTGGGTTGGGGTGAGCCAGGCCGCTTCTCGGAATTCGACCCCAACGGCCACCTGATCTTCGACGCCACTCTACCCAAGGGCTACGACAGCTATCGAGCCTACCGTTTCCGCTGGCCGCCTGATCAAAAATAATCGCCCATTCGGCGGACGGCGATCCCCGCAATCTGTTTATGGATTTTTGGGTGGCGCAGCGCTTCAGCGCTGCGATTAGCGGGAGGCCCTGAATCCGCACATACGGCTATTTCGCCTTTTGTTCCCTTTTGTGATAGATTAGATTGGTGTTTGCCGCCGGGGCACCCTCGGAGTTTGTTCTGTCCTAAGCGTCCTCCAATCTGTAATACTCTGAGCGGCTTACCTCGCTTGACCGATGGACCTCAACGCCGAACTGCGGAACTACGGTGTCAGCGACGGAAGCGTCCGGACCTTTGGGCCTCCGGTTGCGCCGGATCTCCTTGACTATCTTGACCTCCTGGAAGCAAACGACGACAACGACTTACGCCCCGACGGAGTAGCAGAAAACCAGGGGCGCCCACTTCTATTTTTCATCAGCGAAAGCCGCCTGTCCCTCCCAGGCAGCGACCAAGAGAGCAAACTGAATAGATTGCGACGCAACCTCGCTTTCCGGGGCGAGCGGGTCTATCTTGCACGAATCCTGCCTGGCGAACTGAAGGTTGTGCCGGTCAGCTTGCATGACCAGACGACTGAGTGGAAAACCTACCATCCAGGAACATCCGAAGCGGAAACATTCTTCTCCCGATTGGCCCTTGGGAAATATGACGGCATCGGTGAACCTGCCGCGGGGGACGAGGTTTTCAAGGAGATGTTCGAACTGTTGGATCAGGGAGCCGACAGGCTTGCCCATCGCATCGGCCAAGGGGACGTTCTTTCGTTGATTGGACGCGCACTGTTCTTCCGGTTCTTGCAGGATCGGCACGTGATCAAGGAGAGCGATGCCAAGAAGATTGCACCGAAAGCAACAGGTCTCATGCACTGTTTTGACAGCGCGGAGAATGCAACCGCCACCTGCGCTTGGCTAGACCGCACATTCAACGGTGATTTCCTTCACCTCAACGAGAACGGCGGCCTTTCGTTTTTCGAAGACATAGCCGGGAGAACCAGAGGCACTGTGTTCGATGTCCTCAGTTCAATAGTGCGGAGAGACAAGCCCGTCGGAGTTGCTGGTTACCAGGCAAGGTTTGATTGGGGGGACTTCGATTTTGCCCACATTCCTATCGGTCTGCTCAGCCAAGTCTATGAAAAGTTCGTCTGGAAATGGGAACACCACGGAGCAAGAGAAACAAGCGTTCACTATACTCCACGAAATATCGCGGCTACCCTTGTCGACGAGGCGTTCCATAAACTGCCCAACGCTGGCAAAGCTCGGGTTCTTGATCCTGCATGCGGAGCAGGAGTTTTTCTCGTCCTCGCTTTCCGCAGGCTCTACCGTGAGCGCTGGAAGGCGAGCGGGCACCGCCCCGAAACCAAGGTTATCCGTGCAATACTTGAAAAACAACTCGCCGGTTTTGATATCAGCGACTCAGCCCTAAAACTTTCTGCACTCAGCCTCTATCTTACGGCAATTGAACTAGATCCGGAACCAATCCCTCCTGAGAAATTGAAGTTTAGAGACTTGCGAAATGATGTTTTGTTCAATACTCGGAACAAAGTGAGCCCGGCAGAGGGGTTGGTAATCGGCAGCCTAGCTTCGCACCTGAACAAGAAGTTTGAAGCGAAGTTTGACCTGGTGTTAAGCAATCCTCCCTGGACAAGCCTACCGAAAAAGGAAGTGAAGCTCGCGTCCCAATTCACTGAGATCAGCAAAGATGTCATTCGGCGGATGAAGCAGGAACGACTGGCGCACGATTATCACAACCCGGATAACGCACCCGATCTACCCTTTCTTTGGAAATCCGCCGACTGGTGCAAGCCGGGTGGCCGCATCGCCATGGCGCTCCCAGCCCGCATCCTCTTGAAACAGGAGGACATTCCTCGTCGCGCCCGCGAGACCCTATTCAAGCTCCTCGAGGTGACAGGCATCATCAACGGATCGAACCTGTCCGACACCAACGTATGGCCAGAAATGCAGCAGCCCTTCATGCTGCTATTTGCCCGCAACAGGCGTCCTCAGTCAGGTCATCTGATTCGCTTCATTACGCCCCTTTACGACACAGTCCTCAATCAACTCGGCGAGGTTAGAGTTGATTCCAAGTCGGCTCAACCGGTGGAGACAGAAGCCGCAGCCAAATACCCGTGGCTGTGGAAGGCACTAGCCGTCGGCACATCTCTTGACGTGGATGTCGCTCAAAAGCTGTGCAATGTCCAAGGAATTCCCCTAAAAACATATTGGAAGAAACACTTGGGTCTAGAGAGTTCGAACGGTTACAAAATCGAAGAACGCCAAAAGCAGCACGACGCTTCCTTTCTCCGAAACCTCCCCAACCTCAACAATACCGACCTTTTCCGGTTTGTCGTGCGGCCCGAGACTCTAGACGAGTTTGCCCGGGCGACCGCCGCGCGACCGCGCAAACCCGAAATTTACCGGGGACCTCTAGTACTTGTAAAGGAATCGCCGGGAGTGAAGCGAGAAGATGGATGGGCACTCCTGAGCTACGCTGATTTGGCGTTCGACCAAAGCTTTTACGGATACTCCGGTGCAGGTCATCCTGACGGCCAGTTCCTAGTTCGATATGTCCACCTCCTCCTGCACAGTCTCCTTTGGATGCACTACGCGCTCTTGACGAGTCCTAAGTTCGGAGCAGAGCGCAGAAGTGTATACAAAAGCGTCGTGGACGAGTTCCCGATCATTCCCCAGAGTAAACTGTCGAGTAACCGAAGACGACAACTTCTCCTCCTTTCCAAACGACTCGAAAACTCAGATAAAACTGTCTTCACGGATATTGATGCTTTCTTCGGGAATTTGTACGGCCTGGACGAGCTGGACTTGGAAGTAATACGCGACACGTTCGATGTTTGCATGCCCTACAACGAATCTCGCGAGCGAGCCTGTCGGGCGCCGTCGGCCGAAGACCGCGAAGTCTTTCGCCAGAGACTTGAGTCACTGCTTTCCCCGTTCTTTGAAGTCATGGGAAAGCAGCCCGAGATCGCAGGCCCATCAGCCAAGGACGACAGCGAGCCCCAGCCCCCATTTCGATTCTTGACAGTGGGCACTCGCGGGAGATTGGCATCAGCCACTGACGATGCTCTTCACCGCGACATCCTGTCTCTGGCAGGCGAAACCGGGGCAACGAGCATAATTCGCGAGGTCAAGGGGGGGTGAGCGTCGGAATAATGAATCAATATCGCTATTGGACGCGAAGTCGCGCCCGCCTGCTGGCCGCCGAAATCCTGCGGGAGCACACAGCGCCGTTCGAGGAATAGTAAGGTATGGCCTTTGGATTCTACGACAAGCCCTCGCCGACAATATTACCTCATCCACCAATTCGCATGCCCGTCCTGCTAGTCATAGAGAGCGCCCTATGCGCCGCCTGGGAACTGCTTAGGACCCATCCAAGAAAGGGTTTTAACCTCTTGACAGACGACGAAGACATTGTCACGTTAGAGCTCTACGAAGCGCTCTTCGATCGTGTTTTCAATAAGGGCATCGTTAAGGGCTTTGACAGGCAGGTATTGTGTTCAGTAACGCGTGAGCCAAAGATCCGAAACTATGACTACAAGCATCTCGACAAAATGCCTGACCTATTCATCCGCTTGGTCGGGCGCCCTATTAGTCTTCGCAATAGCCAAGATGGACTATTTATTGAATGTAAACCGGTCGACACGAAACATGCTGTTCGTGCACACTACTGTAAGAAGGGGTTGATCCGATTCATTCGCGGTGATTATGCATGGGCTATGACCAACGGTATGATGGTGGGTTATGTGGGGCGAGGCTATACGATTTCGAAATTGGTCAACGCCCTTAAGACGCCCCCGAAAGGTATTTCCAGCATTACGCCACCGCGACGTTGCCGTCTGTCCAAAGCCGGCGCCAACAGCGAGGCCGCTTACTGCACGGAGCACACCCGGAGATTCAAGTACCGCGAGACAGGACAAACCGCCCCACCCATTACCATCCGACACCTCTGGTTGAAACGGGATTGACCGCCCGGAAAGCCTGACCCAGCGTGCAGCGGCACCTCTACCGGCAATACGCGTTGTCTTCTCCGCTTTCGGCAAGGGTGCGGGCCGGACTGCGTGGCGCAGCTTAGGTCCGCCAACCTACAGAATATACCGCGACAAATCCTGATCCTTCACAATATCCGTCAGCATCTTCCGCACATAATCCGCGTCAATATTCACGTGCTCGCCTTTTCGCTCCGGAGCATCGAAGCTCAGCTCATCCAGCACCCGCTCCATGATGGTATGCAGCCGCCGCGCTCCAATATTCTCCGTACTCTCATTCACCCGGAACGCAAAATGCGCAATCTCCTGCAGCGCCTCCGGAGTGAACTCCAGCTTCACCCCTTCGGTTTCCAGCAAAGCCGTGTACTGCTTCACCAATGACGATTTCGGCTCGGTCAAGATCCGCACGAAATCTTCCATCGTGAGCGACTGCAGCTCCACCCGAATCGGAAACCGCCCCTGCAACTCCGGAATAAGATCGCTCGGCTTCGAAACGTGAAACGCCCCCGCCGCAATAAATAAAATGTGATCGGTCCGCACCATCCCGTAACGCGTATTCACCGTCGTGCCCTCAACAATGGGCAGAATGTCGCGCTGCACTCCCTCGCGCGAAACATCCGGACCATGGCCGCCCTCGCGCCCCGCAATCTTGTCGATCTCATCCAGAAACACAATCCCCGAATTTTCCACGCGATCAATCGCCGTCCGCGTCACGTGATCCATATCGATCAGCCGCTGCTCTTCTTCCTGGATCAAATACTCGAAAGCCTCGTTCACCTTCATCTTCCGCTTCTTGGTCCGCGCCCCAAAAATGTTGGGCAGCATGTCCTTGATGTTGATGTCCATCTCCTCAACACCCTGGTTGGTCATAATTTCAAAAGACGGGAAATTCCTCTCCCGCACATCGATCTCAACCTGCCGCTCGTCGAGCTTCCCTTCGCGCAATTGCTGCCGCAACTTCTCCCGCGTCCGCGAAGAAGACTCGGCCAACGCCGTACTCCCATCGATCACCACTCCGCCCGCGGTCGTAGGCTCCGCAGGCCGCGCCGGCGGAGACGGCGGCAGCAGAATATCCAGCAACCGCTCCTCCGCATTCAACTCCGCCTTGTCGGCAACGTCTTCCAGCTTCTCTTCGCGCACGTTGTCGATCGCAATCTCCACCAGATCGCGCACCATCGACTCCACATCCCGCCCCACATACCCTACTTCGGTAAACTTTGAAGCCTCCACTTTCAAAAACGGAGAATTCGCCAGCTTCGCCAGCCTCCGCGCAATCTCCGTCTTCCCCACCCCAGTCGGCCCTATCATGATGATGTTCTTGGGAATGATTTCTTCGGCCAACTCCGGCGTTAGCTTCTGGCGGCGGGTACGGTTGCGCAGGGCAATGGCGACAGCGCGCTTCGCATCCTTTTGCCCGATGACGTGTTTGTCGAGTTCGACGACGATTTCGCGCGGAGTCAGTTCGTCGAGTGCGAGTTGTTCTTCTTCGGCGGAGCTGGGTAAGTAGATGGCCATAGGGCAGTTCTCAGTTCTCGGTTCTCAGTTCTCAGTCTCGCGCATGTTCTTGCTGAGAACTGAGAACTGGGAACTGAGAACTGGTTTTCAAAGTTCCTCGATCGTTACCGCATCATTCGTATAGATGCACATTTTGCCGGCGATCTTCATGGCCTCTTCGGCGATCTTGCGGGCGGAGAGCTCGGTGTGCCGCGCCAGGGCTTCGGCGGCGGCCTGGGCGTAGGGGCCTCCGCTGCCGATGGCGGCTACGCCGCCGTCCGGTTCGATCACGTCACCTTGTCCGCTGAGCAGGAACGTCTGCTCTTTGTCGCACACCAGCAGCAGAGCTTCGAGATGGCGCAGGAATTTATCGGTGCGCCAATCTTTTGCCAGTTCTACGGCACCGCGCCCCAGGTTGCCGTGGTATTGCTCCAATTTCGATTCGAAGCGGCTGAAAAGTGTGAAGGCGTCGGCGGTCGAGCCGGCGAATCCGGCGAGAATTTTGTCGTTATAAAGACGGCGGATCTTTTTCGCCGTATGCTTGATGACGGATTCGCCGAGCGTGACCTGTCCGTCGCCGGCAAGGACCACACTGCCGTTGCGGCGGATGGATAAAACGGTGGTGGACCGGATCAGGCGTTTCGTCGACATGGGCGCAATTTTTGATTATAGCAGCGCACGGGGATGTCGATGGTCTTGTGAGGGCGTGCAGAAATCATTTCACCACGGAGACACGGAGGCACAGAGAAAACACAAGGAACGAATCTTTCCGCTTGGGGTCCGAGGTTCCCACCCTTCGGCAAGCTCAGGACAAGGCTCCTTCGAAAATCGCGAAGGGTGGGGCAGCCTCTATTGCGATGGCCGACAAAAAATCAAAGGTGGGCTAGCCTCCGACAGCTACCATTCGCTACGCTCAAACAAATGCATAGGGCCTCAATAACTCGTCCAGAACTGTCTTGTAGTTACTAAGCCGCTGCAAATGTTCCGGTCCCTCTCGGACGAACTCCGGATCAAGCGGGGTAGGCCCGACGCTGAGCACCCTCGCAAATGCCAACTCCGTCTGGATTCGTGCCCTGCGTAGTGCTTCGTAGGCGAACGGCCGCACTTCGACGCCCCAGATTTCGCTCGCCACCTCCGCGGCAGCGGTGTAGCAGATGCCTTCTCGTAGCAAGAGCGGCGGGTAGGCGGAGTCAACCAACTCTGTTCGACTGAAGCGAATGTCGCCGAAAAGCCGAAAGAGAATGAATATCGATATTGCCCAATCAAATATCATCTGGACTGGATGTTCCAAACTCTGTTTCCAAGGAGGAGTGAGTGTTCGGCTATCGAATGTGAAACGAAGAGAATCAATTCTCGACACAATTGACCGACGATCAGCATCCAATTCCAGACACTGTCTCTCGAAGCGTGCTTCCTGATCTCTGTTCTTAACCCCACCTAATTCGGTAGTCACTTTCTGTCCCCATTTGGCCCTCAAATAATCAACGTGACCGTGGATGATGTGAGTAAGCTCATGGCCCACAAGGAACATGATTGCTTGGTCTTGCAGGAACGTTGCATAATGACGCCGTATCGCATCGTTGGGGGTCAAAAGCGGGGTTCTCTGGTAGATTACTTCCGCATCTGGCACGAAGTCGGTCAAAGGCCCGAGGTCCTCTCGCTCCTCTCTAGCGTTACCGATGTGATTGAAAAGTTGCGAGTCCGAAAGCATCCGACCGATGACGCACCTTAACAAGAAGAGAGTGCCTGTATTGAAGCCGATGAAATAGCGTTCGTTGGATTTGAAGGCCACCGCGTTGATTTCGCCATTGAGAATGAAGTCGAAATGTATTTCGGGAAGGCCTCGCACTACGCGTCGAGCTGCGTCAATAAGGTCTTGGGCACGCTCTTTGACAGTCCGATAAGCCATTTTGACGTCTTCCCTGGCCGCGTGTTCAAAATCGAAGCGTCCCCCGCAGTAGGAGGTTTCACTGTTGAAGATTTCTGGACTGTTCATATCTTTAGGCCACGGACCAGAGTCGACTCGATCCAACCGGAGAGTTTCTATTAAAACCGCTAAGAAATACGCACTCAGGGACCCAGTCGCACCTCACGCTCGATGCCCGTGCAAAAGGCTTCCTTGCCGACTCGTGCAAGTGCCAAGAGGCAAAGAGCACAGAAAGGTATGAGAATGCCAGCGGCGACACCAACCGAGTGAGCCATCGCGGCAGAAATGGTTGAGACGATTACAGTCTGGGAACGCTGAGCTTTAGTACGTAGACTCTTGCGAAGGGACGCATACTTCTTGTCCTTCGTACACACAAACAGCCGAAATTCTTCCTTGAGGCGCTCCCAGTATCGCGAATGCTGCCCCAGGATGCGCATAACCCGGTAACATTCTTCCAAGTTCCTCCGCAGTATAACTTCTGTCTACTGATAAATTTAGTTCGTGGTATACCAACGCGCACAATTCCGAATCTGATTCTATTAACCTCATCCTTTTGTCCCTACCTCGGGATTGACAGCGCTGAAATTATAGTCGCAAACGACAGGCGGCGAACCCGTCCTTCCGCCATTATTTCTTACCGATTCTCGTTACAGTTGGCCTGCGGGGGAAATCGCAGGAAATCTAAGATGATGTGCGCTTCAGTGTGAGCATCAGCGGTGTTCCGCCTTGCTTCCAGATGCCCGCGATCTCCGTACTTTCTTTGCGTAGGGTGCCGTCAAACGAACTCAGATTCGGGATGCTTTCGAAGTGCAGGATGTCCGCCTTGTAGGTTATGGTGGTGATCTGAATTCCGGAGACGTCCTGGTCGGGGTAGTCGATGGTGCCACTGAGGCTGCCGTCCTGGTCCGCGGAAATGTGCACCACGACGTGCTTCTTGGGCTGGGCTCCCGCGTCGAGAACTCCTTCCCATGTTCCAACTATTCTGGGCGGATCGGCGGCCATGGAGAGAATGGGCGTGAGCGCTAGTTCGAGGATTAGCGTTAACGCCAAACAAGCTGGAGCCGCAGCGCGTGATGGTTTTTCATGGGCAATCTCCGTGGCTTCAGAATATCCTACGCAGGCAAAGGTTGCAGGTGAAAGATTGTCTGTCGGGAGAAGGCCACGCCCATTGTGAATTGGATAAAGAAGCTTAAGTTTCAACCGGCGGAGTTGAGCCGGATTCATTTTTCGGACGTGAGAAAAAATAGTTCTTTACGTGATCGTCTAGTTACGTTACCCTTGACTCACGTAATGATTGATCTCTAGTGGAGGAGACGACCAAAATGACAGTGGACGACTTGATACTCGACGTGGAGCAGCACGCAGATGTTAAAGCTGCGCCGGAAAAAGCTTTCGCAGCGGTTCTGCATCGCCTGGGCAAAGGAAATACCAGGCCCGACGGGCAATCGCTTGAATTGCTGCTGGAACCAAAAGTGGGTGGACGGTGGTACCGGGATCGAGGAAACGGGGTTGGACATCTCTGGGGATTCGTACAGGTGATCAAGGCTCCGGCGCTGTTGGAGCTAAGCGGGCCGATGTTCATGTCGTATCCGGTGACGAATCACGTGGAAGTGAAAATCGAAACATTGCCGGGAGGATGCCGGGTTGCGCTTCGCCATCGCGCACTCGGGTTGATCGACCCCGAGCATCGCAAGAACGTGGGCACGGGCTGGAGTCACATGCTCAACAACGTAAGAAAGGACTGCGAGTAGCGGCGTGAAGGAAATCGGTGCTGGCCGCGCGGATGAACTCGATGCAGTATGGAAGGCGCTGTCGGATAGGACCCGGCGGGCG
>Ga0209333_1000894_pt1 | contig 15301 bp, 13 predicted proteins | sample BlaSpr_A8_OM2_O3_FD_187982 | JGI IMG/M metagenome (GOLD analysis project Ga0209333, IMG submission 187982) | Forest soil microbial communities from Thunder Bay, Ontario, Canada - Black Spruce, Ontario site 2_A8_OM2_O3 (SPAdes) (version 2) | ecosystem: Environmental > Terrestrial > Soil > Boreal... | reverse complement strand
AGAATCGCGATCGTCAACGCATAGGCATAGGTGTGAGACATCGGGGAGAAGATCGCACCCTCAACCCCACGCATCGTGAACAGCGGAAGGAAGGCAATCAGGAAGATCAGCGTCGAGTAGAACATCGGGCCGCCGACTTCCTTGGAAGCGTTCAGGATAGCATGATAAGTATCCACCCCTCGGGAAGTGTCGGAAGTCAGATGTCGATAGATATTCTCGACGACGATGATGGTTGAATCGATAATGATTCCAAAATCGACCGCGCCTAGAGAAAGCAGGTTGGCCGGCGTGCCTGTTAAATAGAGCAGAACAAAGGCCCCGAGCATGGCCAGCGGTATGTTGATTGCCGCGATGATCGCAGTCCGCAAACTCCCCAGAAAGAAAATCAGGACCAGGAACACAAGCACCATTCCGAGAGTCAGATTCTCGAGAACGGTTTCAAGGGTCGTGTAGACCAGACCTCTTCGATCGTAGTAAGGCACGACCTTGTAGCCTTTGGGCAGCATGCCGGTGGTGTTAAGCTCTTTGGCCTTTGCCTCGACGCCGGTCAGCGTCTTAAGCGTGTCGCCGTACTTGCGCATCAGGACGATGCCTTCGACGACCTCGTCCTGATAGTTCATTCCTACGATACCCAGCCGCGGCGCCCATCCGACCTTCGCGTCGGCAACGTTACTTATCCTGATAGGTGTCGACTTGTTCGACGTGAGCACTATGTTGCCGATGTCGCCCACTCCGCGGATCAAGCCAAGCCCGCGCACGTCGAATGCCTGTTCGCCTACGTTGAGATAGCTTCCTCCCGAATTGGTGTTCGAGTTCTGAATTGAACTGATTACCTGGGAAAGCGGTATCGCGTAGTGATTGAGTTTCTCCGGGTCAACTTCGACCTGGTATTCTTTCGTGAGACCGCCAAAGCCTGAAACGTCGAGCACGCCGGGCACGGTCTTAAACTGCTTCTCACAAATCCAGTCTTCGACTTCTTTCTCCTTGACCAGGTCATGGTCGGGGCCCTGAACGGTATATCGATAGATCTCGCCGATGGGGTTTTCCGCCGACAGGCCTGGCTGGATACCCTGGGGAAGAGTAACGAACTGCAGCTGGTTTATCGTCTGAACGCGGTCAAATTCGTAGTCGCTGTCCCAATCGAAGTACAGGCGAATGTCGGATAGCCCGTATAGCGATATCGATTCCATCGACGTCAGATGAAGCATACCGCTCATCCCATACTCAGTCGGCACCGTGACGAGTTTCTCGACCTCCTCGGCGCTGAGACCTGTCGGCAGCGTCAGGATCTCGGTCATCGGTTGCACAGGATCGGGATAAGCTTCGATGTCCAATTGTGTAAATGAATACAGCCCCGCCAGGAACAGCAATAGTGCTGCGCCTATCACTACCGCGCGCTCGCGAAGCGCCAGCGCCATCAATGCTTGAATCATTGCTATAACCCTTGAAGCGAAAGCGCTCGGCTATGAGCTCTCGCCGCGTGCCTGATGCCAGAGCGCGTTGACCTGCAATGTTTCACCAGTGACGACGCGATCGCCCGCGCTTAGACCCGAGATCACACGAGCAAAGCCTTCCTGATCCCATGCTCCTATGGTTACTACGCGCCGTTCGAGCATGTGGTTGCCGACATCGACGTATGCGAAGTACTTGTCGGTTTCAAACACGAGCGCGTCCAGCGGCACCAGCAAGGCTTGTCCGGGCCGCACCACGATCGTGACACGCGCGAGCATCTGCGGTTTCAACTTGAAGCCGGGATTCTGAACCTGGCAGCGAATCTGGACCGTATGCGTCGTCGGATCGACGTTGGGGCTGATCCGCGCAATCGTTCCGTGGAAAACGTCGTCCGGGTACGCGGTAGTGATCGCTGAAAGCTGCTGACCCTCTTTCACTCGAGACAGCTCGTCTTCGTAGATGTCGGCGGTAATCCAGACGTCTTCGAGTGTGCCGAGTGAATACAACACGTCGCCGGGGTTGACCGCCGAACCGCGCAGCGCCTGATTCTGAACTATATTTCCGCTAATTGGCGCGTGCATCACGAAGTAAGGAGCCGGTACCGTGATCTTTGCTATCTGCGCAGGCTCGATCCCCAGCAGGTCGAGCTTTCGTCTCGCTGCTTCCAGCATCGCGCGTGAGAACTCGCCATTGTTGATGCCCGCCAGCTTGGAAACCGAGTCCTTGGCTTGAAGATATTCCGCCTCAGCGGTCATGATGTCCGGGCTGTAGAGTGTGGCGATCGCCTGGCCGCGTTGAACATAGTCCCACTGCGAGACCCGCACTTCCTCGATACGGCCCGCCACCCGCGAAATGATGGTGGATACTCGGCGATCGTCGAAGGTAACCTGCCCCGACGTTTCCAGAATCCCGGGCAGATCGACCGGTTGGATTGTGGTCAGAGTCATGCCCCCCAAATCCGCCGGAGCCAGTTCCATCAACTCGGGACCAGTCCCCTGGTGAATAAATTTGGGCAACACGACGCCCGGCTGATCGTTCGCAGTCACGCCGGGAGAACCGCCGCAACCAATCATCGCGACAGCAATTATCGCGAGTAGCCAGATTGGAGATATTGTAGCTATGGCTGTGTGCTTCATTGGTTAAACGAGACCCCCATAGCTTGCTCCAACGCCACTTCCCCGGCGAAGAACTGATTAGCGTTCTGGAGGAAAGTGAGTCGCGACGTGTAGTCGCTTTGCAAGGCAGAGGACAACGTAAGGAAGTCGACTTTGCCCGACTGATAAGCGACCAATGCCACTCTGAAGTTCTGGTCGGCCAGGGGAGTCAGCCGCCCTTTGTAGACTTGCGCCGACTCGTAGGCGAATTGCGCGGATTGGTACAGCTGAGTGACGGTGGTCTCGGTCTGGCTCAGCACCGAATTCATGCTGTAACGAGCGGCCTCCAACGAATGTTGCGCTGACTTTACGTCTTCGCGCTGATGGATCCAGAAAAATATCGGCACATTGAATCCGATCGTCCAGCTGTGCGCCTGCGTAATGGGGACGGAATTCGGACCATTGGGTTGAGCGCCGGGTTGAAGGAAGTAGTCGAACTCGTAGCCGAGCGTATAGTTCGGCAGATACTCCATCTCAGCGAGCGTAACCGCGGTGTTTGAATTTTTCTCCGACAGCGCGGCTTCGAGTATCTCCTGACGCGCGTGGGTTGCGACGTCGACTGCTTGATCCAGATTGATCTCCAGCGGTTTCAGCTCGATCTTCTGGTCAAGGTCCAGCGGCGCGCCTGGTTTCCGATAGAGCAGTTGATTCAGTCCTGCACGGTCGTTCAAGCGGTTGGTCTGGTACTGACGTTCTAGCAATTGAGCCTGCTCAAGATTCAACTCGGCACCGATGAAATCGGACTGGGCCGCCAGGCCACCTGTGTATTGGGCCTGGACCACATTAACGACCTGTTTCAAATTGCCGATATTCTCGGCGTTGATTGAAATCAGGCCCTCATCCAGCAGTACCTGATAATACGCGGTCTCAACTCCGGCGCGCAGGTCGCGTATCGCCGCCTCATAGGTCAAATGCGCAATCGCCGCGGTCCGCCTTGACTGATCCGCCTGAAGAAACGCTTCGCCCGGGAACTGGAAATTTTCGCTGACCGCATGGGCGTGGGTCGCCGCGTTGAAGTCCTTGCTGCTATCGATATTCGAATAGGTGAAGACCGGATCCGCAGGCGCATAGTTCTGCAGAATCTGATGCTGTGCGGTCAGCCACTGCGCGTGCACCGCACGAATCTGGGGATTCGATTCGATAGCCATTTCCACCAGATCATTGGCGTTGAGCCCGGCCTCGGCGCGAGCCGGCAAAATGGCCGCGATCAGCAAAGCAACAGCTGACACGATGGCGGTGAAATCCACCCGCAATTTCTCCCCAAATTGCATTCAGGCCTCCTGCCGATCTGTGTCAGCGTCCCCACCGAGCGCGAACTGAAAATTTCCGATGGTGGTGATCGCAAGTGTCAGAAGCACCGCCCGTCTTCGTCGTTGGCATCGGAACTGCCCGGTCCACGCCTCGCCGCTCAAGCCAAAATACGACGCCGGTTCGAAAAGGTTCCATCGCCATGACCCTGAATCGGTTATATCAGCCGCGCTGAGTCTGCAATCAACGAACAATTAGCCAGGTTTGAATCTACCAAGCGCGCCGTGCGATTGCGCGTTGCACATTGCATTTAGCCTTGTCGCCGCTCAATCCGCCTGATAAGTATTATCGGCAATACCTTGTGGGGTACCGTATTATACCTACCGGGGTATGCTATATCGAACTCGAGGGATCGCGTCAATGGCTCATACCATCCGGGACAAGCAAAAACTCATCAATCGCGTCCGGCGCATCCGCGGTCAGCTCGACGCGGCCGAAGGTGCACTCGAAAAAGAACTCGATTGCACCGACATCATGCATACCCTCGCCGCGAGCAGAGGCGCCCTCGACAGCCTGATGGCGGAGGTGATGGAGGGGCACATCAAGGTGCACATCGTCGATCCCGACGATCACCCGACCTCAGCGCAGGCGAAGGCCGCACAAGACCTGATCGATGTGATCAAGACCTATCTGACCTGACGAACAGTATTGGTCGGATCAGTTGCCCGCGACTTTGGGTTTCGCGGCCCCGCTCTGCATCGAGCGGATGTACATGATGACCTGCCAGCGCTGCTCGACCGGCATTTCTTCGGCGTAGGATGGCATCGACAGGATCCCGTCGCGAATCGCGCCATAGAGGTAGCCGTCGGGGAGATCCTTGCTCGTGCCCGTCACCAGATTTTTCGGCGGCTTTCCCAGCAGGTGCGCGACCGGACCGTTACCCTGCCCTGATTCTCCGTGACACGGCGCGCAGTAAGTATTGAACTGGTCTCTACCCTCGGCGAGGTTTTCGGGCGACTGCTGCAACGGGTTGTGCATCTTAATCGTCGCCTGCTCGAGGCTCATCGGCGGCTCTCCGCCATGGACGGGAAGCGTATCCGCCGGCGTGACGCGCGGCTCCTCGGCGTACGGCTGAACCTCCGGCCCGCGGTACATGTCGATGCTCCACGGGAAGCATCCAGCCGGCGCCGGCAATGCCGCGACCGCTATCGCAACGGTGAGCATCAACTCCCCGACGCGAATCGCCCTGGCCAGCGGACCAATCACCTCTATGAATCTCCCGCGCTACTTCTTGACGACAATCACCCCGACCATACCTGCCTTTTCATGCGGAAGGCAAAAGTAGCGATAAGTGCCCGGCACGGTGAAAGTGTAACTGTAGTCGCCGCCGGGTGGGATGAAGCCTGAGTCGAACGCCACCGCGCCCTTCGGCATCGAAGTGTCATTGGGGTTTTGCGCATTGGCGGCGCTGGTCGAGACTGAGTGAATCGTCGAACCGCTGTTCACCCATTGCACGGTGTCGCCGACTTTTATCGCGACCGTGGCGGGCGTGTAGAACGGCTGATTGTCGGCCATCTTGATCACGACCGGACCGCTTGCGGCCTTGGCCGGATCGGGGAGCAATGCGAGCGAGGCGGCGACTGCGAGCGCCGCAACAACGATTGCGATGCGGATAATTGTTCGCGCGCGCGGCTTGCGTGAAGCGGTCGCAGCGATACGGAGATCGATTGTAGAACTTGCCATCCTTGTCCTCTAATGCCGAAGAATTATCTCCGGGTACTGATATTCCTCGCTCGCCGGTGCCGCACGCTTGGACATTAGCCAAGCTGATTGAACAATCAAACGAGCATCACACTGTCTAAAGTATAAGGCTTATTTTGCGCCAGGCAAGGGTGTCGAGCAGCGCCGGTCGAATGCCGCGAATCTAATGAAAAAACAGCTACTTAGGCTGGGCTCGCCAGCGGCTGGCTGGAGAATTCCAGGCCTCGCGCGCCTGCGTTCACGATGACCTTCGAATTGTCGCGAATCTCGCCCGACAGCAATTTTCGTCCGAGCGACGTCTCGAGTTCGCGCTGGATCAGCCGCTTCAAAGGACGCGCTCCATACGACGGATCGTAGCCATTCTCGGCCAGGTAGTCGCGCGCTTTGTCGGTCAACTCGAGCTCGATCTTGCGCTCCTCGAGTCGCTGGCGCAGACGGATCAACTGGACGTCGACGATCTGGCGCAGTTCGTCGCGGGTCAGCGGATGGAACACAACGACCTCGTCGACGCGATTGAGAAACTCGGGCCTGAAACTTTGACGCAAGACCTCAAGCGCCTGCGACTTCATCTTCTCGTAGTCCTGTCCCTTGAACCCGAGAATGATCTGGCTCGCGATATTCGAGGTCATGATTATGACGGTGTTGCGAAAATCCACCGTGCGTCCGTGACCGTCGGTAAGCCGGCCGTCGTCGAGCAATTGCAGCAGGACGTTGAACACGTCGGCGTGCGCCTTTTCGATCTCGTCGAACAGGATGACCGAGTACGGACGGCGGCGCACAGCCTCCGTCAGCTGCCCGCCTTCGTCGAAGCCAACGTAGCCCGGCGGCGCGCCGACCAGCCGCGAGACTGTGTGCTTCTCCATGTACTCGGACATGTCGATTCGAATCATTGCGGCTTCGCTGTCGAACAGGAACTCGGCCAGCGCGCGCGCGAGTTCGGTCTTGCCGACGCCGGTGGGGCCGAGAAAAATGAACGACCCGATCGGGCGGTTGGGATCTTTCAGTCCGGAGCGGGCGCGAATCACGGCGTCAGCAACCGCAGTCACCGCTTCATCCTGGCCGATGACGCGTTTGTGCAGATGCTCCTCGAGATGCGCGAGCTTCTGCACCTCGCCTTCGAGCAGCCGCGAGACTGGAATCCCGGTCCATCGCGCGACGACTTCGGCGATGTCGTCCTCGTCGACTTCTTCCTTGATCAAGCGCTTGCCGCCGGAGTTTTTCTCGATCAGCTTCTGCTCTTCGGCGGCAAGATTCTTCTCCAGGGTGGCGAGCTTGCCGTACTGCAGCTCGGCGACCTTGTTGAGGTCGTACTCGCGCTTGGCCTTTTCGATTGCGAGCCTGGTCTGCTCGATCTCGGCTTTGATTTTTGCGAGTTTCTCGAGTCCGCCGGTCTCGGTTTCCCACTGCGCCTGCAGGCCCGCGCGCTTTTCCTTGATCTCGGCGAGTTCCTTTTCGAGTTTCTGCAGCCGATCGCGCGACGCCGTATCGGACTCGCGTTTGAGCGCCTCGCGCTCGATTTCCAACTGCATCACGCGCCGATTGACCTCGTCGATCTCGACCGGCATCGATTCCTTCTCGGTGCGCAGCTTCGCGGCGGCTTCATCGACCAGGTCAATCGCCTTGTCGGGCAGAAATCGATCCGTGATGTAGCGTTTCGAGAGCACCGCCGCGGCCACCAGCGCGGAGTCCTTGATTCGAATTCCGTGATGGACCTCGTAACGTTCCTTGAGCCCGCGCAGAATCGAGATGGTGTCCTCGACGCTCGGCTCCTCGACCATCACGGGCTGGAAGCGGCGCTCGAGCGCGGCGTCCTTCTCGATATATTTTCTATACTCGTCGAGGGTGGTCGCGCCGATGCAATGGAGTTCGCCGCGCGCCAGCATCGGCTTGAGCAGGTTCGACGCGTCCATCGCGCCTTCAGCCGCGCCCGCGCCGACGACCGTGTGCAACTCGTCGATGAACAAAATTATCTCGCCGGCGGCTTCCTGCACTTCCTTCAACACGGCCTTGAGCCGCTCCTCGAACTCGCCGCGGAACTTGGCGCCCGCAATCAGCGCACCCATGTCGAGCGCGACCAGCTTGCGATTCTTGAGGCCCTCGGGCACGTCGCCCTGGACAATTCGCCGCGCGAGGCCCTCGACAATCGCGGTCTTGCCGACCCCCGGCTCGCCAATCAGCACCGGGTTGTTCTTGGTGCGGCGCGAGAGGACCTGGATGACGCGCCGAATTTCCTCGTCGCGCCCTATCACCGGATCGATTTTGCCGGCCCCAGCGAGCTTGGTCAGGTCGCGGCCGTATTTTTCGAGCGACTGGTAGGTGGCCTCAGGATTCGACGAGGTCACGCGCTGATTGCCGCGCACCTTCTTGAGCACGGCCATCAGCTTGTCGTGCGTGAGGCCGGCCTCGCGCAGAATTTTCGATGCAGCCCCCGGCTCATCGAGCATCGCGATCAGCACATGCTCGACCGAGACGTACTCGTCCTTGAGCTTGCCGGCCTCCTGCTCCGCGCGCGCGAGCACGCGGCCGAGGCGCTGCGCGGCGTAGATTTGGCCGCTGTCGGCGCCGCCGCCGGTTACTTTTGGAATTTTGGCGAGGTCGGCACTGAGCTTGCGGCTCACCGCGTCGCGATCGATACCCGTGAGCTTGAGGATCGATGAAGCGAGGCCCTCATTGTCTTCCAGCAGCGATGCCAGCAGATGCTCGACGTCAACGGTTTGGTTGTGCGCACTGAGCGCAGCGTTCTGTGCGCGTCCCAGCGCCTCTTGAAGTTTTTCGGTGAATCGATTGGCGTTCATGCGACCCCGGTTTCGCTTTTGTTTTAAGCTAACCACTTTCCGGTTTTTGGCAAAGCGGAAATTGACGGAGTCAAAAGCAGCGCCCGGCTGCGATAATCACAGCCGGGCGCATCGATGGTGCTGGAAGCGAGCTAGATATTCACAATCGGCAGGGAAGACCCGCGCACCGTGCGGCGCTCGGTTCGCACGCGCCGCGTGGCCGCGGGCGCTGGCTCAAACGCCGGATGCAGGCCGGCTTCGCGCGGCGCAGAGGCGGCGGTGGCATGGGCGGGTTTCTGAGCCGCGAGCAGGATGTGCCGGCGTCCCTCGCGAATCAGCATGCCGCGCTCGGTCATTTCGGTGAGCAGCTTGCTCACCATCGGGCGAGAGCTGCCGATCATCTCGGCGAGTTCTTCCTGCGCGAGTTCGGGCAAGAGGAGAGTTCCCCGCGAATCGGGCACGCCGAATCGTTCGGCCAATTCGCCGAGAACAATCTCGAGCCGCTTGCGCAGCGACATCCCCAAAAACGTCGCGTAGCGGTAGACGACCGACGACCACATCGAATTGATCGATTCGGTGATCCGCAGCAGCGTCTCCGCCTCGAGGCTCTTGAGCACTTCAGCGATCTGATGACGTGTGAAAAGCGCGACGGTCGTGTTGGTCAGCGCGGTCGCCTCGAAAAGCTGCGAGCGCCCGCCATCCGCGTCGGCGAAATCGGCATATCCGACCAGATCGCCGGGACCGGCCAGCTCGACCAGCACCGGGTCGCTGCCAGCGCGCGCGCTGTGAACCTTGACGAGGCCAGTAAGAACGGCGAAGACGACGTCGGCGGGCGAGCCCATCGTGAACAGCTCCGCGCCCTTGGGATAGCGCACCAGCATGTGGCGCTCGAGCAGAGTGGTCGCGGCGGAGCGCGGCAGTCCCATCGAAGAGAGCCTGGATAGCAGCCTTTCCTGAGCCTGCGCCGAAACTTGAAGATTCATAGGCATCTCCTCACGGCTGCACCATATGACGGCCGGTTTGTGTAATTAAACCCTACAAAGAGTTATCTCAGATGCGCGGCTGGGTCAAGCGTGGATGAAATACGGTAATAAATTATCGCACGCGCTCAGGCGCCGGCGATCGTCATCTCGGCTATCTTGAGCGTCGGCGCGACAGTGGACGAGCGCCAGTTGAGGTCGTTGCCGATCATTTCGACGCCGGCGATCATGTCCTTGAGGTTGCCCGCGATGGTGATTTCATTCACCGGGTAGGCGAGCTCGCCGTCCTCGATCCAGATTCCGCCGGCGCCGCGCGAGTAGTCGCCGGTGACCATGTTCACGCCGAACCCGATAGTCTCGGTCAGGTACAGTCCTCGCTTGACCGAGCCGATTATCTGCGCGGGCGTGTAGCTGCCAGGCTCGAGATACAGGTTGGTGGTCGAGACGCTGGGAGCATCGCCGACAGAACGCGCGGCGTTGCCGGTGGGAGCGAGCCCGAGCTTGCGCGCGGAATACGAATCGAGCAGATAGGTCGCGAGCACGCCCTTGTCCACCACTGCTTTGCGCGAGGTCGGCAGACCCTCGCCGTCGAAGGGCTTGGAACCGAGACCGCCGGGAATCAGCGCGTCATCGACGATCGTCACGCCGGTGGCGGCGATCGTTTTGCCGAGCTGGCCGATTAGAAATGACGCTCCTTTATACAACGCGGGACCCGAGGCGGCGCCGACGATCGAGCGAATCAGGCCGGCCGCCATGTCAGGATCGAAGATCACTGGCGCGTGCGTCGTCTTGATTTTGCGCGCGCCGAGCCGGCGCAATGCGCGCTTGGCCGAGGTGATTCCGACCGACTCCGCATCTTCGAGTTTTCCGAAGCGGCGATTCGAGGTGTACCAGTATCCCTGTTGCATCGCGTCGCCTTCTTGCGCGATTGGCGCCACGACGAGGCTGTACGAAGTTCCGGAATATTCGCCGGAAAATCCCTGGCTGTTGGCGAACAGGACCTGGTAACGCCCGGAGCTAAATTCGGCGCCGCCCGAATTTTTGATGCGCGGATCGAATTTCAACGCCGCGTTCTCGCCGATACGCGCGATCTCGAGCGCGCGATCCGCGCTCACTATTCCGCTGTCGGGATCGGCGAGCGAAAGCTCGGGCAGTGACTTCGGATGCAGCGCAGGGTCGGGCAATCCCGCCCACGGATCGGCGGCCGACAGGCGCGCCAGCTCGACCGTGCTCGCGACGAAGGCGCCGAGCGAATCGCGCTCGAGTTCCGCGGTTGACGAGGTCGCGGACGATTGCCCGCAAAACACGCGCAGACCCAGGCGCCGCTCGCGCGAGCTTTTCAGTTTCTCGACCTCGCCCATGCGCACGCCCGCGTCCAGCGACTCCGCCGTGACGCACAGCACCTCGGCCGCACTACTACCCTTGCTCTTCGCCTGGTCGAGCACCCAATTGGCGAGTTGAATATCAATCGTCGCCATCAGATTTTTCCCACTATAGTTTCAATTGTCATGCCTGGGTGCCGCCGACCGTGATGCCGTCGATGCGAATCGTCGGAAGTCCCACGCCCACCGGCACCGATTGGCCATCCTTGCCGCAGGTGCCGACGCCAGCGTCGAGCGCGAGGTCGTTGCCGACCATCGAGACGCGAGTCAGCACGTCGGGTCCGTTGCCGATAAGCGTGGCGCCCTTGACCGGCCGGGTCACTTGTCCGTCCTCGATCAGGTAAGCCTCGCTCGCGGAAAAGACAAACTTGCCGTTGGTGATATCGACCTGTCCGCCGCCGAAGTTGACCGCGTAGAGGCCGTTCTTCACCGACTTGATGATTTCCTCAGGCGTCGATTCGCCGTTGAGCATGAAGGTGTTGGTCATCCGGGGCATCGGCGAATGTGCGAAGCTCTCGCGGCGTCCGTTGCCGGTCGGCTCCATCTTCATCAGCCGCGCGTTCATCCGATCCTGCAGGTAGCCGCGCAGGATGCCCTTTTCAATCAACACGGTACGCGAAGTGGGCGTGCCTTCGTCGTCGACGTTCAGGCTGCCGCGACGATTCGGAATCGTGCCGTCGTCGATCACGGTGCAGAGTTCGCTCGCGACTTTCTGGCCGATTCGATCCGCGAAGGCAGACGTTTTCTTGCGGTTGAAGTCGCCTTCGAGGCCGTGCCCAATCGCCTCGTGCAGCAGGATTCCGGGCCATCCGGGACCGAGCACGACGACCATCTCACCTGCGGGCGCGCTGACGGCGTCGAGGTTGACGATCGCCTGGCGCGCCGCTTCGAGCGCGTACTCGCGCCATCGATCGTTGTCGATAAAGTAGTTCCATTCGACCCGCCCGCCGCCGCCGTAGGAGCCCATCTGGCGACCCTTGCCGTCGTCGGCGATCACGGTGACGTTGAGCCGGCAAAGTGGCTGCACGTCGGCGGCGACCTGCCCGTCGCTCTTCACGATCATCACGATTTTGCGCTCGCACGCGAACGACGCCATCACATTTTTCACGCGCGGATCGGCGGCGCGCGCGATACGATCGATCTCGCTCAGCAGCTTCGCGCGATCCTGCACCGGAACGTCGAGCGGCGTGCGGGGCAGATCATACAGTGCGTGACGTGCGACCGGCGCGCCGACTTGCACCGCGGAGGGCGCAGTACCGCGCTGATCGGCAATCGCGCGCGCGGCCTCGGCCGCAAGGCGCATCCGGTCGATCGTGACCTCGTCGGAATATGCGTAGCCGGTGCGATCTTCGGCGCATACGCGTACGCCGACGCCGTGGCTGACGCTCTTGCTGGTGTGATTCACCATCGATTCTTCGAGCGCGAGGCCCTCGCTGCTTTTGTACTCGAAGTAGAGATCGGCGTAGTCGGCCTTGCGTTCGAGCGCGCTGCCGAGGATCCGCTCGAGTGCGCCGTGGTTCATGCCGAATCGGTTGAGGAAAAATTTATCCGGAGCAACGAGTTCGTTGGACATATTTTTGCCGCCTGTGAAATCAACATTATCAAAGCGCGCACTCGCCAAGAAGGTGCTCCCTACGTTACGATTCCGCGAATGGCGACGCGGGAGACACTGGCGCTGCTCGATCGCTTGATGCTTGAGATGATCGCGCAGCAGGAGAGCAAGGTGCTCGCGCTGGCCCGTGCGATTCATCCGGGGCTCACCGCGGAGGACATCCGCAATCCGAACGATTTCGCCGACCTGATGGCGAGTGGCGATTGGAATTTCGAGGACGGAATCCTGTCCGGGCTCAAGAGCGCGCACATGGCGATCCGCGCGAAACTGCTCGAATAAGAAAGAGCACGAAGAGATTGTCTCCGTGCCCTTTCGTCGTTGGTCGTGACGTTCGACGGATCAACCGGCGGCCGCTGCTCGACGCGGCCGCTCGGTGGTGGCAGTCTCCTTCTTCGCAGCTGAGCGCTTGCGCGGCTTCTTAGCCTTGCTCTGCTCTTCCTGTCCCGTGAATTCGATCACCGACAGCATCGCTGCGTCGCCGCGGCGATGACCGAACTTGATGACGCGCGTGTAACCGCCGTTGCGATCCTTGAAGCGCGGCGCAATCTCGTCGAACAGCTTCTTGACCGCCTCATGCGACTGCAAGGCTGCGAATGCGCGCCGGCGCGCGGCGAGATCGTTCTGCTTGCCGAGCGTGACCATCCGGTCCGCGATTCGGCGCAGTTCCTTGGCCTTGGGATCGGTGGTCTTGATTCGCTCGTGACGAATCAGCGCGAGCACCATATTTTTGAACAGCGCCTTGCGATGCGCCGAGGTGCGATTGAGCTTGCGGCCCGAATTGAGATGACGCATCAGTTACTCCAAAATTGCGAAGCAGCTTAGCCCGACTCGCGTCGGACTTTATGCCGACTCGCGGCGTTCTTGCTCTTCCCACATGCGGTCGAGCTCGCCGCGGGGCGGCAGGTTCTCGAGCCGCATGCCGAGCGAGAGGCCCATGTCGGCCAGCACTTCCTTGATCTCGTTGAGGGACTTGCGTCCGAAGTTTTTAATCTTGAGCATGTCCTGCTCGGTGCGCTGCACCAGCTCGCCGATGTACTTGATGTCAGCGTTCTGCAGGCCGTTGAAGGCGCGCACCGAAATCGGCAGGCCTTCGACCGGGCGATAGAGCAGCTCGCTCATCGTGGGACGAGCCTCGCCGCCTTCGGCCGCGCCGACGGGCACCTCGGCCTCTTCTTCGACGCCCGCGAAAATCGTCATCTGATCGCGCATCACGCGCGCCGCGTAGGTCAGCGCCTCGCGCGGGTTGATCGAGCCGTCGGTCCAGATTTCAAGCGCGAGCCGATCGTAGTCGGTGCGCTGGCCGACGCGCGCGTTGGTGACGGTAAAATTGACTTTGCGAATCGGCGAGAAGATCGCGTCGAGGCGAATCGTGCCGATCGCTTCCTCGTCTTCGGTGCGCTCGCCGGGGACGTAGCCGCGGCCGCGCTTGATGACGAGTTCCATATCGAGTTCGGCGCCCTTGTCGAGCGACGCGATATGCTTGTCGGGGGTCAGGATTTCGAGGCTGGGTCCGCCGGTGATATCGCGTGCGGTCACCTGCGCCTCGCCCTTGACCTTGAGGGTCGCGGTAATCTGCTCGCCCTCGTGCAGGCGCAGGCGGATTTCCTTCAAGTTGAGGACGATGTCGGTCACGTCCTCCTTGACGCCGGCCAGAGTCGAAAACTCGTGGAGGACGTTTTTGATCCTGACTGCCGTAATCGCGTAACCGGGCAGGGTGGACAGCAGGATGCGCCGCAGCGCGTTGCCAACGGTGATTCCGTAGCCGCGTTCGAGCGGCTCCGCGGAAAATTTGCCGTAGGAAGGAGTGACTTCCTTCTCGTCGAACTCGACAGTCTTGGGTTTGATCAGATCTCGCCAGTCATTTTGCATAGTCTATGCTCTTTTTTCCGATGGATTTCCCGCGCCCACACAGGTCCACCACGGACCGGGACGCCGAATCGGTAGCCTCCGCCCTATCTTGAGTAATGCTCGACGATCAGCTTCTCGCTGATCGGCATCGTCAGTTCAGCGCGCGCCGGCAGCGACCGGAGCGAGCCGCGGAATTGTTCACGCTCGAGTGCCATCCACGGCGGTACGCCGCGGCGCTGCGCCATCTCGATTGCCTCGACGATCACCTTCTTGGTGCGGCTCGCCTCGGCCACGCTTATAACACTGCCAACCTCGACCAGTGTCGAGGGAATCGTGACTTTCTTGCCGTTGACCTGGATATGCCCGTGACGCACCACCTGCCGCGCCTGCGCCAGAGAGCTGGCGAAACCGAGACGATAGACCACGTTGTCGAGGCGCCGCTCGAGCAATACGAGCAGGTTCTCGCCGGTGATTCCGTCCGCCCGCTCCGCCATCGCGAAGTAAGCCTTGAACTGCGTCTCCATCATCCCGTAGATGCGCTTGACCTTCTGCTTTTCACGCAGCCGAATCGCGAATTCAGAGAAACGCGTGCGCGCCTGGCCGTGGGCACCGGGCGGATAGTTGCGCCGCTCGATCGCGCACTTGTCGCTGTAGCATCGCTCTCCCTTGAGGAAGAGCTTCAATCCTTCGCGCCGGCACAAGCGGCATACGGGCCCTAAGTTCCTTGCCATTGTTTCAGTGAATCCGCGTAGTTGGGGACAACATGGTGAAAATTTCCTTAGCTGTCCGCGTTTTCAAATTTCAGACTCGGCGCCGTTTTGGCGGACGGCATCCGTTGTGAGGAATCGGGGTGACATCTTTGATCGAGATGACGCCGAGGCCGGCCGCTTGCAGCGCACGCACCGCAGATTCGCGCCCACCGCCGGGACCTTTGACGTGAACCACCACCGCGCGCATCCCGACTTCCGAGCATTTGCGCGCACACGCTTCCGCCGCCATCTGCGCGGCGTACGGCGTTCCCTTGCGCGAACCCTTGAAGCCCACGGAGCCGGCGCTCGACCAGGCAATCACAGTGCCCTGCTGATCGGTG
>Ga0209333_1000890_pt1 | contig 15350 bp, 14 predicted proteins | sample BlaSpr_A8_OM2_O3_FD_187982 | JGI IMG/M metagenome (GOLD analysis project Ga0209333, IMG submission 187982) | Forest soil microbial communities from Thunder Bay, Ontario, Canada - Black Spruce, Ontario site 2_A8_OM2_O3 (SPAdes) (version 2) | ecosystem: Environmental > Terrestrial > Soil > Boreal... | reverse complement strand
CGCCGCAGGCGGTTCACCAGGCTCGGGATGACCTGCACAGCCAGCGCGAGCACGGCGATGCAGCCAATCGACCAGGGCGCAGCGAAGGTCCAGAAAATTGAGTGGAGCGAATTCATCTGGTGACGCAGCGGCGAGAAAAGAGCGCTGGATCCCAGGTAGCCCGCAACCATGAACAGGAACAGGATCGCGGTCCCCGACCAGTTCAGTGGTTTTCTGCACATTGGCTCTGAACACCTCATCTTGTTTGTCATTCTATAGCGGATGTCTTAGGTGAATTCGGCGTACTCCGGCGAAAGCTCGCGCAGCTTCTTCACCACATCCACCAGCCGCTCCGCCACATAATCCACTTCCTCTTCGGTGTTGAACCGTCCCAGCCCGAAGCGGATGGCCGTGCGCGCCGCATCGTCTCCCACGCCCATGGCCTTCAGCACATAGCTTGGCTCCTTCGTGGAAGACCCCGCCAGCGCCGCCGAAGTACATGCCGATCCGCTGGATACCGCGACGCCGCGCATCCCCATCATCAGCGATTCCGCCTCCACGTCCGCGAAGCTCATGTTCAGGTTGCCCGGCAGGCGATGCTCCATGCTGCCGTTGACCCGCACGTCCTCCAGCCCGGCCTCCAGCTTCTCGCGCAAGCGGTCGCGCAGTCGCCCGAGCCGGGCGCTCTCCTCGCCCATTTCGCGGCCGGAAATCGCGCAAGCCTCGCCCAGACCCACGATGCCCGGCACGTTCAGCGTCCCCGATCGCATCCCGCGCTCGTGACCGCCGCCATCCATCTGCGCGGTCAATCGCACGCACGGGCCGCGCCCCCGCATGTAGAGCGCGCCGGTGCCCTTCGGCCCATACATCTTGTGCCCCGAAATCGACAGCAGGTCGATGCGCGCCGCATCCACATTCACCGGCACTTTGCCCACCGCCTGCGCCGCATCGCAGTGGAACGGGACGCCGCGCTCCCGGCAGATCCGGCCAATCTCGGCCACCGGCTGGATGCTGCCCGCCTCGTTGTTCGCGTACATGATCGAAACCAGCACGGTGTGCGCCCCGATGGCCGCCTCCACCGCGCCCGGATCCACCAGCCCGTCACGGCCTACCGGCAGCCGGGTCACGCGCGCGCCGCGCTGCTCCAACCTGGCGCAAACGTCCAGCACCGCTTTATGCTCGGTGCCGCAAGTGATGAAATGGTCGCCTTTGCCCGCATACGCCTCCGCCACGCCCTTGATCGCGAGGTTGTCCGACTCGGTTGCCCCGCTGGTGAAGACGATTTCCCGCGGCGCCGCGCCGATCAGCCGGGCCACCTGCTTGCGCGCTTCCTCCACTGCCTGTTCCGCCTCCCACCCGAACTGGTGGCTGCGGCTGGCCGCGTTTCCGAACTTGCCCGTGAAAAACGGCATCATCGCCGCCAGCACGCGCGGATCCAAAGGGGTAGTCGCGTGGTGATCCAGATAAACCATCGATCTCATCCGATTATCGCAGTTCCGCGCCGCCTCATTCTGTCTCATGTCCCCGGCCTCCTGTCTCCCGCATTTCCTGCCGATGAGTATCAAGTGGGCCAAATCTGCGGGACACCGGCACAGCCAGACCGGAAAGCGCTGCTGGCCCGAATTCCCGCCTTTCCGCCAATCGTGCTGCGATTGCTCGATCTGCTCGCGCGCGACAATGTCGATATCCGGGAACTGGTCGCGCTCATTTCCAGCGATCCGGCCTTCGCCGCCCAGATCCTGCGGGTCGCCAACTCGCCGTTATTCGGTTTCCGCGCCCAAATCGACAGTCTACACTCGGCCCTTATTGTACTGGGGCTGCGCCGCGTCCGTTCGCTTTGCATGACCGTCGCCACGGCCGATCAAATGAAGGCCGTGTTGCATATCCAGGAACTCGCCCACTGCTGGCGGCATATGCTGGCCTGCGCGCTGCTCACCGAGCAACTCGCGCGCTGCTGCTCCGCCTTCGAGGATCGCGCTTATACCGCCGGCTTGCTGCACGACATCGGCCGCCTGGGGTTGCTGTTGGCCTATCCGAAGGAGTACGCCGAGCTGCTCCGCCGTGCCCCTCGGGATCCGCTGGAGCTGCTGGAAATCGAACGCCGGGAACTGGGCCTGGATCATTGCGAAGCCGGCCGCGCAATGGCCGAGCACTGGAACCTGCCGCCGGATTTCCAAATCGTCGCCGCCCTCCATCACGAGCCGATCGACGGTGCCAGGGTGGACCTGCTCGCCTTGGTGCACTTGGGTTGCAGGATTGCCGATAGCCTCGGTTTCTGGGTGGTAGAGCCCCTCCGGCACTGCTCCCCCGAGGAGATCCAGGAGTCCCTTCCGCCCCTGTTTGCGGCGCGCATCCGGATCGACGCCGAGTGCTGGCGTGAGATCGTGGAGCGCCGCATCCGGTGCTACGAAGACCCCGACGGCTGGACCCCGGAAGACTTCGCGCGGCCCCCCGAGCGCGCCGGCGAAGAGCCCGAACTGCCCGTGGCCGAACTGGCCAAGCTGCATCTGCCCGATCCTAACGCCAGCGCTTCACTCCCCCGCGAGATCCTGACCATGGCGGGTATTGGGCTGTTCTTCACCATCCTGATCGTCGCCCTGGTCTTTTTCGCCCTCAAGAGGTAGGGGGCCGGGGCGCCGCGGACAGAACACGATCGAAAGATTGTGGCGGTCCCCTGAAATTACGCACTTTGGATGACTTACCTCCGCTAACTAAAGACAGCGCCCTAAATTGCCGATAAGAACTGGGGCGCATGTTATCCTACCTTGCGATGGCCGCCGTAGTGTATCCGGTCGAGTGTCTCCACCCGGTCGAATGCGAGATCGAGCTTCTGACTCCCGCCGAGGACGTCGCCGATCCCTTGCTCTCCATTGTGGTGCCCGCGCTGAATGAGCGCATCGCCATCGCCGAGTTCGTCCAATGGTGCAAAGCCGGTCTGGCCGCCGCCGGCATCCGCGGGGAAATCCTCATTGTCGATAGCTCCACGGACAACACCCCCGCCATCGCCCTTGCCAGCGGCGCGCGCGTCTTGCGCACCCCCCGCCGCGGCCTGGGCCGTGCCTATATCGATGCAATCCCTTATATACGCGGTAAGTATGTCCTGATGGGAGACGCCGATTGTACTTATGACTTCCGCGAGTTATCCGGTTTCGTCCGGCAATTCCGCGCCGGCTATGAGTTCATCATGGGGTCGCGCTTCCGCGGCGTCATCGAGCCGCACTCCATGCCCGCCCTGCACCGCTATTTCGGCACGCCGCTCACCACCGCGATTCTGAACATCCTCTACTCCACGGGCTTCTCCGATATCCATTGCGGCATGCGCGGCATCACCCGCGACGCCCTGGTGCGCCTGGACCTCAAATCGCAGTCCTGGGAATACGCGTCGGAAATGGTGCTCAAGGCCGTGTGCCTCAAGCTGAAGACCGCCGAAGTGCCCGTGCATTTCCTGAAGGACCCCGCCGGCCGCCTCAGCCACATGAAGCGCAACGGATGGCTGGAGCCCTGGCGCGCCGGCTGGATTAACTTGCGCGCCATGCTCCTGTTCGGCGCGGATTTCTTCCTGCTGCGTCCCGGCCTCGTCCTGCTGGCCCTCGGTCTGCTCATTACCGTGCCCGTCAGCCTGGGCCCCCTGCCGCTCGGTCCCGTCACGCTTTCGCTGAACTGGATGATGCTGGGCCTCACCCTCTCCGTCGTGGGACTGCAGTGCTTCTATCTGGGCTGCATCGTGCAAGTGATGTACCGCTATTCCCCGGCTCGCGCGGAACGCTGGCTGCGGCTCTTCTCGTACGACCGGGCCATGCTGGCGAGCGGCCTGGCCGGCCTGGCGGGTTGCGCGCTCGGCGTGCCCCTGATCCGTGAATACGTGGCCGGAGGCCTGCGCCTGCCCTCCATGCCCACGCCCCAAATGCATCTCGCGGTGCTGGGCCTGCTCTTCCTGATCGCCGGATTTTACACCTTCAGCTGCACGCTGGTGCTGCACGCCGCCGGCAGGGCGGAGCCCCTGGTCCGCGCGGCACCCCCTAGACCCGCTTCCGTGAAGCTATGAACCGGCACGCACTCATCACCGGGGGGGCGGGCTGCATCGGCTCGGACCTCGCCGCGGCCCTGCTCGCCGGCGGCAGCCAGGTCACGGTCGTCGACAACCTCAGCAGCGGCAAGCTGGAGCACATCGCCGGCTTGCTGCCCCATCCCGGCTTTCGCTTCATCGAAGGCGACCTGCTGGATACCGCCCCGCTGGATGCCGCCTTCGCCAACGGCAGTGTCGAGATCGTCTACCACCTGGCCGCCAATCCCGATGTCAAGTTCTTCCCCGGCGACCCCACCGATAAAGACCTTCGGCAGAACACCATCTGCACATACAACGTGCTCGAGAGCATGCGCCGCCACGGCGTCCGCCGCCTGGCTTTCTCCTCCACCTCGGCCATATACGGCATCTGCGAACGCCAGCCCATCGCCGAGGACCAGGCGCCCCGTCCCATCTCCCTATACGGCGCCACCAAGCTGAGCTGCGAAGCCATGATCGGCGCCTTTCAGCACCTGTTCGGCATGGACTGCTGGATATTCCGTTTCGCCAACGTTGTGGGACCCAAGGTCCGCAAGCGCGGCCGTACGGTCATCGGCGACTTTATCGACAAGCTGCGGCGCGATCCCGCCCGCTTGCAGGTGCTGGGCGACGGCCGCCAGGCCAAGTCCTACCTGCTGGCGGGAGAGTGCGTCGCCGCCATGCTCTTCGCCGTGGAGCGCGCGCCCCGCGGCTTGCAGGTCTTCAATCTTGGTTGCGACGATTCCCTCAGCGTCACCCGCATCGCCCAAATGGTGGCCGCCGCCATGGGACTTTCCGGTGTGACGCTCGAATACACCGGCGGCGAGGGCGGCTGGCTGGGAGACGTGCCCCGCTTCCGCCTGGATGTAACCGCCGTCAACCGGTTGGGCTGGCGCGCGCGCTGCAACTCCGAAGAAGCCGTCGCCAGCGCCATTGAAGCCTCTCTGGTGGGGCGGACGCCCTCGCTGGTGGCGCACGCGGTTCCGCCTGCCATGCGCGATTGCGAGCCCGCATGCAAGCCGTAATCCTGGCTGGCGGACTGGGTACCCGCCTCGGCCCGCTCACCCGCAAGGTGCCCAAGCCCATGGTCCCGGTGGCCGGCGTCCCCTACCTGGAGCATCAACTCCGGCTGCTGGCGCGCCAATCCTTCCGTGACGTGCTGTTGCTGACCGGCTATCTGGGTGAGCAGATCGAGAGCTATTTCGGCAGCGGCGCCCGCCTCGGCATGCGACTCCGCTATTCGCGCGAGTCCCAGCCACAGGGCACCGGAGGCGCGTTGCGCGACGCCCGCCGCCACCTCGCCGAAACCTTCCTGCTGCTCTACGGCGATTCGCTGCTGCCCATCCAGTACGCCGCCGCCGCCCGGCGCTTGAAAGACTCCGCCGCCCTCGGCGTGGTCGTGGTCTATCGCGATCCCTCCGGCGAAACCGCCGTGCGCCCGAATGTGGCCCTCGACCGCGGCCTGGTCACCCGCTATGACAAAACCGCGACCGCCGGTCCCGTCCTCGAATACGTCGAAGCCGGCGTGTCCTGCTTCCGCCGCGAGGTGCTCGACCTGCTCCCCGCCGCCATGCCCGTATCTTTCGAGCAGTGCGTCTTCCCGCGGCTGATCGCCCGCCGTCAACTGGCCGGCTTGCCCACCTCGCAGCGTTTCTACGATATCGGAACACCGGAGCGCCTGCAGGCTATCGAAGAATATCTGCGCGCGCCATCTGAGCCATCCGGGAGAGACTTATCCCATGAGCAGCCCCATTATCGCTGACCTGGATCGCGCCCCGCGCGAGCAGTCCTACCTGCAGCACGGAAGCACCTTCGTCGACCGGCTGCGGACCCGTTTGGTTCAGCGCGAAGTTCTGCGTCGTTTGCCGAAAACGGACGGCCTGCGCGTTCTGGACCTCGGTTGCGGCTATCACGCCGCCTGCCTCAAAGCGATCCTCAGGGCGGGCGGCGATCGGCTGGCCCAAGGCGTGGGTGTGGACTTCCATGTCAGCGAGGAAAGCCGCCGCCATCCGCGCTTGAGTTTCGTGGTCTCCTCGGTCGAGGATGCCTTGCCCGGACTGCCCTCCGGCGCTTTCGACGCGGTGCTGTTCATCTCCGTCCTGGAGCACGTCTGGAATCCGGCCGAATGCCTGAGCCACTGCCATAGAGTGCTCAAAACCGGCGGCCGGCTGCTGGTGAATGTCCCGACATGGTACGCCAAACCGGTTCTGGAGCTGTCGGCGTTTAAGTTCGGCGCCAGTCCGGCATGTGAAATGGACGACCACAAAATGTATTACTCGAAGCGCGATCTATGGCCCCTGCTGGTGCGCGCCGGGTTCAAACCCAGCCGCATCCGCCTGGAATATCGAAAATTATGCATGATTCTGTTTGCCACGGCTATCAAGCGGTAGACGACTGGGACCGCCACTGGCTGGATTTCAGCGCCGCCGCCGAGCTGTCGCCGGCCACGCGCTACCGCCGCCGGCTGGCCTTGCGCCTCCTTGCCGAAGACCGGCGCAACGCCCACGCGGTGCGCATGCTGGAGATCGGCAGCGGCGCCGGCCAGTTTGCCGAAGAGTTCCTCGCCGCCGCGCCGCGCGCCCAGTTCCTCGGGCTGGAGCTGAGCCGCACCGGCGTGGACATCGCCTCCCGCCGCGTGCCCCGCGCCCGCTTCCTGCAACGCGATTTGCTGGCGCCCGGTGAGACAGGCGACAGCCTGCCGGAGGGCGACGGCTTCCGCGCTACCCACGCCCTCTGTTCCGATGTGCTGGAACATCTCGACGATCCGGCGCTGCTGCTGCGTCACGCCGCGGCCTACATGGCGCCCGGATGCAAACTCGTGGTCACCGTGCCGGGCGGCTGGTACAGCGCCTTCTATGGCCACATCGGCCACCGCCGCCATTACACCCCGGCGCAATTGAGCGCTCTGCTTGAAAGCGCCGGTTTTGCCGTCGAGCGCGCGTGCGCCGCCGGCTTTCCCTTCTTCAATATTTACCGCATGCTGGTCACGCTCCGCGGAAAGGAACTCATCGCCCAGGCCGCCCGCGGTCCCTCGCTGCTGATGCGCGCTTCCGGCGCGCTCTTCGATGCGCTGTTCCGCCTGAACCTGATGCACCCGTGGGGCTGGCAGACCGTGGCCGTAGCCCGTTACCGCGGCGCGTAAGGCGCCGCCTGCGGATCCGCCGCGTCCGCCTCCACCAACCATGCCTTGCGGCCCGGCTGGAGGGCGTGGTAATAGTCCAGCAGTTCGCGATTGGCCGCGTCCCCCATATCGCGCGCCCACACAATCGCCGACCCGTCGATGTCCGCGCGATTGTAGACCCACTCTTCAATGAAGTTGTGATCCGGCGCGTAGCGCACGATCGCCAAATGACGCCCCCCTTCGCTCTGCATCCGGTGCATCACAGCTAGCCGGTGTGCGGTGAACGGCTTGTGCGGATACTCGTCGTTAGTGAGCCGGGACGCATCGTACGCCGCATCGGCGAAGAAGAGCGTCACGAAAATCGCCAGCAGGCGAACGCCGAACTTCACGCGCAGGCACTGCGCGCCCAGCGCGGCGAGCAACAGCACCAGGCCGGTGGCCGGGGCGAAGTATTGCGCCGTGGAGAACCTCTCGAGCAGCAGGCCCGCCACCGGCGCCGCGGCCAGAGCCAGGGCCACCTGCACCTTTCGCCCGCGGCGCACCAGCACGGCGGTAAACAAGGCCACCGCCGAGACCGGCGTCACGAAGTAGCGCAGCATTCCCAGGAAGGCGATGAGCAGGCGCGGCGGCCATTCCCGCGCCACGCGATAGTAAGACATGTCCCACACTTCCCAAAACCTCCGCATCGCCTCGTGCCGGTAAACCGGTGGCGGGCCCAGCGGCATTATCCAGAAGATCGGCGCAAAACCGTACTGCGCCTGATGCAGAGCATACGGCATCTGCAGAGGGTTCCCCGTAACACGATAGTTGTAGTAGAGCATCGCCGCTAACCCGCAGCCCAGAATCGCGCCGGCTGGCGCCGCCACCCGCCCTACCAGCAAATCCCGAAAAGGCCGCCGCGAACGCCACCGCCAGATCAGCAGGGCGATCGCCGCTCCCGCCGCCGTGACCGCGCCTTCGTAGGGCCGGCTGTTCGCCAGGGCCACTGCCCCCAGCGCCGCCAGCGCCGCCACTCCCGTTGTCGGCCGCCGCGCCAACCGCGGCACTGCGCCCAGAACCAGCGCGCCTGCCGCCGCGGCCACCGCGCCACCCATGTAGGAATTGATCCAGTTTCCCGCGATTCCCCACTGCGCCACCGCCATCAAGCCGCCCAGCAGTGCGTATCGCGGCGGCAGCCACCCTTGCAGCATCCAGCACAGCGCCGCGCACATCAGCCCGCAACTCAGCCACACCCCATACCAGGGATTCCCGAACAGCTTCCACCCCAACGCCAGAAACAGCGACTGCGCCGGCGGATATTTGCTTGCGTAGGTGGGCTGAAAGTTCTCGTGGAAGGTTTCAAAATGTACCCACATGGGGTGCGGCGGATTGGTCACCCGCCCCAAGCAGAAGGTTTCCGCGCCCAGCAGATAGGCGAACTCGTCCTGTACCGAAGGCTGCGGAATCGGGTGTACAGGCAGCAGCGCCAGACGCAGCGCCAGCGCCAACAAGCCCACCCCAAGGCAAACCCATCCCGATCTTTTCACCAGCCGCATCCGCCTCCAGCAGCCACACCCGCCGCTCCTTATAATAGTGCACCAGCTCGCAATTCCTCGCCTCGCCCATATCCCGCGCCCATACAATGGTCGATGCATCGATGTCCGCGTGGTTGAAAACCCATTCGTCCAGAGGATCGTGGCCGGGTGCATAACGAACAATCACTAGGTGGCGGCCGCCTTGGCTTTCCAGTCTCCGGATCACACCTAGCCGGTGCGCGGTGAACGTCTTGTGCGGATATTCGTTCTCAGTCAGGCGGGATGCATGCACCGCCGCCAGTCCGAAGAACAGCGCGGCGAAAACCGCCACCCCCGGCGCGCCGGCCTTCACCCGCAGGTATTGCACCCCCAACAGCACCAGCAGGAGGACGGCCCCCGTCGCGGGGGCAAAGTAGTGCGCATTCGGAAATCTCTCAAGCAACAGCCCCGCCGTGGCGGCTCCCACGATGGCCAACGCCAAGCGTACCTTCAGGCCACGCCGCAAAAGCAGCGCGGCAATCAGGGCCGGGGCCGAGACTGCCGTCACAAAGAAATACCAGAAGGTGCGCACGAAGTATATCGCCACCAGCGGCGGCCAAGCGCGCGCATCTTGATAAAACGACATGTCGTAGACGGTCCAGAATCGCCGGATGAGATCGTGACGGTAGGCTGGCGGCGCGTACGGCGGCATGAACCAAAAGATCGGCGACGCTGCATATTGGGCCTGGTACACGGCGTAGGGCATCAGCAGTGCATGGCCCGTAACGCGATAGTTGTAGTAGAGGATCGCCGCTACGCCGCACCCCAGAACGGCGCAGGCTGGCGCCATTCTCCAGGCGATCGGTTCATTGAAAGGCTTGTGCGCGCGCCGCCGCCAGATCCACAACGCGCCTGCGGCTGCCCCCGCGGTAACCGCGCCCTCATAAGGACGGCTATTGGCCAGCGCCACCACACCCAGCGCGGCCAGCGCCGCTACGCCAGCAGTCGGACGTCGCGCCAGCCTGGGTACGGCGCCCACTACCAAGGCTCCGGCGGCCGCGGCCACTGCGCCGCCCCAATAGGAATTGATCCAATACCCCGCGATTCCCCACTGCGCCACCGCCATCAAGCCGCCCAGCAGTGCGTAGCGCGGCGGCAGCCATCCTTGCAGCATCCAGCACAGCGCCGCGCACATGAACCCGCAGCTCAGCCAGACGCCATACCAGGGATGCCCGAACAGCTTCCATCCCAGCGCCAGAAACAGCGACTGGGCCGGTGGATACTTAGTGGCGTAGGTCGGTTGGAAATTTTCTTGGAAGGTTTCGAAGTGTACCCACATGGGGTGCGGCGGATTCGTGACGCGCCCCATGCAGAACGTCTCCGCGCCCAGCAGGTAGCTGAACTCGTCCTGCACGGTTGGCTCTGGAATTGGTCGCACCGGCAGCAGTGCCAGCCGCACTGCCAAGGCCAGTAAGCCTACGCCCAGGCAGACCAATTCGCTGCGTCGCCCCCTCGCCGTGTCCTCCCCGCCCCCTCGAACACACCGACGCTTTCCGTCGATGTTGGCGTGCGAAGCGCGCCTTTACCGCGCGGCCATCAGCGCCCGTAAGCGCCGCGCCCGCTCGGGAGCCCGCAATTGCCGCAGCGCCTTGGCTTCGATCTGCCGGATGCGCTCGCGCGTCACGTCGAACTCCTGCCCGATCTCTTCCAGCGTATGCTCCCGCTCACAGCCTATTCCGAAGCGCAGACGGATCACCTTCTCCTCCTTCGGAGAAAGCGTCTTCAGGATGCCGGCGGTCTCGTCGCGCACGTTGGTCTCGATCACGGCGTCCACCGGTGAACCCACCCAGCGGTCCTCAATCAGATCGCCCAACGCCGACTCGCCGTCGCGCCCCACCGGCGTTTCCAGCGACACCGGATCGCGCGAAATCGTCTTCAGTTTTTGAACTTTCTCCACCGGGATATCCATCCGGCGTCCAATTTCGTCATTTGTAGGAGTTCGTCCTAGTTCCTTCTCCAACTCACGCGAAGCCCGCAGGAACTTGTTCATGCTTTCGTTCATGTGGACCGGAATGCGGATGGTCCGCGACTGGTCCGCAATCGCGCGGGTGATGGCCTGCCGGATCCACCACGTGGCATACGTGGAAAACTTGTATCCGCGCCGGTATTCGAATTTGTCGGCGGCGCGCATCAAGCCGATATTACCCTCCTGGATCAGGTCCAGCAGGTGCAATCCGCGGTTCACGTACTTCTTGGCGACGGAAACCACCAGGCGGAGATTGGCTTCCACCAAGTCCTTCTTGGCTCGTTCGGCCTCGGCTTCACCGTGGCGGATTACCGTCAGCGTGTGCTTTAGGTCCTGCAGAGTAGCCGCCGCCATGACCTCCCGCTTGCGGATTTCCTTCTTCAGGTCCTTCAGCCGCTGCTGAGCCTGCGGCTGGCCGGGCGCCTTCGCTTCGATCTTCTTGACCTCGCGATCCAGTTGGCCCAGTTCCTCTACCGCGCGCTCGATCTCCTTGGAAAATTCCTTCCACCTCAGGGAACGGAAGGGAATCGCTCGAATTCCCTGGGAAACCTGCACCTTTGTGCGGTTTAAACGGTTGCACCAGCGCTTGCGCTGCTTCTTCATGTTCACCGGTACCGTCTCCAGCTTGTCGCTTACCTGCTGCAGCTTGCGATAGACCAAAATCAGGTCGGTGAACAACTTCAGCAAGTCGGCGCGCTTCTTGAGATCGGCCGGGGTGCCTTCCTCCACGTCGCCTACGTCCACTACGTTGTCGATTTCGTCGGCGCCCTTTTTCAACTGTTCGGCCAGATCCACCACCACCCGCTGCACCAGGGCGGACCGGCTGATGGCTTTCTGCATGCGCAACTTGCCCCGCTCCATGCGGCGCGCCAAATCTACTTCGCCTTCCCGAGTCAGCAGCGGAACCGCTCCCATTTCACGCAGATACACGCGTACCGGATCGTCGGTGTAGATCGACTCTTCCACCGGTGTGGGATGCAGGAAATCAGCCTCGTGGCCTGCCTCGGGATCGAAAAACTTGGCATCTTCCTCGAAGTTGAGGCCCAAGGCTTCCGGATTATCCGCTAAAAACTGATCTTCAAATTGATCCACTGTTCGACTCACCTCGCTACCAAATTAACTCCGGAAGTACCTGTACTTGGTTAGACTCTGGGGCTTCTGAAACGCTTCGGACTGCTGCTTCGGCAGTCAATTCCCAGGGGGCAACTTGCCACCGGGCACATCAAGTCATGATAGCATCGTTCACCTGAAATGTTAAGTCCTATATTTAAGGATGTTTCAGAAGCGTTTTGGTTACACGGCTCCGCCTTAAGGCGCCTTATGCCTCATCAGGTTCTTCAACTCGTTGAAGAACGCTTGCTCGTCCTGAAAGTCGCGGTAAACCGACGCGAATCTTACATATGCGATTTTGTCCAGATCCCGCAGCGCTTCCATCAACATTTCCCCTATTTCAGTAGTAGATATTTCACGGTCTGTCGAGTCCGTGACCTTCGCATCCACCTGGTCTACCAGTTCCGCCAGCCTACCCATGCTTATCGGCCTCTTTTCGCCCGCCTTCAGCAAACCAGATAGTACCTTCTGGCGGTCGAATTTCTCTCGCCGGCCATCCTTCTTAACAACCATGTAAGGTACTTCGTCGATACGCTCGTACGTCGTGAATCGCCGCTCACAACCCAAGCACTGTCGGCGCCGCCTGATGGCGTCGCCTTCCCGGCTCTCGCGCGAATCCACCACTTTATCCTCTATGTGGTTGCAAAAAGGGCACTTCATAACATAACCTCCGCCACTATATAACCTCCGGTTCCAACTCCCGCAGACTGCGCCAGCGGATGCCTTCATGCAGCGCCAGAGCCACCCCCAACGGCACGACTGCTACAAATGAAATGAACCAAAGCACCAGCGCCACGCTGGTCGAAATCTCCAGCGGAACGCGGAAAAGCTCAGTCAGGACCAGCACTGAAACCACCTGCATGCCGCCGCCTACTCCCGGAATCTGGACGACCGCTCCAAAGGCCACGAACCCAAGGAAGATCAGCACATCCAGCCAGCCGAAGTGCAGCGCGCCGCCGAACGCCCGCATCACACAATACGTCGTGAGCGCGATAGTGGCCCACTCCAGAACCGTGTACCATACCACTAGCAGCACAGCCTTCCGGCTCTTGGTGGACTCCACCCCCTGCACGAAGGCCGTGATCAGACGGTCGGCGCTCTGGAAAAGCCGTGGACCGGCGTCATGCGCCGCCAAGACGCTCAGCACCCGGCGCCGCATGGCCGCGGAGTAGTGCCGGAAGGCGGTTAACAATCCCAGAACTGCGATCGACAAGGCTCCCACGAACCATCCGCCGGTGGCAAACACCCATGCCAGCGCGGGACCCAGCGCCGCGTCGGAACGCCGCACCCGGCCCAGCGCGAAACCGAAGATGGCCAGCACGATCAGCACATCGTAGATGCGCTCCAGCACCAGCGCCGCCATCTGCGACGAGGCCGAAACTCTCTCCTTCGCGGCGATCAGAAACGGCCGCACGAATTCCCCCGGACGTCCCAAAACGGTGATTGCGCTGAAGCCGATCACGGTGGCCGAAAACAGGTTCCAAAGGCTGGGGTCCGCCTTGACCGGCCGCATCAGCACGCGCCAGCGCAACGCCCGGCCGTAGTACCCGGCCACCACGAACCCGCCGGCAGCCAGAAGCCACGGCCATCGCAAGGCCAGTAAAGTGGCGCGGAACGCGCGCCAGTCGAACCTGCGGCTGTTCAGGAAGAGGCGCAGCAGCCAAATGCCCGCCGCCATTCCCGCCACCCCCAGCGCCAGCCACTTCCAGTTGCGTTTAATCGGAACGCCTCGTTTCTAACATCTTCCAAAGAAGAGGTGCATTCTTGATGCTAATGCATCGGCGCAATGAGTGCATTAGTGTACTGGAGCATTGCAGCTTTGGTGCCTTGGTAGTATCTGGTCGACCAAGTCGCCATCGCTCAGTGGAAGCTGGTGCGCGCCGAAATTCCTGGGGGGAGTGCTACGCCCAAACCCCGCCCCCCCCCGACGCCAATGCCCGCGCGGCCATCCTCGGCCGTATGTCGCAAATCCAATGCCGCCTGGAGCATGGCGAGTCCGAGCAGGAGTTTAGTTCCCCGTCGCCCGCGGAACCGAAACCACCTGTCCCGCCCCTCTAAACCGGATTGCCAAGGGGAAAAAATGAACCTATCATGAGAAAGCCTCGTTTCTTTAAGTGGAAGCCGGATGAAGAGAATACACCGGCAACTGGTTCAGGAGGAGGATACGAGGCGATTATGGCGGCCGCGGCGCTGGCAATGGTTTCGGGCGCTCCGTTCCAACAAAGAACGGACAGCGGCGGCCAATATTGGATAAAACAGAGTTTGGACCTCGATCACAACCTGGTGGAGCGGTGTCTCAGTGGCGATGAAGCCGCCTGGGAGGATTTGGTCCGCACCCACACTCGCCGGGTTTATGGGCTTTGCTATCGTTTTACAGGGAAGGACGGCGAAGCTCAGGATCTCACGCAGGAGGTGTTCCTGCGGGTCTACCGGACGCTGAGAACGTTTCGTGCGGCGGAAGGCGCATTTACCACCTGGCTAGCGCGCCTGACGCGCAATTTGTTGATCGATAATTACCGGCGCACCCGCCAGGAGCGTCTTACGGATTCGATCGAGGAGCAGCTTCCCAGAATTGAGGATTCGGTCTCGCTGGCTTCGCGGCCCGCTGCCCGGACCGATGCCATGTTGGCCGGCCGCGAAGCCAGCGAGATTTTGCAGGCGGGCTTGCAGAAGCTGTCGCCGGAGTTGCGCGAGGCGGTCATCTTGCGCGACTTGCAGGATATGGAATACCGTGAGATCGCTGGGATCCTGCGGATTCCGGAAGGAACCGTGAAGTCCCGGCTGAACCGGGGCCGGGCCGAATTGGCCCGCGTTTTGCGAAGGCAGAAGGTACTGGTATGACGTGCGCGGAACTGGAAGTTCTTATCTGCGACTACGTGGACGGCACATTGGGGCCGGATGCCAGAACTACGGTCGAGCGGCACTTGGCCGTCTGCCCGAACTGCGCCGAACTGGCCCATGATGCGGCTGCCGCGGTGGGATTCATGGAGCGCGCGGCCGAGGTGCAGCCGCCCCCGGAGTTGATGACCCGGCTGCTGTTCAACGCGCCTTGGGCCAATGCCAAGACGTCGGCCGCGGGCGTCAAGAACTGGTTCCGCAAAATCCTGCACCCGATTTTGCAGCCGCGCTTCGCCATGGGAATGGCCATGACCATTCTCTCTTTCGCCATGTTGGCGCGGTGGGTGGCGCCCGCCCGCCAGTTGCGCCCGGCGGATCTCTCTCCGACCCAGGTGTGGGGGGGCCTCGAGGACCGCGTATATCGCGGCTGGCAGCGCACCGTAAAGTTTTACGAGAGTCTCAAGGTCGTTTACCAAATTCAGTCCAAGCTGCACGACTGGCAGCAGCAGCAGGAGGAAGAACCACAGAAGCCGGCGGACACCCATCGGCTGCCCGTTAAGGGGGGTACCGAGCCGCGACCGTAAGGGAGCGGAAACGTTAGGGGACACATTATGAACTGCTTCAATCATTCCGATACACCAGCCGTCGCTTATTGCCGCGCTTGCGGCAAAGCGCTCTGCAATGAATGCAAGCGCACCGCGCAAGGCACCATTTTTTGCGACGAGCACGCGCCAGCCGCCG
>Ga0209333_1000888_pt1 | contig 15392 bp, 12 predicted proteins | sample BlaSpr_A8_OM2_O3_FD_187982 | JGI IMG/M metagenome (GOLD analysis project Ga0209333, IMG submission 187982) | Forest soil microbial communities from Thunder Bay, Ontario, Canada - Black Spruce, Ontario site 2_A8_OM2_O3 (SPAdes) (version 2) | ecosystem: Environmental > Terrestrial > Soil > Boreal... | reverse complement strand
CGCGGTGACGGCGCGGACCTTGCCGTTGCGAACGGTCCACGCCACCCGCAGGAAGCGGCCTCCATTCGTGAGGCCCACGGATCGATAGCGCTCTTCGCCGTCAATCGCCTCGTAATCCAGGTCCAGCGGATCGTTGTTCAGCACCTGCTCGAAGTTCAGCACCTGCTCGAACTCGGCGGAGTTACTTTGTGGGCTGCCAATGTTTGGTGTTCTCGCGGTCCCACTCGAACTCGAATTCGCCGGCCACGACCATTTGTATCGCAACGTATATACTTTGTCAGGTGCGCCCATCCCATGTCAACGTAGCTCGACTTCAGAATTTCAGGCCTGTTTGGAGTTTCCGTGACGTTCTGAAGGGAGCGCGCCAGTGACCGAACCCGCCGCCGTCAGCCTGCGTTATACTCCAGGCATGGGAGCCTCGCTTCTGGTATCGGAGCAAGAGTATCTAGCCGCCAGGTACGAGCCGGATTGCGAATACGATGACGGCGTACTCCTGGAGCGCAACGTGGGGGAGCAGCCACACAGCATTTTAGAAGCTGCCTTCGGCTCGTTTTTTTTCCGAACGCCGCAAGCGCCTCCGGATACGGGTTCTAACCGGGCAACGCATCCGCATTGCCCCTCGCAAGTATCGGATTCCCGATGTCTGCGTGTACCTCCAGCCGGTACCGGACGATCCTATACTCGGCAGTCCACCCTTCATCGCCATCGAAATCCTGTCGCCCCAAGATCGCATGCTCCGGGTACGCGCGAAAATCGACGAGTATCTGGCATTCGGCGTGGCGTATGTTTGGCTGATCGACCCCAAGCGCCGGCGCGCGGATGTTTATACCGCATCGGCGATCTACGAAGCCAAAGACGGGGTGCTGCGCACAGTGGATCCCGCGATCGAAGTACCGCTGGCTGAGTTGTTCCAGGCCTTGGATGATTAATCCTACCGACGCCATCTTGCTGGTTTCCTTCGGTGGCCCCGACCGTCCCGAGGAAGTGATGCCGTTCCTCGAGAACGTTCTGCGCGGGCGCAACGTGCCGCACGAACGCATGCTGGAAGTAGCGGAGCACTACTATCGCTTCGGCGGCCGAAGTCCCATCAACGATCAAAACCGCGCCCTGCTGGCTGCATTGCGCAAGGTGCTGGCCGCCGGGGATCCGGATTTGGCGGTCTATTGGGGCAACCGCAACTGGCATCCCCTGCTGGCGGACACGCTGCGGCAAATGAAGGCGGATGGCGTGCGCCGCGCCTTTGCCTTTGTCACATCGGCCTATAGTTCTTACTCCGGTTGCCGGCAATATCTGGAAGATATCGCCCGCGCCCGCGCCGCCGCAGGATACGGTGCGCTGGAGGTGCTGAAGCTGCGGGCATTCTACAACCACCCCGCATTCATCGAGACGATGGCGGACCGCCTGCGCACGGCGCTGGAGCGAATCCCGCCGGAACGGCGCGCCACGGCGGCGTTGGCGTTCACCGCGCACAGCGTGCCGGTCGCCATGGCGGAGACCAGCCGCTATGTGCAACAAGTGGAAGAAGCCTGCCGGCTGGTGGCCGAACGACTGGACAATCCGCCGTACCGCCTCGTCTATCAGAGCCGCAGCGGAGCGCCGGGCCAGCCCTGGCTGGGTCCCGACGTTTTGGAATACCTGCGCGAGTTAGCCGCCGCGGGCGCGTGGCGCGACGTGGTTCTGGCTCCCATCGGATTCATTTCCGACCATATGGAAGTGGTGTACGATCTGGATACCGAAGCGCGCCAGTTGTGTGAACAACTTGGCTTGGACCTGGTCCGCGCCGAAACCGTTGGCGCGGATCCGCGTTTCGCCGCCATGATCCGCGAGCTTGTCCTGGAACGTATGGGCGAAGCTCCAAGGCGCGCGCTGGGCGAGTTCGGGCCGAGCCATGACGTATGCGCGGAAGATTGCTGTCCCGCCCCGACGCGTGCCGCGCACACCCCTCTTCTTTCATCCCTTCCAAGCCAACGCCAGGCCCACTAGCCCGCCGCCCAGCACCAGCCAACCGGCGTTCACGCGGTAGCGAAACAGCAGCACCGCACAGGCGGCCGCCATGGCGATCGTGACAGCGTCGATCAGCGCCGTGCGCGCCAATTCCCACGTCACCACCGCCATCAGCGCCACCGATGCCACATTTACGCCGTCCAGAAAAGCGCCGGCCAGCCGCGACCTGCGCAGCCAGGGCACCACCGGTCCGCTGACCGCGCAGAAAACGAAGGCGGGCAGAAAAATGCCGATCGTCGCCGCCAAGGCTCCCGGCGCGCCCTTCAAAACATAGCCGATGAATGTGGCGGTGGTGAACAATGGCCCCGGGGTGATCTGCCCAACCGCCACCGCGTCCAGCAATTGCTTGGAAGTCAGCCAGCGCCAGTTGCCTACCAGATCCTGCTGCAGGAAGGCCAGCAGCACGTATCCGCTTCCATAGAGCACCGAACCGATCTTCGCGAAGTACAGGAATAAAGCGGCTAGCCCCACGGCCCTGGGCTTTGCGGGTGCGGCTGCGAAGACCGCGAACTGTCCGGCTAAAACCGCGCTCGCCACCGCTAGCAGCACCGCCAGCGGCTTCAGATCCCGCTGGCCGGACTTCCACCATTCCCGCAGGGCCGCCACCACTCCGGCGCCGGCCAGCACCATCAGCCCGCCGGCGCCGCCCACGGCCGCGGCTACCGATGCGATCCCGGCCACGCCCAGGAAGCGAGTCTTTGCCGCCGTTCGGCCCAGCTTCCACAGCGCCTGCGCAATGATCGCGATCACCACCGGTTTCAGCCCGTAGAGGAACCGCCCCACTTGCGGTAAGCTGCCGAATCGCACGTAAGCCCACGCGAAACAAGCCACCATAACCGCCGACGGCACGATGAAACATATTCCGGCCACGGCCAGACCCGGCCAGCCCGCCCGCATAAAGCCGAGGTAGATGACTACCTCGGTCGAAGTCGGCCCCGGAATCAGGCTGGCCGCTCCCAGACGGTCGAGGAAGTCCTCGCGGCCGATCCAGCCTCGCCGCCCCACCACCTCGTCCTCCAGCATGGCGATGTACGCCGCCGGGCCGCCAAACGCAGTCACGCCCAGACGCAGGAACACCCGCGCGACTTCGGCAACCTCGGCGAAGCTCGCTCGCGGGGCGCACGGGACTACAGGGGAAACAGGCGTGCCGGATGTGTGTGGAGACGGTTCCGCCATCGACTCCCAGCGATGATAGCAGAGGGATCGCCCGCCGGTAGTGCGGCTTGATGTCGTCGAACCGCCACCTGACAGCCGTGATTCTTCCGGCCCTCCGCGAAAGCGAACGCCTCTCTGGCGCTCTCGATGCTTCGTGGAATCGTATGCGCGAAGACCACATTTTCACCCACACGATTCCACGAAGACCCACAAAGATAACTGGTCCAGCAGCAAAACACGCTGGCCGCGCAGTTCGGCCTTTACTTCGGAAATGTTGAGGCTACCTTGGCGCGTGGGATGGTATTCTGAGAGCGATGGTGTCGTCAACAGTCGGGATTAACCCGTACATTATCGGACCGCCAATCAACGACCCCCTCCGTTTCTTCGGCCGTACGAGTCTTTTCGATTTTATCCGGAGCAATCTGCGTTCCGGCGCCAAGGTTATACTGCTCAATGGCCAGCGCAGGATTGGCAAGTCTTCCGTTTTGGCTCAAATTCCGGCGCGCGTAGATCTGCCGGACTTTGTCTTCGCCTCGCTCGACCTGCAATATGTCAGCAACGAACCGCTGAGCGCTATTCTCTATAAGCTGGCCTTGACCATCGCCGCCGCCGTGGAGAGCGCCGGCTCAACAGTGACTCCGGTCGGCCTGGAGGAAGTGCAGCAGGATCGACAGTCTTTTCGGACCGTCTTCCTTCCGCGTGTATTTGCGGCTCTGAGTGGCCGCAACCTGGTCCTGTTGCTGGATGAATTCGATGTGATCGACGACCAGCGGGCTCCCGCGGCAGCGGAGCCTTTCTTCTCCTATTTGCGGTCCGCGATCAATGAATTCAAGGGCCTCTATCTGATCGCGGTGGTGGGGAGGCGGGCGGACGAACTCGGGGAAATGAAGGCCCTGTTCCACGAGGCGCCCAGCCAGCGGATCGGATTACTTGACCATGCGAGCGCAGTCGAACTGATCCGGAAACCGGCCGAGTCTCTGCTGGAATTTCGTCCCAGCGGCGTGGACGCCATCCTGGAACTGACGTCGGGGCACCCTTACTTTACTCAACTTATGGCCTACGCCTGCTACCAACGCGCGGAGCAACGCAAACGCTCCGTGGTGGAACGGGAGGACGTGGATGCCGTGGTGGATGGGGCCATCCAAGCCGGTTTTCCGGGTCTTGGGTGGTTTCACAGCGGACTGCCCATCCGGGAACGAGTCTTATTTGCGGCCACGGCGGAATGCCCGGAGCGTACTGGAACGGCCTGCGGACCGGCCCAAGTGGTGGCCGTGCTGCAATGCGTGGGAGTGGTAGTTACTCCCGATCTCAACGAGGCGCTGGGCCGGATCGTGGAGTGGGGCTTTGTCATGCAATCAGGCACGGCGCCGCGGCCGGCCCTACGCATAACGGTGGAACTGGTCCGCCGCTGGATGGTGAAATACCACCCTCTGCGGAACGAAATCAAAACCCTCGAAAATGCGAGCCTGCAAGCGACCGCGAAATACGAGGCGGCCCGCGCGGCGCGGACGGCCAACGACGCGTCCGCTTATGCGCTCTACAGGGAAGCCTTGGCGCTGAATCCGAATCATTTCGCGGCGCTGTCCGGCGCGGCGGAACTGGCTTTTGAGTTGCGCAAGTTCGCCGAAGCCGCGGACGCCTACCAGCGCTTGTATTTGGCGGACCCCACTCCCTTGCTAGGTGAGCGGCTGGCCAATGCGTTCGTGGAGGGCGCCAAATCGGACCTCGCGTCCGGGAACCTGGATAGCGCTAGAGAGCGGGCACGCAAAGCGCTGGAGTCCGACCCCGAGAATGAGGCTGCGCAGCCCTTGCTGAATGAAATTGAAGCGCAAGGTCTACGGTTTTTGGCCGCTCGCAATCCATTCAGCGTGGGACCGCTGGTTCCACTGGACGAGTTCACCGGACGAAGGAACCAGGTAGGGCTGGCTTTGAGTGTGCTGAGCCATAGGGGCCACGTGCTGTTTTTTGGCGAGCGGCGGATGGGGAAGACGTCGTTGCTTCGCTACATCGCCTCCCCGATGGCCTGGAGCACATTCGGCGTCGATCCCGATACGATCCATCCGGTCTACTTGGATTGTTCCAATATCCGCCCGTTTTCGGCTGTGGCGCTGTGGCAGGAGGTCGCGGCTGCGTTACTGAATGGAGGAGCCGAAGCAGGCGATGTCGCGCGCGCTCCTGGCTTGTTGGAACGTCTGGGAAGGCTCATCGTCAAGAGCCTTCCTTACACCGAAGTCACCGGATGGGCGCTCAGGGAAAAAGGGCGGAGACTGGTCATCCTGCTGGACGAATTCGACTCGGCGCTTGCTTCGGGACGAGCGCAGAGTTCGGCTCTGGTGGCGGACATCCGCCGTCTGGCGATCGCTTCCCCGGGAGGCGCCTCGCTGGTCTTGGCAATGCGCCGCAAGCCGTCGGACGCCGCGGATTCCACGTCCCCGTGGTACAATATTTTCGAGCAGGTGCCGGTCGCGCGGCTCGAACCGGAAGAGGTTTCCGTCCTGTTAGGGAAGATGCCGTATCCTTTGAGCCAGCAGGAGACGCGCTGGCTTGCGGCGACAACCGGCAGATTTCCCTATGTGCTCTCCTGCGGCCTCAGTCTCCTTCTGCAGTGGCGTGCGGCCGGGAAGACGTTTGAAGCGCTGGACGCGAGTCAAGACCTGTTCCGGAAAACCGGCCTCTTTTTTTCGTCCGCCTGGGCCGGGGCCACAGCCGTCGAAAAGGGAATCTTGGCCGCGATCGCCATTCGCGATTGCGAGTTGCGGCTGCCAACCCGGTTCTCCCCGTCCGAGGCATACGCCGGCGCCTTCAGCCGCCAGCGTGACACGCTTCAGGGGTTGCAGGAGCGGGGGCTGATCGAGGGATTTCCGTCCACACCAGCCATGCCTTACACGTTGGGCTGCTCATTGTGGGATCTGTGGATCGTGCAACAACTGGAGTTCCTTGCGCCCCGGGCGGCCCAGGAATTGACTGGCGCGTTCCGGGAACTGAGCGGAGAACAGGGCGCCAGCGAACTACGGACGGCCGTAGAGGAAATAGCGGCCAGACAAGTTACCCAGGATATGACACCGTGGACTCATCCGATAGCGGAGGGATAAATGGCTACGATCACCAATCCCTTCTTCGTGGGGGGCGCGGTGCCTCCCGCGCATTTCGTCGGGCGCAGCGCCGAGATCAGTGAAATCTTCAGTCACATCGGCAATAAGTCGCACCTGGCGATACATGGAAGTCCGGGTCTGGGAAAATCGTCCCTGCTGAGCGCGGTGGAAAGGCCCGAAACCTGGCAGACGCGGGGACTCGATCCCAGCGTCGCCACCGTGGTGTCGTTGAACTGCGGCGACTTCAGCCCATTCACGCGGCAGGCTTTCTGGCGGTCCGTGCTGGAGCGGCTGGACAACACGGGCGATGCGGGTCTGCAGCAGTTAGTGACCGCCGGACTCAACAAATCCGCGCCTGGGCGCGACGATTTGCAGAAGGTGCTTGCCTTTCTTATGAAGCAGAGCCGTCTGCTCGTCATGCTGCTGGACGATTTCGACGCCGCCCTCCGTCCGGGCGAAAACCATTCCGAAAACGATGTGCTCAAAATGAAAGCCGATCTGCGGGCTCTGTGCAACGAATTTGGGACCAAGTGTCTGAGCCAGATCGTCACCTCGTTTCACCGGCTGACCGACTTGGGACCGGAACTATTGCCGACCGGTTCTCCCTGGTATAACCAGTACCTGTTTCTTCCGCTGAAGCCCTTCACCGACGAGGACGCCGGCACATTGTTCGATCGGATGTCTCCGGCTTGGAGCCTGACCCAGGCGCAGCGGGATTGGATCCGTGAACTGACGGATGGACATCCCGCCCTGTTGCAGAACGCTTGCTACCTGCTGTGGAAGAGTTTTCAGGAAAAGACGCAGTTGGAGCCGTGGCAATTCGCCGACCGGCTTCGAGGATTGACGCGCCAGTTTTTTCGCGATGAATGGCAATTCTCAAATCGCGAAGAACGCATGGCATTGCTGCTGATCGCGCTCTGCCGCGCCGATGGCAAGGTGCCGGGACGCGAGTACAACTTGAGCGGCATCGACACAGTGCTGACGCAGATGCGGGATAAAATGTTCGGCCTGAAGGATCGTGGCATCGTGGAAGAGAGAATGGAGGGCGCCAAGCCGGTATTTCGATTCCGCTCGTCCTTGATGGAGTGGTTTGTCATCCAGGATCTCCAGGATGCCAAGGACGAAAAGGAATTAGCCGAGCGTCAGGAGGTATTGTTCGGCCTGAGCAATAAGCAGGTCGACAAGGTCAAGGGCGCCATGAGCCTGATGTGGAAGCACAAGGACGCCGTCACCGCGCTGGTCAAGTTCAGTGGCCGGTTGGCGGGAGCCTTCAGCAAAGGTTTTTCGGGAAGCGCACCGTAATCCGGCATAAGGCATGATATAGAGGATGACCTCAGCCCGATTGTCTTTCCTTCTCGCGGCCGCGACAGCCCTGACCGCCTGCCAGCCCTTGGCCGGACAGACCTACAAAGATCCCACCCAGCCGCTCGAAAAGCGTGTGGACGACCTGCTCTCGCGCATGACGCTGGAAGAAAAAGCCTCGCAGTTGCTCAGCGCTTCGCCGGCCATCGAGAGGCTGGGGGTTCCGGCTTACGACTGGTGGAACGAGTGCCTGCACGGCGTCGCCCGCGCGGGCCGCGCCACGGTGTTTCCCGAAACGATCGGCGTGGCCGCCACTTGGGACACCGGTCTGGTGCTGCGCATGGCCACCGCGATATCCGACGAAGCGCGCGCCAAACACCACGAATTCGTGCGGCGCGGCAAGCACGGCATTTACCAGGGGCTGACGTTCTGGACCCCCAATATCAACTTATTCCGCGATCCGCGCTGGGGCCGCGGCATGGAGACTTACGGCGAGGACCCCTATCTGACCTCGCGTATGGCGGTGCAGTTCATCCGCGGACTGGAAGGCGACGATCCCCGCTACCTGAAGACGGTTGCCACCGCCAAGCACTACGCTGTGCACAGCGGACCGGAGTCGTCGCGCCACGTGTTCGATGCGGTCGTATCGGAAACCGATCTCCGCGATAGCTACCTGCCGCATTTCGAAGCTGCCATCCAAGAGGGCGGCGCGTTCTCCGTAATGTGCGCATACAACAGCGTGGACGGGTTGCCCGCCTGCGCCAATCCGCGGCTGCTGGGCGATATCCTGCGCAACGAGTGGGGCTTTCACGGTTACGTAGTGTCCGATTGCGGTGCGATCGGCGATATTTACCAGGGGCACAAGGCGGCCAAGACCGCGGTCGAAGGCGTGGCGATGGCGGTGAAGGCCGGAACCGATCTGGATTGCGGGCTCGAATATGAAAATGTGGTGCCCGCCGTGCGAGAAGGCTTGATGACGGAGAAAGATGTGGACACGGCCCTGCGGCGGCTGCTCACGGCGCGCTTCAAGCTGGGCATGTTCGATCCGCCGGAGATGGTGCGCTGGGCGCGGATTCCATACAGTGTGAACGATAGCGCGGAGCACCGCAAACTGGCGCTGGAAGTGGCGCGCAAGTCCATTGTGCTGCTGAAAAACGAGGGTGGCGTGCTGCCGTTGAACCGCCGGACGAAGACTATCGCGGTGATCGGACCGAATGCGGACTCGGTGGAAGTGCTGCTGGGCAACTACAACGGCCAGCCGTCGCATCCGGTGACGCCGCTGGCGGGCATCCGGGAGAAGGTGGGGCCGGGCACGCGCGTGTTGTATGCCAGGGGATCGGATTTGGCCGACGGCATGCCGTTGTTTGAAACCATACCGGTCGGCGCACTGTTTACTTCCAACAGCGCCGATCGCCACGCCGGCCTGCGGGGCGAATATTTCGGCGCCGCCGCCTTCAACGGACGCGCCTATTTCAGCCAGGCGTTCGTCTCGCAAGCCATGCGCAAGGCGGCCGTGATTCCAACGAATCCGCAGCCGCTATTTACACGCATCGATGCGCAAGTGGACTTCGACTGGCGGGATGGCGCCCCGCGCGCGGACATGGACGACGACAACTTCGGGGTCCGCTGGACAGGCTACCTGGCGCCGCCGGTGAGCGGCAAATATCAATTGGGCGCCACGGGTTTGAATGCCTACGAGGTATACCTGGACGGCAAGCGCCTGGTGGCTCGCGACAACGTGCACGAGCGGGGTTACGAGTACGAAACCGTGGAGTTGCAGGCGGGCAAACTGTATCCCATCCGGGTGGACTTCCACGAGGTGCATGGCGATGCGGATATCCGGCTGGTGTGGGCGCCGCCGCACGGCAGTTACGAAGACGAAGCTCTGACGGTGGCGCGGCAGGCGGATGTGGTGCTGATGTTTCTGGGGCTGTCGCCGCGCCTCGAAGGCGAGGAAATGAAGGTGCAGGTGGAAGGCTTCAGCGGCGGCGATCGCGTTCGCCTGGGCATCCCGCGAGTGCAGGAGGCGCTGCTGCAGCGGGTGTCGGCGCTGGGCAAGCCAGTGGTCCTGGTATTGTTGAACGGCAGCGCGGTGGCGGTAAACTGGGCGCGGGAGCACGTACCGGCGATCGTGGAGCTGTGGTATCCGGGACAGGCCGGCGGGACCGCGCTGGCCGATGTGTTATTCGGCGACTATAATCCGGCGGGCCGGTTGCCCGTAACATTCTATAAATCCGAAGATCAGTTGCCGCCGTTCGACGACTATCGCATGAAGGGGCGGACATACCGGTATTTCGAGGGCGAGCCACTCTACCCGTTCGGCTATGGGCTCAGTTACACGGCATTCACTTACCGGAATCTGCAAGCGCCGGATGATGCGCGGGCGGGCGTCCCGGTCCGGGTTTCCGTGGAAGTGGAAAATTCCGGCAAGCGGGACGGCGAAGAGGTAGTTCAGTTATATGTGAAGTATCCGGGCGTGGTGCGGGAACTGCAAGGCTTCGAGCGGGTGCCGCTGCACGCAGGCGAGAGGAAGACGGTGGAGTTTACGGTCACGCGCGCTACGGCGGGGGAGAGTAGTCTTTCGGCGGGTGGGCTTAGCCGCAGTTGCCGGATTACACGGTAGGGCGAGGGGCGAACTTTCTCATCATTTCGCCGTTCATCGCCACGCAACTGTGGTATCATGCTGGTAGCGGGACCGATATACGGAACCGATCCCGCTGCGGCGTCTACCGCTGGCCCTTACGGGTCCATACGATCAACGCCGTGAGCCGGCCGACTAAAAATAGCCGGATCACCAACAAAAGAATCATAGTCGATCCTCCTTTCCGCTCCAAGTGAAGGCCCGGGCCAGACCCGGGCTTTCTCGCTTGAAGCCCTTGTGCTCCTCACGAGAACCCGTTCTGCCACTTTTCACGGAAAGCTGATCACTAGTGGCGTGACACGCCGAATTCTCACCATTTATTTCGGAATCGGCTCGCGCCGCCGCCCGTTATAATCTTTCGTTGAGACGAAAACTCCTCACCGCCGCCTACTGGGTGGCTCCTTCGATTCTTTGCCTGATTCTGTACTGGCCGGGATTGCTGGCATGGTTCCAACAGGACGACTTCGTCTGGCTGAACCTGCCGAACCAGGCGCACGGATGGGAGGGCCTGCTCCGGACGCTGTTCGCTCCGACCGTGCAGGGGACTTGGCGGCCGCTCAGCGAGCGCGTGTTCTTCCTGGCGTTCGGCGCCATGTTCGGCAGCGACGCTCTGCCCTACCGCATCTGGGTGTTCCTGACGATGTTCGCGAACCTGGCTCTGGCCGAGTCCGTTGCTTCGCGGCTCACCGCGTCGCGCGCGGCCGGATTCTGGGCGGCCATTCTCTGGGTGGCGAACAGCAAGCTGGCCACCGTGATGTCGTGGACTTGCGAGTACATCCTGGTGGCTTGCGGCTTCTTCCTGCTGCTGGCGCTGCACTTTTTCCTGCGGTACGTCGAAACCGGCGATCGCCGCTATTATGCCTGGACTTGGGCCGCCTTTCTAACCGGATTTCTGGCCATGGAGACCAACATCGTGTTCCCGGCGTTGGTCGCCAGCTATGCGCTGCTGTGCGCGCGCAAATATTTCCGGCGGACCCTTCCTTTTTTTGCGGTCTCGGCGGTGTACGGCATCCTGCATGTGGTCCTGGCGCCCAATCAGGGCACTGTGCCTTACACGATGCATTTCGATCGCGCCATACCGGCGACGCTGTGGACCTACTGGCGCCGGTTATTCGAGCCCATCGGTATGCGCCAACTTTCCCCTTTCACCCCGTTCGTCGGCGCCTTGTTAATGGTGGCTTGCACGGTCGCGTTGCTCGCGTTTACCATCTGCCGGGCGAGGCGGAAGAATTGGCTGCCGCTGGTTTTGCTTACCTGGTATTTCATCATGCTGGGCCCAGTGGTTCCGTTGCGGGACCACATCACGGACTACTATCTGACGCTGCCCGCGCTTTGCCTGGCAATGTTGGGAGGCTACGCGCTGGCCTGGGCCTGGCGTGAAGGTCCGGCTCTTAAGATCTTAAGTGCGCTATTGGCTGCCGCTTTTATCGTGCAACACGTACCGGTCGGGCGGAGCATCGCGAAATGGTATCGCGTGCGCGGCGAGGCGCAGCAGGCCCTGGTGCTGGGTGTCGCGCGCGCACACGAATTGCATCCGGGCAAGGTAATCCTGCTCGAGGGCGTCGACGACAGCCTATTCTGGGGCGCCATCGAGCAGCGGCCTTTTTTGTTTCTTCGGATTCCGGACGTGTATCTGACGCCGGGTTCCGAAGCGGCCATTTCGGCGCATCCCGAGATGGACGACATATCCAAGTTCGTCCTGCCCGTCGCAGAAACCCGCCGCGCTTTGGACCGGGACCAGATTGTGGTGTACCGCGCCGGGAACGGGCCGTTGCGCAACATCACGCATCAATACGTACTGCCCGAAGGCGGGGCGGCCGGCGCCGGGCCGCTACGCATCGATGTGGCCGATCCGCTGGTGACCGATCGTCTCGGCGGAGGCTGGTATCCGGTCGAATTCGGATCCCGCTGGATGTCGCGCACCGCCAGCGTGCGCATGCCCGGTCCGCGCACGGCCGGGCAGAAGTTGTACTTGAGCGCCATCTGTCCGGCGGCTCAAGTCAAGAATGGACCGCTGGAGATGACGGTGAGCGTGGACGGCTTCCGCGTGGGTCTCGCGCAGTTTACGAAGGGCGATGCGGAAAGCACTTTCGCGTTCCCGCTGCCGCCGGGGGCTGTTGGCAAGAGCGAAATCGAGGTCACCGTGGAACTGGGCCGCACGGTACGCGTTGGCGCCGACCGGCGGGACCTGGGGCTGGCGTTTGGGCGGTTTGAGATTAAGTAGGCGGAGCACTGGCCACGTATCAAGCGCTTCCTTGGTCGAGAGCGCATTCCGTGTTAACGTAGAGCGCTGGGCGTTGGAATAGGCTTGGATGACCTCATGGAGGCTCTTCGATGTACGGGAAACCAGGCGGCGATTGCTCGATGGTGCGGCCGGCTGCCATCGCTTCCGCGATCATTCCCACAGTTACACGCATGCCGCGGATGCATGGCTTGCCACCCATGACTTCAGGATCCATCGTAATGCGGTTGAATTGCTGCACGTCGCCATCATGGCGCAAGCCCGCCGTAGGGTGGCGGGAGCCATGCCCGTTTACGAGGACTAATCCGGCGCCGTATTGCGCACCGGTGGCCGGCGTCGCGCTTCGGAGAGATCCCCGCTCTACAAGCCCGGAGGCTCGTCCCCTTCAAAGTGCGGATCAAACCCATCGAAGAATAAGCACTCCAGCCGTTCCGCCTCATAGAGGATTCTGCCTGGCACGCGTTTTCTCTCCAGTCGGAGAAAATTCCGTCAAGCCGTTTATAGCCCTGGCGACCTCTCGATGTATGAGTTGATCGTCTCGCGTCAGGTCGATGTAGCTTCGGGTGGCCTCTACAAACGAAAGGAACTCCCGCGTCGGATACTTCCGCTTCGTCGCGCCAAGCGCCTCCTGAAAAAAGATCCATAGATCTACCACGGCCTTGGCCAGGCGGTCCTTCTCGGAATTGTCCATCGCATGCTTACCTTGGCGCCCGGCGAATGGGCGCTTAGTTCGACCTTCACCTTTCTCAATACCACAGATTGCCGGACAAGGCGGGGACGTGACGGCGCGCGCCGCTCGAATATCCCGGCTCTCTGGGCGCATTGCTGCGTCGAGCCAGAATGAGTAACTCTGGTCTTAGCAACAGGCGTGTGCGAAGCTTACCGAAAGAGATGACTCTTTTGTCGCAGCCGCACTTTTTGAACCTTACCTTGGGTCTCCGGCATGGACCTGCGTTTGCTTTACGTTCAGTATCTCCCGCATGACGATCCTCAAAACTTCAACTTCTTATTTCGTCTGCGCTAGCCCCGCAACAACTGCGTCAACTTTATCGAGTATCTGGTTCCAGCCTTCGAACTGACCGCTATTTTTGGCGTGCTCCATGGTTTCGTTGCCAATGAAGGTGAGCTTCGTCTGGCCGTTTCCAAAATCCTCAAACGTAACTACGTCGTGCGCATCGGCGATAGCCTCATGTTCGATTCCATATTGCGCAGCTTCGACCTTGTTTCCATCCGGGTCGGAAAAGTACATGGAGGAAACGATCTTCTCATGCAGAACAATCTCGTGGTATTCACCAGCATTCCAGAACTCCTGCCCATCCGGCGCTCTCATGCAGCAGAGAAATTTTCCTCCGACACGAAAATCGATCTTGCAGAAAGGCGCAGTAAAACCCTTCGGTCCCCACCATTGCATCACGTATTTCGGGTCTGTCCACGCCTTCCATACCAATTCGCGTGGAGCATCGAAAACTCTTGTGACAACCATCCGCTCTGTCGCGTTAACCGTGGTTCTTGCCATCTCTGACCTCCGTTTTTTTCATTTGATTCACAACTACATCCAGCTTGTCGAAACTCTCTTCCCAGAATCGGCGATAATAAGCCGCCCAGTCGCTGACTGTCTTTATCGCCTCTGGCCTAAGCGTGCACACACTCTCTCGTCCACGCTTCGTCTTGATCACAATCCGCGCCCGCACCAGGGAGGCAATATGTTTTGAAATCATCTGCTGCGAGAGTGCAAACGGTTCCGTCAAGCCATGCACAGAGGCAGGACCATGTGAGAGTCGTTCGATCATCCCCCGTCGGGTTGGATCGGACAAAGCGGCAAATGTTGTACCCAATCGATCCACAACCTTATGGTAGTGGATTTGTCGGTCGATGGCAAGTGTGAATTTTGCGATTCCTGATTTCTGTTCCCTGATCTCTGATCATGGTTGAGGAAATAGGCATCCTCGTGCAATAACTCACTAGCCTGACGATTAAAGTGATTACCGCAACCTGCGCAAGGAGCGCGAGCCGGCAGGGTTGAGGCGCTGGCATCAGGGGCCCGGGGAATGCAGATTGACCCTGGAACGTGTTCTGGATGTATCACGCGCCACTCGGAGAGAGGGCCAGGCCCGGCCGGGAGCCGATTCCTCTTGCCAACAGCGCTTGCCACCAGGAATCTGGCACGTGGTCGAGGAACGGCCGGACCGTGACAAGCTGCCGGCAATTGCCGTCCAAGCACGGTCGGGCATAAGGCCTAACCCGAGCCCCACCACCCGCCCCAGTCACCGCCCTCGCCAAAAACATCCCCCATCCAATCAATCACCTAGCGCCCCAGCCCCGCCAACTCCGCCCGCCCCCGTGCTCTCCTGGAATTAAGGAGGCCCCAACCTATGGCGCCCAGCCTGACCCCGGCCCAGCAGCGCGCTCTCGCTCTGTTGTCCGCCGGCTCCACCGCTACCGCTGCGGCCCAATTCGTCGGCGTTCACCGCAACACCGTCGGCAATTGGCTGCGTTCCCCCGCTTTTCGCGAGGCCCTCATCGAAACCCGGCGCGACCAGGACCTCGCCTGGCGCGAGCAAGCCCGGTCGCTCGCGGGCCAGGCGCTCGGCGCAATTCAGGCCGTCCTCGCCGATCCTCAGGCTCCCGCCGCCGCGCGCCTCAAAGCCGCGCTCGCCGTCCAAGGCCGCCCGCCCGCAGCAACGCACACGCCATTGGTCTCCAAACCGGCCGCCCCGAGACCCGCCGCCCAGCCCGGTCGCAACCAGCCTTGCCCTTGTGGCAGCGGACGGAAATTCAAGCATTGCTGTATATCGATTCGTTGATTCTAAAGGTTAAAATGGCTTTGCTCGTCCAAATTCGCGCGCAGTACGAAGCAAAACAACCTGGTCGGATGGCGACCGCCCATGGGGATGAAAATGGGCGCCAGGGTGGCGGAAACGGGCGTAAGATGGCAGTCGGGCTGGTGAGGGCGGCC
>Ga0209333_1000885_pt1 | contig 15399 bp, 12 predicted proteins | sample BlaSpr_A8_OM2_O3_FD_187982 | JGI IMG/M metagenome (GOLD analysis project Ga0209333, IMG submission 187982) | Forest soil microbial communities from Thunder Bay, Ontario, Canada - Black Spruce, Ontario site 2_A8_OM2_O3 (SPAdes) (version 2) | ecosystem: Environmental > Terrestrial > Soil > Boreal... | reverse complement strand
CCCGCCACCAAGCCGCCGTTGCGTCGCCCATCGCGGGCAACGGCAGTCCATTGATGGCGCATCCGAGCAGCATCTCCCAAGCCTCGGGATTATCCACGGGCGGCTCGGTCGATGGCCAGGCAGGTGTGTCCCGCAAATCCCGCCCATACTGGCGAAGGCCGGCGGCACGTGTGTTCCACAGATCCCGCATGCGCCCAAGCTGACGGCCGATGGCGGCAAGCCCGGTTTCCGCCACGCGCTCCTGTACAATCTCGAAGGTGATGGCGCGCAGATGCGGGAGCCGCGGCACTAGCGCCGCGGCGATCTCCATAAGCTCCGCTTCAACCAGCCCCGCGTGCGCGTCCAAATGGAACCCGCACTCACGTTCGCCCCCCGCCAGATGCAGCTCCCATACGCGTTCCAGCGGGATGGAATCGCAGAAATCGGCCACGCTCTGGCGTCCGTTACGAGCGTTGCAGAGGACGTTGTGCAGATCAAGCAGGATGCCGCAGTCTGCCGCCTCCACCACCGCCGCGACAAACGCGGCGTCCGGCCATTCGCCCGGCGCGGGCGGAAGGTAACTCACGGCCGTCTCGACCGCCAGCGGAATCCCGCCAAGCTCTACGCGATGCCGGCGGATATTCGCTTCCGCCAGCGCCACGCCGGACCGCGATTGCAGCGGGGGCAGCATAAAGCCGGCGGACACCGGGGGATCGCCGCGCGTCGGCCGGAATTGCGTGAGGCTGAGATGCTCGCTTACGAATTCCGGGCGCAACTCCGCTATGTCGCCAGCCAATGCCATAGCGTGCCCGTGCGGTGGATGGCACGTTCCGCCCAATGGCGCGCCAACGCCGTGCAGCAGCTTGGGCTGAGACAAATGCTTCAGCGCTTGGCCGACAATTGAGCGAAATCCGCCGTCGGGAGCCGGGATCCAAAAAGTTTCCGGCTCCGCCTCGACGACGTCGACTAAGCCCTCACCTTCCCGGCAGAGGGCGTCGAGCGCAGGCCACCACACGACGCCGACGCCAAGACCTTCCGGTACCATGCTGCGGCCCGATGGCTACTCGCCGAGGGTAAACTCGTTTTCTTCCTGCTGATAGAGAATTTGACGGCCCGAATGGCACGTGTTGCAGCCGGTGCGCCCGATGATGGTAGCTGTAATCCGCTGCAAGGCCTCAAGATTGTAGAGTGTTTCAGCACTCACGTGAACGTTGATGATGCCGCTTGGTCCAACGACGACGCGGGCATTGGGAATGGACGCCATGACGATCTCCTTTGATCGGATATTTAGCACCGGGACTTCCATTTTGGAATCCGGTCTGGATTATTGTACATCAGACCGCCAGAATTTGAGCCTTTTTCTTGGCGTTACTCGGGAAGGCGGAGAATTACATGGCACTTCAATGTAATGGACAAGACATTTTGCCGGGCTGTATGTTGGCAGTCAACGAGCAACGTATTGCAGATAGATCGCAATCAGATTCCAAACCACCACCGCGGCGAACCAGAAGTTGAGAAACACCAGCAAACGCTTGCGATTGAGGAACACCGCCACGGCCGCCAGTCCCGCCGCCAGAATCTTCGAAATGATGAGCCCGGTCAGTGGCCCGGTTTGCAGCAAATGTCCGATGAAGGTGCTGCCCTCCTGCGCGCCCAGACGCAGGCCGATCATGGTGGTCAGCACATCCAGGATCTGCAGGCCAAGGAACAGGCCGATGGATGGCGTTGGGAAGGGCTTCGGAATTAGAGCTTGGGTGAGGTCGATTTCTTGCGGCACGGGGTCCTATCGGTTAGCATTCATTATGCATGGCCGGCCGGCCGAGACTCCAGTCCTCTTTGGTTATCCGCGCTATTCGTCGCGCAACGTTGTTACCGGATCCAGGCGCGTTGCACGGCGGGCGGGCAGATAGGCCGCGGCGAGCGCCACGATCGTCAGCAGCGCCGCCACCGCGGCGAAGGTGAGCGGATCGGTGGGTTTCACCGCGAACAGGAGGGACTTCATGAGCGAAGTCAGGCCCAGGGCGGCCACGCTTCCGGCGATAATGCCGCCCGCGATCAGGATGGCGCCCTGCCGCAGAATCATGCGCAGCACGTCGCCGCTCTGTGCGCCCAAGGCCATGCGCACGCCGATTTCGCGGCTGCGCTGCAGAACGGTTTGGGCCATTACGCCATAAAGTCCTACCGCGGCCAGCAGCATGGCGATAAACGAAAACGCCGCCAGCAGCCAGGCCGCGAAGCGCCGGTTGGCGAGTGAGGCGGCCACCCGCTGGTCCATGGTTTTCACGTCGAAGATGGGCACATCTTTGTCCAGGCTCGACACTTCCCGTTGGATCCCGTTTGCGAGCGCCATGGGATCGCCCGCGGTGCGCACCACAACCTGTACGGACTGCGCGGGCCTCTGCAGATACGACCAATACAACGTCGCCTTGCGCTGCTTGCTATCCAGCGCGCTGTGTTGCACATGTCCTACAACGCCGACGACGGTCGCCCACGGTCCGCCGCTGCCACGCCCACGCCGCAGATGCCGTCCGATGGGGTCCTGGTCCTTAAAATATTCGTGCGCCAGAGCTTCGTCGACGACCGCGGCGAGGGGCGCGCCTTCGCGGTCGGAATCGGCCACCAGTCGGCCTCTGCGCAGCGGAATTCCCATGGTCTTGAAATAACCGGGGCTGACGATGCGCTGATCGGCGTGCGGCGCGGTTCCTCCGGCAGGCACGTCATGGCCTTCGATGCTAAACGATCCGGACATGTTGCTGCCGGTGAAGGGCAGCGGATTCACGGCCCCGGCGGTCGAGACACCGGGCAGCGTGGAAACGCGATCGAGCAACGCATGGAAGAAACCGGAGGTCTGCGCATCGGTGCGGTAGCGGACCGGGGGCAGCGAGACGCCGAAGGTCAGCACGTTTTGCGCGCGGAATCCGGGGTCGACCTTTTCGAGGCTCGCAAAGCTGCGCAACAACAGGCCCGCGGCGACCAGCAAAACCAGCGATATGGCCACTTCGGCAATCACCAGCGTGTTGCGCGTGCGATGACGGCGCAGGCTGCCCGCGGCGCCGCGCGCGCCCAGCTTCAGTAAGTCGTGCAGGTTGCCGGTGGCCACTTGCAGCACCGGCGCCAGCCCGAACAACAGGCCAGTGAGGAGTGCGATGGCTGCGGTGAACGCCAGCACACGTCCATCGATCGCGACTTCATCGAGGCGCGGCAGTTCCTGCGGGCCGTTCTTCACCAGGAAGCCCACGCCCCAACTGCCGAGTAACACGCCCGCCGCGCCGCCGAGCAGACTGAGCATAACGCTTTCCGTCAGGAGTTGCCGCGCGATGCGCCATTTGGCCGCGCCCAGGGCCGCGCGGATGGAAAGCTCGCGCATGCGGCCGGCGGCCCGTGCCAGCAGCAGGTTCGCCACGTTGGCGCAAGCGATCAGCAGCACGAATCCCACGGCGGCCAACAGCACCAGCAACGCCCCGCGAATATCGCCGACCAGCAATTCATTCAACGAATCGACGCGGATGGCCCAACCGCTCGAGGCCGGGTACTGATCGGGGAAGTTCTTCGCCAGCACGCCGGCGAAAGCCGCCATGCCGGCGCGCGCCCTTTCCAGCGACATGCCCGGTTGCAGCCGGGCCAGAATGAACAAGAACTGGTTGGTGCGCAGTGCTGGTGACATCTGCGCCGAAGTGAAGCCCGTGGGAATCCAGGCATCCAGCGGGGCGAACCACTGCAAAATGGAAGGCACGATTCCGACCACTGTGTACGGCTTGTCGTTGAGGTGGATAGTGCGACCAAGTACGTTGGGATCTCCACCGAAACGCCGCTTCCACAGACCTTCCGTCAGCAGGACGACCTGGTTCCTGCCCGGCTGATCTTCTTCGTAAGTGAACACGCGGCCCAGGACGGGCTGAACGCCCAGCACCGTAAACAATCCCGAGGTGGCTTCGCCGCATTGTAGACGCTCCGGGCGGTCCACGCCCGTTAGGTTGAAATCGTCGGTGTTCACGGCGGCCACTTCCGAAAACAAATGCCGCTGTTTGCGATAGTCGACGTAATCGGCGACCGACGCAGCCGCGGAATCCAGGCCGACGGACTTGTACTGGTTCTGAATGGCGACGATGCGCTCCGGATGCGGGAAAGGCAGCGGGCGCAGCAAAGTGGCATTCACCACGCTGAAGGTGGCGGTGTTGGCGCCGATGCCCAAGGCCAACGTGAGCACGGCAGTCAGCGTGAAGCCGGGGCTGCGGCGTAGAATGCGCGTGGCGTAGGCGATGTCTTTGAGCAGAGTCGTCACGACGCGTGATAAGCAATCGCCGTGCCGCGCGCGCGGATTGAAACGGCTGGGGGTGTGGGCCGCAGCAGTGGATACGATGTCCGGTTGTGGGATGCGGCTGTTCGGTTTCATGGCACGGGTGGGCTAGTACCGTTCCCCTCGTAAATCCTTGCTTTCCTAGTTCCGCCGCCTTACGATGCAACCAATGACTCGATATCCTTGCGTGCTAGCCGGCCTGCTGACGTTGGTTGCGCCGATCCCTATGTTCTCCCGGCCGGCTGCTGCCCAGCTCAACAAGCTGCCGCTAGCCTTCGAAAAAAACCAGGGCCAAACCGGCGCGCAAGTCAAATTCCTGGCGCGCACCCAAGGCTACACCCTGTTCTTGACTTCCGTCGAAGCCGTGCTGGCCATGCATCACGCCTCCGCCAAGTCCAGTGTGCTCCGCATGAAATTGCTGGGAGCGAATCCCGCGCCGAACGTATCCGGCGTGGATGAAATGCCTGGCAAGAGCAATTACTTCATCGGCAACGACGCGACGAAATGGCATGCGAACGTACCAATGTTCGCCAAGGTCGAGTACAAGAGCGTCTATTCCGGCGTTGACCTGGTCTACTACGGTAACAAACGGCAGCTTGAGTATGACTTCGTCGTCGCGCCCGGCGCAGACCCGCGCCGCATACAACTCGGCATTCGCGGGGCCAGGAAAATCAGCCGTGGCGAGGATGGGGATTTGGTGCTGGCGATGGATGACGCCGGGGGAGAGATTCGTTGGCACAAGCCAGTGGCGTATCAGGAGAAAGACGGCGCACGGCAGGAGATCGGCGCGCATTATGTTGTCAAGGGTAAGGACCAGGTCGCGTTTGAAGTGGCCGATTATGATCCGCGAAGGCCGCTCTTCATCGATCCCCTGGTTTATTCCACATATCTGGGCGGCAGCGGGTCTGATGGCGGCTCAGGCATCGCGGTGGACAGCGCGGGCAACGTATACGTTACTGGCGAGACCCAGTCAACAAATTTTCCTACTGTGAACCCCGTGCAACCTGCCTATGCCGGCGGTGGCGGCGACGTTTTCGTCGCGAAGCTGAATACGGCCGGATCGGCGTTAGTGTACTCGACGTATCTTGGCGGAAGCGGGTTTGACTACGGCTCAGGCATCGCTGTGGACAGCTCGGGCAATGCGTACATCACTGGGGGAACTGCTTCGACCAACTTTCCCACAATGAATCCTTTGCAGCCAGCCAACGCTGGCGGTCAGGGCGACTCTTTCGTGGCCAAGCTCAACCCCGCTGGATCGGCTTTGGTCTACTCTACCTATCTTGGCGGAAGCGGACTTGACCAAGGCAACGGCATCGCGGTGGACAACCTGGGCAACGCGTACGTCACGGGGTACACCAACTCAATAAACTTTCCCACAATGAACCCCTTGCAGCCCCTGTACGCCGGCGGCACCTATGACGCGTTCGTGGCCAAGCTCAACCCCGCGGGAACGGCGTTTGTCTACTCCACCTATCTCGGCGGAAGCGGAACGGACTCTGCTGTCGGCATCGCCGCGGACGGTTCAGGCAATGCGTACGTCACGGGGGGTACGTCCTCGACTAATTTTCCCACCATGAACCCATTTCAGCCAGCCAACGCCGGCGGCAGTTCCGACGCCTTCGTGGCCAAGCTCAACCCCACCGGATCGGCCCTCGTCTATTCAACATATCTTGGCGGGAGCGGGGATGACCACGGCTCGGGCATCGCTGTGGACAGCACGGGTAATGCGTACCTCGAAGGGGCGACGGCCTCAACCAACTTTCCCACCGTGAATCCCCTGCAGCCAGCCAACGGCGGCGGCTACGACATTCTTGTTGCTAAGCTCAACCCTACTGGATCGGCCTTGGTCTATTCTACATATCTTGGCGGCAACGCGGATGACTACGGCTACGGCATCGCCCTGGACAGTTCCGGCAATGCGTACGTCACGGGAGAGACGCAGTCAATTCACTTCCCGACCGTCAATGCGTTGCAGCCGCTCTACGGCGGCGAAACCGATGCTTTCGTGGCCAAGCTCGACCCCTCGGGATCGGCTTTGGTCTATTCCACGTATCTTGGCGGAGAAGACGAAGACTACGGTACCGGCATCGCGGTAGACGACTCGGGTAACGCGTACGTTATGGGCGGGACAGAATCACCAGACTTTCCGACTATGAATCCCTTGCAGCCCGCCTATGGCGGCAACGGAGACGCCTTTGTGGCCAAAATCGCCGGCGGGCCCGCGCTTGCTCCCCCTAGCCTTAATTTCGGCAACCAGACGGTGGGGATCGCCGGCGCTGCGCAGGCGTCGACCCTAACCAATACTAGCGACGCCACCCTGACAATCACGTCGATGAATGTTACCGGGTCTAATAGCAGCGACTTCGCCGAGGCCGATAACTGCGGCACCCCCGTCCTGGCAGGCGGCAGTTGCAGCATTACCGTGACGTTCACACCTTCGGCAACCGGCACGCGAACTGCCGCCGTGAGCATCGCGGTCGATGCTCCTGCAAGCCCGCAGACGCTGCCACTAACCGGTACCGGCGTCTTGCCCGCAGTGACGCTCTCCCCCACTAGCCTGGCCTTTTTTAACCAAACGATCGATACCACCAGCACGGCTCAGAGCGCCACTCTTACGAACACCGGCCTTGGGATTCTGACCGTCGCAAGCATCACCGTGACAGGCCCATTCGCACAAACGAATACTTGCGGGGCGACCGTGAATCCCGGAGCCTTCTGTACGATTCTCGTAACCTTCACTCCCAACACGACCGGTACCCTGACCGGCTCCGTCACCATGACCGACAACGCTCCGGGTAGCCCTCAGACCCTGGCGCTTAAAGGCGTGGGGACCTCGCCAGAGGTCGCGTTCTCTCCCGCCAGCTTGACTTTTCCCGACCAAACCGTCTTTACGGTCAGCGCGATCCAGAATGTAACGCTGACGAACACCCACTATGGGATTCTGACTATCGGGCGCATCGCAACATCCGGTCCATTCCTGCAAACGAATACTTGCGGCGTAACTTTGAATCCATCTGCCTCTTGCACGATCAGCGTGACCTTCAAGCCCGAGGCCCTAGGCGCGTTGACAGGCTTCGTGTCGGTGACCGACAACGCCCCCGGCAGTCCTCAAACGGTGCCCCTCACTGGCACGGGAACGTTTCTGCAATTCACCCCCGCAAGCCTCTCTTTCGGGACCCAACCGGTCGGCACCACCAGTCTACCGAGGAAGATCGCACTAACCAACAAGGGCAGTGCCACGGTGACTATCGCGAAGATTTCCGTCGCCGGCCCCGACGCCGGCGACTTCGCCGAGACCAACACCTGCGGCGCGAGTCTGGCGTCCGGAGCAAGCTGCTTTATCACCGTCACCTTCACGCCCACGGCCACGCACACGCGGACGGCGGCGATCGCAGTCTTCGATAACGGCGGCGGCAGCCCGCAGTCGGCGCCGCTGGGCGGGGCAGGAACCTAAAGCCTGTCCATTCGCGCCTCGCTATACTGAAGGCTGTCCCACGATGCGCAAAACATTTTACGGCTGGTGGGTGACGCTGGCGGCCTTCCTCACATTTGGCATCGCCGTCGGCCTGCCCTACTACAACATGCCGTTTTTCTACGACTACTTCCAGCGCGAGTTCCACTGGACCAAACAGCAAATCACCTTCGGCTTTCCGCTCGCCGCGCTGCTGACGCTATGGATCGGTCCCGTGCTGGTGCCGCGATTCAGCCCGCGCAAGCTCATCCTTGTTGGCACGGCGCTGACCTGCGCGGCGTTCCTGGGCTTCGGAACCATGCATGGCTCGCTCACGGTCTACTACGCGCTGTGGTTCCTATACACCGTCGGCTACATTCTCTCCGGACCCATCCCGCATCAGCTCATCGTTTCGCACTGGTTCCGGCGCAATCGCGGCAAGGCCATGGGAATTGTATACGTGGGTGTGGGCCTCATCGGGTTCCTCGGGTCGTACATTGTCAAGCCGCTCACCGAGGGAACCAATTTCCATACCGCCCTCATGGTGTGGGGCGCACTGATGTTCCTGGCGTGGCCGCTGGCCATCTTCGTAATCCGCGACCGCGCAGCGGACAAGGGCCTCTATCCCGATGGCGACAGCCAACCACCCGCCGAAAATCAGGCAGCGTCGCTAAGCTTCGGCTATCTGTTACGGCACTATTCGTTTTGGCTGCTGTTGATCGGTAGCTTCTGCTCCATCGGCGCGATCGGCGCGGTGAACTTCCACATGAAGTTCGTTTTTCTGGACCAGGGCTTCACGGACCGCACCAAGGAAGGATTGACGCTGCTGAATTCCACGTGGCGGGTGGCTTCCATGACCATCCTGGCCACGAGCATCGCCGGGCGCCTGGCCATCGGCGGGCTGGCGGACCGCTTCTCGAAAAAATGGGTGATGACCGCGACCTACTTTCTGGTAGCCGCCACCATTCCCATGCTGCTGACCGTCAGCCCGGCGCGTTCGCCGGTAGCGTTCGCGGTGCTGTTCGGCTTCGGCATGGGCGCGGACTACATGCTGATTCCGTTGATGGCCGCGGAGCAGTTCGGGGTCAACACGCTGGCGCGCTCCATGGCGATTCTTCTGCCGGTGAACACCATCGGGCAGACCTGGTTTCCGTATTTCGTTTCGATTCTGCGCGACCGCTTCGGCAGTTACGCCATTGCGATGGGCGCGGTGTTCGCGGTATCGGTGATCGGCGCGCTGGCCATCATGCTGCTGCCGCGCCATCAGGCTCAGGATGAGACACTTCACTTACAAGACTCTGGACGAATTGCGGCGCGCGGCTGAGGAAACCGGCGCGGCGCATGTCCGGTTCACCGAGAGCCCGGAGGAGGTCCGGCAAGTGCTGGCGCGGCCCGTGCGCGTGGGTGCCCTCACCGTCGGAAACTCTATCGCCATCCAACCCATGGAAGGCTGCGACGGCACGCTCGACGGGAGCCCCGGCGAGTTGACCTGGCGCCGCTACGAACGATTCGCGCGCGGCGGGGCCAAGCTCGTCTGGTTTGAGGCTACGGCGGTGCGCGAGGACGGCCGCGCCAACACGCGCCAGCTTTGGATTACGCCGCGCAACGTGGCGGATTTCGCGCGCCTGCTCGCGCGCATCCGCGAAGTGCATCGCGAAAATTGGGGCACGGCGGACGATCTGCTGCTTCCCATCCAGCTCACGCATTCCGGGCGCTACAGCGTGCCGCGGCGCATCGTCGCGTATCACAATCCGTACATTGACCGGAAAACGGCCACACCGCCCGACTGTCCCGTCATCGCCGACGATGAACTGGAGCGCCTGGAAGACGACTACGTGAGCACCGCCGGCTTGGCGCTCGATGCCGGATTCCAAGCGGTGGATATCAAAGCCGTGCATGGCTACCTGATCAGCGAGTTGCTTGGCGCCAAAACCCGCGAGGGACGTTACGGCGGTCCGCTCGAAAACCGGCTGCGGTTCATTCGCAACGTGATCGGCAAGCTGCGCGCGGCGTTCGGCAATCGGCTGCTCATCGCCATGCGCGTGAATGCTTTCGACGGCGTGCCGTTCGGATGCGCTTTCGAAACGCCGTATCCATACGGTTGGGGCGTGGACGCCGCCAATCCGCTACGCGAGGATCTGCGCGAAGTGAAGCAGGCCATCGCCTGCTTCCGCGAATGGGGCGTCGAGCTGCTGAACATATCGCTAGGCTCGCCTTACTACAATCCGCACATCGGACGTCCGTTCGAGAAACCGGACGAGGGCAACTACGAGCAACCCGAGCATCCGCTCATGGGTGTCGATCGGCATTTCCGCATCGCCGCAGAGTTGCAGCGCGCGTTTCCGGATCTGCCCATAGTAGGAACAGGTTATAGCTGGCTGCAGAAATATGCGATCAACGCCGGGGCCTGTAATATCGCGGCTGGCGACATTCACTTCCTGGGAATTGGGCGCGGCGCGCTAGCCTATCCGGATTTCGCGCGCGATGCCCTGGAGAAAGGCGAACTGGACGAACGCCGCTGCTGCAAGACCCTGACGTATTGCACGTATTTGATGCGGCAGAAGCATCATCCGCTGGGCCAGTTTCCCACGGGATGCCCGCCCTTCGACAAACAGGGTTACGGAGAACTAATCAAGTTGGCGCGGCGTGTGGGGCAGGTTGGCAACCTGCAGGCCGATTGTTAATCGGCCCTAAGCGCTCAGCGCTAGAGCCTGCGGATGTTCCCACTGCCGCTTCCAAAACATCCAGGCAAGCCCGGCCACGTGAAAGACCTCCTTCGCGTTCAGCGGCTTGGCCAGGACGTTGTATCCACCCAAGTTCAGCACTTCGGACCACAAGCGATCATCCGCCATTCTGGACGTAACCACCAGCAATGGCGGGCACCGCATGCGGCCCAGCCGGCACAAGACATCCTGCCAGTTGCTGTCCGGCAATTCGCTCTCGCAAATCACCACCGGCGCCACATTTTCGCGCAGGAACTCGAACGCCTCCTCCTGCGTGCGGGCGCTATGCTGTTGCCAATTGGAATGTTTCAGGATGTCGCGCAGGTGTTGATGATCCTCGTCAAACGGACTAATCAACAGGACTTCAACGACTTTCTGGGAAACGGCTTGCGTGTCTTCGCTGGTCATGGCCTCGTCTCCTTGGCCTGATGCGCCCGACAACAAGGCGGTCGTTTCAGGTACAAAAAGATTTTAGCACAAAGCGCACTTTTTGCCTGAAATTTTAACGAAACGCGCGCCAATAGGTACTATTTCAGACGCGCAGCGAGGAAAGTTGGGTGACGTGCGCGCGCACCAATCGTCCCAGCACCCCGATGAAGCGCGGCGCATCGTTCAGCCCCGGCACCATGCGGTATTCCCGAATGCCCAATGCCAGGGCCTGCGCGCGATGTTCGATGTCGATTTCGTGCAGCGTTTCCACGTGGTCCGAGACAAAAGAGATGGGGATCACCAGCACGCGCCGGCGGCCTTCGTCCGCCAGCCGCCGCAGCGTCGCGTGCATGGAGGGTTGCAGCCATTTCGATGCGCCGACCTTGCTCTGGTAGCAGAGGTGCCGCCGACCCGGCCAGCGCCCCTGGCTCCAAACCAGATCGACTGTACGCTCGATCTGGCGCTGGTACGGATCGCCGCCGTCGATCACCGCCATCGGGACGCTGTGCGCGCTGAACAGCATGTCGACATCGTCCAGGCAGGCCGGATCGTCAAACTCGGCCAGCGTTTCGTCGATCGATTCCACCACCGCCTGGATGTAACCCGCATCTTCATGGAACTCGGTTACCGCATGCACCTGCGGATTCCAACCGTTCGGCTGGAAGCGGCGCTTCCATTCGTTCAGGCTGCTGCCGGTGGTCGTGCGGGAATACTGCGGATAGAGCGGCAGTAGCACCACCTCGTCCGCCGCGTATGCCTCCAGTTCGCGCACGGCTTCCGCGGTGAACGGATGCCAGTAGCGCATGGCTACCACCACGCGCGCGTCCAAATCGCGGCGCAGCTCCGCCTCCAGCGCCCGCGCCTGGCGCCGCGTGAATTCCAGGATCGGCGAGCGTCCCCCGATTTCCGCATAGTGATTCCGCACGTGCCGTGCGCGTGTGGCCGAGATCAGGCGCGCCAGCGGCTGCCGCGCCAGGCGCGCGAACGGAAAATCGATAATGTCCGGATCGCAGAAAAGATTGTAGAGAAACGGCTCGATGGCCTCCAGACAATCCGGCCCGCCAAGCTGGAAAAGAACGATTCCTATTTTGCGCCCCGCGCTGTAGAACGACATCCTGTATTACGTTGAGTGTACAACACTTCTTGTAAAGTAATACTGAGGAGCCCCCGTGTACCTTCCCGACGACCAACGCTACGACAAAATGCTCTACCGCCGCTGTGGCGCGAGCGGCCTGCGCCTGCCGGCCATTTCCCTGGGCCTGTGGCACAATTTCGGCGGCGTGGATGCGTTCGACAACATGCGTGCCATGCTGTGCCGTGCGTTCGATCTGGGCATCACGCATTTCGACCTGGCCAACAACTACGGTCCTCCGCCGGGCTCGGCCGAGGAGAATTTCGGCCGGGCTCTGCGCGCGGATCTGGGCGCTTGGCGCGATGAGCTGATCGTCTCCACCAAGGCGGGCTACCTGATGTGGCCCGGACCCTACGGCGAATGGGGTTCGCGCAAATATCTGTTGGCCAGCCTGGACCAAAGCCTGCGCCGGATGGGGATCGATTACGTCGATATCTTCTATTCGCACCGTCCCGATCCGGACACGCCGGTCGAGGAGACCATGTCCGCGCTGGATAGCGCCGTCCGCGCGGGCAAGGCGCTCTATGCAGGCATCTCCAACTACAATCCCGAACAGACCGAGCGCGCGGCAGCGGTCTTGCGGCAACTTGGCACGCCCTGCTTGATCCATCAGATGAAGTATTCGATGTTCGTGCGCAACGCTGAACAAGGGCTTTTCGAGCGGCTGGCGGCCAAGGGAGTCGGGGGCATCGCGTTTTCCCCGCTGGCGCAAGGCCTGCTAACGGACCGTTATGTGCAAGGTATTCCCGACGGCTCACGGGCATCGAAGCCCGGCACGTTCTTGAAGAAGACGGACGTTACCGAGAGCCGCCTGTCGCAGGTGCGCGCGCTGAATGAGATTGCCCGGCAACGCGGCCAGACTCTCGCGCAGATGGCGTTGGGCTGGGTGCTGCGCCACGGCGTGATGGCGAGCGCGCTGGTGGGGGCCAGCCGGGTGGAGCAGATCGAACAATGCGTGGGCGCGGTGAACAATCTCGACTTCACCGCGGAGGAGTTGCAACGCATCGACGAGATACTATGATGCGGACTCTGTAGGGCAGGGGACCGCGCCGCCCTCAAGTCCGTGCCGGTTGTACAACAACAGCAACAGCCGGTTCGATTTCCATGTTCTTTAAATGGTCGTACCAAGTGAACTTCAGAATAATCGAAGTTAGCACCACCACCGCTATCGCCCACCCCGCAATCTCGTAGCGTCGAATCACGATATACACCGGAAACGCGATCAGGCTGGTCTGCCAGGCGATGCCCACCACGATATTGAACATGTCGCGCAAGAAATCCGGGTTCGGCCGGAACGTCGGGTCTTCCCGCATCGCCTGGTCGCGGATGGGATCCCAGAAGCCCCACGGCCGGACACGCCGGTAGATGCCTACGATGATCGGAAACGAATTCAGCGGCTGGACACTGGGCAGCGCCCACGGTATGATCAGCGATCCGGCAATGCCAGTCACCATGCCCCAGAAATAACCGTAGCCGTTGAATCGCCACCAATACCACTTCAGAACGTTGGACGCCGTGTAGCCGCCCCAGAGCGCCGAGACGATCCACTGGATTACGGTATTAATAGAGGTCACAAACCAGCCGAAGGTAATACCCAACACCACCACGCCGAACGACGCTACGTAGCTTAAACGCACACAAGTCCGTTCGCTGGCTTGCGGGTTCACATATTTCCGGTAGAGGTCGGTTACAATGTAAGGCGGCGCGGCGTTCACTGTAGCGGCGAAGTTCGACATGAAAGCGGCCAGCAGGCCCGCCACTATCAACCCCGGCAGAACCGGCGGGAACAAACTGGCTGAGCGCGTCGGGCAGCACTACGTTCACCATGGCGCTCATCATGGAAGCTTCGCGCGGGTTCTTCGTGGAAAGGATGCGCTGCATGTCGTAATTGGGCGCAGGCCCGGCCATGCCGATCAGGATGCCTTTGAACAACATCATCATGAAGAAGGCGCCGAAAATGGTAGCCGTCCTCGGCGATTTTGGTGTTCACGGCGGCGATCAGTCCCGACCAATCCAGATTCAGATGCCAGCCGAAGAAGATCTGCTCCTAACCCGCCGGAATCACGCGGCGCAGGGCCTCGGGCGAAACCCGCCCGATCGCGATGAGGCCGATGGCCAGTGATGCAACCGAAAGAATGCAGAACTGCAAAACCTCGGTGATCACCACGCTGAACATGCCGCCCTTCACTACGTAGAAGGTGGTGATCCCCATCAGCATCAGCGCGTATTGGTTGGCCGAAAAATGCCAGGGTAGAAAATCGACGGCAAATTTGCCAATGCCTTTGAAGCCGTAAGTAAGAAAACCGATGACGCTGACCAGCGCGTAGATCACTACGATCATGTGCGAAAGTTGCGCGCCGCGGCCCGTGCCGAAGCGCGTGCGGATCCACTCGGCGCCGGTGACGTTGGAGCGGCGCAGCCGCGTAGACAGATAAACCATCAGGAATATCTGATTAAAGACCGGCCGCAGCCAGGGAATCCAGACGCTCTTCAACCCGTAAATGAACATCAGGTAGACCAGCCACATGGTCCCCGCGATGTCGAACATGCCGGAGGCGTTGGACACACCCAGGAAATACCACGGCAATGTGTTGCCGCCCAGGAAATAACCTTTGGTGTCGCGCGAGGCGCGTTTCGAGACCCAATAACCAAGGAGCACGGAGGTCGCTACGTAGATCACGATGATCGCGACATCGATCGGATGCAGTATCTTTCAAACCGTTGCCCGAATATCGTAGCAGATCTTGATTTTCCGCGCGCTTCGATGTAGCTTTAGAAGGAAGAGCGGTGGAGTTCGCTTAATCGCCGTCCCTGGACGGCCAATGACTCCTACAGTGGTCATCTGTGGGAGCCGAGTCCATCCGTCCCGCATCAAACCACAAAAAACAGAGCGAGGATATCCTTTAATGGATCAAATGTGGTTCGTTGCCGCTCTCTGGCTGGCCTTGGCGTTGCTTGCGGTGCTCGCCGCCAACTGGCTGCGCATCTCGACGGCGCTCTCGGAGATCGTGGTCGGCACGGTGGCGCAGCTCGTCATCGGTGCGCTGGTGGGCCGCAACCTGCTCAGTGCCAAGGCAGAGTGGATCACTTTCCTGGCAGGCGCCGGCGCCATCGTGCTCACTTTCCTCGCCGGCGCCGAACTCGACCCCGCCGTCTTCCGCGCCAAGTGGAAAGAATCCACGGCGGTCGGCCTGGCCGGCTTCTTCGCGCCGTTTTTCGGCGCTGCCCTGATGGCGCACTATGCCCTCCATTGGGCCTGGCGTCCCAGTTGGCTGGCGGGCGTGGCGCTCTCCACCACCTCGGTCGCGGTGGTCTACGCGGTGATGCTGGAACTCGGATTCAATCGGACCACCTACGGTAAGGCCATCCTGGCGGCTTGCTTCATCAA
>Ga0209333_1000884_pt1 | contig 15401 bp, 18 predicted proteins | sample BlaSpr_A8_OM2_O3_FD_187982 | JGI IMG/M metagenome (GOLD analysis project Ga0209333, IMG submission 187982) | Forest soil microbial communities from Thunder Bay, Ontario, Canada - Black Spruce, Ontario site 2_A8_OM2_O3 (SPAdes) (version 2) | ecosystem: Environmental > Terrestrial > Soil > Boreal... | reverse complement strand
CCTGCGGATGAACGGTATCGTCCCGCCCGCAAGCCGCCCGCGGCCACAACAACAGTCCTCGCAACCCAAACCTCAAAAATGAAGGCAGGTTTGCAGCAGCTGCCCACATGGTGAGAGGTTTCCCTGTTCGGTAGTCTCACGAGCAAACTGGAAGTTGAGAACAGCGGAGCTAAAATGAACTTGCCGGGTGAAACGGAGGCAGGCTCTGCAGGGATGCAACCATGCTGAGGGATAACCTAGCGGGCTCATCGAGCCGATGTTTAGCAGCGCGGGAGGTTCTTCTCTCGCGCTGCACGCTGACGGAGGAAGTCATCGGACGATAGACCCTCATGCCTTGAAAATCCCCGCCCCGCAGGGGCGGAATCTACACTAACGGAGAACGTCGCTTCTCCATTTCAGGCTGAGCCAAGACACTTCTGCGTTGGAGCAAATGTCGCGACATTGGCTCTGGAAGTGGTGCGCCTAAGGATGTTTGGCCTCGGCTTCTTGGTGACCGCATCATTGATCCTCGCTGAAACCCTCTTTTCTCTAAGACGACAATGACTTCCGGTGTGCTTTCGGCAAGGTTGCGTAATAGCGGCGGGAGGGCGTGGTTCAGAAGCAGTAGCCCTGCGCCACCCAGTAAAGCCAGTCGCCAATGGCCTCTGCGGTGGATGGGTCGGGATTAATGGCAACCAGTTGTGACAGGGGAACGGCCATAGTCCGACCGTGCCAGCGGATCAGCACGAGCATATCGGCGGAGCAGGCGTCTTCAGGTGCCATTCGCTGGACTTCGACGGTTTCCCCCTTCCGGAGCGGTGAAACGACTTTGGCGGCGATGCACCTGGCCGGAAAAGGGAAGCGGATTTTGTCATCGAGGTAGTAGTACCACCCCATGACCTGCTCTTCCGGTCCATTCGCGTCCGCGATGGCTTCGTTCTCGATCCGGTCCTCGCGAACGGGGTCTTTCTTCTTAGGTTTCTTCATGGGGAGACGGTCCGTTCCAAGGTTTCGCGGTAGTTCCATGGCATCCATTCCGCGGGCTTAGTCTCCACTTCCTGAGCATGGCGCTGCAACTCGGTCAGGTAGTCGAAGGAGTTGGCGTCGCACAACTGACAAGTGTGAATTAAGCTCATGAACAGATCACCTACGTCTGCCCCGTTCAGCGTCCGATAGAACAAGGAATTCTTCCGGTGAAGAATCGCCCGCTTCAGTGCCCTTTCGACGACGTTATTGTCTAACGGAGCTCCCGCTTGCCGCAGAAACAGCGTCAAAGGCCGCCAATGTCGCAGTAAGTATGTGATCGCCTTGCCTAGTCCCGAGTTCGGTTCCGTCTTGCGCTCGGCGAACTGCGCTTCGAGCCAGCCATGGAGTTTGTCCATCACTGGGAAGCTATGCTCTTGATGAAACTGCAGGCGCTGTTCCGGCCTCAGGCCACGCTCCCGCGCTTCTGCGTCGTGACCATACACCTCGCCCAGCATTTCCAGTACATAGCGACATTGATCGGGAAAGTTCGCCGCAACTTCTACGATCTGTCGCCTTCCGTGGGCTAGGCAGTTTGCCAGTAGAATCTCCACCCCTTCCGCCAACTTCGGAACATTGCGCGAGAGCGCGTCACACATCTGAATGGGCGGGCCCAAGGGCCGGGCACGCTGCTGCAACACGTCGGCAAGGTTCTCGCCGGCATGCTGGCGTCCGGTGAAGTACAGCGCAATCTTCCAACCCTGGCTGGTGGACACGATACCGCTGGTGAATACACCCGTGCGCTCGTCCGACGATTCGCGCATAAGATGTAACACTCGCATGCTGGTGTCGTCGTTGTGTACCACCTCGCCCTGCGCAGCCTGCCGGATTAACTCATCGCGCGCCGGTTTGAGTAACTCGGCTGCTTCTTCGACCACTTCCCATTGCGTCGCCGCCGGTAACGGAATCCCCATCTGATCTTGAAGTTGTTCCAACCGATAGAACGGGGTTCCGCTGCCATACTTGAGTTGCGCGATCATCGCTGCCGCGGTCGCGTCGTATTTTTCGGGGCCCACTCCTTCCGGCTCTTGTGCGGTATATACCTGTCCGCATGCACCGCAACGCAGCCGTTCGAGCGAGTAGACAGTGGCCGCCAGCGGCGCCTGTCCCACAATCCGCACCAGTACTTTCGGCTCTTTCTGCCCGTATACGTTGCCTTTCCCGCACTCCGGACAGCGATCCCCATGCTTTAAATGCGCGTGCGCAATCGCAATCTTCCGTGAACTGACAAACGCCTCTGCACCATTGCGTCCATGTCCGGGCGCTGGGGAAGTATTGCTCTCCGGCTCAATACCGGCGCCGGCTTCCGCGCCTCCCGTTTTTCCCAACACGGCGCTGGTCTTCTCCGTGCTGCGCGGCCGCACCAGCATCGCCGCCAGCGCATGCAATGCCTCTTTGAGCTTCTCGTAATCGTCCTCGCTCAACGGCGCTTGCCGCGCTCCGTCCAACACCCGGTCCAGTTCGTCCAGATTTACATCCACCCGCCGCCCGGCCGTTTTCATCCTGCCCCCATGAGCAGTTCGCGAAACTGCTTCGCCAACGGATATCCCAGAACCTCTTTGATCGACCGGTTCGGCACGTAGCTGTTCGATTGTTTACCCCGGCCCGTCGTCTTGCCCAGCACCACCCAGTTGGCCGCACGATAACAAGTTCCGCGGAATCGTTCCGGATCCACAAACGTCTCCAGAAAGTAGATCGGATGTCCGTAGATCCGCTGCCAGTCCATAGAGATCCGCAATGCCATGCGGCCCAGGATATGCGACGCCAGGTGTTCCACCTTGACCCATGGCAAGATTAAAAATCGTGTGTTGTAGGCGAGAAAGCGGACATTACGACGACGTGCTTCGGCGCTCCAGCCAATGTAGCGGTCGCGACTACCCAGATGACGCGGGGCCGAGGACCAAGCCAGACAGGCCACTGGCCGCCCTTGCCCCAACACCAAGTACTTTAAGTTTTCTCCCACCGGCTGCTCGTAGCGCAAATAATGATGCTGCTCCAGCAGACTGTTCCACAACGGCTCTTTCTCGGTGCGACGAACCAGCTCGAACTCCAGCGGCTGGAGGTTGCGCAGAGGGCCTTCGATCGGTGTGGCATCGATCCCTACCGGCTCCGGTCTGGCTCGATGGGCCAGCGGGTTATGCCGCACGTAACTCACCGGCGGCAACTTGATCTGGCCGGCACGGTCCAGCATGAGCAACAGACCGCGGCACACCATGTCGCGCAACGCTCCATTCGCCTGGCGCCACTGCCAGGCTTCACAGAGTTTGGTCGATAGTGTGCGGCGGCTTTCCTGCGGGTGCTGCTCGATCAGTGCGCGTATACAAAGGATGTCTTCCTGGCTGATCTTCCGGCCCCGATATCTGAACTCGACCGTCATCGACCAGCAGTATGAACTGGTTTTTCTTGGAACGCAAGGGGGGGCGCCGTGTTTTTTTCGTCGTGAGGGTTGATTACTTCAGCACGTTCACCCGCCGCCACATCGGCGCCGCGCGTACGCGCGACACATCGCCCGCCGCCATCAGCAACTGCGCCTCATAGGCTTCCAGAGGCTTGGCTGCTCCGCTTCCTTCCGGCCACCACACGAATTTTCCTCGAGAAAGACGTTTTTGCGCCAACCAGTATCCCTGGCCGTCATAGCTGAGTAGCCGGATCGTTGTGCCGCTGCAGCTCCGAAACACGAACACACAGCCGGAAAAAGGATCCTCTGCCAGTTTCTCCTGGCACAGTAGCACTAGAGAATCAATCCCTTTTCGTCCATCGACTCGCTCGATGGCGACCAGCACCCGCATCTGCGGCGTGATCTGAATCATCTCTCGGTTTCCCGCCAGGCCCGCAGCAAGCTCATCCAATCGGGCGATGTGGCAGCTTTCCACTGAATGCGCACCTTGCTACCGTGCAACGACTCGAACTCGATCAAACACTCTCCTAGCATCGCTGAAGGTGGTGCGATCAGTTCGACGAATGTTGGCTTGCGTGCTTTTCGTCGGCGATGGGAAACTCCGCCGAGCCGGTTCTTCAGCCCCGTATAATCCAGCCGCAGATGACGCGCGACTGAATACACGCCGTGTTCCCGGGCCAGTTCCACGGCGGCTTGCCACACCGAATCCGGTAGTCTCTTTCCCCGTGGTCGGGTGCTACGAATCTCATCCAGTTGGAGTTGTAACTGCGCGATTGGCTCAGGAATGACTGCTGCGCTCATGCGACTCGCCCTCGGCCACTCTTCGGCGGCTCAACGAACGTAACAGGGCGAGTTAGTGATCGTCACGCATGCTTGCCGAAAACACACGTTGTTCCTTCATAGAGCCTCCTGCGAAGAAAGTGGATGTGCTTACTCCCCTATGCTCTGGGGCCACGGTTGGGGGATCGCTGCCCTGGCAAGCGCAGCACCAAGCAGTGCCACATTCTTCATGAAGTTGATTTGGTCATGGATCAGGCGAAGGCAATAGGCCGTGCGAACCGACTCCTTGCGGAGTCGAGACCGCACGTGCTGCATAGGTGGCACGGCTCAACGTCATCTATCGCCAACTAAGGCGCTTGGGAGCCCTTCCAATCGTTAGTTTTGCTCGTCAAATCGATGACGGAGGATTGCCCATGGCGTCTCCGGAAATAACCGGTCAATCTTTCCCGGAGTTGGAGCCGGGCGCGAAACAGGCGCGATTTGACGGCAACCGCGCTCAGGCTCAGCGCCTCGGAGGTTTCACTGATCGAGAGTTCTTCGATATCGCGGAGAACGAACACTACCCTCAGCCCTGGCTGCAGCGAGCCCAAGCACTTGAGCAGAATCTCCCGGAACTCCACCGCCCCATAGAGTTCCTGTGGATTAGGGGACCAGTCAGCCGGGTCCCTCGGGAGAACATCGCTGTCACTTGGAAAATTACCGTCGAGCGACTCTTCCCTGGCTGTCCGCTGTTTGCGCAGTTTCATCAGGGCTTCGTTCAGCACGATGCGAATCATCCAGGTGGAGAACTTCGCGCTCTCATGAAATTGATCCAGTTTCTGATAGGCCTTGAAGAAAGCGTCCTGAACCGCGTCTTCGGCCTCCTCGCGGTTATGCGTGACACTTTGTGCAATTCGCAGCAGCTTGCGGTCGTACCTTCTTACAATCTTGTCGAAGGCTGCAACGCTGCCTTTCTTCGCCGCATGAACAAGCGTCACGTCGTCCTCTGCTTCGCGAGGAGCTTCGTATTGCAGGGGAGTTTCGGTCACGCAAGTGTCCATACGCCACCTCACATTCGTTGCTCAGCCCGGTTGGCTTCGAAAACGAATTTGTAACCAACACCATGCACGGTTTGGAAGTGAACGGGACACGCCGGGTCCGGCTCGAGTTTCTTACGCAGCCGCAGAACGTGGTTATCGACTGTGCGGGTGCAGGGATAGTTTTCAAAGCCCCAGACCTGGTTCAAGAGTTCGTCCCGCGAGATCACCCGCCCCGGACTCGTGACAAAGAATCTGAGGACTTTGAACTCCAGAGCGGTGAGGACAACTGGTCTGTCCGAGCGGCTGACCTCCACCCGGAATAAGTCAACCCGGACAGCACCGAACCGCACAACCGAATGCTGAAGTGATCGAGCATGATCCGCCTCTGCACGCACCCGTGCAATCAAATCTTTCCAGGTAAGGGGAAGAAGCAGGATAGAGGGTGCGGTGTCAGACGCGCCGACTCTGCATCGAGGTGCGGGCTTTACAGGTGGGACGAGTGCTACCTGGTAGTTCTCCGATCCCAACAGCGCTGTTTGCAAGTATCGAAGCCGTGAGTCTTCGTTGGGGGAGGCAATACTCGGCGGCGCAAGTGCCATTGCGGAGGGCCGTGTTTCCCCGCTCATTCGAAGCTCAACTGCCGCCGTTCGGCGGTGTAGAGATCCTAGTTTTGCATCATAGACAGATAACGGCTTGGAAGCCATGGCGATTGCTCCTCCTAAATCTGTAACTCTCCTGCCAAACCACCCAGTTCAAGCGGACTCACCGACGTGATGGGCCCGCGGGGGCTGCCGCCGGGCAAACCTGCATCCATAAGTGACTTCGAAGACTACCGTCCTTCCTGGAAGGCGGACTTCATACACGGTGCTAAATTCGTCGTCTGCGATTCTCTCCACCGGAATATCCTCACAATTGGACGGAAGCGGATTGCGCCATACGATTCTTAGCGCCATGGTCCCTCCTTGGCGATCAATGCAGGTGCATTTGATTTGCCAACTGCACGTGTTTTAGGGCTCACTCGCAAGTGCGTGCATTAACTCGATAAGTTGCGATTTCCCTAGAATGTCGTGCGCAAAAGTGGAGTTCGTGCAGTGTCGGCGTCGGGGGTCGATGTCGGGAAGTCGACCGATGTGTCGGGGGGCCCACACTGTACGGACTGATTTCTCGGGGATGCCGGTAGGGGAAACGAAGTTCTTGGGATGCTTCTCTTTTAACCTGGCTGGGGTGGATAGCGGCGGCCAGTGGCCGCTTGCGTCCAGACCTCGTCCGTCTCGATCTTCACGGACTTGTGCCAAAACCGGCCTTGACAACTAGTTGAACAATCTCGTACTGCAAACCCATCGTCTTAGACTTCTGATACGCAAGCTTCTTGTTTCGCTTTGAGACCACCATCGGCACTCGTGCTTCGAGTCTTAAGCTGCCGATCGTCCAGATTTTTGCGAATCTATCTCGATGCTGAATGTTCGGACCTGTACTTAAGAGCTGTGAGCCACCAATTATGAGCATCATGCATAGCTGTTGGTTGCTCGATATTGAATTTGATAGCGGATGGCCCAACCTGAGATTCTTCCGTGATCACCTGACACCCGCCCTCTTTTTCAACGATCAACCACGTATGGTAAGCCTTGATGCCGGTGCCATTCCCAAACCAGCCAATGCGGCTAAACGGAATAAACTCATTTATCGTGCTTTGAATGGGAAAGCCAAACGTTTTCCACGTAAAAGCAGTCTTGGCCTGAAGAGTTCTCCTGTCTGAACTCTCGACCTGTACATCTAGAGAATTTGAGTACCACCCCGGCCAGTCTCCGGCGGTGATTAGATTGTTCCAAATCACCATTGCCGGCGCCTGGATCCATATTTCGTTGTGTACGAAGGCATCAGCATTTTTGGGCTCAAATCCCACTGGCCAATGAATTTGATGGCTAGCCGCAGTTAGCTCTTTTGCCGGTCGTTCATTTGCGTCCCTGGCAGTCGACAATCCAACAGATAAAACCGGCAGCAAAATGTTCACTGCCATAAGCAATGTCTTCATATTTAAGTCTTCTTTTTATGTCTTCTTTCATCCTCGAAGTCGTCACGTTGCAGTTCGGCCTACCGCAGTTCGGCCTGCACCGCTTTGATGATCGTCTCGCCGTCCATGATCGGCAGGTCACCATAGGAGGAGGGTATGGCACCGCGTCGCAGGATTCCTTTCACAAGACCTGTTATTTCTTCTTTGCCAGATCTCGGACGTAGTCCACCAATTTGTGCACGTCCTCTGGGGACAGCCTGTCGCCAAAAGCCGGCATTGCCCCGTTGCCCTTGGTAATGACATCAGTGAGCTCAGCATCAGTTTTCTTCTGAACTTCCTCAGACCGCAGATCCTTCGCGTGGAGGGACTTGCCGGTTTGATTGTCTGCGCTGCCATCGGCCGAATGGCACAACGCGCACTTCGCCTTGAATATGGTGGCGGCATCGGATTGTGCCTGCACTGTGGTGACAAGGGCCAAAACGCACAAGACGCCCGCCATGATAGGCTGCCGAATAAGACTCTGCATGCTACCTCCTGGAAATTCGATGCTGGCTCTGGCGCCGATGTTGCATTGCTTCTTCCCGACCGCCTACCACATGGGCGATCAATGCGAGTGCATTTGATTTGCCAACTACCCGTGTTCTTGTGCTCACTCGCAAGTGCGTGCATTAACTCGATAAGTTGCGACTTCCCTGAAAATGTCTCGGGCAAAAGTAGAGTTCGTGCAGTGTCGGTGTCGGGGGGCGGTGTCGGGAAATCGACCGATGTGTCGGGGGGGCCACAGTGTACGGATTGATTTCTCGGGATGCCGTTAGGGAAAGCGAAGTTCGTGGCGCATCTACCCTACTGGGAGAAGCGGTCAAGTTGGAACTCCGTGTGCTCGTGTTAAGCCGATGGAGGCAAACCGTGATCAATCTCAAAGTTGCGGTTCGTACGACACTACTGCTTGTGGATGACGATATCCAGCAACTGGCTTTGCTCGCCCTCACCATGAAGATGTCCGGATTCTCCGTGGTCACTGCGAGCAGTCCTATTGAGGCGATTTCGCTGATGAATGAACATGCTTTCCACAAAATCGATGTTGCCGTAATTGACTACCACATGCCGGTAATGAACGGATGCATTCTCGCCGCGTACCTGAAGGCCCGATATCCCGAACTCAAGATTGTCTTGTGTTCAGGCGCTGTCGACATTTCCGAAGATGAAATGATGAGCGTGGACGGGTTTATCGCAAAGAGCGATGGTGTAGGCGCGTTGCTCTCCAAGATCGCAGGTTTCGGGCAAATCGATCCCGCAGGCCCCGCTCTATTCGTGCTCGAGAACGATGCTTTAATGGAAGCCGTGAACTGACGGGTGACCAGAGAACCATCCCAGGAATGCGCTATCATCCAGCGGTTAGCATCTGGGAAATCATGATTAAAAAACGCCCGTAGGACCCAGGTTGCAGACACGCAAACGGTGAGGCAACTATGGGGTCACAGAGCGATCGCTCCTCTGACATGATGCAGGGGGGCGCTATCGCGAAGCCGATTCTCCAGCCGCCGACATGTATTGTGGCTGTCTTCGTGGTCACCGTCGTGCTGAATGCAGTTTCCCTTACTCATCGGGCAAACGGGGAGATATATACTTTGGCACAGCCTATTTGGTAAGGCTCGCCGTGGAGCGAAAGGGATCGTCCGCGCTCCTCTCGTGAGATGAAATGCTGATGAGAATTCAGAGGGTGATCGCACAGAAAATTCGTGGTCTTTACGCTGGGTGGTCGAACTCTAGCGAGATGGTAGGCCCGGTTTGCATGGTCTTGCTTTTTTTGCTTTGCGAAGGTTGTGCTCTGCCATCTGCTCATGAACCGGTTACGATCACCTTTCTCGGGGAGTGGTCGAGCAAGACGTTCACCGAGACGCGCCAGCTGGAGTTGCAGCAATTCACCCGAGAAACAGGAATCCGCGTCATTTTTATTCCGGGTCCAGAGTCCTCGTGGCAAAGGGTACTTTTGTGGCGAGAGTTACTCGAGACGGGCGCCCGAGGTCCTGACGTTTACGACATGGATGTGATCTGGCCTGGGACGCTGGCTGAATATTTCCTGGATTTAAAACCGTATTTCGGCAACGAAATCGCCGCGCAATTTCCGGCGACAGCGGCCGCCTACACGGTGGATCGCAAGCTGGTAGCCATGGCGTATCGCGCCGACATCGGGCTTCTCTACTATCGCACCGACCTTCTGCGACAGTATGGATATCGTGAGCCACCCAGGACGTGGGATGATCTTGAGATTATGGCAGCTCGCATTCAAGCGGGCGAGCGAGCCAAGGGGAAGAAAGAGTTTTGGGGCTTTGTGTGGCAAGGGGCGGCTGATGAGGGGTTGACCTGCAATGCGCTCGAATGGCAGGCAGCCGAAGGCGGCGGGCGGATCATCGAAGAAGACCAGACGATCAGCGTCAATAATCCGCGGGTCATTAGGGCCTGGCAACGGGCGGCGCACTGGGTTGGTTCCATCTCACCCCCAGCCGTCGTCGGATATAGACAGTGGGATTCGCTAAATGTTTGGATCGCAGGCAACGCGGCATTCATGCGGCACTGGACGTCAGCCTACGTCGACAGCCGGGTGGCAGGGTCGCAAATCCGGAATGAGTTTGATGTGGCCCCGCTGCCGGGTGGCAAGTCAGGTAGCGTGGGTACTCTCGGAGGATGGGGCCTAGCAGTTTCGCGGTTCTCGTCTCATCCCCGTGAAGCCTTAGAGCTGGTCGGGTATCTCAGCCGTAGGGACCTGCAGGTGAAGCGGTCGCGCGTGCTTTCGGCGCCACCTACCCTACCGGAACTCTACAACCTACCCGAGGTACGTGAACCCAATCCTCATTTTCACCTTTTGAGTCAAGCGTTCCGGACCGGCATCGTTTTGCGTCCTTCGAACGTCAGCGGCAAGAAATACGAAGATGTGAGCGAGGCTTACTTCCAGGCCGTGCACTCCGCGCTGGCCGGCGAGAAGAGTGCGTCACAAGCCGCCGCTGCCTTGGAGAATGAATTGGTTCGCATAACGGGTTTCAAGAGGGGACCGCCTCCCCCCCTGGGATCCGCACGCCCTTGAACTGAAACTTTGAACGTTTTGCCAGTCGGACTGCGCATCCTAAGGGATGAGAGGCGTGCTTGAGTTCGAGACCAGTGATAGCTCGATAGGAACAACAATCGATGGGGCTTCACATCGCATCACGATTGGATCGTTTGGCAATAGGCGCTGAAGCAAAAGCCCTCAAGGCTGGCCAACTCAACATCGGTCCCCGTTTGATGCTTGGCTTCGCGGCTATCATCTTCTCGATGTTAGTCGCCGATGCAGTTGTGCTTTGGCAATTTCAGCTAGTGCGTGCTCAGGCGGAGCGCCTGAACGGCATCGATCAGGAGTTGATCGCCGTCTTACGCCTTCATACGAGTCTCACGACGTTTCACGATCGGCTGGAAGATCTAGCCGACTCCCAAGATATTGGTCGACTCGGCACAGAAGGCGAAGGCCTTCGTACCGCGGTCCTGGAGGACAGCCGCCGTGCCATGAGCGCCTTTAGTCTGGCGCCTTTCGATTTTCAGCGAGATCCGACTATCCTGCCTATCCTCCACGCCGTTCAGAGCGCGCTTCCGGCGCAGCTTGAAGCGATCACCACCCTGGCTAAGGCTGGCGACTGGCGGGCCGTGCATCAGCGTCTGGCGAACCAAGTCACGGCAATGCAATCAGTGACGTTGGCGCTGGTCGAAAGGGTCGACCACGAGGTCGGCGAGGAGCAGACCCAAACCGTGCGCAAAATTAGGCGCGTGCAACGTCTGGTTTTCCTGATGATGCCGCTGACCGCTGCCTTCACTTTGCTGGTCGCCGGTGCCTTTGGTCTGGCTATTACCCGCAGCATCACGCAGCCGCTGGCGCGTTTAGTCGAAGGCTCCAAAGCAATAGCACGTGGCGACTTTCAACATAAAGTCCCTGTTACCGGAAGAGACGAACTCGCTGACCTTGGGCGGGTATTCAACGACACCGCCAGACGCCTGCAAGATCTCTACGCGACCCTGCAGCAGAGCGAAGATCGCCTCCGGCTCGTCATCGACACTATTCCTTCGCATGTCTGGAGCACACGGCCTGACGGCTCTGTTGATTTCATCAATCGACGCTGGCTCGAAACTTCAGGCCCGGCCATGGAGGATACACTGGCCTGGGACTTGAGCTCCACGGTACATCCAGATGACCTCGCGAGGTACGTCAACCAGTGGCACGCAGCCCTCGCTAGCGGGCAGCCGATGGAGAGCGAGGTGCGGCTACGGCAGGCGGACCGGAAATATCGTTGGTGGCTGACCCGCAACGTGCCCCTGCGGGATGAGGTGGGCAACATCATTAAGTGGTATGGAACCGCCATAGATATCGAAGAACGCAAGCAGGCTGAGCAAGCCCTTCGGAAAAGCGAGGAGCGGTGGAGATCCGTCTTTGAGAATTCTGCTATCGGCGTTGCGCTGGCTGACCTGAACGGCCGCTTTCTGGCCACCAATCATGTCTTCCAGACAATGGTGGGCTACACGGAGCAGGAACTGCGCGCACTTAGTTTTCTGGACATAACGCATGAGTACTATCGCGAAGCCAACCGGGCGGTCATCGCCGAGTTGGTGGAGGGAAAACGACGACAGTTTCAGATCGAGAAAGAGTATCGCCGCAAGGACGGCAGTTTGATTTGGGTAAGCAACAACGTTTCTCTTGTGTCGGGCACCGAGAGCGCAGCGCGATTCTTGATGGCGCTGTCCGAGGACATCACAGAGCGCAAACGCGCCGAAGCCTTACTCACTGGAGAGAAACGGATTCTTGAGATGGTGGCTAAAGGGGACCCGCTTCCTCAGATACTTGACAGCGTCTGCCGCTTCGTAGAGGAACAAGCCAGCGGTTTCCTAGCGTCGATCTTATTAGTTGACGGCAGTCGCTTGCGGCATGGTGGCGCACCCAGCCTTCCAAAGGCCTACACGGATGCCATCGATGGAGTTGTGATCGGGCCTTCTGCAGGTTCCTGCGGGACGGCCGCATACCGCGGAGAACAGGCGATCGTGGAGGACATCGCAACCGACCCCTTGTGGACGGACTACCGCGATCTGGCTTTGCCCCATTCTCTGCGCGCCTGTTGGTCCACGCCGGTCTTCTCCTCGCAAGGCAAAGTAATCGGGACGTTCGCCATGTATTATCGCGAGCCCCGCAGCCCCAGCCCGCGCGATCAAGAGATCATCGAACAGATCACTCATCTGGCGGGAGTTGCAATTGAACGAAAACTGACACAGGAGGCTCTACAGCGGAGTGAAGCTTATTTGGCTGAAGCGCAGAAGATGACCCACACCGGCAGTTGGGCTTGGAATGTGCGTACCGAAGCTCTCTTCTGGTCGCAAGAGGTCTTTCGCATTTACGACTGCGACCCCGAGATGACGCCCACTTGGGACTTTCTCCTGGGGAGGGTTCACTCCGAAGATCGAGCAGCGTTTGAGCGGAGAAGGAAAACGGAGTTCACGCGGAAGGACTGGGCAGATTCTAAGATAGATTTTCGAATCGTGCTTCCAGACGGAACCATAAAGCACCTCCACTCTATCGGTCATCCTGTGATGGATCACTCGGGCGATATTACTGAAGTCGTAGGGACAGTCATCGATGTGACGGAGCGCAAACGTGCCGAGGAAAAGCTGCGCCGTAGTGAAGAATCTCTTCTTGAAGCCCAAAGGCTAAGCCATATGGGTAGCTGGAGACATGATATTGCGTCTGGAGCAGTCATAGTGTCGCCTGAGATGTACCGACTATTTGGATTCCAACCCGATGAGGATACTTCGAGCGTTGGATTTTGGATTAGTAGAAATCATCCTGAGGACCGACAGCGCATCCTGGAACTTTTTGAAAGAAGTGAAAGCCAGAAAACGGACTATGAATCGTACTATAGGATTGTCCTCCCCGATGGAACCGTAAAGCACCTGCACGGAGTCGGCCATCCTGTTTTGAGCCAATCGGGCGAGCTCCTTGAAATGATCGGAACGACCATCGATGTCACGGAACACAAGCGTGCGGAGGAGGAGCGCGAGAGGCTGCGCCAGCTGGAGGCAGACCTCGCGCACATGAACCGAGTGACCATGCTTGGCGAGCTGGCCAGTTCTCTTGCACATGAACTGAATCAACCCATTGCGGCCGCTATTACAAGCGCCAGTGCCTGCTTGCGATGGCTTGCGCGCAATCCGCCGGATCTGGAAAGAGCCCGCGCGGCAGCAATGAGAATTGAGGATGACGGAAGCCGTGCTGCAGAGATCATCCAGCGTCTACGAGCCTTCTATAAGACAGGCGCTCCACCGCAACGCGAGTTGGTCGCTCTAAACCAGGTCGTCGGGGAAATGCTTGAGTTGCTGCGTAACGAGGCAGACCGGCACGCAATCTCGCTGCGCACGGAGCTTGCCCTCCAACTGCCGCAAATCATGGCAGATCGCGTGCAGCTGCAACAGGTATTGATGAACCTGATGCTGAATGGCATCGAGGCCATGGCGGACAGGGCCGGCGAGCTCACTATCCGGTCGCAGAGCAGTGAAGATGGGCTCTTGCTGATCTCCGTTAGCGATACCGGCGTTGGCCTTCCCAGCGAAAAACTAGATCGGATTTTCAATGCTTTCTATACGACTAAGCCTCAAGGCACGGGTATGGGCCTGGCGATTAGCCGTTCCATCATTGAAGCACACGGTGGCCGCTTGTGGGCCACTGCTAATGCGGAGCGTGGCGCGACATTTCATTTCACCTTGCCGGTGGAGTTGCAGCAATGAGCGTTGGAGATGTGCCCACGGTATTCATCATCGATGATGATGCCGGCGTGCGTGAATCAATCCGGGATTTAGTGGAGTCGGTGGAGCTGCACGCTGAGTCCTTCGCCACAGCGCAAGAGTTCTTGGCAAGCAAGCGGCAAGACGGCCCTAGCTGCCTGGTTTTAGACGTGAGACTTCCCGATACCAGCGGTTTGGATCTTCAGCAGAAATTGAGCAGGGCAGGAGTTAGAATTCCCATCATATTCATCACCGGCCACGCAGACATTCCGATGACCGTGAGAGCCATGAAGTCTGGCGCCGTCGAGTTTCTCACGAAGCCATTCAGAGAGCAGGACCTGCTCGATGTGATTCATCGCGCACTCAAGCGTGACCGGGAAGTCCGTGAAAGGCAGAGACAGCTAGCGGAACTGCAGGATCGCTATAGCACACTGAGCGCTCGCGAGCGTGATGTCATGAGTCTCGTTGTTTCCGGGTTGCTCAACAAGCAGATCGCGGCGGAACTCGGGGCGAGTGAAACCACAGTAAAAACCCACCGCGGGCACGTGATGCAAAAGATGCAGGCTAAGTCTTTGCCCGATTTGGTCAGAATGGCGGACAGGCTCAAGATTCCCACTCACCGCTGATACCAGCCTTCGCCGCGCCGCATCGCCTATTCCCAAGATCAAGGTCTAGCGCACGGCCTACCTTGACCAAAGTCTCATTGAGCCGTACGAAGGTGTCATTGTTTTCAATGCATGGTCGAGTTAGGGTGGTCAAATGACGAGCGACCAGAACGTCAAGTTCATTGCAATCGTAGATGACGATGAATCCGTCCAACGCGCACTCCAGGACCTAATGGAAGTGGATGGGCTTACCGCTAGGTGCTTTGGATCCGCGGAGGAATTCCTTGAATCCGGCCTGCAGCGTAAAGCCGCGTGTCTAATTGTTGATATCCGAATGCCTGGAATGTCAGGACTCGAACTCCAGGCGAAGCTTAAGGCTGATCGAGTTAACATTCCGATCATCTTCATCACCGCACATGGAGACGCGAGAGTTCGCATGCAAGCAATGAGGGAAGGCGCAGCCGAGTTCCTGGTGAAACCGTTCGACGATCAGGTCTTACTCAACCGAGTTCGAGCTGCACTCGATATCTGAGCAACCGACGGGTGGCATGGGGATGCCGTGCGGCTTCGTTGCGGAGGTCTTCTGTGAGGAGTTGCGAAGAAATTCTGGACGTTGAGCGGAACCAGGCAGCACGCGTATTCGAGCAGATAATCGGGAATAGCCCAGCTCTTGAATCTGTGCTTGAGCAAGTGGAACGCGTTGCGCCCACCGACTCCACCGTTCTGATTCAGGGCGAAACCGGTACCGGCAAGGAACTCATCGCCCATGCTATTCACAATGTAAGCCCGCGATGCGG